>JAAUXT010030133.1_pt1 | contig 16524 bp, 13 predicted proteins | sample 7278171 | NCBI WGS metagenome assembly JAAUXT01 (sample SAMN14350112, study PRJNA611818) | marine sediment metagenome | isolation source: surface marine sediment (1.8m) | place: French Polynesia: Moorea | collected 2018-08 | reverse complement strand
GGTCAAATCACAGTACAATCTGTTCTTTGAGCAAGTTGATGAGGGTTCCAATTTGCTGTGATATTGCATTTTCTGTGACACCATGCTTGTCCGAGAATCCGAGCAAATCACACGACCTCCCTGGAGGTATTTTTTCGCTCTGCGTCGCATTTCTGCGCTTTTCTGTGTCCAAAAACTGTTCTTTTTATCCTCTGCATTTCACACTCTACATTTCTCTGCATTGTAAAAAAACACAGAGAAATGCAGAGCATCGCAGCAAAACGCAGAATTCTGCGTTTTCTGTGAATAAAAGAATACGCCCCAGGGAGCCGCTCTCCTGGGAAGTTGTGTATCGATCAGGAAACTTTCTCAGCCCGTGTGATGTCTGGATGGGTTACGGCACGGAAGACGCATCTCATCTCGGGCTCGTTGTGCGGCTCCTTGGCATGAAAAGTGCCTATCTGGGGTCCGCGGGAGGAAACCCGCGGTTACCGCAGCTGACGGCGGTGGTGGTGGGGGAGAGGGTCGTGGAGGCCTGTTCACACTGTGGGCCAGATGGGCTTTGTCCACTTGCTCTGACCAGTGCGATGTGTGGGTGTGGGGTGCCCATGGCATGATCAACAAATGCAAGGATTGGAACAACCCGAGAGGCGTCCTTTCTGGCTGACGGTACCAGAAGTGGACTGACCTGCATCCAAGAATGCGCCTGCAGCCATTCCTTGAAGTTTTCATTTTTTTTGACACTGATGCCATTGAAGCAAAAATCAGCTTCGTATGTCAGCCTGCTTTCTTTTTCTCGAGCTTGGAATTTTGGCTGATTTTACACCAACGTGAAGTCCTTGAGCTCAGCTGGTGTCCCACTCCCCAACTCCCAATACTTGTCCGCTCCGTATGAAGATACCTTTGCCCGAAAGACTCACCGCTGCAGCGGACGGCATCGCTTCCTGGAGCAGGTAATTTGCCGCAGATTGAGTGGCCCCCGGATCATGCGAAGCCACATTGATTGCAGAGTTATCAAATTATCGCTACAAAAATGGGACGGAGGGATGGGGCGAAGTGGCGAAGCATGGGATCTGAGAAACTTGTTCTGGAGGCTGCCCTATCTGCACCAAGACTGACTATGTTCGCACAATAGGAAAGTTTGGCATCAAACGACGCAGACGCAGGTCCGAGCGTTGGCGTCAGATTTTTGACGCTGACGTCGAGACTGAAGTGGTTCTCACATTGGGTGACGCGCGGTCGTTTTTTTGGGCTGACGTCAAAAATTCCACCATTGTTAAATTTTGACGCCGATGTCAAGAAAACGACCGAGCGTCACCAATTTGAAAACTGCTTCACACAGGAAACTTGATAGACTATTGCAAACCGCAGTTTTGTGTGTCAAGTGCGTCTGTATCTATGACTTGTGCCCATGCGAAGAGTGGCAGGATTGAACACGTCCTTTGATAAACACCAGTCTGAGCTCCCGCTTCGGAAATGGCGTTTCGACGTTTGATCATAAATCTTCTCGACGGCGACGCGACGTTGGCACGACGGGGCTCCGACGGGTGGGATTACGAGCACATACAATACCGTGCTTTGTGTGCTTTCAGTTAGGGATAGAGAACGAGACCCAATGCTTCCTTGAACAAAAAGCACTCGTGCTAAAGCACTCGTGCCTTAAAATTCAAGAAAGCATTGGGTCTCGTTCTTTATGCCACATACAGCTCATGACTATGATGATGAAAAGAAAGTCTTTGAAGCACTAGCTGTGTAGTCTGTCCACACAGTTAGTGCTTTCCGTGAAAATAAAGGACCCAAAACTTCAAAGTCTTTCTGTTCATTATCATTGTCCAGTGCTGTATTGACCTGTACAAGGCCACGGAATCCAACGAGAATCAGAGGCGGACCAGGCGGGGGCTCTATGAGCCAGCCCCTGCCCCCTGCAGAGTCACACTTGCTCCACGTTTTTGCATTGTAGGGCATTGAAATTGGACCAATACCAAGAAGGTCGGTACCCCCTCGACAACAATTTGAACCGACTCGTGAAACTCTTTGTTGACGGTGTATTGTGTCAAGGCTGGACAGCGCAACGTGACCGTGTGCTATGAGCCTGTGTAGTCCAGTCCTGACGCGTGGACCACGTGACACCACGTGACTTCAGAGACGCTGCGAGGTTTCCCGCCGTTTGATGTCTCAAGGTTTGGCAGCAGCCCGAAGCCCGCCGGGGCGCGAGGCTTCACGCCCTCTGTGCTACACGTGTTGCTACTGACGGGACGCTGCTCCTGAAGGCAGTCACAGGCACCCTGAGGGTGGGGGGGGGGCGGACTGAAGAGTCGGGAACCACGCACAAAGGCAGCCAGCGACAGAGAACAAGGCTCCTTGGAGCCAGAGATCCAAAGGACCCTGAGACCAGGGAGCAGAGGACCAGATGCCATCGTATTGTAATCTATCCCTTTTCTTCTCTTCTTTTTCTCATCTGGCCCCTCCAAGGGGTCGGTCTTTCCTGAATCGAATTCATGTCCATCAGTCAACGTACTTTCTCAAATTCTTTTTGCACAACGAAGATTTTTACTTCCAAAATTCTCAGACTGCTCATTCAAATCCCAATTGTTCCGGAAATTACAACTTTTGAAAGATAATTTATGACGCCTGATGAGCGATAAAAGGATCACAGAGAAAAGTCAGCATGGCACCTTGCCAAATCACTCCAGATTGGACGCTGTTCCCAGGGACGGAGTGTTTGTGAATGGGAGTGGAGATTTCGTTTCGGAGCCCACAGTGGCGGCGCTGTGTGGCTCATTGGCTCTGCCGGCGCCGCACTTAGTCCGTCTGAAGCACATTCTAATGACGTCCCTGGTGCCTCCGCTCCAGCTGATTCAGGGGCCTGAGGCCTGGGACCCATGATCACTGTAACTCACCCTTCCCCACGTGCAATTTTGTATCACAGGAACACCTTTTTGAAGTCCAACTTCGGGACACCTCAGTTCTTTTTTGAGCCCTTGAAGGTCCAACCCAGACGGAGGTTGGATGTCTCTCCAACTGCCCTGGATCCGCTGTGGCTCCATCCCACAGCTTTCCTACACTCGCCCGGGACGACACGGTCAGAGCGCTCTGTGAGCACGTGGCCCCGTCACCGTGATTCTGCGCACGTGCGCAGCATACGAGATGTGTCAGGTCTAGTCACCTTGTTACTCAACAGATGTAAAACTTGTGCCAGACTTGACAGGTCATCAGCTTCCATCCACAGGTCCCTCCGCAGGTTCTTTCACAGGATAAGATCAGAGGAGTAGCAAACCCCCTTTTAACGCTCTGTGTGTGTGTGTGTGTGTGTGTGTGTGTGTGTGTGTGTGTGTCTGTGTGTCTGTGTGTGTCTGTCTGTCTGTGTGTGTGTGTCCGTCCGTCTGTCCGTCTGTCTGTCTGTCTGTCTGTCTGTGTGTCTGTGTGAAGATTTTGCTGCTCCTGAATGGATTCAAAGCCAATGTCAGTAAACTTGTGGAACATTCAGGACGCCCCTCCCCTCCCCCTGGTGGACCCGCATCAGATCCGCCCCTGGATCCGTCCCTGTCACTTCTGCGCCATTTGGCTGTGAGGTGCGGCTTGATTGATGCATTCACATCTCGGACACAACAAACCGCCGCAAGAAAATTAATCCATCTTCATTCCACAGAAACGTGTCTGCGGGGCTCATCCCAGCAGTTTCTCTCTTCAATTTCCTCCTTTGAAAAACCCTGTTCCTGGCCTCGCGGCGAGGTTTTCTCCCAGACACAGAGCGGGCAGGAACAATGTCATTGTTGAGGACATGTAAAGTGACAGAGTCCACACAAGTGTTCGGACTTGCAGAGGATGTGGATGCTTCAAACGCTTTTTCCAACACGACGAATTCGCGTCAAGGTCCATGAGGCCAGAGGTCGACTGGTGGGGCAGGTCCAACGGGCAGCAAGAGTGGGTACCTGGTACCACGGGTCGAGCCAGCCACGAGTGGCCGAATTCAAATCTGAAAATTTTCACAGTTCAATTGGAAATCCTTTTCGGGACAATTTGCTCACTTTGACCCGCCGCAGCAGTCCTCGACAAACCCCAACGACGACGCCGCTTGGTAAATGCAAGGTTGAAAGCCTGCACGACTCCAGCCCAGTGCTGAGGCCTGGAGCCCAGACGCAGCGCTCGTCCCACCTGCGGCGTCTCGTCTCGCGTCCCCGGAGCAGGTGGAACGCGCTGTCATCAGCCCGTCAGACAGGATATGACGCTTCCGACATGGGTCTGCATGAGAGGGTGGGTGGGACCGGCTCAGTCTGCTGAGATCAGCTGAGTCTGGTCACAAGCGTGGGAGACGAGGCAGCAGTCACAGCCAACTGTACACGCACACACAAAATGCACGCACACACACGCACGCACGCTGCACTGATGCACACACACACGTGTGTTCACATCGGCGAGGTTCAGCACCACTTAATCAGTGGCACAGATGACCAAATATGCATCACACGAGCAGTTGAGGACCAATGACAAGTAACCAAATGGTATCTGTGTCACCGATCTGGCAATTGGAGCACGTTGAAAAAGGAGCGGACATGTTTGCTGGACCTCCGTATCTCTTCACACAAGAAGACACACAGGAACATCATACCCAAACTGTCAACACCGACACCAATTAGCGAAGAAAAGGCGTCTCCTTCCGAATAGTGTTGCACCTGTTCCTTTGCAAAAAGTTCGCAAAGAAAGCTCTGCGACTGCGCTACACAACAAAGTGCTGAACAGACGCCAACCGACCGACAAGGGTGAAGCGAATATCAAATTTGACAAAAAGCTTGTAAGACAGGAAATACGCGTCCAGTTCAAAGGAATTGGGATGAATTTGTGCCAGGAGGGTCTGGAGACCTTGGCCATGCAGGACCCTCCACAGACACATCCTCCGGTTGAGTGAAACTGATACCGTGCTCTGTTTTGCCCAGTGGGCGATAAAAGAAGCTGCTCAATAATTAAAGATCGGAATCAGCAGCGTGGAACAGATTGCCCTGGAAGTGCAACACCTGGTGCGGGGCAGGGAGCCTCGAGAGAACAAGCGGCGATCGTGTGGGTGACGGCCGCGCGGGGCATCGTGGGTCCGACCGACGGCAGCATAACGGCGCGCGATTGGTGGCGTTCAGACCATGGTCACTGTCCAATATGACGTCACAAATTTCCACCCAGATTTACAAGTGAGAGGCAGTTGAGAGAAAATTTTTGAAACCCCCATTGTCGTCTGTATGCGAGATTTCACAATCACCACACACACACACACACACACACACACACACACACACACACACCGCCAGATCAACTCGGAACGGAACGTTCTGACCAAACGCTGAGAGAAAAACTTTTGGGTTTCTTCGGGGAACAGACCTCCCAGACCCCCCTGGATCTGCGTGAACCATCCTCCACTGGTGTCTGTGAGCTCATCCTTGTTGTACATCTGAAGCAACAAAAGGCCGACACACTTCGTGCTCTGAGTGCGATGCACCACGCCGTGCGGCCGTGACGCCGCATCCCACTGTGAGTGCGGGACAGAAACAGCGTCCGCATCAAAGGGCAGCGAGGGGCCAGACTCACGCCTCAACGAGATGGATCAACGTAAATAATTCAGCGTTCACCCCTTCTTGTTTCTTGTGGCTATGACTCCAGCAGATCCAGAGGGGTTGGACCACGTGGCACACGGTCTCTGAGCCTCAAGAATGTGGAGATGGCTCCAGCAGATCCAGAGGGGTTTTGCACGGGCCATAGGACACGCGTCCTGGGTCCCCGGAAGATTTCCATTTGTGCACCTCAAACGAGTTTTGCTTTTGTCAGAAAACAAGTTTTTCAGCTTGCAGTGGGGCTCCCTGGACTCTGGATCCACTGGAGGTTCACGAAGCGGCAACAAGCCTGTGTGTTGCGAATGGCAAGAGCCTGACACTCGTACCGTGCAATTCGCGCGTCTCGCGTCGCGTGCGCTTTACAGCTTCTGACCCATGATTTGCTGCGATGGGCTGTCGCGAGGAAATGGTTCACGAGTGGGCAGTTCGCTCGTAACTCGGCCGCGGACAGCAGGAGGGAAGATCCTGATCCTACAGAAGCGTGTCTTTTTCACGATCGCCCCGAGCGGCCCGTGCAGCAATCAAAGACCCGGGGCATTGCTGGAATGAGGTTCGTTTTTGCGTGAGCCATGCGCGGATCCAGAGAGAGGACCACAGTGCACGGTCCCCACTGGGCCAAAGAATATTTACTGCGGAGGTTTAGCACACACATCTGCTTTTTGTCCGACAGCTCAAATTGCCAGATTGATGACACAAAAACATTTGGTCACAAGTCATTAGCTCAAAGGGCAAACTTTGGTGATTGATGGCACTGATCTGGCAATTGGTTGCACCGTACGAAAGGATTTTCAAGGCCGTACTAAACCTCGCTATTCAACTCCCTGATGTTGCGTTGCGCCTGAGGCGAAACACAAACGCAATACTTGTGAAATTGAAGTCATGCCCCCACGTTTAGGTTCGCTCTCTGGCCTTCTACAACTCTGCAATCACAACACCTCTCGTATGTGCTCGCATCGTGGTAGACATGGGTTCTCACACTGTACAAACATGGCTCCTGTTCAATCACACATCTCCTTTCTCGACCAAAGGTCTCGAAAAGTCATTGTGTGATATTTGTAGTGTGAGAACCCTGCCAGATCCTGATTTCGTATACTCATCCGGCAATTGACGCCACAACTCGATGTCCATGACGTCGCTCATGTCTGCAAGGCGCATGTCATCATGCTGAGTCTGCTGAAAAGCCAAGCAGCAGGAGGAGGAGGTATTCAGGCCTGATGTCCTTGGGTTTTGTTGGAAGCCAAGGAGCCTGGAGCGTCGATCCATACGCACAGGTGGCGTTGGGGTGTCGCTTTGAGAGGAGATAACAGTGGAGCCGGTAATTGCTTCGTCTTTTAAAGTCGCGCGCGCGCTAAATTGGGTGTGACTCCGACAATCTTACTCCGGGCGCCGCAAACGCAAAAAAGACACAAGAAAAACTAGAGTTGGGGTGGATCCAGGGTGGGCGCTGCCCAACCACCCCAAAGTCACCCCGCTCCCCAAATTTTGTGGTGCAGGCACGATTTTTTTGGTCCTCCAGTCAATATGTTGTTGAAGTTTAGCCCCCCACTCCTTGCACACCCCCGCCCCCCATAAATTTTTTCCTTTCCCTCTCGATCTGAGCCTCTGAGGGGCGGATGCCGGCCCATACCACGGTCATACTCCTCAGCCACGACCCTGGGTTCGCTACAGGTGTCCTCTCAGAGAAAGGCAAAGGAAACAAGAAGCAGTGCTTAGGTAATGTCGTCGATTCTTCCTTGTCCTCCTTGTCTTTTACAAGTCATGCTGTCCATGGGGGGGGGGGGTCCAGAGGCAGGGGGGTCTGGGGGTGGGGGGTCCAGGCAGGGGCAGGGGCAGGGGCAGGGGGTTTAAGGGGGGAGGGGGCAGGGGATATTTCATCCAACTTGCCATATATACTGCACTACCACATGGTGCTTCGCCCTAAAGGGACTTCGCACAATGACCTGTTGACACACTTTCAGAGTGCGGTGTAAAGTTGACAAAGCTGAAGCTCTGCTCCGGCGGATCGAGACGAGTCAACCAATATTTGATCCGTGGGCTGAATGTCCTCTGAGATCCAGGTCGACCCCTTCATTGCCTCAGCCCTGGTTCAACTGAAGGGACCCCCCCCCTCATGCCAGGCTGTGGACCCACCAGAAGGGCCCTCCCTGCCCCACTCCTGGATCCACCACAGGAGCCCCATCTCTGGCCGATAATGGACATGTTGAAAGAGACTGCCACGCCCAAAGTTCTCCCAGGGACACAAAAGGGTCCCCTCCTTGTGCAGATCCTGGTTGTGCTGGAGGCCCCCTTAGAACCGGATACCTGGATGGGCTCCTTGGTGCTCCATTCTTGGATCCGCTATTAGCAAAGCCTAATGGAGTTTGGGTGTTCGGCGGGTCTTGAAGAACCACCACAAATAATCCCCAACAAGAATCAAAGTCAAGAGGCTTTGCTCGGGCTATTTTTAGCTCGTGTCCCGCTCGGTGATCCTCGTATGTATCGAGGTGTTGCGAGAGCGCTCGGCGCCTCGTTCTGATCCCATCACGTGACTGCACACAGTGCTCTGATTGGTTGGGTATGTCTCGCCGAAATCACGCAGCGAAGGCTGCACAGTGCACTCTGTGGCACCTCAGGGTGTTGGATCCATGAGGCAGCGTAGGGTGCGCCTCTCCTCACTGACCTTCGAACGAAAAGTGATTTGCTTGCTTGATGTTCCCGTGTCAATTTTTTACTTCCTGGGCCAGTTCGAATTGGCTGGGTCTGAGCCTGGCAGTGAAAAAGAAACAAGAAGCAGTGCTCAAGACAACTGCAGTGCGAAGTCCCTTGCACTGCCTTATATAGCCTACGTACACACAGGGAGGGGGGTTCAGGCAGGGGGGTCCAGGCAGGGGGTCCAGGCTGAGGGGGGTCCAGGCAGGGGGGGGGGGTCAAGGCCAGGGGGTCCAGGTAGAGGGGGGGGGCTCCAGGCCAGAGGGGGTCCAGGCCGGGGGGCCAGGGGACATTTCATCCACCTTGCCATATACTGCACTACTACATGGTGCTTGCCCCAAAGGGACTTCGCACAACAAATTTGCATCCATTTCACAGGCACGGAACGCAGGCGAATTGCCGCAGCAAATCAAAGGAGCCCCGCAGGGTGTGCTGCCCGCCCGACCCAGCCAAGGATCTCACTCTCATCGTTCTGTGCTGCGAAGCACGAGGAACAAGCGCACGATTCTGCACGGTGTGTCAATCAAAGTCACAGGGCGTTCACCTCAAGCAAACACATCTCCCTCCACATCCTCTGTCGGAGGGAGCGATGCCTCTTGCACAACCACGCACACATTAGCGAGTTTAAACAGCGACGTTTGGAGCCCAAACTTCGAACGCCGCATTGACTTCAGAACCATTTGCACAGAAAATTTCAAAACAATAAACCTTGGTTTTTGGTCAATTTTGTTCAACAGTATTTCAAGAAGGCAGAACCACTCCCAAAATATGCAAGAATTTGAAATTGAGGTTGACGTGTTCAATCTCAAACGTCGTGTTTGAACTCGCTATTTTTAAGATTGAGTCCAAAGGGTGTGGCTGGGTGGGCCGGAGTTGCTTCCGTGCGGGCAAACGTCATTGTGAAGATTTCAACAGCAAACACGTCCAGTGTGAGTCAAGTGCCTGAGTGGCCTGTGAGATTCAGATGGCCCAGGAGCGTGTGTCCTCAGCAACGAACAGGAATAGCAAAACCAAACTTCCGTGTTTCAACAGCTACTTGTGGCATGACATTTCAGGCGTCACTCTGTTGCTCGGATGGGCCTCAATCTGATTTCAGTGAAAAGTTTTATTTGAATTGCAATCCAATTTTCCAGTCTGTTGGACAATCCATAAAGCTTCAGCACAAACTTGGGCAGTTTCTGACGGTCCAGTCAGCTTCGTTCCCCGAATAGACAAAGCAAAGGCTGACGAGACACCACTCGGCGCCCTCAGATCCCCCTACATCCCTCAATAACGGGACGGCCTGTCCGTCTGGTCCCGAAAAGTCTCCGGATCTTGTGCTGTTGCCAAGGGTGGATCCAGGGGCGGGGACTCCCCTAAATTCCAGAGAAACTCAATGACCCTCTCCCACTTAGTCCCCTGCCCATCAAGTTTCCACTCTGCTTGTACACCTGCTTTTCGTTGTAATATTGTTGAAGTTGAAGTTTTCCCCCAGTGCCTCCCTTCCCCGCCAAATTCTTTTTTTGCGCCTCCTAAAGTTGTGTCTGAGGGTCAGTGTTGGCTGAGACCGAGGTCGGCCTCCCTGGTTCGATCCCAAGTCCAGTGGAGCGGACCTGGCCTGAGCTGAGACTGAGGTTGGCTCTCACTCCGACCCCTGGATCCCCAAGGATCAGTGCCCTCCACTGAGCACCGCCGGGGGAATCTGTCTGTACACTGCTGACTCAGAGTGACCCGCTGAGACGTCTGGACCTCCACGAGGAGACACAATCTCAACTTTCAACGGCCACTTGAGTTCTCCAGACTCGGAGGAGAAAAAGGAAACCCATCATCTCAAACTTTTAAGTTTGAGCCCAGATGTGCGTGCTGTTTTCTGAAATTGACTGAAATTTCATTTGCCGTCATTTTCCCTGAGTGGCGTGGTTGGGAATGAGTCGCGGCGGGTTTAGATTGAAACAAGGCGCGTCTATTAGGCTCATCTCCATAACGATCAAAAACAACATCCAACTGCATTTGCGTCGTGGCTTCACGCCCCGTGGTTCTTCTGATAGAGTTGCGATGCGTGGGCGCCGGTGGTGGGCGATAAAAGGGAGAGGGCGTTGCGGCAACGGGTGCGGCAACGTGCAAAATGGTGCACAGTCCCTGTTCACAACGGTTCTGTGTGTTCACGAAGAAAAAGACCCGCTTGAGGAAAATGGCACGTGAATGAATTTGAATTTCAATGCAAACCACAAGAAATGACCCACCCCAAGCCTTCAGCGTGTTTGCAACTTGTGTCGCACCATCTCAAAATGCCTTCGCGTGCGCCTGAAAATTATTTTGTCCCGTCGCGACTCGTGATCGGAGTGATGGTGGGAGATGACGCAGTGACCTTCTCAGCCTGGAATTCTCGCATCGTGCTCTGATTAAGATCTCCATCAAAAGACATCAACGGTCTTTCCCAGAACCGATCAGTTTGGTTGGGAAATCTGCGCGAACGGAGCAATCGACACGAATCACGTCCTCAACTGGTTCTGTATCCAGCATCGCTGCTGTGCATCTATCAGAGACGCGGAGTTAATCACGTGAACACAGCGTTTTTTGCAACACAGAAGCATTTATCAGGGGCTGATCCCGAGGGGCCCTGATCCTCTGAGCTCTGCCTTCCTTCGTTTTGAAATTGTTTGGTTTTTGCGTGTCAAACATTTCAAAGTTGAACGCGGCGCCGCAGTCAGTCACTTCTTGATCAGCTCAGATTCTCGAGTGCATCCCTGGTTGTCTTGCTCTTCCAAACTGTTCCTGGATCACAGGAACGAATCAAGCACATGTTCAGGAGGGAGCCTGACTCAATGGAGGACGACTTCAACTTGAAACGTTGCACCTTGGGAGGGTGCAAATTCACTCTTCTTAGGCCAGGGCAGTCCCTGGAGCTGCTGGAGCCTGTGCCCATTGATCTGTTGGAGGCCCTTCCTCTGCAAACACTGGAGCCCTCACTCCTGGATCCGCCCAAAATGAAAATTGAACAGAACAAAAATTGCACATGCGGTGTGCAGGGAGACTTTGGGCCCCTGTTCCTGGTTCCGACCAGGTTCTTCCCTCCCCCTGGTTCCGCTGGAGTTCTCACCACTGAATCCTCTGGACCCCCACCCACGGTTCGGCTGTAGTCCCGCCCCTGGATCTGCCCAAAATGAAATTTGAAGTGAACAAAGGATTGCAGATCCATGCGGTGTACAGGGAGACTCTGGGCCCATGCTCCTGGATCCACCCAGGTTCCTACCCCTGGATCCACAAGAGCTCGCGCCACTGGATCTACCAAGGTCCCCACCCCTGGATCTACTGCAGCCCCACCCCGGAATCCGCTGGAGGCCCCCTGAATCCGCTAGAGCCCCCGCCCCCAGGTCTGCTGAAACCTCTCCCCCTGGATTTGCTGAAGCCCCTCCCCCTGGTTCCGCTGGAGCCCCCACCTGCCCCCTGGACCTGTTGGAGCCCCCCCCCCCTGCTGGACCCGCTAGAGCCCCCACCCCTGGTTCTACCAAGGTACCTACCCCCTGGACCTGCTGGAGCCCCCACCCCTGCTGGACCCGCTGGAGCCCCCACCCGCCCCCTGGACTCGCTGGAGCCCCCTCCCCCTGGTTCCACTGGAGCCCCCACCCGCCCCTCCCCCTGGACCTGATGGAGCCCCCACCCCCGCTGGACCCGGAGGCGCGCGCGGCCTGACGATGCGGCGCTGATCGGCCTCGGGTGAGTCGCGGAGATTCTCATCAAGTCGTCAGCACCGCCGCGCTAATCACGACCGCGAACGATCCGCCGCCGTGTGACGCGAATTAATGCGCGAGGCTGGAGCTGCAGATCTGCGGATCAGTGTGCGCTCATTCGTGTCTCTCGTTGTGGGAAGTCCATTTCGGGCAAAGCACCATGTGGTAGTGCAGTATATATATATGGCAGCTGGATCAAAATGTCCCCTGCCCCCCTGTGGAACCCCCCCATGGCCAGACCCCCCACAGCCAGACCCCCCCCCCCACAGCCAGACCCCCCACCTGTGGCCAGACCCCCCATGGACCCCCCTATGGACAGCATGACTGGTGGTGGACAAGGAGGACAAGGAAGAATTGATGAACAAGGAAGAATTGATGACATTACCGACGCTGCAAGGGACTTCGCACTGCAGTTGCCTTGAGCACTGCTTCTTGTTATAGAAGGGGTTGCGTTTCAAGGACCAAACAGCGTTCAGTCGGGCTGGACCACATTGACCACCCATGGTTGTTTTGTATGAGCTGGAAGGGACATTGTCAAGCAGCCCCACAGTGAGGTTGGCACGTACCTGACCAGGACCATATTTGAGAACCGCACCTGGTTCTTTGGTTTGAGCTGGTCCCCAAGGTCATGCCTCAGGACCCAATCTGGAGTCGCTGAGTAAATTCTCATGAACTGATTTTCTCTGATCTAGAATTACACTGCGAACCGTATTCATGCTTCTGAACATGTGAGGAAAAACAAATGCATTTGGCTTGGGAACAGCATGAAATGCATCTCGATGAGAAGTACGTGTTAATTTCCCAATTCCGAGTCAGTCTCTTCGACTCCAACATCCGGTGAGGAGCAGTGTGGGAGCAAAGTCAGGGCGGATCCAGGGTTTGGTCCAGGAGGGGTCCAACCTCTTTTGTTGGTGCAACTTCATCCTGCAATAAATTGTGCACACGCAAAAAGGAGAAAAGTGGTTCTTTTCTGTGATGCAAAATTGAGGTGGGGTCAAATTACGTTCACTGGTTTGGGGGGGACCAATTGATTTGGGGTAAAATTCTCTCTTTTTGCTTTTTGGGGGGACCCCCTGGATCTGCCTCTCTCAGTGCGTAGTTTTGCATTGTCCCACAGGCAAAACATTTGTGATGTGAATTTGCGGGGTCCATTCTCGTTCCCTACTCACTTGGGGAGGAGCGGGGCCGAGTCCGAGGCTTGTGTTTGAGCTGCGTGAGGATGCATATTTGATGGTGATCCCAGCGCACGAATCAGTGCGCTGAATGGAGTCGCTCTCACACGGAATATTTGGGGCGAGGAGTCGATGGAACTGAGCTCTTCAGCGGAACCAGGGAGAATAGGGTCCTGACCCTGAAAAATTTTGTCTGTTCTTTTTTCTGCTGCAAGTCCACGTTTTGTTTTTGGTTTTCCTTGTCAAATTTGGAAGGATTGCATGGCACCCAGTGTGACCCAAAACAATTCGCCTCCTCCGGAATCGTGCGCCTTCAAGAGCCAGCCAGCCGAGACCAAGGTCGTCCTGTCCCATAAAAAAATCCTGCATTTGCCAGAGTGAGGACGACACAACAGAGATTGCAGACACAATTGGACGAGCAAAAATCACCATTTCAAAACACTTTTTTCATGCTCAGTGCAAACTTTGAAAGTTATGTGATCCCTTCATGGGTGAATTACATGTGCAAGACCGCCACTGTGCACCTCCTGGATCTGCTCACTGTCTGCTACACACAACATGCCAGCAAAAAATTATTTCTAGACATTAGCGTGTGTGAGTAAAACTACCTCACAACTAGAGTTTGGTTGGATGAGCACGACGTCGACGTCTGCCTCTGCACGCCACGTGTGGCGTGACTCGTTGAAGGGATCGTGCGGTAGAATTGCGGTAGAATTGCCTCTTCGTTTTCACACCGTGTTGCCATCGTGTCACGATAGATCTTGACATGCGCGTTGCCGTGGCCATGGCATTTCGCAGTGTCGCTTGCGCAACAGATTTTCCAACTTGACGGATGTTTCTGTTTTGTTCTCGAACACACCTCGACATTTGCTGTTGTGATGCTGCTGACACTCTGAGTACAACACGTCACTCAACCGGATCCAGTGGGGTGGGGCCACGGGGGGGGGCGCAGGCCCACCTCACCTTCCACAGGTTGCACGCGCGCTGAGCCCAACGTCGCGCCCACGGCCATCCTGAACCTGGATCCGCTGGAACTCAGGTTGACACCCTCGTGCTGTCCTGGATTCACCAGAGACCGATGCCACCCCCTCCAAACCATGAGTCTGGACCCGTAACACCGGGTTTTCAATCATGTGTTGTCATGGATCCGCCAGATACTGACCCCCCTGTCCAACCCCTATCGACCAGAGCTGACACATGCCACACCCTGGGTCTGCTGGAGACCTCCCCCATCCCCCGCCAGCCCCGCCCCTGGATCCGCCCGCGCCTCATGCATAATTTCCCCTGTTCCATTAGCGAGGCGTTTCTTGTTTCAAGTGTTTGTAAAATTTTGAATGATACAAATGGCTCGTGTCTCCTGACATTTAGAGACATGCACCGGTTCAACGCCACATGTTCACAGAGACAAACATCCCTCTGCACTATCTGCTGGCAGCATTTCAACATGAGAAATGAAGGGGAAATGTTGGGTTCAGGGGGGGGGGGTTTGAACGTCTGGTGGTCAGGCTCCCCACGTAACCCTCTGACTCCCAGTCCCGCTGACCCTAGTGACCCCCCCCCGCTGATAGGGGGCTGGAAGCACAGAAAGTTTCCAACCCTGAGAGAGCCATCGCTCAAGAAAGCCTGCAGCAGCTGGAGATACCCTACGTTGAACACAACACATGAACTCACGGAACTCACGACCTGCTGACGAGGCAGAACTCGAGAGCAAGGAAAACGAGACTGAAACTCATTAGTTGGGCTCAACTCCAGTGTCAGCTGTGGTGTCTCACTCACGTGTGGGGAAATGTGTCCACTGTGCAGTTCTGATAGCACAGAGCCTCCAGGTCAGGCTCCACATGTAAAGGTTCCCGGGGACCCGAGTCTTGTTGCAGCGTGCACTGTGATTGTGTGTGTGTGTGTGTGTGTTGTGTGTGTGGATGTATGTGTTCAGCGTGCGTGCGTGATTTCTGATGTCGTGTTGAATCCTCTTGTGGAGCTCAAAAATCTTCACTCTTCATTCACATTTCGAAGTGGTCATTGTCCACAAGTTTCAACAGGGTTGTTTCACCCTCCTCTGCTCAACAGTTGTTCCATTCTGTGGAGCTGTCAATTGGTTCCACCTTTCAGTTGTAACTCAACGTATATGGGCTGAACCTGCCGAAGCAATCGCAGTTCTGCTTTTATATTGAGTTTTGTTTTTTTCTGAACACACCAACCACAGACTACTGTCCGCAACTTTCTCCACGGCCCGGCCATGTTTACATGAGATTCAATATTTGATGCTCCTCCTGCACTTGCATTTCCTGCTGTAGCGTAGTTCTCATGGAATCTACAGACAACCTGAAGCTCGGAAATACTGGGCGTGGTCCACCGAGCCACATTTGGGGGGGGGGGGCGCCTCATGTTTATGGGACGAGCAATAATCTCGTGGAAACTATTCCAATCCGTGTTCACTCGTGGTAGCAGGGTGGATCCAGAGGAGAAAGGCTCCCTGATCCCCAAAAGCCTGAGACACTCAGCCCACTGATGCTCGAAGATTTGCTGACCCCAAAGGCCCGTGCTCTCCCTTGATATGAGATTGCTCGTATTTTGCCCGGGTATTCAAAATTTTTTATCCCTTTTGCAACTTTATTTGAACACAGACCCTCATCGGGTCACATCCTGATCAGATCCTAGATCCGCCCCCGAATCCACCGCTTGCCTCAGGATCCACCCTTGGATCCTCGTCTGGATCTGACCCTTGATCCCCTCCTGGATCCGCCCCACCACTGGCCGGAGGATGAGCTTCTTGTGTTGTGGAGATGGATCATCACGTACGGCCCCAATCTTGACTCCTCGGGGGCGCTTCGCTGCCGGTTGAGCGGAGCGTGGCATTTCAGTGTGCTATCGTACGCTGTCGGACAATGCACTGCACTATAAGTACAACTGCCAGTGTATGTAGATGTGTAGATTCGGTTGCAATGCTTGCAACAGAGGCTTGTGCATGAGCAACGCAGCAAAAATGTTGCCTTGTGTCACCTTTGGCCGACTGACACCCCCGTCCTCCCGCAGAGGCCTGGAACCCCCTGAAACCCAGAGGCTTGCAAGGGCGAGGAATTGTGCTGAGGCCAAGAGTTCAGGGACCCTGCTGGTCACCACAAGCCTCTGATTCCTCCTTTCTTCCCTCGTCCCATGGTTCGCCCAACCCAAGCCCTGGGTCTGCTGCAGTGTTCCCATCCGTCTTTTCGTCCATTCATCCATACATCCATCCATCCATCCATCCATCCATCCATCCATCGGTCCTTCCGTCTGTCTGTCACTCCTCGCTCCCCAGCTCTCTCTCTCTGTGTCTCTCTCTGTGTCTCTCTCTGTGTCTCTCTGTGTCTCTCTCCCTCCCTCCCTCCCTCCCTCCCTCCC
>JAAUXT010147359.1_pt1 | contig 16525 bp, 18 predicted proteins | sample 7278171 | NCBI WGS metagenome assembly JAAUXT01 (sample SAMN14350112, study PRJNA611818) | marine sediment metagenome | isolation source: surface marine sediment (1.8m) | place: French Polynesia: Moorea | collected 2018-08 | reverse complement strand
CAACTCAAAATAACGACACTGGACACGCTCACAACGAAAGTCAAACTGGTTATGAGAGAAATGAGGTCAGTGCGTCTCTTTTGTATGGTCATTTGAGACATGAGTAATGACCACACATGTAGGTTGACACATCGCTCAGGTCACAGCATCCGCCGTTCGTCGATGTGACTTCACTCATGAGTAGCGTGATGCGACATGCTCATCGCACGCCTGTCACACACGCGGGCATGCAGGTCACGCACTCGTTCACTACTGCTCACTTGTGAATGACCTTCGTGCCCTTGCAACGCGACGACGTGGTGCGATCTTGCAGTCGCACCACGCTACAGATGGATGAACCCTGACGTAATTCAATTGACTTGGACTGTTCCGAGTGGCTTCCAACGTTTCATTGGCACAAAGGACAAGGGTCTTGAATCCCTATGTTGGTCCGCGAAAAGAGACCCACAATCAAGAAGAACGTGCAGTTGATGGAACCACCTCCAGACCGTCTGTCCTTTCTTTGGCACCGCTCGACATCTGGATATCTGCTGCGCACAGAAAAACAGCCTCCTGCCTTCCCTGCAAAACACGCGGTTGAGGCCTGCGCAGAAAGAAACACACTTCTCTTCCAGAAAACAACACCCTCGCCCAAACTGACTCTCAACGTTCAAAACAGATCAACAGTTGAAGAAAACAGGGTGAATTCGGAATAAGATGTGTGAGAATGTGGTCAGTGCGTGGCGGGCACAGTGGACTGGAGGAAACGGACAGTGGGAGCGGTGGCACCACCACCTGGTTTTGGAGTCAATATGCATCTTGCCACTGACGGGACACGCACTGGAACACTCTGCTCGGATTTTCAACAGACCTTCATATGTGGAGACCATCGCTCGGCCAAAGCTTTCTGCTTGGTCAGCTGACAAAGACTTCCGGTGGAAAGTCGGCAAATGTGAACAGATTAATTTCTTCTCTCGTGGAGAAAGGAATCCATCACACGTGATCCTGTTTACACGAACGTTTCGGTTGAAGAGTTTCTTGGAACTGATCATTTCTCAGACTCGTGCGTAACTTGGCAACGCGTGATGGATGAGTGGCAACCGACTCCGTGGAACCGCTGCCATGACAACCAATTACTCGTTCAGCGAAACTCTTCTGCATCTGCATCTATGATCTGCAGACCACCAACATCTAATAGTTTTCCTCATCCAAAATTTCAAAAGGGTCATCCCGCTCGTCCACTGTGTGAAAAACTCGAAATTTGCAGCCACTACACAGCGAAGGACCCAAACATCATCAACGTCCGGTTGATCCTTTGCGTGGGCAAGGCTGAAGTTGAAACAGGAACAGGTGCAGAAAGGTGCGCACGTTTCCCACTCCTCCAGTGACGCCGCCACGGAGCCAATCAATTTCGATTACTCGGGGTCAAGACTTCCATGAATCAGGGTGAACTATTTCTCCGCTGAATCCACTTTCAGCTGATCAGAGACCACGTCAGCCCGTAACGACCATCAGAGTGAGTTTCGCCCACGTTTCACCACCCGTTCCTTCCCTAGAGACCACCGCGCGCAACGAATAGGCCCAGTCAACAACTGGACTAACGCAGTTACAGGGTCTGAGTTCTCCTCCCAGCTAACCGCATTACCCTCCACAGCACTCATTCACTCTCGACGTACTCAACGCACACTCAATAGCCTCATTCACCAGCTGTTTCCACGCTTTTCCACCAATCAGGCTCCGTATGGAGTCAATGCGCAGAGTCTTGAGAGCTCTTCTCATGCTTCGAGAATCGAGCTGGAAAAGCTCGTGATGTGAGCAGTGAAGTTTTGGCGCAGCCCAACGCAAACAAACACAAGGAGTTCGTTTGTGAATTTCCTTTCTTGCCCTCGTGTTAGAAAGCGGAAAAGCTCAAAGGAGTCAACTATTCTTCACAGAATGGTCGTCATCAGTCTTGATGTTTGGTCCCTGGGATCAACATACTCGAGCAGTTCCCTCCCATTCCCCCATTTGTCCAGCGTCCGTCAGTCGGAACGTGCGGTGTTTCTTTGGAACGAGGCGGCTTTACGCGTCCCCCGGGGCCTGTCGAAGACTCGTCTCGTATCTGCCCCAATTTGTCTCCGCTCACTCACTCAGCGAACGGGATCACGACTGATCGTCCCGGTAAACTGTTCCAAGTCTGCCTCAGGGCAGTGCGCTCTCCTTATGTCTTCGAGTTGGTCCTTCATCATCCACAAACCAAATCTGGAGTGCAATTGCGTGCGCAACAGAGGCTAAGGCAATGCCACCAACCATACAAACGGACACGGTGATCACATCACCAAGTAGCAAAGCACCTAGTCACCAGAAGCCTTGCCGAGACTGCATAATCCATCCCACTGGAAGCGTTTAATGGATAGTGAGGGGAAGATACGACGATGACCCACTTCAGGGTCTCAGCACGTTTCGATAAAGGAATCTCTGCGCCTAATTGAAAAGCTCGCGTCTCCCCTGATGACTTCTGCATTACACAGCTTCCTTTATCGCCCATCTGACGAGCACGCTCGTGCGACCTCAAGTTGATTAGCGCGACACGCCGTAACCCTCTTACGCTAATTAATCGGGACATCTGTGTGCCTGGTGGGTCACCCACTAAACCCAAATGGAGCAGTGAAGGGGACATTTATCCAGTCTATGTGACTGTTATTGGGTCATTTGGACCCCGATCCTTTGGTGAGAACCGTGCATACCGATGGGGTCCCATTTGTCCGTGTCTCTTGTGGTGGTTTTGTTGCTGAACACTGGTGGGCAGTGTCCGAGAAGTGTCGCAGAACGTCTTGGCGTGCACAAGCCGCCCCTCTGTGGCCTGCGATCCATGTGAAAACATTCAACATCTTGTCCTTTCCACACAGCTTGCGTGGTCCTGTTCCAGAGCAGACACAAACATGTCTCGAAACCATTCAGTCAACAGACTCCATTGGTGAAAGCCTCTCTCGGCTAAATGGTTTAAAAGCGGGCCTAAGTAACGCCGCGTCCCCGTCACAATGGGACTCAATACAGCTGGATCAGGTTGTCACAGAAACACGTTGTGTTGTCATGGAAACAGATCGCTCACACTGAAACACTCAATTGCCAATCACACTCTCCCGCCATTGTGCTATTCTTGTTCGTTAATGTGCATTGACGAGGTCAAATTGATGTACAGTTTAATTCAAGTACGAGTAGATCTAACGCCAAATCAGTCTCAGTCCAGTTGCATGACAAAAGCAGCTTCGGACGCCTCAGTTGCCCTGTCTCGTTCACAGAAATGTGTTCCGCTCATTGCTCCCGTACGGTTCCCGAAACAAGAACAGAGATGGCCAGACTGGCCCGACAAACGAGAGCACCACGTGTTGAAGACGCCCAGCCTCCACTAGTGTTGCAAGAGCAATTTTCAGCATTGGCTGTCGTGTTCGGCACGGCATGAGTCTGAACGTTTTTGCCTCCTAACGGGTGGAGTTTTCTTCGGAACCAAACGCGAGGTTGCAGTCTTCTTCGCACCACAAAAACATGTTATGAGCGCCGAGCGAGAAAAGAGATATCAGGCGAACATCTCGTTGTTTTCTTGTTCATGAAGGTGTGATGTTCACTCAACGAACGACGGTGGTTCTAACCGAGTTAGGATCGATCTGGATCGCCGTTGCTCGGCTGTCAATAGCAACCGCGTCTTCACCAGCGAGTGTCGGCACCTTCACCAGTCAAAAGTGACAGCGCGAACCAATATTTGAGCTCAGCGATGTGCGCTGATGGATGTTTGAAGACAGCTAACGATTTCTTTTTCTCACAGATTTGTTGGGCCTCATCTTTTGGGCTGATTTTGGGGGAATCGCATCCCATGCTCTAAGTTTGTAGCGCCACCACTCAATGGAACAAACGTTTCAAGTTGCAGACAGGGTGGACCCTCGGGATAGGTGCTTCCACACGCTCACACAGCTTCTGGTACGAGGGTTGACAATTTGGTTTTCGTTCCAGAGCCGCAAAACGGATACAACTCCGCAAGCAAAAACCGTCTTGTCAACCTTTGTATTCTCGTGTCAACCCGAGTAGAGCTTCAAGAACTTCAGCCGGTTTTTAACCTCACAACCAACTGAACTCGCTAGACAGGTCCCATTCAGTTGGCGTTGCAGGAAACACAAAGCCTCACGTCACCGGAGGCGACGTTTCACTGCAGCAAAGTGCAGAGCCATACACGACTCACCAAAACACAGGAACAATGTAGCGGAAGTCAATCTGACGCGCTTTACAATGTTTCTGGCTGTCTACCTGATGCAGCCCTGCGGCTGCGCTCTTTCTCCCCGATCAATCCGGCGGAGAAAGTTCGTTTCCACAAACTCTGCACTCAACAGACATGAGATGAGGTTCCTTGGGAAAACGTCAGAGCAACTGAAGACCACACAAAGACGTACGAGTACGAGTGTTGTCGTAACGTTTCTGCACTGGGAGCGGCGGAGCTCTGGCGTGGAATTGGCAGATGCACGCACACCCAGGTGAACACGCACGCGCGCGTCTGGGTTCCACTGCACCCACAACAGACGGTTGCGCCCTCACTGCTAACTGGTCCGTTGAGTGAAGCTCTGGCGGTGATTTCAGCAACTCCAAAAACCAAGTCAATGAATCGTACCCCTCTTCCAAAACATCTGCGAGTCTGCAGCAACATCAAGAGTTTCTCAGGAAGGCTCCTCATTGTGCTCATCAAAAGAAATACTCAACGTACTTGAAAACTACTCAAGTGATTGGGTGATTGAGTAGCGCACTGAGTGGTGGGTGCGCAGTGAGTAGTCCAGAGGATACACACTCCATCTTCGCGATGCCAACACTGTAAACAGGATCATTTCTCAAGCAGAACCATTTTTCAAACAGACCCAATCAACGGGGGTCTGACAAATCTGACGTCGCAATTTCTGAATGAACCGGGACAGGCAGAAACCGTAGCACTCTGACAGCTGTCAGTCACTCGGTCCCATTTGGAAAATTAAGTTCGTGTGATCAGCAAGGAAAACAACAAACAAGAGGTCAACGTTTTTTTCCCCAGACAAGCGGGTTGACTGATTGACTTGGGAACAGCCCAACCGTGGAGTGGGAACTGACCTGAATACTGGACTTTTAATTGTCAATCACAGACAGCGGGTCAGCAACTGCTGAAACTCCGCATCTGGTTTGAAGCCGAACTCACTGCAGCAACATCCCATTCCTCCTTCATTCTGTGAAACATGGTCTCAATTCTGGGCACGGACAGACTGGACGTGGGTTCGGGGAGGTGAGAAAAGTTACAATGTACCTTGACGCCAGAGATTCTGCAACCAATCTGTGCAACAGTACGCTGGAAATGACGAGCGGTTCCGCCGTAGCATGGCCGAGTCTTGAGATTTCAGCAGTTCCCGTCTGTTTCTTTTGTGCAGCTGGAACTGTCAAACTTCACAATCACACCAGGGCACGTTCCCAGCTTCTTCACATCCTGGACGATTTCGCGGAAGGAACGAGTGAAATGAGCATTTTCTCAGTGATTCTGCTTCACAGTTTATTAGCTCTGAAGCCTGAACTCCTATTCTGCCAATTTCCATGCATCAGATACGACCAATGTCCCTGTGCAGAGTCTTCGCTCAATTTTGTGAATCCTGAGGAACCGACAGGCTGTTGTCACCGCGATGAACTGAACAGGATTCGTTTCGCATCTCGATTACATGCTGGAATCTCATGCTGTTCCACGAAAAAAGGTCGTTGTTTTCCACTGGATGCCTGTTTCTAATGCCAGAGACTCCATTCCAAGAGATGAAAACAGCTGTCTCACTCGTTTCACCCTTCAAATGACGAGAGTCTTTGGTCAAAACAAGGTCGACCTTTGCCCACAAATAGAAAAGAAACGCATCACAGGGAGTCATAAATCTGGAGTTGTTTCTTCCAACGCGACCTTCTCGCTCAGTAATGTACCTGGAAATTTCCCACTCATTTTCTTCGGTCTCCGATGTACCCTCACCCTAGACTTCGGGCAGCAGTGCCGTCGCGGTGGTGCAATGCCAAATACTCATACACTGTTTGGACTTGTGGCACCACCCTCGTGCATGCAACGGAGAGATAGGACACACAGGTTCAACTCCATGACTGTGAATTTGACCGTTTTTGCACACCATCCATTGAACATTGCATCCACCTCAACGTGGACGACACTGCGGCCCCATCGCGACAAACCACTAAAGCTGCAATCAGAGTGTTCCAGCTGAGTGCATTTCTGTGTACCGCAGTCCCCCGCTGGACTCAACCAAACATTTGTCAATCTCTCAGAGAGAATCCATATCGGGGAGTTGCTCCCTGGGTCTCATTATTATTCAGCCGCACGAACTGGGATTCGTCTTTGCGACCGGAAGTGGTGGGTGTTTCAGATGTGGGTTTGTTCTTGAGGCTGAATCTAACCCTGTCACAATGGAAGAAGGTTGCATACAATGTACATCCACGTAAATTCTCTCCAGCAAGGGTTGGGCTCTCATACCCATCTCTGCAGCGTTCCCTAATGTGGTTGTGGGCTCTTTCAATCCACACTTGGAAAATTCACGGCAGTGGTCAGGGTAGCAGGTCACTTCAGTACAGCTTCATTCCCTCGGGCCCACACGCACATGGGTTTGTTCGATTTTCACGAGTTGTGTACGCGTCTCACGCGACCGGGTCAGGGAGTCAGCGCTGGAGTCGGGACGCCATATTCCTGACGAAACCAGCTCTGAATTCCAGTAACAAACAGGCAGTGAGGTTCTATTTTAGAGAAATAAGCCACACCGGACCTCGGTCCCGCCCACACTTCTTGTGATATTCACAGTGAGGTTCCGCCACGGAAGTTCCGGGCACCTGTTCCTTCCGCAAGGCCACTCAGGACGAAAACGAACCACCAACAATGTCACCGCACTCACTCTTCGTCGTGCTCTCTCCCTTGCTCTTTTTTCCCTGTCTCTCATCTGCAGTTCTATTGTGCTGTGTTGTAGACACACTGACGAGCAAAGGATAGTGTCCAGCAGGCCTACAAGCGTTTTGTATCTCAGTAGAACCCCTGACGACGCTTGGTGTGGTTGTACACGGTGGCGCCGTGTCGAGGTCCACACTGCTGACAAGTATCGCTGCGTGCAAAAATCGCCTTGGTCGGACTTGGTTCGCACAGCACGCGCTTGCTTGTCAAATACGCAAGGATGTTCCTTCGCTCCCCTTGGACAGTGTACGGCTCTGTGAGCGTGTTCCGTACAAAACGAAGGCATTGGAGCCAATAGAACCTGACAGGGTCACTACTCGCGGCCGGGCTTCTCCGGGGGTGGGGCTCAGCAAGAAGTGGGAAAGCTCAGGCATGCCCGCCCACACTGACGAGCGTCATTCTCGTCAACATAGCAACCACGGACATCACGTAAAACTGATGGATCTTAGGAAGCGACAGCCTGAGAAGGTCAAAGTTCCCGGATCCAAAAATGAAGTGATGATTGATTATTTCTGCCCACAAATTTGAACTGTCCCTCCTCTGTCTTCGTGTGCAGTTGGTTGAGACACGGGCCTCGCTGGTCAGCACAACGAGATAGAAGGATGTTGATCATGCACACCTCATCGTAAACCTCTTGTTCTCCATTGCCACTGCACTGGATTTCTTCCTTTCCGCCAACTCAGCCATTAGGGCCCCGAACCCCCGACGTAAAGCTCTGGTCAGGAGTCCTTCATTGTTCGCTCGCCCCGTAAGACAGTCCATTCTGTTCAACATCAAGCGTTCTGTAAGTCAGCTTCAATGACAGTAATCTTGTTCCCTTGTGACCGTGAAGTGTGCATTAACAGCTTCACTTCAATGGTCCTGATTCTGGTGCACTTTCGTCCAGCCTAAAATGCATTGTTCTGACAAAGAACACTGTGTTTCTCGATCCTGTGCCACGAGGCACGATGGTAACTTCAAACTTGAGGATTTTCAATTTCCAGCTCTCCGCATAGCGTTGCCTTCAGTAACCGAAGGTCTTCGTCTGCCCTCTCATTTCTCAGCGGTGAGCCTGACACGCCCAACTCAATTTCAAATTGAAAACCCCTGCGCGTTTCCCCGCACGACCCCCACGACCCAATTCTCACAATAGTCACATCCATTTCTCGGAGAGCTTTTCCCCAGACCGCACAGTTCTAATCCCATCTCCCGTTCCATCGATTGGCGATGTGCACTGTGAAACACGACCGCGGCTCAGAAACCGACCGGACCAATCAGAACTGGACCGGTTGATGTGGGCAAAAGTTCAGTGCCAGCATAACAGCAGGTTGAAGTTTGAGACTTAGTTGGGCGGTCCCTCGAATCAATTCCGCAACGAGCTTACGTACGATGAAGTTGGAAGTTTACCGCAGAGAAACAATGGTTGGTGAACTTTTCATTGTTTTGAGGGTGCTGAACAAAACGGGCACTTTGTTACTGTCACTCCAACTCAGTCCCTGCTGCAAAGGAGCTTAAAATGTCTCGCATAGAGCCACATTCCCTCTGAGAGGACGGTTTCGACACCAGTTCAAACTGACATTGGGCGGTTGTGGAAGCCAAGAAGACGAAACCAGATTTTTGCATATTCTGGAAGGAAGATGACAACTTCACAAACCAAAGACAAGAAGATCACGCCTCTGTGCGAGTGTTGTGTCACCTCTTCTGGCTGAGCTTTCTAACAGGGACTGTGATACCCAACTTCTCTCGGCAGCTCTGTGTTGTGCCAAACAGAAATGGAAGGTTGAGGTCATAGCGCGTTCAATCTGAGTTGATTTCCTGCATTGTGGCTCCTCTTCTGCAACCCTCGCACACTTGGTCAACACACAGAGCTGAGTTCATCACGCATTTCAAGGATGTCCGAAGTCCCAGACCCACCCGGAAGATAAAGACGTTCAAGGATTTTCCCTTTTACCCTTGACTTGCATTGCTCCGGAAGTCTGCACCACTGGACAGGCTGCACCTGAACGTTGATGGGATGATATTTCAGATTGTTTTTGTTCGATGGCTGTCTGTCACGTTATTGAAACGTGACCGTGGACACGAGCATACCCGGCAGGCGGAAACTTAATTGACAGCCCTCGTATCTTTTGCAGTGAGGTTCTGCAGATTGGAGTATCACCCGCTTCACGCTGGGCAACAGTTGCGCCGACAAAAACCTCATCTGCAGAGTTTTGGCCGTGGCCTCCCAGAAAGCGTTTGAAAAACAAGACGGTCTTGAGTAAGGAGAAAATGAAGAGAACAGCTCAGACTTCAGTGACACTGATGCATCTTCCTTGCTGACCCTGAATCTACATTGCGTGTTCTTTCAGACGGCGAGACATGGCCATTTGGAGCGCGTGTTCGTTCAGAATGAGAGAACTTACAGGAAAGCAGAGTAACACTGGTCCAGTTCCACATTTCTGGACAGCGCCCTTTCACCTTGCGAGTCTGGATGTGAACTTGGCAAACTAAGATCAGACAGCAGTTTCGCAACTGTTCACAATCTTAGTAGTTTCCACAGCCGATTCGACCGCATCAGAAAGTGACGTGGCGTAAACGGATAACAACAGACAAGGACCCTTTTTGGAATTCGTCTGACCAGCGTCAGTCAGGGTCGAATTTTGCCATCTGGCTCAGGAAAAAAAGCTGGTCATGTCCTGCCGCAATCCAGGCTCCACTCGCTGTCTCCACGAGCAGGTGCACCAAACATTCAAGGCTACAAAGAATCCCTGGAGAGTACTTGGAAATGACAACTCAGGTTCGGGTGACCTGTCCACACCAAAACTGAAAAGGCATTTTTTCGATAAAACTCTCAAAGCAAGACGTACAAAGATCAATTCACCGAAATTTGCTGGAAAATTACAGTGCACATTTGGAGAGGAGGGGTGCTATCACAAAGCCATTTTAGCCCACAAGAAAAAGGCGAATTGCAAGTTTCGTACACTGCAATTCTCCCAATCCACATTTTGTCTCCAATATTTGAAAGATTTGACGCAGCCGTTCTTCTGGAGCAAAATGAGTCGGATTCTCAGAAACTACTCGTAGTGCTCTCTCCCTGGACCCTGGTGGAAACGAAAACAGCACGGTTCCCCAGGTTCCATGACGTGGAACTGTTTGCGCCTTCCATCAATCCAGAAGAGCAATTTTTGTTCGAAAAGACCAAACCTCACAGAAACCTGCGGTGTGCGTGTGTGTGTGTGTGTGTGTGTGTGTGTGTGTGTGTGTATGTGTGTGTGTGTCTGTCTGTCTGTCTGTCTGTCTGTCTGTCTGTCTGTCTTTCTGCCCGTCCGTCCGTCTGTGAAGTACACGAAGGTGTGTGTGTGTGTGTGTGTGTGTGTGTGTGTGTGTGTGTCTGTCTGTCTGTCTGTCTGTCTGTCTGTCTGTCTGTCTGTCTGTGAAGTACACGACGGTCCGTCAGCGTCTGCCTTCGCCAATTGAACTACGGAAACGGAAAATTGGCTCAAAGCCAAGGTGACGAGTCTAAATGTTCAAATTCAGCCTGAACTGCTCATCAGAAAAGCTGTTGGAATCCTTCAAAATTACTGGGATAAAGTGTGTGACGCACTTAACGGAGTGTGAGGTCTCTACAATGTGATTACACCTCCGCAGAAAAGTAGTTCTCAATGCGCGCCATTGTTCGGCTCCCCCGCAGCGAACAAACAGCGTCTGTTGAAACACTTGACGGAATTTTCAATTTCATCGAGGAAAATTAACGAGACAGAGACACGCATTACACACTGACAAGATTGATGCAATTTTCTGCAAAGTTAAAAATATTTTCGCTGGCTTTCACAAACAGAATGTCTTTCCGGACGAAGCTTTTTTTCTGTTTTGCAGATGAACCAGATGATCACAAACTACGGCACACTGAAGGTCCAAATGCCAAAGACATGGCGATCAGTGGTCCGCAGAACGATCAGACCGAACACAAAAAGTAAAAAGTGAACCAGAACGACTCAAGAGGTCTAAAGCACGCAAGGTTCATTTTTACGACAACGTGACCCAAATGAGCAGTCTGACACCCCGACTTGAACTTCAACTGTCAGAAGATTACGTTTTATCTTTTGAAAATTAACAAAATGAAAGTTGACACCCACACAGGATTTCTTGTTGCGCTGCAATTCGACAGTGTGGTGACGTCCCTGCGCGTTGGAGGATGGTTTCTGCATGATTTGCGACAGTTAATGGAGCCTGTTGTGGGAGGTCCGTCATCTGTGAACGAGTAGGCTTCAGCGGGGCCCCGAACAGTCAATCGCGGGGCTGCAGAGTCTCTGATCGGAATACCGGAGCTGAGGACAGCGCCTGCGAGTGTCAGGAATAGGTGGCACTTCTCCAGATACAGACTGCCATTCCAACTCAGACCGACAAGAACTCGCAGGGACTTCGCTTTTCGAAAAAGAGCTTCGTTCTGCGTTTTAAGTCCCTTTATGTGTTGTCTTGCACATCGGTCCGCACAAGCACAGAGGGCTGTGGATGTCGAGGAACTGTGCGCAGTCGTGGCAGGTGAAGTCAAAGAAAAGCGGGTAAAACCCGGTGAACTTCAATCGAGTTTTGCAACGTTTCACGTAGTTGGAACTCAGTTCTCCCCTTCTTTGCCTTTCACAAGATTCTTTTGGCACTGGGGATTGTCAACGTAAATCAACACACCGCTGATCTGAAACCCAGTACAAAAGTTTCAGATCACAGAGCCGTGGTCGAACAGCTCTTCACATTGTAACGTGCTCGTGAACGAGCGCCAGGCCCAGAAACTCATCAGGTACTCATCAGAAAGTATCTTCAGTGATTGCAACACAAAGCAGAACTCGAATTCTTCTTCGCATTGTGTTATCGAGGCAAACGAGCACCTGGCACAAAAAAAGTCAGCGGATACTTATTGCGAAATGCTCAGAATGTTGAACAGTTCGTGGGGCAGCTTTCCAGGGGTTAAGTACTCGGAGGTTGAGTTGGCATAGAACCCCAATGAGGAGGATCCCAACTCCTGTCCTGGTGTAGATTACAGCAATGCAAGGCGATCTTCAGAAGGAATGTTCGACAGGCACGACACATGGACGCCTCAACACCACACCGGCAGTTCCGTGAAGGAACGCGCAGCACGGGTTTGTGTCCAAGTTCAAAGCACAATTTTCACCAAAGCGCGCCTGGGTTCGAACGCAGACCAGTGATGCAGTGCCTGGTACGAGTGGGAACCAAGACTTCCGGAACAGATGTAGATTGGATGCAAACAGATTTGTTTGAAAATCCGGTGGGAAATGGAAGTACGATGCTGCACAAACATCCAAACATCCTGGACACGAACACATGTTTGACCCTGACACCCGAAACAAATTCACAGAGAGCACAGACACACAGGGAATTGCGCCTCTTGTGATGGACAATGCATCACAAACAGTTCATTTCATTTCATTCATTTCAACATTTTCGCTCTGTGCGAGTGAGTGTGTTGTCCGGAAAAGCCATCGTTGTTTGGTTCCACCAACAGGAGACCACGGACCTGTTGTATCCAGTGCGGAAAGCGTGAATGGATACGTGCCTCTGTTGCCTGGAAGGCGAGAACTGTGGTGAGAGACACGTGAGAGAGTGGAAGAGATAGGCAGAATTCCAAGCAAGGCTCACGTCCAATAAACACACCCTCAGCATTCACACTCCAACCCCCTCGGTACAAGACGCAGTACGAGCGGTACATTCCCAGCACCTGGATATGAAACACACCAGTACCCGCTGCCAATCACAGTTCATCCACACACAACAGTACTTTCTCAAGCCGCAGAGAAACCTTGACACGCGCAGGTAGGAACTTCCGGCAAAGCACAGCGGCGAACTTCAGCCGCAGGGGGGGGGGGTGTTCAGAAACTTGGGTGACGACAGAGAGAAGTGGCTGACCGTGTGACAAAGGGTTCCCAACTTGAAACTTCGGTCAGGCTCTTTTTCCCTCGTTCCGAAGCACCTGAGGACGACATCCTCTCAGTCATCAACTCAATCTGTCTCTCACCTCTGCGGAAAACAGTCACATCCGAGAAGCCACTACACCCTCAGGCATGGTGTCCTCTCATCCGCATCAGACTGACATTTGGCCGAGTCCAGTCCAAAACAAACGTCCATTTGCACATTCCTGCGTTCTGTCTTTCACTCAGTTCCTAATGGATGATAAATTGCTTGACTGCGGAAAACACTTTTCGCAACCGCTTTCCTGTCCCAACAAGGCGATTTGACAACAACATGGTCATTGTGGTGGTCAGTTTTTTGCAGGGTGTGAAATGAGGGTCTTTGCCTCGTGTGAGCTGTCACTGCCTGCAGTGATACCGCAAGAAATACGATTTCTAATGAATCTACAGCTCTTTGACGGTGGGAATCGGGGAAGGTGGAGACAGGGCCAGCAGCGAGTTGGACTGGCGAGTTCAGAGTTCCACACAAGGGGAGAAACTTTGACATTTCCAGCCCGTTGGGCCTGCATCTCTGGAGTTGTCGCTGGACCACATCAGTGAAGAGTTTCGGAAGCCTCAGGTCCCTCGAGGAAACTGCAATCGTCGTGCAGCCTTTGCTCCGAATGCTTCATCGCGCTTGTCGTAATGCATGTCTGAAACAAGCTTCATTTCATGTGATCTGAAAATAATGAGCAGCTTTGGTGCCTCATTTGATGAACAAGCAGGAGCAATTAAATTTTCTGCCTTGAGACATCCATGCGACAAACTGGGGATCCTCACACACCGCGCGCTCGAATCTGTAGAAGCTTGGTGGTTATGTTTCACATGTGAGGGAGGACGCAAGGTCTGAACAGCTCTTTCCTTCGTTCCGACATGCCGCGTCACTCGCTGCACTTGTCACAGGAACATAATCAACGGAAGGTACGAGTGACACTGAACGTTGGTGAAACGTCCCTGACACAGAGTGACCCTCTTCTCGGAAAGAAACCCAACGATCTCGCTTCTGTCATGTCACGTCTCCCTTGTATTCCAGCTCCCTTTGTGGCGATGACATCTGAGAACAGCAGGGGTTATCGCACCGGAGTGATATATATCCACACTGGCTCGTCTGCAATGACCAGGTTGTCTGCTAGTTTGACAACACTCCAACCGCAAACAAAATGAAAGATCCACACCACCATGGCAACCATGGCCAATTTGGTGGTATCGACATTCGTGTCTGAAATCACCACACGCAGCCTTCTCCGCACCAATTTTGATTTTGATCAACTCTACAAAATTACTCCCAACTTTTGACACACACGACAAGTCTCTTCCGATGTTGACAAGACATTGACAAGCTTGATCGAGTTTGACATGGAAAACAATGACGACAAAGACACACATCTGATGTTCGAGCAAGATTCCATTGAGGACTTCACTGAGGACAGTATCTGCGGTAATTGGGCAACTGTGGACTGAGGACGCTCGCGTGCACACACCAACTCCCCGAGCACCCTCCGTCTTCGTTCCTTTCGACTGGGAGCAACCCTCATCCACGTGCACGGTGGACACGATCTTCGCCCAGCGTCGTCCGAAACACACAGACTTCCTGCGTTGTCCGCGTAGGTTCCCGCAGCGACAAGGCGCACACAGCGCTTCATCATTGACATAATCCGAGACATAGTCAAAATCAGGAGTGGACTCCATGGTGGGATTAATAAAGGGGTAACAAGAATTGCGTATGTCTCCTCCATTGGACATTTCCTTTTGCTTTCATCATTATGACAAAACTCCATTTGTGGTTGATACTGACGAATTTCTGTTGATATATTACATCTGAACAACCCAGAAAACACAGAGAGAAGTGAACACGGATTGGAATGACAGACACGCGCGTGGTGCATCCATCCCACACACGGGACAGCAACGCGTGACGCATCTCTCAATCCCACGCTCACTCAATCATCTTTCTGCCAATGCACTGCAGCGCGTACCTACGCTCGTAAAGGAAGAGACTGCCACGAAAGGCTGGTCAAGTTTTTCTTCCACTGCAGCATTCGAGCCACTTCTGAACCACCAAAGTGCAAAGACAAATCCCCTGAGGTTTCGATGAGCATGAACAGTCCACTCGTCAGTCAACCCTGAGGACAATCGCCCCCCCCCACAGAGAAACTGTGTCAAACACCACGTCAGCTGCAACAGCAGAACCTTCATTTGTCCCCACTTTCCCTCTCTTGGACCTGACAACCCTTTCACAACGAAACGAGTCAGACACAAATGCCTTTGCCTGAATCTTTGTGACATCTGCACATGAATGCGCAGACAGGAAACAGCGGCTGACATCCTGCTGGGTACAAGGGACAGTGTTTTGCCTCCGCGACAAAAGTTTTCCGGAGACGTGTTCATTAGGCAAGTCGCAGCTTTCATCACCTGCAGGCTTCACAGTGACGATCGGTCCATTCCCTGTGGCTCGCTGGCTTTCCCCGCACCTGCACCATCACAGCAACAATATCTTCCCTGGTTTGTTCCATGCTCAGACACAACAGCCGCGGACTGACCACAGGCAAACTTGAAACATAAAACGGCGCTGTGAGGATGTTGAGGGTGTTTATGGGCAGCAAACGGGGATCTGTCGCACAGTAAAGAAACTCCTCGTGCACTGAATGAAATTTTCATGGCAGCACTTCTGTCGCTGATTGATTTGGGAGAGTTGCACCAGACGGGAGTCCAATTTTCATCTGGTGGTCCATTGCAGCGTTTATTCACCTTGGTGCAGCTCTGTGTCCAGACATCAAAATTTCAAAACTGGGACAACGAAAAGAGCCATAATTGTTGTTCTGGAATTCAGGGCAATAGACCCCAAGGTTTTGGTTATTTTCCGAGTCTACCCACCGGTTTCTTCTGTGATCGGGTGGAGAAAACGTGGAGAAACAAGCTGGATCACTCACCTGCAATGACAATAGAAAAGGAAGTCAGAAACTGCGTAGAATTGTTGACCTCAAGACTTTTTCACCGACTGCTTCGTGGGCGAGGGAAGCATGTTGGTGGCTTCAAGTCTGCAGAAGGACTGGAGCGCATTTGTAAAACTACCTGCGGCCCCAGAGTCAGGATTCTGCAGGGGTTTCGCAATATGGTTGCCTGCATATGGGAGGCAAGGCATTGAATCCATTGGAGACGTTAACAGTCGACTCGCAGCGCAACTTCACCCGAATCTGTGTGCTCAGCGGGAGAATAGGGTTTCAGCGAGTCTCGCTGCTCGCTTTCAATCCGATTACATGAACAGACGGACGCACAATGTCGCCTGTTTGAGGAAGCGATCCAAGGGACTCGAATCATCTGCGTTTTTGAATGGTTTATGCTTCACGAAAAAATAGAATCGTTAGAAGCCTGTGAGATCTTTGAAAGACTAGACTTTCAAGTAGACAATCAGCCGCGGGCAGCGTACGAGGGCTGTCCACGAATTTCCCACTGCATCGCGACAATTTCCAGGTGGTTTTGGTGTCGACGACCAGCGGAAAATTCGTGGACAGCCCTTGTACATAGGCAGGACAGCACTTGTCCCAATCCACCAATGCCCCAGTCAGCAATGTGTCCGAGATACCCCTTACCCAGACAATTTGGGAAAAAAAAATTTGCCGGGGGGGGGGGGGGACACCCCGAGGAAAAAACAACGATACGAACT
>JAAUXT010014675.1_pt1 | contig 16525 bp, 2 predicted proteins | sample 7278171 | NCBI WGS metagenome assembly JAAUXT01 (sample SAMN14350112, study PRJNA611818) | marine sediment metagenome | isolation source: surface marine sediment (1.8m) | place: French Polynesia: Moorea | collected 2018-08 | reverse complement strand
CAGTGTGAACGTCGCTTCCACCTGCAGTGTGAATGTTGCTCCCGTCCGCAGTGTGAACATCGCTCCTGTCCACAGTGTGAACATCGCTCCCGCCCGAAGTGTGAACGTCGCTCCCGTCCGCAGTGTGAACATCGCTCCCGCCCGCAGTGTGAACGTCGCTCCCGTCCGCAGTGTGAACATCGCTCCCATCCGCAGTGTGAACATCACTCCTGCCCGCAGTGTGAACGTCGCTCCCACCCGCAGTGTGAACATCGCTCCCATCCGCAGTGTGAACATCGCTTCCACCCACAGTGTGAACGTCGCTCCCGCTCGCAGTGTGAACATCGCTCCCGTCCGCAGTGTGAACATCGCTCCCGCCCGCAGTGTGAACGTCGCTCCTGCCTGCAGTGTGAATGTCGCTCCCGCCCGCAGTGTGAACATTGCTCCCGCCCACAGTGTGAATGTCACTCCCGCCCACAGTGTGAATGTCACTCCCACCTGGAGTGTGAACGTTGCTCCCGCATGCAGTGTGAACATCGCTCCCGTCCGCAGTATGAACATTGCTCTCGACCACAGTGTGAACGTCACTTCCACCTGCAGTGTGAACGTTGCTCTCGACCGCAGTGTGAACATCACTTCCAACCGCAGTGTGAACGTCGCTTCCACCTGCAGTGTGAATGTTGCTCCCGTCCGCAGTGTGAACATCGCTCCTGTCCACAGTGTGAACATCGCTCCCGCCCGAAGTGTGAATGTCGCTCCCGTCCGCAGTGTGAACATCGCTCCCATCCGCAGTGTGAACATCGCTTCCACCTGCAGTGTGAACGTCGCTCCTGCCTGCAGTGTGAACATCGCTCCCGTCCGCAGTGTGAACATTGCTCCCATCCACAGTGTGAACATCGCTCCCACCCGCAGTGTGAACGTCGCTCCCGTCCACAGTGTGAACATTGCTCCCGTCCGCAGTGTGAACGTCGCTCCCGTCTGCAGTGTGAACATTGCTCCCACCCACAGTGTGAATGTCACTCCCGCCCACAGTGTGAATGTCACTCCTGCCCGCAGTGTGAACGTTGCTCCCATCCGCAGTGTGAACATTGCTCTCGACCGCAGTGTGAACGTCGCTTCCACCTGCAGTGTGAATGTTGCTCTCGACCGCAGTGTGAACGTCGCTTCCACCCGCAGTGTGAACATTGCTCTCAACCGCAGTGTGAACGTCGCTTCCACCCGCAGTGTGAACGCACCTCAGTCGCAGCTGAGGCGCCGCGTCCCTGGGACCGGTCTGTCGCTGCATGAGAGCGTGTTCACGTGTCGTGAAATTGGTGCGAGGCCGCTACTGGGGAAGATCACAGCGACTCCAACAAACTGCTGTGAATCCTCGAATACTCGGATAATTCACGTGGAGGCGCAAAACGAAGTGTCCCAATGCTGCGTGGTTTCCACGTTGTTGCTGCAATAACGACAACACACTCGTTGCATTCAAAGAGACCAATCGCATCAGACACGAGTGAATCAGAAACGGCAGCACATCCCTGGACCTGGTCACAGACCTCCATGTCGGGCTGAGCGGGAAACAATTGGTCATCGCAAACAGAACCGAACTCCGTGTTCGGAATTGGAGGATTCACCGCACAATCCAGTCGACCTTGAGCGGATCTTTGTTGTGCGGCGGTTCTGATAGTCCGCTGCAGTTATTTTCTCGTTCCCGAGCGGGTGACGGTTGTGGTGATTGCTGCACGGGCTGCTGAGGAAGTGATGGGCGAGGAACTTCGCGAGAAGTGAGGAATTACGATCATGTGGGACACGGAATGGTGCCATTCAGAACGCTTTGCGCTGAACTGGATTGGTGATGGCAAATTGTGCAAAAAAGGCGTGTCGTGCTGTTGGCCAACGGACCCGACACTGAATTTGGCCGTGTGTTCTGCAGTTTGCTCAGATTTTTTTGACAGGAAATGCGGGCCTCCGATCCCCTGAAGACGAAGTCTCTGCCCAGTCCACATCAATCCGATCCCCACGCAACGTAACAGAACACATGGGCCTCGGTCTCAAAACACGACTGGAGATAGAGAAATGCAAACAAACGGATTTGGAGCTTCCGTGGAAGATGACGAGTCCCAACCCGGCTCCGTGTCGGAGCCTTCCAATTCCAGCCAAATGGCTTTTCAATGGCACCACGCACATGCGCAGTAAATCTCCTTAGTCTGAGCCAAATATGGGCTCAAAGTGATATTTTCCATTCCAATTCAGTTCTCACGCAATGCACGCCCTTTTTCGCAGATAAATGCAGCAAGTGCATGATCTCTGCTTCACGAAGTCATACGTACTTGGCAGACAAAAAGATGCGGCTCTTACTCAGTTTTCCTGGATAATCTTCCGTGCGCAGGCCATGAGGATCACTGGTACAAACATTGTGCCCTGTCCTGTCTCCGTGCATCGAGGAGTCTGTGGACGGTTCTGACGACACCGCAGCTTCTGTTCATCACAGTCCTCATGCTCTTAATGTTGCTTTTAAAAGGTTCTCGGTGTCTGACACTGACGACACGTGTTCACAAGAAACAAGTTGTCATTAAGAAGCAGACAGAGCCACACCTGGAACATCCAATCGAGCCAGAAACGAACGAAGGAGGCCAAAGCTCTGCCAACGGAAGAAACTGCTCCACAATCGGATGTTTACGTGGATATCGGAAGAGACTCTTGGACGTGACCAGGGTGCGAAGTGGGAGACGCTTCCGCCACCAAACACTGAGGCCTGCAGATAGACGTTTGCCTCAAACGGCGGGTGCGAGATAAAATACACTCAACGGGAGCAAAGTGGCTTCACGTAATCTGCTCCAGACGTTCCTGTCCCGCAGATGAGATTGCAGCGCCGAATCAGGAAGTGCTTCAGTCTCACAGAAGCTGCAGAACTTGCGCTGCCGTGCAGTTGGAAACACAAGCAGGTGAAAGCCTCATCAGGCCTGAGACACAGTCTTCAGGTTGTGACCTTTCGCTTTTCTCTTGTGAATTTCCTCACCATTGAGAGTTGATGCATTCCTTGCGAGTCCTGATCCGCCTGATGTGGACCTGCTCCCGCGGACTCCTGTCATCACGATCGCCGCACCAGACATCACAATGGCCGCGGCCCGACATTAGCGCTGAATTGCAGGTCTAATCTGCCAATTGCTTTCGCCGCAGGATAATCGGTAATGGCAGACTTCACACACACTCACCAACACAAGAGCTGACAAACGAATATGGCACAGACTGTGCTGGACTGGGGTTGTCAAAAAGTTTCCACTTCTGTTCAGCGTAGTTGGGGCCCACCTGACACTGAAGCACCGTTCATCCAGCGAACTCCATTTCAAAACGCACCTCATGTGGAATCACCATTTGCTGCTGCATTCCACACTCGACTGTTTGTGGTCGAATGCACCACAGTGACGGCAGCGCGAAGCAACAGTACCTCCAATCTCTGCCTCATTTGGCTGCTATCAGCTCCCAGTCCCTACAATCTTCATTTGCAGGCCACAGTCCGACACAATTTAGCGAGTCAATGCCGGGTCTGCTGAGATTCCGGACACGACGTCGGCGCGAGTCACGCCCCGCGAATCCGCGACGATCCAATTAAAGCTGCGAGCGTCTCGAGCGACGAACGCATCACGCGGGGAGAGGTGGAGACGGAGAGAGGCTCGTGCACTGGAGACGGAGCAGGGCGAGAGACACCTCGCGACGTCAGATTCGTTTCTGAGGTGAGACACGAAGCTCCATGTGGACGACAGCCTTCAGGGTGCAGTGTGACCCGGGAAATAATCTGACCCCCCTCCTCACCTGATCGTGCATGTCCATAAACTGTTGCCATTTTTCTCAATTCAATGTTCACTTGGTTTGGGTCATGCCTTCCAGGAGCGCAACCCTCCCCCCCCGAAACAAAATCCCCGATCCTCCGCTGCAGCGGATCTCCCTGATGAACAGTTGAACACCTCACAGCCTCTGAGCTACGCAAACCCGTCGACCATTAGATCAGGTTCGTGAACGTCAGCTCAATTTTCTTGACAGCCTGTCATAAAACTCTCCTTCCGAGTGGTCAGTGCGGACCTAAATCCCCGAGAGCCTGACACGTGGGCGGATGTCTCGATTGCCCGCAGCTGCGGATCTGAACCTCTGACCACGGCAGAGGCAGTAAACTATCCGTGAAGCTCTGACTCAGCCAAAACCGGCGTTTCCAATGCGCAACGAAATTAGACAAGACACGGTGTCAGCCTTGAGATGCGTTTCAAGTTGAGGGCTCCAAATTCGTTTCCTTGAATTGATTTCCTTTTGTCAGATCTCAAGTCACATGAATCTCGTAAATCAACGGAACACACACGCACGCACACCCACCCACCCACCACTACACACACACGCCTCAAATATCAGCCACATCACTCCTGCTGCCTTTATGTCACGTTCACCCATTTGCCCGACCAGGTCTCGACATTCGCTGCGAGAAACAGACCTCGTACACACGCACGACACAACGCCGAGCGGTGTCACCGCCATCACCATAAATATTACACTACACAGACAGATAAAAACAGAGATAACTCCGCAAATTGCTCAATTCTACGCAACGTGAAAAAATACGCTTCCAACTTTTGTCCTTTTCAGCGCTCACATATGAATTTTACGGAAAATGACGTGAGAAAGAGATTTTTGAGAGAGCGATGGGAGTTCCGCACTGCACCCGTAAAACAGCAGCAGACAATGATTTGTCAGACCCCAGGACGCGCTGCTGGTCTTCATTGGCCCTGTTATTAATTGCGATTCATCAGTCATTTACTCAGATTGTGGCTTCTGTCTGCGATGTTGGCCAATCTGCAAGTTTTTCTTGCTCCTCAAATCGCCCCCTCCCAAAACACAACAACCTACTTTGCGTTGATGCGAGGCACTGGTCACAAAGGACTGCAAGGCTGGTGAACCCTGCGCCAGCCTCAAAACTGTTCGTTGCAAAAGGCCGAACCAGGCAGTCAGACCTGGCCTTTCTTCTCCAGTACGTCACAGAATGCAACAGCTCAATAGCTGCAACCCAGTTTCCACACCGGCCGCAGAACAATCGGATTCCTCTGGTACTTTACGTTGATACCAGGATATGATCGCTGCTGCGAGTCGATTAGTCGTGTTGACTCGACGCAAACAGCAACATTGATGAACAAGATGCGACTAATAAGCGAGTTGTTTGGAGAACCCATCAACGAGCAACACAGACAAGCGACGCTCAAACGTAAACAGTTGTAAAATTCCTCTCATCTGCAGCATTCGGCCAACAGTCCACTGAAAGGGGAAATACTTGGGGACAAGACTTGCGTTTGTGGCCCATGTACTGCTGTCCAGCACTGAACACCATCAACCTGCCACAGCATGAACAAAAGCTGCTCTTCCTGTAAAGCTTTCAACAAGAGTTTTGACATCGGAGCTGATTCCCAATAAGGAAGGCTGAATCTGGTCCTGTGAACAAACGAATAAACTCGCACAATTCCAAACTGGGAGACCTTAGCAGCCCTCGACTCAGGTTCAGTGAAAACATGTGCGTATTTGGCTGAATCATTGTGTTGAGCACCTGCCTTGACGAATCCATAATTGCCTCCTTTGTGCTGCGACACGAGAGTCGCCGATCAGGTCAGATTAACGTCGTCAAAAGAACAATGCTGGTTGTCAGTTTTCATGTCTGACTTCACTCCAGGTGATCGGATAATGAAGGGTCTGTTTCTGCTCTCCAAATTCGCGTGTCCTGATATTTGAGAAACCAGAAGGTCAAATTTTACAACCAACAATCTAATCTTTGCATCGCTACAGATAAGCTTGACGCAGCTGGTTGCAAACGAGACAATTTTTCAGGTGAGTGCAATGAGATGGATCCAGCTTCCAATGGTCGACACCAGATACAGCCGCGCACTGAGCACCTTTCCTTTGTCAAGGAGACAGGCGTGCAAATCAAGGTTAACTGCAGAGTTCAAGGGGTTCGCTGAGGAAAACTGTCCCTGCGCCGAGTCCTGCACCAGAGAGACGCGTGCAGCGGGAGGAGACGGTAATGACAGGATCGGATGGGCGCATTGCATTCCGTCTGCATCTCTCAATTACAGACGTGCTGTATTTAGAAATAATCATGTTGCTTCCTCGGTTTCGTCTGCCTAATGAACAAAAACTACATTAATTTGGTTTCATTGTCTTTCAGCTGCAGCGAAAATAAGAGACATTGATTCATGCTCAAAAATAACTTTCCATTTCCATTTGGGTCTCTAATTTTCTTCTGACGCACAGTGCAGCACAAAGAACATGAAAAGGGTGGATTCAGCCTTTTTATCCCAAAATCATTGAACACAGGAAAGTTTTGAATTTCCACAAAAGGAGATCTCGAGTGGAGAGTGGATGTCACTTCATTGCAGTATCGCTGGCTTGCTTTCTCCCCTCGAGATAAAATCGTCTGATCTATGCTCTCCATCTCACACAGTTCGCATAATGACTGCATTTCACGGTAATCCAACCCACCCCGAAGACCGTTACTAAGCATCAAAATCCAAGTTACCGCCTCGGACAGGTACAGCGTGCCATTAAAGTGTCGAAATGCTTGCACGCTTGTAACGCGACAAAACTGAAATATGTGGGTTTTGGTGAATGTCAAACACCGGGGGCTCAAGATGTGCGGTGAGCAGATCAAGAGGAAGGCGGCGAAGGGGGGCATCTTCACGCTGAGCTGACCCAAACTTGCACGAAACTGGGAGGTGCAACGGGTGACACACACGCGGCGACAGTTCAGCGAAGCCCTCCTGGATCAGTTGGGGAGAAGAGCGCAATTGTGCGGGCAGTGGGGTCCTCGGGGTGAAATGTCAAAAGAAATCAGCGGGTCCTTCTCACAGCGAAGCGCTCACACGCTCGACCCAGGAGGTCAGTGTAAAGAGCAAAATAAAACACGATGGTTGCGTTCATTCACAACTGAACAGACAGAAATCCATCACAGCACATTTGAGTCAAAGATTTTTGTTGGCAAAGTTCGCACAGCAGTGCGGCAGTCAACTTTATCGTGATCACTTTTGAGAGGGCAGGACGAGGTCTGGGACTGACTCCACTGCGCTCACTAATTGCCGGTTTCATCATTGTCCTCATCATCATCCTTGCTCATATTTTGAATAGATCAAGAGGACCACTTTCAAAGAGCCGCGCACCCGTGACCGTGCTCCGTCGGGACGAAGACCTGTGAGAGTCCCGTCCCCGTGTCAGGTGAGACGAGTGAGAACGTCGCGTCCAGGTGCGGCTTCCCTTTGAAGCTGACAGGTGGGTCGGCCGGACAGGTGAGGGGCTCCGCACGTCCCGCGATGCTCAGCCAGCTAATCCTGCGCGCACAGGAACGCGTCACGGGAAACTGGGCTGAAGAACCGAGGCAAATCAGACATGTGTGCTCACGAAATATCGCAGGGAGAGATGATTTATTCTGCAGAATATCCAACCCAAGATCAGCAAAACAAATTTCAAGGAATCATGTTCTGACGAACGCGACTTCACATTTTCAAGAGACTTCAACGACAGAATGAGACTTGCACTGCCAACGCAGGGGATGCTCAAAAAGTTATCAGCAGAAGATATTTGATCTTTTAAGTACCCACGGTTATGTAATGGATCATAGCAGGGGCACCCCATGATCTTTTTTATCTGCGCCCCTGAAAGTCAGCAATTCAGTCTTGAGAGATTGTTGTGGAACCCGAGTGAAACAGTCGCAACGCTCAGAGGCAAAGGCAAAACCCAAGTCATATTTTTGCGGAAAAAAGTCGATTGCCACACAAAGAGATGCTTGCTTTGTTTTTTCGTGTACATATCACATTTCAAACACAAGCACAAAAGCAAAAGCAGAAAGTGCTTTTACATCGTACGCATACAGTCCACCTTTCAGTTCGATGCTTCGATGCTAAATTTCGTTCGCGCCATCGACGCCGGGCTCACAGAGCCTCCACTGCAGCGATTGATCGCCCTTGTCTTGCCAGATGCATTCATTCCACCCAGTGCGTAACCTCTCAAAGATCAAAGTTCAACTCCTGGCTTTTTGCAGACAAGAACCGCGCCTCAGCTTTTCCGTGAGAAGTCTGCCTCATTTTTGCGGGCAATCAGGGAAAATTGCCCGGTCAACACAGCTGACGCCGCGGAGGGCTCAAACTCGATTGAAGTCCATCGGCAGATGCATCTTCATCAAATTCCCCGGCCTCTTATTCACGCGCGATTTGCACATCAAATGTGACAAAACGAAGATACATTAGTGTATCCAATGAGTCAGGTTCGTGTCATGGACGTGTCAGCGTCCTCCACACAGACGGCTCGGGAGAAAATGAATCCATGTTGAGCAAACAGAAGAAACATGGTCTCTCTCTTTCTTCACGGGAAACAATGGCGACTTTCATTTCAAACAGACACCTCAACGGATGCTGAGGACAACTGCAGACAAAAATGTTTTGTGCTGAGGTGCTGACAGTGCCATTTGCCACAATGAAAGCAAGAGCCATGAAGTAAAAGCCCACTGAAAAGCACTTTCCATGTGGATGTGGCGGACAAGGAGAATGAATGTGAAGAAGCCATAGATGTGATAATTAACTCGCGCCCGCCCACATCTGCTCCTCCGAACAAACAGATTTCCAGACAATACCTGCGACCAAAACAGCGCTGTCTCTCTCACTGTTTTCTCGCGTTGTCTTCTGGTCAGTTCTGATGAATCTTGTTGCGAGACACCTGCCCAGAACTGTTTTTTTTTTTCAGCAAGTGAAGCAGGCAGAAATGTTGGCATTTCCATTGAACAGATTTCTCCCTGGGGCTTCTGAACACCATTTTGCTTCGAACACTTGGAGTGGATTCTGACTCAACAACTCAATGTTTGCTGGAAATGTGGAGTTGGAGCCTTTTTTGTTTGAAAATCGGTCACGTTGGCAGTGCTCGGTCTTCTGGATGAGTCAGACGGGGTTGGTATATTTTGACGGCTCGCTCAAAGGGTCATTAACTGCACCTTTGACACCTTTTGTTGAGCAGAAACACGGGGGCGGGTGTCGCCTTCTGTCTTGGGAGTATCAAATTTGCATCTGCAAGGAACACGACTGGAACAATACACAAGCCCCGAGATTAAATCTATTCCGTTGTGAAGTTGACCCCACGCGGAGTTTACCCAAACGACCCATTCGGGTCCCTCGCACGGCTCTGGCGGGTCGCGCTTCTTTGAACACAGTTTCCTCGCAGCAGCTGTGTTTTCACTGGTCCGTGTTGTGTTGAAATCAAACAAGACCTCACAACCTTGGTGTTTGAGCGCTTTCAGCGCTCGAAAACAATTTCATTTTTCATAACAATTTCATTTTTCATGACCATACGGAACATCGATGGTGACGACGTCAACTGAAACAAAATCGACCTGGTACTTGCCGTTGGCGTCTCTGCGTCTCATGCTTTGCTTGGCTGCTGAAAAACCAAAGAAGCCCAGAAGAAAAGCGTTGCTCCCTGCGGTGTTCCATCTCTGTCCAACTCGGATCTACAACCTTGACAGCCAGAGGTGCAGGGCTCCAAAACAAACAAATCTCTCGATGCAGAGGGCAAATTGGAAGTGAACGCCGAACACATCTGATACTCCCTCGTGTGCCAAGTTCAACTTTTTTAAAGCGTAACCAGTTTGTTTCCAGCGATCAACAAGTGAAAGTTACATTCCACACAAGTTGATGACAAAACATTCTCACAGTCGGAAATCTCACACCACCGAGAAATATGTCAGACATTTGGGATGCTGTCGGATGATGTTTGAAATTGATATCATTAATTTCCCGGGTCACGAGCAGCATCTCTTGAAGTATCAGGTTTGAGGAGAAGACGGAACGGAAACGCGGCAGCTTCTCCGACGCGCAGATCGGAAACATTTTGTTTTACGCATCGCGCGGAGTAATCTGTTCGTCATAAATGTTCCCCTTTCACCCGGCGGATAAAAACCGCGAGATTTATGACCAGATTCCGTTTCACAAAGCTTCCTGTTGGTTGTGAATAAGTTTCCGTTGATAATTACTTGCGCAACGGCGCAAGTGTTTGTCACTCCTCTCAATTTCCACGCCAGTTCCGCGTATGAAAGGGCCAGAGTCGTACACAACAGCAATTAACTTGCAGCAATTTCAGGTGCAGGTGACTGATCAGCTGTTTGTGCGCGCGCGAGTTTCTCACGGAGTCGTCGTTACTGCGCTGCGGGTGCGCGCCAATTGGCGTGAGTCCTGCCGCTCCGGTACGACCTCCGCCGCAGCACGTCGTACGTCACTCTCGACAAACAGCAACAACAACAGAGAATGGTCTGTTGTTGCAACGACTTCGTTCACTGTTTGTGTGCGCATGTCAATGCCACAGTGTTGTCAGATGTGGCCGGTTTGTTCTTGTTTTGTTCAGACTTCCAGGCTCGGTCTGTGTCTGGTGTTCTTTGCAGCTTTGTGCAGCTCATGTCTTGAGAAATGCTGACTGTTCCTGTTGGACTTTCTTCAATCAACGGAACCTGGTGCGGTGGCCTGTCCGTGGAAAGGATCGAAGCCAAACGAGATCAATCAAAAGAAATTTTCATAACTTGACGCGGGAGGTCCTCCTCGTTTTTCAGAGGGAAAGCAAGGAGCATTTGTTCTTATCTTATCTTCCCAGTTGAGCATCGCATCCTTATCTCCTGTATTACACATGCTTGGTTGGAGATGCACCCTCCCGGGCTAATGGGCATTGATCACCGTCCTATCTCTCACCCTGACATAACGGTTAGATCGGAAGAGTGGCGTCCGCGGGTGGCATTAGAGAAAACCTGTCCACCATCCACAACAGCGTTTTCTCTCTGCTACCTGCACGAATGCGCGCCAGCGTGGAACCGCACAGTTTGCATTGCCTTGTTCCAGGAAAGGAGGGAACTTGCTCCCAGACATCTCGAGCTCATCTGATCAGATCCGGTGTGCTCGGAGCAGATGTCTGGAGCTCACGAGGTTTCTGAGCTTCGTAGATGAGGAATCGCGGCGGGATGAGCTGGATAACACTCACTGGTGCAAGCCAAAGAAAATAGATAAGCAACACAGGATACTTTTTTGAATTTGGTTCAGGAAGGTTTCTCTGTTTCAAATTCTCACACTGACTGTGTGTTATTGTCTGTATGTCTGTATTCTGCTCAGGAAGGAAGCTTCAAAGACTTTGCTGCGGTGCAGAACAGGCAGCCTCTCTATCAAATGTTGGTTTGTCCCTTCTTGGCAAGTCCTCAACACTCTAATTTGCTCCACAAAGACGATCCCAGGAATCTGCCCGTGTTCAGTATTCAATTGAAAGGAGAATGGAGGAGTTTACTGAAAGGGATTCTCCAAGCACCGCGAGTACTGAGCGCGCGACAAGTCTGATAAAAAGCAGAACTCAAGATTGAGTGACAAGTGGCCAAGGTGCAAAAAGTGGTTCAAACACGATACATTTTGGAGGAGGAACTTGCAAACAAGGAATTTCAGCCACAAGACGAAGAACGGCAGCAGCAGAGTCAACGTGGTTTCGTGATTCGCTCGACTCCAGAAGCTGAGGCGCATGTTTGGGGGAGGCATACAACAGAGAAGTAAAGATGCTTTCTCTGGATTTGCAAAAACAATTGTTTTGGCATTCTGAACATGGCCAGCGGGAAATCCGCAACGCAAAAGCTGTCGTGCGCGCATGCGCGCCCGACGCACTCGAGGAAATGCATTTTAAAGATCAACTGAAACATCTGCAGCGAGGAAATGGATTCTGCAGCGTTTCCTGGTTGAGCCGCGGTCGCAGCATGGAGCCCGCCTGTTGCCTCGAGTGCGCTCCAAATGCATGTTAGAAAACGGGTCCCTTTGATACACTCATAAGTGCATTCTGAATTTTTCATCACTTCAAGCCGCAGGTTTCAGCGGAGACCCGAGACTCGAGAGTCTCTTGCAAAACCCGGAACCCATCATCTTGTCGCTCACTCGTTTTCCTGTTCTCGGCGCACACATCAAGTTTTGCATCATGCCTCCAGTTTTGATGATCTTCGTTTCTGATGGTATCAGTCAGAGCCTCATCAAACAGAACTGAGTCAATTCAGAGAAACCGCTTCGCTTAAAAATTAATTGTCGGAATGGCTCTCTGGGGAGACTGCGATAAATGATCCAATACTCGTACGAGGGAATCTGCACGGATCCAGAATGTTGAGGCAATGATGTCCGTTTTGAGAGCGTTTGGTTGCTCAGTTTATCACTCAGAAGTATCCAGCAACTTGACAAGGCACGCAGTGCGAATGAGTCCAAACTCGGTTCTCACAAACTTTTTTTCTCAGCAACATAATTTCGCTGCCTGGATCAGGATCAACCTCGATTGTTTTAGTGGAACTGCACTGAGGCAGCCAATTGATGTCCAACAAGCAATTTAGATTAGATGCGTGTTTCCTCAGCTGGTTTCACCGGAGGAGGAGTCTGGCTGAAAATGAATAGGAACTCTATCCCTTCAATTACAACCCATTGCAAAATGAGTTTTCACAGAACAATGGCAAATTACACATCAATTACATCCCAATTTCCACGAAGCAGCGAATCTGTCTGACCAGATTACGTCGTTAGATACACAAACATGCTTCATAAATTTCACTTGTCCTGTTTGCACATGACGACTGTCAGGCATGGAAAAGACTGTCAACCACAAACAGCACCTCTGCTTCTCTGTCAAGGGCCACAAGATCCTCGCATCGGTCTGCGAAGAAAGACAGCCTCAGAAGTTTCTGTTGCCTCAGCAGGTTTTTCGAACGCAGTCTGGGTTTTGCTGCAGTTTTCCACTTGAGTCCAACTCCCGTCAATCAGCGGCCGTCAGCCGGAAGCGAAGACACGACGCTCAAGAGGCTGCAGGTTGCGCAACATGACAGCCGCCATTGTGTAATTTACACCCAGGAGAGAGACACGACTCAGCTGCAGATGCATCAGCTGCGATGCTGTTTGACTCGAGTTGTCTCTTATTCAGTCGGTCCTCAAGTTCTGTGAAAACGGTTGAGCAGTGAATCGTAGTGAAGGTTCGCGGACGCATTGTCAGTCTGTCGTTTGCTGTTTTGTTGCTGTCACGAGGGTGACGGGCGTTGGTCGCCAGGAATGGTAGCTGTGGTATCACGAAATGAACCGTCAGACTGACCCAGGAAATCGGTAGGAGAGATCACAGAACCTCGTCAACTTCTGCCGTCGCTCTTGAGAGCCGAAGGCCACGGAGCGGACCCAGCAGCACGTGTCTGTTCACGGTCGAGACAACCACCCTGCCACGTGACAATCTGGGCTGCGTCTCTTCGCTGCAGTAGCTTCAGCAGTTCAATCATTCATGACTCCATCAGCACCAGCACCCCCTCAAGTTCAATGCATCGCTTGCAAAACACAAAGTTTTGTATGATTCACTTCTCTCTTTTTACCACAAGAGAAAACCACTGAGAAGCAGGACCCACATCGCTGATAATCTGACGTGTTAGCCAATTTGAGGCCACTTTTTTCTCATTGATAAGAAATCCAGCAATCTGTAAGGCTAATTGGTTTTGATAAAAAGCCATCAAGTGAACACAGCAGCGACTAGTTTCTCGTTTCCAGAGCCATCACTCAGTGCGGCTGGTTTTGCAGGTGATGTGTGAGCTGTGCTGCTGGGTCAGCGGCTAAACGCGTGTTTCACAAATCTGGTTATCTGATTAGGGAGATAGAGCTGACGCTCAACATCTGAAGCTGAGGCAATGAACTCCGTGCTCGATCTCACCGAGATTTGGAGAATTGTTTGAATATCTGTTCAGCACAAAGAGCCACTTCTGAGAGAAAAGATTATTTCTGAAGCGGACGCCCGATAGCTGTGTAATAACGTTCGATTTCTGATGCCACCACGTTTCGTTTCCACGAAGAACAGAATCAACATCGGTAAAAGTGATTTTTCCATCGTTTTTGTCTGTAACTCATAAACCAACACCAGCGACCACACAGACACAAAGGCTCACATAAAATACCACGCTATGCATCGCCAATGCAACCACCAAACGTTTATGTTGGCCGCTTTTTCCGCAGTCAATTACCAAGGGCCAGTTGGAAACATTGCTTCGCTGCCATCACCATGAAGAGAGGAGGGATCTGGAGAACCTGAGCGTCAGGGGCAGGTCGGTACCGGAGACTTCAGCACCACAACCCGTGTGTGGATCTTGTCCAACCATCAACTGAAGAAACACTCCGGCTCACACGGTAGTCACGATGCGCGCCCCGCGAGATGACTCGCGCGCAGTTACTCACCCGGATCTGTCACGGGCCATTTACAAACCTGCGCGCGCACGTAAATCATCCCTCCCTGCGCCTTCAACCTGGGGAAACGTGGCGACTCAGCCGTGCACATCCACGACGTGGGATGGGAAGACGGCCACGGACCCTCGGAGACCCGACTCGATGTCGTATTGATGTGGATCACACACGCGCGCACTGGCAGGCACACATGGGCGTCCACCCACTCCTCCACTCCCCTCCACACACACACGCACACTCGCATACACAGAGAGAGAGAGAGAGAGAGAGAGAGAGAGAGAGAGAGAGAGAGAGAGAGAGAGAGAGAGAGAGACGCGGTTACTTCGTTTCAGAAGAAATGTTGGCGAACGAGAGACGAACGTCCTGCTAAAATGTCATGACTTCTGACCATGGTTTCAATACGATAACATAATCAAATGGATGTTTTCTGCTACAAGAAGCAATGCTTCAATTTCCCATCTCAGCAACCTCTTGTTTCGTGAAAGAAAAAAAAATCTGTTGGTGTTTTGAACGTTGCAAAACTTATTCTCCCTGCGCGTTTACTGAATCCACCTTTCCGCACGTTATGATGGATGCGCTTCAAGTCTGGAGGAGTCTGTGCCTCCTCACCCAGGGCGACCCGACCCCTGTTTTGATCTAATGAACAAAGAAACGCGATGGAAAAGATTCACAGGAATTGGATGGAATGACAGGTGCAGGCCGATCACAAACATGCGATCATGTCCAAAGGAATTTTGGGCTGTCTTTCAACTTGTGAGTTGCAGGCGGTTGCACGCACGCTGCTTTGCTTTCCTGCCCAGGTTTGCCAAGTATTTTTTCCAGCAGCAGCTGATGAAAATGATCTCGAATAAATTCGCGGATACAAAAAGAAAATCAAGTTAGGTTCCAGTCCGTGTGCACTCCTTGCGAAATATGATCGCACCAAGGTCTTGTCTGCCATGACCTCTCCAGGAATGTCAAAGTCAAGTGCTCCGTCCGTTTGCTGCGTCGAGTTTCAGATGGACACTTCCAGATACAAGCTGCTCTGTCCTCGGATGAGTGCGGACGAAACTTATCTCGGTTGTATTTCGTGAATGGCACCGAGATAAGACAAACCAGCTTCAGCCTCTTGTCATGTGTTTACACTTCGGTGTGGTTCTGTTGCCACTGTGGAACTGACGATCAAATCATCCTCACATATCACGCAAATGTGGTGCGTGCGTTCTCAGACTTCCTGAATTCCCTTGGCACGAACTGCAATGTTTGACAGAGTAACATTCACAGCAATTTCTAGCATGTCCAACATGTCACATTATCATAGCCCCCTGCGAACCAAAACTTTCGCAGCTGAGCGAACTGGTGGCCGAGAGTTGCCGCGCTTCTTGCGCCTCTTCCAACAACAAACAGATCCACATGCTTTTCATCCGCATCCGATTTGCTGCAATTTTGCACAGAAATTCCAGGCGTTGACAAGTCGTGATCAAGTGGGCCGGAGAAAGTGAGGAAGAGGGAAATTTATTGCTCAGTACGGACTCGAACAACAGAAACCCGTTCACAAGCGAGCAGCTTTGTGTTTCAGTGAACTGCTTTGAGAAAGAAGCCTGACAGTTTACCTGGGCACAAACACACAAACATCTTGTTGCCGAATTCCAGTCTGTGTCTGGTTCTCGCAACATTTCAGCGACAGCAACTGCACGTGGCACCACTAGAGAGTTTTCGATGCGCAACGCCGCGTCATTTGCGATGGGCTAACCACACATCCGGCCCCAATTTATGTGCCAAAAAACGTCCCAAAAATGTGGGAACCAACATTTTAAAATGAAAAAATCTACCTGTTGAAAGTGAGCATTCTTCTCCAAATCAAGCACAAATATGCACAAGAATACAAATGAGAAGCAGTGCTCAAGGCAACTGCAGTGCGAAGTCCCTTGACAGCAACCGTACAGCAACCGTTGCAAGTCACAATTGTACGCGGTAAGAGCCATAGAAAGAGTTCCCGCTGGTTCCTGCCATTTTTCGTGTCTTACCGATCCATCGCAGTCGGTTGTGAACTTTCCTTGCATCCGGAAAAGAGAACATATAAAAACCATGTGCACCGCTATTGCGTGGTATTCGGGATTTGTAGCACTCCAGTCGAGTCGAGATGTTCTCGACTCGCCTGGAGTGCTACAAATCCCGAATACCATGCAATAGCGGCGCACATCGTTTTTATATGTTCTCTTTTCCGGATGCAAGGAAAGTTCACAACCGACTGCGATGGATCGGTAAGACACGAAAAATGGCAGGAACCAGCGGGAACTCTTTCAATGGCTCTT
>JAAUXT010131716.1_pt1 | contig 16528 bp, 20 predicted proteins | sample 7278171 | NCBI WGS metagenome assembly JAAUXT01 (sample SAMN14350112, study PRJNA611818) | marine sediment metagenome | isolation source: surface marine sediment (1.8m) | place: French Polynesia: Moorea | collected 2018-08 | reverse complement strand
TGTGTGTGGCCTTGAGGTACTCACGTTGGTAGAGGATTCATTCCGTCGAGGCAGATGCTCCTGCAGCGTACATAGTCAGGGCCATTCCGCCCCTCTAGGGAAGGAATGACCCTGTATTGATGTGCGTCTCCCTCCATCGCCCCTTTTGTAAAATCTTGATGTAATGACGCTAGCATCAGAACTTGGACAGAAGTACACCACTCAAAATTATCCTAGTCAAGGCACCCCAATTTGCAAGTTACACGGCCCCAGCATAAAACCTCGCAGTAAGAAACTCTGCCACACACAACTCACTTTCTCCAGTTGAACTCTGGAATTCCCGACGGATCAGACTGCCACAGCGCGCGGGCATGAAGAATGTTTGCAGCCTCATAGATTTACACACACACACACACACACACACACACACACACACACACACACACACATCAACACACATGCACACCTCGCAGTGTTGTACTCGTCACTCCCCAGTTCCTTGAGCAGAGTCCAGTCGATGCCACCGTTGTTGCTGTACTGAAGCAGGACACTGTTCTCTCGAGACGACGCGCCGTTGCATAGCAACGAGTTGGTACCTCCGACCCGGATGTAAAACTGAACGTAATCCACCAGGAACGTGTTCATGTCCTTTGATACCAACTGTCGAGGTCCCGCCTACAGGAAAAAGTCTGCGTCAGTATTGCTGAACACACCCAGTTTACCGTATTAAGAAACTGAAATCGGGCACAGTTCTGGACTTGTCACGCACCCCGGAGAAATAGAGCGATTCGCCGGACAGCAGCAGCCCGCAGCCCTCATTGGCTGCCACGACTTGTCCGCCGTGTATTGCCAACCAATGGCGCTCCAGGTCCGGCAGGTGAGTGAAGTCTGTGGTCAGCGAGAATGGCAGCATGTTCTCGGGTGTACACGTGTCTCCACCGAACCCGTCCACACATCTGCGAACAAATGGTGCAAAGCGCGAGTCGATCCAAGAGACGTTGTTGTGTGTCACAACGACCCAAGTGAGGCTGAATGTGAGGCGGGACTTATTCTCCTCTTCCCACCCACCCTCAACGGGATCGCCGTGAACAAACAAAATTCGGGATTGTTCAATATATGAACAACGGTTTTTTTCTGAGCAAGAAAAGAAGCAAAACCTGCAGTCATGGGGCATGCACGGTCAAAAAATAGGCGCTTGACAAGTCAGGTGTCAAGATGCGTCCAAGACTTACTGGCACTGTCCGTGCACGCAGCGCCCGTGGCCGCTGCACAGGTCCGGACACTGCTGCCCGATGTAGATGCGGGACACCGCCCAGCTGTCCGACGGCGTCCAGTCGTTCTGCCGCCAGCGGAACCTCGTGTTCATCGACCTGTGCAATGAGGAACACGTCCAACACTGGGTCCGGCTCGACCGGCAGTGAGAGAGAAGCTCCCGACATGCACGCGCAGGTCGCCTTGACAGCAGAGGAGCCAAACGAGGCTCTCAACGTGCACGTGCGGCGCGTTCGGGTGCCGTGAGTTATTGTATGTTTTGTACAAGCGATGCGACAGTCATCGCCACCCGTAGCGGCGCCTTTTGCTCAGCCCGAATCAAGTGACGCGTTGCTCCCATGATGTCTATTTGAAATATCAAGACTCGTGCGTTTCAACGCAATGAATTGCTTCCTTCTCAGCACGCTCCCACGCACGCACCAGGTGGCGGCAGGGAGGCTGTAGGTCAGCGTCGTCCACGTCGGGAACTGCGCCGGGTGATACATGGACGCGCCGCGGTGCTCGACGCACATGCGCGGAGGGACGCAGCGCTGCTGCAGCAGCGTCCACGTCATGCCGTGGTTCGTCGAGAACTCCAGGGAAACCTGACAGACAAGACAATAGGAGCGTGTGCACGTGCACGTGTCTGAAGCCTCCACAGCCGCGCGACGCTGTGCCCTGGGACAACCAGGTGCTTCTGGAAGGTTGCCACAGAAACGCAATGATCAATTTTTGAACGCGTTGTGCGAAATGCATGGGCGAGTCGTCGGCTTGTTGACCTGGTTCTCGAGGTCTCGGCTGAAGTCGCCTTCCCTGCGGCCGCAGCCCAAGACGAGGTCGAACTGCAGCATGTAGGACGGGCCCACCTTCATTGGCGTCGTCGCGACGTAACGCCGCTCATCCGCATTGCGCGGCGTCGAGAAACTGCGACAGAACAACGCCAGGAGAAAATCGTTTCTTCAATTCGCTCGACAAAGCGAAATAAAGAAACCGAACTTTTTAGGTCTCCGCGCATTCTCGTTTGACACAAACACATCGTAGACGTCTGGTTTTAGAGACGCGCAGAGTGTTGATGTTTCAAGTGCAAATGCCAAACAATGTACAAAACATTTGTGTGGCAATATTTCACGTCTGCCGTTCACAAGATCCTGAGTCTCAATGAAAAATTTGAAAGACACCTGAGAGCGTCCTCCCGGCCGCAGTACAACCCGATCTCCCCCAGATGAAACTCCAGCGCCTGGTCCACGTCCAACGCCGACGTCAAGTTGATGTTGACGGCGTTGTACATGGACGCCGTGACGGCGACGTCGTCGAGCGCCCACACGTCGCGCCCGGCGCCCGAGTGCGCGGGCTGCCACCAGCGCAGCGCGCACGCCTCCCGCCTCGCCTCCGGGGGCAGAGCGACCGACAACACTCTGACACAAGAAAGCGGAGCTTCCATCACAGGCGCGTCCTGAGGCATTACGTCCTGCGGTGGTGGTGAACGGGCAAGAGCTGCCCATATTTGCGAGGCAGGTAAGCCAGGACAAGCCTGACATTCTGTCTGCGACCAAATGTCAAATAGACACCGACAGTTTTTTTTGCCCTCAAAGCCGCACTCCTCCCAGCCCTGCTCCTTCCCGCCTCACTTGGAAGAGGGACACGCACCTGGGTTGTGAGAACTGCTCCGGAGTGAGGCGCCGCATGGTGGTCCAGAGCACGGCGCCCCCGCAGCGGAACTGCAGCAGCACGACGCCCCGCCCCGGGGGGTCCCGACCCGGCTCCGGACCGGGACACGAGCCCGTCGTGCCCCCGCTCCCCACCCGCACACTGAACTGTACGTATCTGTGTTAAAATCACATGAACTTTACAGAAATGTGCGAGACGGTCCAACGCAGGACGTACTCAATGTGGAACAACAAGCCGAAAATAAAGTCGCGCTGCAAATTCTCTCTGTCGAGGAGAATGCGGGTCGCATACACCTGGTGTGCACGGTGTTGAGCTGCTGCGTCTCGATGCTGCGCAGTCCGTCCCCGCGGAAGACGAGCGCCTTCCCCGAGCTCAGCACGCCGCACGTGTACTCGAGCGACGCGCCCCGCACGGCCGCGAAGTGCGCGGCGATGTCGTGCGCCGACCCCATGTCGTTGACGAAGACGGACGGCAGGTGGCGCGCCGACCGCTCACACTGGTCCCCGCTGTAGCCGAAGTCGCATCTGGAGACAAACCCAGCGCAGACGTGGTGGAGAGTCGTGCGTCAAAGCATTGCAGGGATACAGTTCAGGGACCATCTGTGAATGTCGATGTCCACAAGAACTCTCGACGAGGACCAAATGTGTTGCGAAACCTTTTCATCCGTCCGGAAAGTGAACACAACTTTTCGTGCGACAAGATCCAAATCAAGAACCTTCACATGTCCTCAGGCACAGAAGATCACAAGCAGCGCCAAAGATGCCAGTTCTGCAGATATGGGTGTATGGAGCCCAAGAAAAAGCCAAAGGCTCATCGGTTTCTTTTTCACATTACATGTTTGCAGAAAGCAACAGACATACCTGCATCCTTCCGGCGTGCACTGACCGTGGTCGCTGCAGCCCCTCTCACATTCACCTATGTAAACTGCCAACGAAGAGGTCAGAAGCGAAGAGATCTTCATCAGTGAACAACTCAAGAAAGATTCGAGACCTGTTTTGCGTGCATGCACGACGTGTGTGTGTGTGTGTGTGTGTGTGTGTGTGTGTGTGTGTGTGTGTGTGTGTGTGTGTGTTACCGTGGTCGAGGGCCCACGCGTTGGCCTGGCCGGACTCGGTGAGCTGAGACCAGCGGAACCTCGTGCCGCCCGTCTGAGCCGAGTAGGGCAGGGGCAGCGTGAACCGCTCCCAGCTGCAGACAAACAAGAACACACTTCACAGTGTTGCGTCGCGCAACCTGTCAATTTAACGGCGAGGACCTTCACAATCTTGCGCTGTTTGTGGCCCGCTTCGAAGCAAATCGCTCTTCTCGTGAAAGCTCAACACGATCTGTGGTCCAGGAGTCATGGCATGTGACTCGGCGGTCCCCACCTGCACATGTGGAGCATATGGGTCGTGGCTTAGTTGTGCTTGAGACAGATATATTTTGATTGGACAAGTTGCGCTCTGCCAGAAAGGACGCCCGAAACACGACGAGCTTCAGGATCATTTGGTCCAAAACAGGAAAATTTTGGTGTTTTTACCCGTCAACCTCAGACGCCACGAACACCGTGGACAGCGTCCACGGCTGAGCGCCACACGCGTCGTCCAAACAGTGAGTGAAGAGCGGGGACCAGGTCTGCCCGCGGTCCGTCGAGTACTCCAAGACGACACTGAGATTGAACGTTTTTGGTCAGTTGTTCAGTTGTGCGTTGTGAGAAAAATGAACTCGCATTGGCTGGGATCGAACTGTCTCGGCTCCTGCACCTGTTGTTGGCGGCGCGGCTGGCGCACTGTAGGTTGAGGCTGAACTGGACGTGGAGGTGACTGCGCGCCGAGGGCAGCAGCGGCAGCACTGTGACGGAGCGCAGCTGCCACACGTCCGCGCTCACACCGCCGTGCCGCTTCTGCGCGACGCAGAGTCGGGAGCCGGGGCGACGCACTGCGGGGGGCACACCCACGGACACCTCCGTCACGTCCTGAATCAAAGAGCACAGTGCGCGCTCACCAATGTGACGCCGCCGTGATGTTTCTGAGCGACATGGAGTGGCATGATCTGGGGCACGTCCACCGAGACCTCTTCTCCTGAAAGCAACGCGCAGAGAGAGAGAGAGAGAGAGAGAGAGAGAGAGAGAGAGAGAGAGATGAATCGATGAATTGACTCTGCCGTGACACTTCCGCGACGCAGATCGTGGAACCGTTGTGTGTTGTGTCGCTATGTGTGAGTACACCACGTGGTTGTATGTGGGCGTTTGTGTGTACACTGAACCAAGCACAAGCATTCAGGTGCAGATATTTACCTGAACAGCGTGTACGTCTTGTGTCTTCAACGTTGTCGTGTGTCCGTTTTCATCTTCGACGTAAATGAATAAGAGGGACTCTGCTGACCTTGTGGCTTCACAATTCCGACCTGCGTGCGTGGAAAGAAGGGCAAGTCCTCACAGCCAGCCACCCGTCGCCGCAAGGACGCCAACTGGCCCCACCCGTTAATATTCTGGGATACGAGCACCAGGGACACCACACAACCCACAGACAGGTTGTAGAGAAACAGAAGCACCAAGCGCAAACAGACTACACCAGGAGTGAATCCAAACTTGGTCCAGGAAGGAGCAGACCCTGACAAAGCAGACGGGGCGCGAAGGTGGGGAGGGGGACCTCAAGTCACACGCGCGCTGCACGGCGGTCGGGTTGGGTGCGTCGCTCGGGTCCTTAATCCGCCCGGCGCCCTCACCGTTCCTCAGCACGAGTCTCAGGTTGCCCGCGGCGGACAGATCGACGCGAGGCGAGCAGACGAGGCGCGTCGTCTCGGCCCCGCCGAACGCGAGCAGCTGCTCGTCCGGGGTCCTGCCTCCACACCTGCTGGTCACCGTGCCTCCCGTCCACGTCCACCTGTTCCGAGCAGAGCCGAGCTCCGGTTGATCCAGGACAGCAGTCCGAAAGGACGTCCGCGGATTCAACACTGGGCTGAGGCGCGCGATCTGACTCGACACGTGGTCAACGACGAGAAAACAGCTCGTCACCGTGGTTTCGACCTGACGGCAACATCTGAAATTCTTGACGTTTCTTGGGCTGAACATCTCTCCCTTGGCAAACGATACATATTTGAAATCAAGTCTGCACGAATCACCTCGTCATAGATGTTGTGAGGCAGACGGAGACATTTGTTCACTGGAGTTTCGCACAAGTTTGTGTATCTCACCCTCCCAATTGACCGTCATCGAAGCTCCGGTGCAGAATGGCGTCCTGTTCAGCGGCGGCTGGGGCGAGGTTCAGGTCTCGGGTTGAGACGTAGTTGTACAGCTGCTGCACTTCCTCAAACACCATCGCATTCCGATCAGACCGACACGCCGCCTGAAATGAACGGGCTGTGTGACCGTGAAGACCACGCCTTCGAGAAGTCAATCTCCAGCGACGCACGCGCGCAGAAGAGAAGCTCTCACTTTGACCACTGCTCCTGGGAAGAAGAGCCAGTTGTTGATGTCCATCGGATCGAACGTGTCGAACAGCGTCGCGGGCGGCTCCGCCGTGTTCACGATCAGAATGTTGTCCATCGCCCAGCAACCGTCGTAGGTCTCAAGCAGATTACTGTGAAGCTTCTCCTGCTGCCATTGGAAACACACGGCGTCTTGTCGCGCGAGCAGCGGCAGGTGCACGATGTGAAGAGACGTCTCCGGCAGGTAAGGCGCGCTGCAAGAGAACACAAGACGAGGACGAGTGAAGCAGACACACCAAGGCTTGCGATGCAAGGTTAGAACAGAATCACCAAGTGCATAAGCAGCAGATCAACCAAACAACACTCCAAAAGCACCTGATCGTTTCCAAACGGGTCCATTCTGTGCAGTTGTGTGAGGAGAACGACACGATGATCGGCCCGTCCTTGGTCGACGGCGTGCAGAGCCCTGCGCCTACAACAAATGCACCTCAGTTTCAGAGGAATCAGTGCTGAACGTACTACTGAATAACCCTTGCACCACAAAGCTGACGAAAGGAAACTGATTTCGGGCCATGACCTCGCAGATTGGGGCCCAGACAATACGCAGGTCAAATTCTGAGGGGATTGTTTCCCAGAATCCAGAATCGGCCTGTGGCCGGACCAACCTGTGGAGAACTGGATGACGGAGGCAGCGGTGGTGTTGAGCACGACGGTGGAGAGTCGGCGCACTCCCGTCTCCTCGCAGAAGACGGCGGCCCGGCCGTGCAGAATCTGGCCGCACTCGGAGCTCAGCGCCGCCCCCGCCGCGCCGCTCCTGAGAAGAGCTCCTTGTGATTTCAACAAATCGTGGCAGGGGAAATCGACACGGTATTTTCCAACAACAAATTGCTATCACTGACTCAAACGCACGCACAAAAACGCTGAAGGACGCTCGGTTTTGCTTTCTATTTGAACGACAAAATGTTGAATGATCCCGGTGCAATGGGACAGTTCTACACTCCTGCACCCACACCCACTCAGCAGACCATCATTCGAATTAAGAAGTAAAATATTTTTGAGTCAGTGTTTGGAAAACGTGGTCGAAACAGGACGACATTCGAATCTTGGAGCCGACTTCGAATTGGGCGAGACCAGGTGGATTGCTGTCTCACCAGAGGGTCGGGTCCAGAGCGGGCGACGAGTCGAAGTCGTCCCGGAACACGACACCGTCCTGATGAAGCGCGGACAGCGGAGGCCGCGCCGTAGCTCCCGCCGAGTCTACAAGCCAGCAAAGACACCCGAGATTCAGATACATTTCGGGGGGTGGGGATGGGGGTCGGCTCAGGATTCTCGGGTTTCGGTGATTCGTTCTTTCTTCAAGAGAAAACGAAACTCGCGCCATGCAGTGAAAGGTTCGGAGGTGAACATTTTTCGGTGATCAGAGAATGGACAACTTGCTTCAATCGAAAATTCGCCGGCACTCACTGGAGCGTTTCAAACACGAGAGAGACGAGAAAGCGGAGCTTTGAACACGGGTGCGTCGGAAGCACACTCAGACCGACCTCATCAAGGCAGGTCCTCGGGAAATTTTGGCAGATTTGACGGAGGCCCTCCTCTGAGGACCCAATAGAGGTAGGTCTCAACACAGGGAAGGACAACCCCCATTTTTGAGGCAGGTCCTTCGGCTGAGGAAGGTCCAACCACTCTCGGAGTGCAGAAGGTCCAACCCGAGGACTTCGTGCCTCCAGATGTTGCCATCGGATAACATACGCTCATATAGGCTCACACCGCACGACCCAGCACATTGAATCATTTCCCCCTCGACACACGCACGTACCGCCCTGTTCGCAGATCTGCGCGACCGCCGAATCTTTGAGGAGCACTTGCCACCCGAGAGTTGCTGTCGCTCTGCAATGACAGAAGCCTCACAACCAGATCCGGAGAAATTCGCAGTTTCACTTGCGACTCATCGCGACCCATGATCGGGTGCACGGAGTGCCTCTCCCCGGTCAACATTCGAAAAGACCGAATTTCGAAACAACCAGGCCAATCAATTTCAGTGCAATTATTATGGGCGGTACCCACTCATCTGTTCCAACTCACCGACGACACAATTCAAACGGGTTCAAACAAACTGGGGAGAAGTTTATCTGGACCTACTTTGCTCGTCTATTTGTTGCTGATCGGGACGCAAGACACAGCACACACACAACAGAACAAGCCCAGGGTTCCCAATTCGGGAGACAAAATTGCTTGTTCTTCACGTCTCCACTCACAGAAAGCTGATGCATCCGGTGCCTTTGCTCGGCGCGAGCCACGCGAACGCGAGTTGGTGGTGCGGCTGAGCCGAGACGTGCGAGTGCGCGATGGAGCAGACGAAGCTGCGCCCGAGCGGCGCGTCCGACCCGACGCCGACGCCCGCGGCGGACAGCGCGCCGAGCGGGACGCGCGGCGCCACGTCCTGCTGCTGCGCCGTGTACAGCTCCGTCAACCGAAACCCGTCGAAGTCCCGACTGGACGTGATGTGAACTGACGAAATGGATGGGCAAGGCATTTGGACGACCAGAAACGCAAGTTCGACAAAGGCGTCCAAAATTAGTTGGGAAGGCCACGACATGCATCAACGAGAATAGGACAAATCGCGACAGTTGTCAAAATTGTAAAGGTTTCTGTTGTGCCTCGTAGTCTGCTTGAAGCAGCACGGATGGCGTTGGGCCTCCAGAGGGGTGCTTCGGGCGGCATGTGTGGCATGGGCGGTTCGTGAGACGTGAGCGCGAACAAGACCTGATGTTCATCTGAACACGTGTATGCGCTGTAACATTATTTTTACCGCTGGACAAGTCACGCTATATCCGAGTTGGAAAGCACTGAGAATGTCATACATTTACACGTGCGTCGTTTTGAAATGGTTCAGACCTTGGTACATTTGTCCCGGAACGTAGAACTCAGGGTATCCCTCGATACTCATACTGATGGACACGTGACCAGAGCTGAGCGCCGACCGGTCCGTGTCGCCATGGTAACTGCACACGTAGAAGAACGGAACGCCTTGTGACCGGGCCGTTTGCAAGTTGGCGGCCAGAGCCACGGCGAGACATCGAAAGAGCAGCGTCACTGCCTACAAGGTGCAACAAAACAAGAGGACTGAATTGGTGCCCTTCTTGAACATCCGAACAGCAAATCCGAAGAAAACAACCGCCTTTTCCCAATCAAGTCCAATTTATAAACTTTCCATTCAGATACTAAGTTTCAGTGATCCATTCGTTCTCTTTGTGCAGCGCCACAGGCAAATGGTTCGTCTCCCAGAAACTATCAGTGAAACTGCAGATAAAGTTCAGCCAAATGGACCTGACCCTCCCTGTGTGCAGAGCCTGTTTCACGCCGCATGCGTCACCTGTTGCGTCTCAATGCACGTGGGTGCAAAGTGCACTTGTGGCGCAGCGGAAACACCGACTAACGCAGGAGCGCAACACCAGACGCCTCCAATTTGAAACAACTCGAAACATGCACTGATCGAGCACGAAGACGTGCGTCTGCCAATAACAGCTGCGTTCAACGAACAGACCGCACCTTGAAATCGACACCTGAGAATTTTTCTTTCAGCCAAAAGGATGACCAAAATGTGTTGTTCTAGATCTGAGCACCATGCAAAGACCAGGCCTAGTATATTCCTCATTTCTGCACCAGACAAAACGAACTGAGTTTTGGTTTTTGCGCTATCTTGCGTGCATTGATGGCTGACAAAGACAATCGAGCTGCATGCAGATCGTAAGACTCCACCGACTTTCAACTGAAATCAGACAGATCCACTGGTACTCACCATTCTGACTGTAAAGTGCCGTTTTTAACAAGTTCCCCTTGCACTGTGCGAAACCAGCATGATCTCCCGTTTCCAAAGTTTGAAGAAGAGACTCGTGTGTCCGATCATCTGAAGATCAGTCTTCGTCTCGTGAATCACCACTTTTTCTGTCTGTGAGACGAGACAAATTCTTTTGTGCCTTTCCCTCGTGTTTCTTGATAAACTTGTTCGTGGTCAGTAGATTTCCACACATGCAGAGCCAGGCTGATGATTTTTCTCGCTCTGCATGGACACATGTACGTGCGTCAAGCTCTGCAAGAAAACCCATTGCAGTCACTTTCTTGGGACTGAGTGTGAAAACAAACTGACAACAAACATTTTTTCCAATATCGCCACAGAATTCACACACATGAGCAGATCTCCGCCTGCGAGGTCGTGCGAATCTCCTGAGTTTTCCTTCGCATCCAGCGAATTTTCTCAGAATCAGACCATTTCTAGAATGCCGCTGTTTTTGCAACCTGCGATCATCACGTTTCGCGCGACATCGTCGAAATATTGTTCAGAAGAAATTCCCGGTGTGTACATCCCAATTTGACACTTTTATCCAAACTAACACGAACAATAAAACCAAAACAAACTGAAAACGACAGGTGTTCACTGTCTCCAACTTGTAACAAAGTATTTGCTCACAATTTGATCAGCACCGCCAACGAAGGGTTCATCACACGCAGTGCACGGATCCACGCGGCAGCCGGGCGCGCAGCTGAACCCGCTGCAGCCTGTAGCGCGGTGCAGCGTTACAAAACACCGGGTGAACACCAGAGATAAGCAACCAAGCCGGGAATGTCCGTCTGATTTCTCAAACAATCCACTTGTCCCGGAGTGACTCACGCTCGGAAACAACCTCTTTGTACGAAACGCAATAGTGACGGATGCAGAATTCATTGATGGGGTCTGGAACACCCAATTTGAGTGTTCTTTGTTCGTCCAAAATCCAGATATCTTTCAACAAGAACACTGAGCAGTGCAGACACGCGCCAAGCCGGCAACCTCGCCCTCGTCAAAGAAGGCAGTTTGGCGCGCCCAAACAGCAAACGGGAGCAAAAGTTCTTTCCAGTGGGTGGGCGTAGAGCTGGCCTGAGAAATTTGGAAGCGTTTTGTTTGGCCGGGGCGGGGGGTCTCTCATTTTGCCTTCGAGGAGCGGGGGCTCAAGGGGAGGCTCCATGGAATTTTATCCCACAAGCACAGGACGACTCTGGTACCTCAGCAAATTTGCCCATTTGAGGGGGCCGTCCTTGCCCATGGGTTGGGGGTGGTCTGGTCGACATCGTCTGAATCATTGTTGCCATGGACCAACACGTGCCACGGCTCCAGTTTTTTGTTGGCCGTTTTCATCTGACCACTGAGTGCAGGGGGGGGGGTCCAAATTACCAGTCTGGAGCCAGTCTTGGTGGGGTCAGAAGACATCCAAAATGTCCCCAAGTGGGAGGTGCTGGGACGGGACCAGGCAGAACCCCAACACACACACCGACGCTTGAGCAAATCAGCGAGGGTAACACCTTCGCGTTTGCAACGAGAATACGGAAGACAATTGCGAAACAAATTGAACAGAAAAATTTATTTCTTGCCTTGTCTCAATGACACCGGCTGAACACCAAACGCACAATTTCTGACAAGGCACGTCTTTCTTCAGCAAGCACCCACAATGCTGTCGCGCGCTGCGCCGACTCAACGCCAGGATCACACGAAGTCGTAGAGATACCGAATCACTTCGAATTGCACAGATCTGAAGAACAACGAGATAGCGGCCGGGAGTTACTCGCAATGTTGGAAACCCCCTCAGTTCGGTATTGCAGTGGCTGAGCAAGAGTGAAAGAGAACCTGGCTGCTTCGGCATCAACAGAAACATGTAACGGGCTGAATTTGAGTGGGGCATTTGCATCGCTACACAAGTGAACGGCCACAACGTTGCTAACATTGACGGAGCGTCCATTGATTTGACGGCTGCCGCAGATACTGACCTGGAGACGGATTTGATGAAGTCGAGCGAGCAGAGGCACTTGTATCGAGGGGCCTCGAGCACGTCGGTCGACGAGACTTGCGCTAGGAGACCCAGGCTCACCAGCGACGAGATCTGGAAAGAGTTGAGTGTTGAGTGTGTGTGTGTGTGTGTGTGTGTGTGTGTGTGTGTGTGTGTGGTTTCTCCACCATTCTTCAGTCTCACATTAGAATCTCAGTGACCTGCGATCTCCAGTCATTCTGAGCAAACATCTCTGTGTGTGTGTGTGTGTGTGTGTGTGTGTGTGTGTGTGTGTTTGTGTGTGTGTGTGTGTAAGAAGTAGACTGCGTACTTGAGAGAAGATATTGGCCGTCGGAACGACTTTCCCTTCCACGACGGAGTAGAATATCGCCATGAGTCTGTCCATCGGGAAAGGCTTGGGTCCCAGCAGCTGGTTGCTCGTCTGCAGTGCAAGTGTGACTCAAAAATCAATCACTGTTCCTCGCCGCAAAAGTTTACAGAACAACGTTCGTACAATGTTGTGCGATTTGTGAAAGGAAGAATCACACAAAGCAGAAACTTACCCGACCCTGTTGGTGCTTGATGTTCGCCAGCTTCGACCGTTTGCTCATCTTTCCAGCATTCTGCAGAAAAAGAGCACTCGTCAAACATATCCCACCGCTCCGTCACACTGAAGCGTGCCAGGGCAAATTTGAGGCCAAAACTGGAATGCAGCTCAGATCAGTACCTTGGCAAAGAACCTCCTGTCGACCTTCATGGGGTTGTACGACGCGAGATAGGCGGCGATCAGCAGGAACTTGGAGTAATACGGCAGCTCCATGTTCGCTCTGGACGTGCTGCCTGCGAGGAGATTTCCAGGTCAGTGGACTTTTTCGCTCTTCAGTTTCAAGCACTGCTCGCAGCTTCAACTGATCCGAGGGGGCAGAGACCCTGACCCAGAAAACACCATGTCCTCCCACAATTTGCACAGCGCCAATTTAGCTTTTCACACGAACATCTTTCTGAGCTGAAGTGAGCCTCCCTTCGCCCTTCCTGCGGTCAACAGAGTCAGACACCGGTCAGGATCCGCGAAGCTCACTCCTGGATTAGCTGGACATGGTCTCCTTCCCTTGCATTCGGTTTCAAGTGACGTGAACGATCTTACTGATCATTTTGGATTTGTCGGCTTGATGAGAGTCGTCGCCGGATTCCTGCTGCATCCTCTCCCACTGCGCACTGCAAACAAAATGCCACACCTGTGTCAGATATCACGCAGATCAGCCAAACATGACCAGCTTCAATCAACAAGGCGTCTTTCCCAATCTGCTACCGATTCCAAGTTCACAAGCAAGAAACACACGGCAAGAAACAGGAACACCTCTTGCATTCCTCACTTGCACACACAGACTGGAAAATTTTTCCAGCATATACACACCAATTGACACGCAGACCACACCTCAGAATCATGCACCTGTGTGCACTCTGCACGTGCACGTGTACTCATCCAGCACGCACCCTTCATTCACCACAAGCACATCAGGTCAACACTCGCACACACTAAGCGCACACCTCACACTCGCCACAAACCCACCTGGAGACCTCTCTGAGGTAGACGGTGCTCAGCGCTTTCTTGAGATGCGGCTCGATGTGTTTCCACAACCGGTTCGCCTGGTCCGCAGTCGCTGCAGAATCACAGAAGCGAGGAGCCGTCAACTGTGCACGCTTGTGTGTGTGTCACACGACCGGATTGTGTCCATGGCTGTCTGGGACCAGGACCCTTCGAAGGTGTTCTCCAACATCAGTCGACATCGCAACACGATCACAATCTGCACGACTGCGAATGACACGAGAGGCTTTCTTTTCTCACGTCAAATCTTCCAACGTACCTTCTTCCTTTGTGATCGGTTCGATGTACTTCGGAAAGTTCAAAGCTGCCTGTATAAAAATAACACACATTTTCAAGATCCTTCACTGTTCAGACAACGAAACACCGCACGTCAATCATTACGAGGACCTGTGGAACGCATCTTTGTTCTCACCAAATGCTTCAGTTCTCGCAGATTTCTGCAGGCGAAGTGGAACACACCCAGGAGAACGTTGAGGTAGTTTTTGTAGAACTCGGTGGTGTACCCTTCCGGTGTGTCCAGACTCATGATTTCCAGCAACTCGTCTGGAAACAAACAAGGCGCAGCGGGCAATGAAGAACAATTTAGAGCAGCCTGGAAAAGAGAGCGGGTTCCGAGACAAATGCAGGAAAATGCAGTTCTCGGACAAAGTGGAGGTGGTGGCAAAGAGGGCAGCTTGCAGTGATCACAGGTGGACCAAGTCCCCTCGTTTGCGCACAAAGTCTCCTTTCTTGCGTCCATTCAAAGAAGCACTGTGCGGTTTTTAGGCGCTCCCCACTGTATCAATTTCGTTTCACAATGTGATTTTGTGTCTTTTCGCTGACTGCGCGACATCAATATAGTCGCTCACCCTTGCTGTAGTCCGGCATGTGCACGAGCAAAGGCTCTATGAAGGACGTTCCGGTTCGGTATTTCTCCCAAATGAGCTCACTTAGCAACACCACGCTCACGTTGTAGTCCGTCTGAAACCAAGTTCGTCCATTGAACAGAAACACTGGGCACAACAGAAACAGTTTCCTGACCTGACAAGAACAAGGCTGTCCTTTTTCCTTTTGTTGGGAGATGATTTAGCACCTGTGTACACAGGTCTCTCTCTCTCTCTCTCTCTCTCTTTCTGTCTCTGTCTCTCTCTCTTTCTGTCTCTCTCTCACTCTCTCTCACATTCTAGCCTGGGGAGAGACCCATTTTCAATCTTGACCGGTCAAGTCAATCTTGTCTCAGTTTCGAACTGGCCGAGTTTTCTCTCTCACCATTTCTTGCAGACGAAGGAATGCTGGCAAAATGTTGACGTTCACATCACGCAGCCGCTCTACTTTGTCCAGAACCTGTGAACAACAGAATAGCGACAGAATCAAAGTCAGACTATCGCGCCATGAGGTGCTCAAGTTCAACCATAAGGACAGGAAAAAGACTTGGTGTCAAAAACAACATCTGTTTTGTGAGTTGATGCCACAAGGAACAGCCCAGGGTCCAAACAAGGGATGGGGAGAACACCACCCTGGACAACACAAACGTGCTTCGGCAGAAGACAGAGCCCAGCTGTGACGTGCTCCTCAACGGAGAGGCATCAGACATGATGTTGAAAATATGAATCAGAACTCGACAATTCATGATCCCTTGACATTTGTTCTGGTGTGAGAAACAAACGACACGCACAATGTAGGCTGGAGCGCCTTGGTAAGAATCGTTGAGGAGCTGCGCGAGGAGCCTCACGAAGTCGGTCATGTTGTCGCAGCGCGCGTACGAGGCGAAGTCGTTGCTTGGTGCGGGTACGGTGTGCGACAGGTGGTTGAGGATGTGCTCGAACATCAGGCGAGGCGTGTAGCACTCCACACAATTCACCACCACGTGCGGAACCTGGAAATTTAATGTCACCTCACAACTGAAATTTTCCCTTGCCAGGGTCGGCGACGGTCAACACCAAGTGATCATCAGCTCTGAAGGACACTGCCTCAGCTGTTACCAACGAACAACAGTGAACACGTGTTCTTTGAGTGAATATTTTTGTGTTGCACGTGAGATAGGATCCTGCAATCGACAACATTGCTGCAACCAATCCTCACCTGCTGAGCTTCCAGCAGACTGGTCACGAGAAGGGACTTGCCCGTTGCAGTGTGTCCGTAGAGAAACACACTGGGAATCACATTCTGCTCATCGTCCTGTGGCACAAAGAATCAGACACTTGCCAAGCTGACACGCCAGCCGGTCTTCTGCGCTTTATCACAGGGTACGTGGGTGTTTTGCAAAGGTCAATTGAAGAAGGAAGCCAAACTACCAAAGACGCTACCTGTGAGAAGAGCGTCGACAACAGGTGAAGCTGTTCCCTGCGACATCGTACTGTCGTTTCCAGTTCCGACACCACATCGAAAGCTTCTCTGAACCTTCTCTTCTGGGCTCCTGGCATCGCCTGCAACTCAACGTCATTGCATCTGTGGTCACTCGCTGTTTTCTCTTTCTGAAAAGTTTTGCCTTCCAGGATCAGTTGGCAAACTTTCTTCACTCTCACGCTGGATGAAACCAAAATACTTGTCACCCCGACGGTCGCTTCTGCTTCAACGAGTCGGGGTTTCGGCGCAGGTGCATCAAGAAGGGCACTGCGTGAGGGGTCAGGAGGGGATTTGAGGTGGCTTTCAATGTGAAAAACTGTGGACGGACGCACGAGCGAAATCAAATAGATCTGGTCCTGATCCATTCCAAAACAAATCTCACCCACCAGGAGAACTGCACGGATCCTGTGCACGAATGAGAAGATAGAAGAAAAGTCACGTGGGGCCGAAGGCCATGTGCAAGCCATGTGCTTTTGTATACATGTATCAAAAT
>JAAUXT010000320.1_pt1 | contig 16529 bp, 21 predicted proteins | sample 7278171 | NCBI WGS metagenome assembly JAAUXT01 (sample SAMN14350112, study PRJNA611818) | marine sediment metagenome | isolation source: surface marine sediment (1.8m) | place: French Polynesia: Moorea | collected 2018-08 | reverse complement strand
CTTTATGAAGTAATATCATATCACTTCAACAGGCCCACTTGAACAGAGATGCAGAAATTCGAAGTTTTGAGAATCGCCCGGGGTGGTCCGGACAATGGGGGAGTTGCTTAGAGGCACACGCATAGACAGACAGACAGACAGACAGACACACACACACACACACACACACACACACACACAGAACAGTGCTGGCACACACACACAACACACGCACATACTGAGAGTTCTTTCTTCACACACAGCCGCACTCACGCACGCGTCTCTCTGCTCAGGGTGCTACACTCTTTTTTTCACGTCACGGGCGACGCTTTTCAGCACGGGCTCATCAACTACCTGATGACGAAGCTTGCGCACATTCACTCTCCCGACGGTTCCGCCTACTCCAGCACCGCGAGCGGCAGTAGCAGCGGCGACGGTGGTGGCGGGCGGGGTGGTGGGGGCCGGGGCGACGTCGAGCGCCTCGTCTCCCTCCAGTCCGCGCCCACACGCGCGCTTACGCGCAGCCCGCGTGATCGCTCCGCGAGCAGAGACAGACGCGCCAAGGTCATATGAAGACGCGGCGGTCAGGTACTTCACAAATTACAGACTGCTCCTTGAAGTTCAGGGACCAACAGAACACCAGTCACACAGTGGTTGGCAAAAGTGTTTTCGCTCTTCCACTGTGTACTCGTTTTGGAGCATTTTGTTCTTTGCATGCCACTTTTAGAGAGTAACACCCTCAGTTCCTCCAAACCACTAATCATTGCAGAAGTTTGTTCGTGTACCCTGCGTGCTGAACATAAACAGATCCGATTCACCAACTTTCTTCAAAATGTTTGACAGACTCCAACCCGAGCATTGAGCGATAAATGTTCCAGGAAAGAACCCCAGAAAATATAAAATATTTGACAAGTGGATGCAACGTTGTGAAGTATTTGGTCTTGTCACTCTGCTGCGTGAACCAACAAGTGAAGCAACAGATTTGTCCTGTGCCTGTCTGCTTGGCTGGAGAGTTGGCATGTTCAGTTGAAAAACCCTCGAAACATGACAGTTTCCCTCAGGCTGAAACCTGCTAATCTCCGTTGATGTGGCTCTTCTCTGGTCAGCTGTGTTTACCGTCTGCTCTGGCTTTTGTGTTGACTGGGACACGACCACACAACCGATGTTCTGCGCTGTTGTTCAAGTTCTTCCGCCGAACTTCGATCTGCACAAGTTCAGTTTCGACAGACTGTGTGTGTCCCTTGAGCAGAGAATCTGGAGCCCAGAAAATGGTGCGGTTTTCCCATCTTTGCACCACCACCTCGTGCTTCCGTTTTCCTCATCTTTCTAAATTCTCTTTTGAATGTGAAATTTGTGGCTCCCTCATGAGCAGGTCTCACAGATCTTCGTGGCGCCAGGTCATTCTGTTGTCATCGTCACAGGCTCATCACAATCCATTTCACTTTGTCTGTTTTCAGCACGGGCTGATCAACCACCTGATGCTCAAGCTGTCTCGTGTCCACTCGCCCGCCGCATCGACCGTGTCTTCCGACTGACCAGTGAGTGGCGACAGGAAGGCAGTGACCTGAAGTCAACTCAACATGGAGAACTTGAACTGCGCGCCCATGTGGCCCACCAGCACCTGTGGGCTTTGGTGGACAACTGACAAAGATGTGAAGACATCAACAGAGCCCTGGATTCTGCCAACGATGGGCGACGGATGACACGGCCAACTTGTTGACACACACTCTCCACGTGGACTGCAGATCCACAGGGACCACATGCTGAGAACATAATGCTGATCTGTTTTGTGCTTCCTGGATAAACCGATCCCGAACACTCACTGTAAGAACTCGGGATTTAGGGACACCTGTCCCCGTTGAATTCGTTGTCCCAAAATCAGGTGAGATCAGTTCGAACAAGCTGAATTTGGAAAAGGGTGATGGAACATTGAGGCAATTGAGACAACGTTTTTGTTTTGGTGAATGTTGGTACTATTTTGAATTGCAAGCAGAGACAGGTGTGTCTACGACGGACTTTGTGATGTGTACTCGCAACAGCCTACACTCGGCTGATCCAACTGCTGCTGCTGCTGCTGCGGACTCCTCTCGGGCTCTGCAGTGCTCTGTCACAGCTGCTCGCTTGTGCTGTTTCTTGAGCAGAACCCGAAGAGGCCGATGATAAAGTATTTTCTTGCAAGTGCTTGACCTGCTTTGTTATTCTGCGGGGACGTACCGGTATCTCGGAGGGTGGGGCCCGGCTCACCCTGAGTTGTGACCCGTTCCTTTCATGCAAGGTGGACACCAGAAAACACATAAAAGTGCATTTCTTGTGAAGTGTAGAAAGTCATACAACACTCTAAGAGTCAAAAAGTTCAGAATTCTGCCTGCTGTATTTTTGTTCAAGAAATGCAGTGTCTGTTCAAATCTAAAGTCGGTTAAAAAGTTGGTTCGGCTTCATTTTTGGAGCCAACATGAAAGACAGTCAAATTTCCATTGTTTTTCACCACACCACGAGTGAAACTTTTTGTATGACCAAATGCCCCCCCCCCCCCCAATTCGTTTCTTGCCTGAGAGCCGGTATCTACATTTGCATTGAACATCTGCATTGGTGGTTACATTCATGTATCTTGTGCGCACTTTTATGCGTTTTCGGGTCTGCCCGTGCAAGGGGGCAGGCCCCAAAAGTAAACTTTTACGTGCCAACATTTTGACCCGTGGGATTTGTCAAAGTTCGAATCGGTATGCCAGGTAGATACGATCAGAACCCATCCCCTCAATGAAGTCTTGGCTGCACCCCTGCTGCACCTTCGATTCCACTGCTCCGTACTCGAGCCAAACTTCTGTGCTTTCAGGGATTTCTCGCTCGTTGAATCTTTTTGTGCCAAGTTAGTTTTTCTGTTGTATTTTTTTTTGTCAAAAATGGATAAAACAGTCCAAGTCTGAAAAGAAAGGAAATTTGAAATTGTCGTTTTGTTCCTGCGGAATACGTCAGTTATAACTGACCAAAGTTACAACCTTGGTGGGTCTGCGGTTCCGTTCGAACAAAATCTGCACATGAAACACATCTCCTGGGATGTAAAATTTTCAAGCGCTGTTCATTTCACTCCTATCAATTTCACTTGGACTCCTCCAAATTTGAATGCAACCCAAAAGCTGGACCTGCATCGACCTCTCAACCACATTGCAGACTTGTAGTTGTCCCGGGCTTGACAGTGACGTTTGTTTTGTCAATCCACGACAACTCAAGTGTCATTTTGAATATTGTGTCATTTGAAAGATACTGCGTACATACGGAGGCTTTCACCGGAGCGCTGAGTTCTGTACAAGACGGCTTCAGGCAAGAGAAGCAGAAGCAGTGTGAGCGCAATGTCACTAGGATCCGTGTGGAGAGCGTAGTTCGTTACACGACAGTAGCTCGGAGAAATTTTCGAACTGCTGACAGTGTGGAAGCTCACGGAGCCTGAAGGGAGCGTGGGCACCCAGAACTACCCTCGGAACAGAAGGGTCTCACGCACGGGGGAACCATCTCAGTAGGAGGAGAGCGGTATAGTCCTCATCTTGTTCATCTTGCTCATGTTGTATATATGAGTGAAGCCCCGGTAGTGATGTTGTAGTATAGTTTATTGTAGAGTATGAGATGGAGCTCAGTGGTTTAGGCTACCTTCCTCTATGGAGTCACAAGCTATTGTGTGTTGGCAGTCTGGGTCATGTGCCCAGCTTAGGATAGTGGCTCCATCTAGGGTAATGCTATGATTGGCTGTGGCTGTTGCTGTGGCTATGGAAGGCCGTGGCAGTCTTAGGGGTTGGTCATGGTAAATATATATAACACCGGACAGAGTCACTCTTGTGCCCTGTGATCTCCTTTATCACCTGCTCGTCAACGCCTGACTGGTACATACATGTGGCTGTGCTAGCTCAAAGAGAGTGATTTGAATTGTGTCCAACAAGACCCGCCTCCTTTGCCAAGTTGCTCACAATCTTTTTCAAAGAGTTTACACCCACAGGTTTGTCTGTGTACCATGTCGATGCCCACAATTTTTTGGGTGCCAGAGGATACTTATACAAAGCAGAACATTTGCCATCAGTCAGGAGGAGAGATGTGTACTTCAGAAAGAGCCTGTCCATGTCATGGTTTGGATCGTCATTCCTGTAAATTTTGATACCTTTGGGATTTTGCCTCCTGCCAACCAACCCTCCTTGATTTGTTTTGGACTTCTTATCTTCACAATACCTCAAATACCATTGACCAGTCGAGGAGTCAGAGCAAACAGTGAACTGGCAGTCATGACCAGGACTCAGATCCCTGTGTTCTTGGCCACCACGGAGTGCGCATGACAAACCCAACAGAAACATCACAGTGTTCCTCAATTTTGTTGGCTCATCCTTACCCAAACTACTGTTTGCCCACATCTTTTCTTCATCTGAGTATGTCAATAGAACACTAGACTTGGTTATGGAGACTCTGTTAGCACAGCGCTTTTTCATAAGATTGTTTAGAGTGTATCTGACCCGCAGGAATGGGTCATCATCACAGAGCTTCCACTTCAAACCCTTCTTCTCCAAATAGAACTGGAGCATAATGACAAGATTGTACAAGCCTTTGGCACCAAATTCAGCCCCATCCTGTCTTTTTACTTTGTTCAAGAAGGTAGAGATGCTGTATGCCAAGTTGTCAGCTGACAAACTCTTCACAGTCAGATAAGAGAAAACAATCTCAGTTTCTGGGGCAACACTCTTCAACCTTTCTTCCCTCCAACTTTGGAACAAATTCACAGCCCACATGATCTTCTTTTCAGTACTAGGTGCAAATTTTTTGGTCGCTAACTCATGCAAAACGTCCGCAGAAGTCAGAGGCCTGAAGCGTGATGTCACCGCATCAGGTTCATCTGTCTTTTTCGGGCACCCAACCGCCATCGCAAGAACTTTAATCTCCAGAGTTTCGCCAACTTTGGGAGGTGTTTTCACATCTTCTTCTTCACTTTCAGACATCGGGTAGGGAACCGAAAGTTTCCAGTCAGGCCTGAAGAAACAATTATGAAAATATTTTTGAGTGACACATCACCCAAAAGTCAAGAACAGTAATGAAAAGTGGTCATACAAATGAACATGAAGATCCAACATGGTTGATGACTCACCACCAAAAGTCTTGGAGATGGTACCGCGGCTGTGTACATGGAATGGGCTCCTCTTTCTCGTCGTCTGAGGACAACAAGTCGAAGTGGTTCTTGCCAGGGTTAGCTGTGGAGAAAACCATTTGCTTTTCTTCATTGTAGAAAGTAGTTGTGTCATGAGCAGTCTCAGACAGACTAGTGAACACAACCAGCATTTTGCCTCTCTGTGTTGACGTGAAGATGAAGCTGAAATTCAAAAGCAAAATTTTGAGACACCTGGTGAAACAACAGCTGAAGACTACCCTCTGTACATTTCAATGAAGAAACTTGACAACAAGTAAAGCTCAGAAGGAGAAAAAAAGACACAAACCTATAGTCCACGTTGAATTCACCAGGAGCAAATGTCTTGTCGTGAAGTGTTGTCGACCACAAATTTCCACTTGTCTCTTCATCAGACAGACTCAAATTCAACCCAGAACCAAAGAAAACATCTTTGGAATCCATGACACTCAACAACAAAAGCAACAAAACACTTTGAATCCAGAAATTCATGTCGTTCTGTCCGAACACCATATCCTGTCAAATTTGAAGATGGCGGCGAAAGGTATCGACCTACTTTGGTCACTTCCTGTGGCTGACCAGCAATCCGAAATACACTCCAAAAAAATGACAACAACATCAACATGTCCAGAATACATGTCAAAAGGCAAAAGACCATTTCAAGGCATGTCCTCAGAACCACAGACCAGAAAATTCTTCATGAATGTTGACCAGTTCTGTTGTGCATTTTGCTCCTCACTTCAACTCGAAAATTTGACCTTTTTTGGTTGCATTTCTCATGGCGTTCGGTGAAATTGCACTCCTGAACTGGTCGGTGTTCATGAACCATTACGTCCACGTCATGCTTGCGAGGGTGCACTGCACTCCAATGTTTGACGGAACACGTAGTTTTAGCTCAACAAGATCCGGCAAAAATTTGCGTGAATGCTGAGCACCCTCCTTGCTGGTTTCATTCTTGTTTCAGTTTTAACAGTGAATGAAAGCACCAAAAACCCAGCTGCTATATTTCTGAAGTGTTCGCTTTGTCACAGAAAATTGACGGATTGAAACAACTGCTGAAGTTGGAAAAACTCTATCTCTACTGCAACCAGATTTCAAAGATAGAAAACATCGAACACCTCACAAATCTTCAAACATTGTGGCTCAACAACAACCAAATTCCGGAAATCGAGGTTTGTGCATTTTGCGAGCAGATTCGTGGGTTGCGAAAGCTGCAGTGATGAGATAGTTCAGAACAACAGAGCTTCCTTGCCGAGAAGTCAGTGAAGTCAAAGGCGATGGCTTCGTTTTGTTGCGCATGCAGGGGCTGTCTACTTTGAAGAAGTTGAAAGAATTGAACTTAGCCGAGAACAAAATAGAGAAACTGGGTGAGTTCACAAAACATTGTGCATTCTGTGCTTTAGTTTCGCCAGATACTGTTGTCTTGATTGTTTGAAACCAGTGCGTGAGGCTTAAAGCCGTGATGTGTCCCTTTTGATTCAGAATGCTTGATAAAAGGGCAACGATTTTGTGTTTCAGGCAATTCTTTGACTTGTCTGCAAAGCTTAGAAAGTCTTGAAATATCGGGAAACCTTTTGTTCTCCTTGAAGGTGAGTTTCAAGTTGACTCTTGGCACCTCGCCTCAGTTCTGTGCCTCGTTGTACGCCTGGTTTGTTGTCAAAATGATTTATACCGTGCATATACTCTTTTCTGGAATCAAGGTGCGTTTCAAGCGCGTTTTCAAATGATGTTTTCAGGACCTCACGAACCTGGCGGCATTGCCCAGGCTGGTGAATTTGGGCCTGAAGAACAGTCTGTACGACACGAACCCTGTGGGTTTGCTGTGCAACTACTCGGTTCACTTGCTCTACCACCTTTCTCGTCTTGTGACATTGGACTCGTTCGACGTCACCGCCAAAGCTCTCAGAGACATGGTCGAGGTGAGCGAGAGTTCCTTGTGTGCTTTTGCTTTTGTCTGATTCGAGCATTTGATCTTCGTATTGCGTCACATTGATCTCCTTATGCTGTGCCAAAGGAGGATTTCCGCACTGGTAATTAAAAAATAAAAACAGGATGCAGCCATTTTGTAGCGTCTCCGGAGTGGGATGGCGAAAATGTCGCACGAACACGCAAACGATGCGCCGCGAAGATTTGTTTGCTTGTGTGTGTGTGTGTGTGTGTGTGTGTGTGTGTGTGTGTGTGTGTGTGTGGACACAAAGACTTTTGGACCGGGAAGGAAAGCACCACGCACGTATTTGATCAGTCCAGTCACGCGTTGTGCTGTGATATGTTGGCAGTCCAAACCAAAGTCAAGAAGACAAGAGAAAAACTTGATCATGTGCGGAAATCGTCCATGTCTTCCGAGGAAAAAGAAGTGCGTTTGGACTTTGGAGCAGATTTTTCATTTCAATGGGTTTTCCAGACGACTGTGGCGAAGAAGAAGATGTTCTACAACATGCGGGTGAAGACACTGCAGCGGAGCTTGTCGGACGCGCTGCGCCTCCTCTCGTCTGACCTGCGCCGCCTGCTCAGCGCGCCGCACAGCCGCCTCCGCGCGCTCGCCTTCGCCACCAAAGAGGTGCGACCCTTCCCCCCCCCCCGCCCAAAGTTTGCGCGTCAGACGCAAATTTGGGCTTTTTACCCTGTCAATTATCTCGAAATTGGAGTACATGTAAGCGCTCCCCACCAGGCGTCGGACCCCGCACAAGACCAAGACACCACCTCTGCCCTGTGGGAGGACTTTCACGCGTTGGGTGTGAACCAGCTGACGTCAAAAAAACAACTTCGTGTTTACCCCAACGAACGTGTCGTGTCTGCGCACCCTGCCCCCCTTCCCCTTCAGCATCGATCGCGGAAGGCGTACGTTCAGATCGAACTCTCATGGGCAACAGGATTTGTTAATCTTGTTGCAGATTGAGCGAGAACTGAGAACCGAGACGGAAACAGAACGTCTTGACGTGCGCGTGCACGAAAGCGAAACGAGGAGCGACAAAGATGCCCGCGAGACAAAAGTGCGACTGTTCTGAACCGAAAACTTTATCCAGAGCGTTTTTGGCTTTTCAAAACACGGAAACAGAAGAGAACACAATTGTCCCTGAACAAGTGTTGTAATATTCTTTAAAAGCGACAAGAACAGATTCTTCCTGTTGAAATGTGATGCGCATGCATGACGGAAGGAACTTTCTTTGACAACCTGCAGTTCTGTTGGTCATGATCTGTACTTCTGACGGTGACAGTGTTTTTGAAATTCATACCTAAAGTGAGTGCCTTGCCAAAATGAAATTTTCCAACACACGTACACGTCGTTTCTTATTTCACAGGCTGCAGAAGAGAAGTTTAACCTGCACGCGATGAAGCTAAAATTGAAGTTGATGAGAGATCGCATCGATACCTGGATCAGGAAATGTGACGAGTGGGTGAACGCGTGTGTTTATCGTGTTGACAAAGGACGTCCCTGTCATGTTTGAGCACGTCCCTGCAAAGCTTTGTCGCTGCAGTAGTCTATATAGAATTTGTGGTTCTGACCTTGCAACATGCACCCACACGGTCTGCCGGTCTCAATCTTTTCCATTCCTTTCTCAATACTTCCCACAGGATTGTTTACTGGTACAAGGACTGTGAGGAGAAGATGCGGCAGGGCACGGAGGTGTTCATGCAGCAGCTCGGGGTCGAGCTGCAGACCGGAGGCAACGTCAGATACGAGACTGGTTCTCCCGCTGACGTCTGGTGCGTCAGTCACAACTCGCTCCAAAACTCGCTTCAGTTTGTATCGCACACACAAAAAAATGTCTGCCCCAACAAGTTGAGCGCAAAGGACCCTCTGCTGCACTTGTCTGCATGCAGGTACTCGTCGTGTCACGACCTGCTGCTGTCGCGCTTCTGTGCAGCAGACTTCCGAGACCACGGCATCATGGGCATCAAGGTGCACAGCATAACGCGCGTCCACAATCGGATGCTCCGCGCCATGTTCGACGACCACCTCGATCGGCTCACGGACGAAAACGAACAAAACAGCTTCAGCACCACCAGCAGCACGCCGACTCCCGGTCAGACCTTCACCGCACCGCCCTTCGTCAACTCTGTGCAAAGGTGCGTCTGTGGATTAACTAAATCGCCCCAGACCAGCAGACGATCGTTACTTTCCTCACCAGGTCAGGCACAGAACGGGTACATATGATACATATTTTGCAGGAACTCGTCTTACACAAAGTTGCTCGAGTACCTGTTTTGGGTCTGGGACCCAGAGTTACCAGGCGCGCAACGCGAGAACGCCAAAGTCCTTCAGCACGGCTTCAGAGATGGGCTCACGTACAAGGTCCCTGCATCAACCACTGTAGTATGGAAGATTGCAGCTTGGTGAAAGGACGCAGGTCAGGGCTATGTGAGGAAAGAACAAGCCTCTTATGTTTGTAGGAACTGGGCAAGGAGGCAGCCGTGCCGTTCACCAACAGTCTGTACACGGCGGACAAGGGGAGGATGAGTCACGCGATGAGAGCGAACAGAACGAGAGCCTTCAGCGACGTGTGTGCCTTCAGACACGGTAGTGACCACGAAGCTTGGGAGACAATGCAAGATTGTCTGTTGAGTCAGTTGCACATGCTTGGTAAACGTTCATCGAGCTGATGATCGGACTTGAGACATGCACTGGCAAACAAGGTGCTGGCGTTACATTTGCAGGACAGATTGTGGTGGCGAAAACCTATCTGGGAAAAATAGCCCAACACGTCAGAAACAAACAGTGAGTAAGAATAGACAGGCTCGCGGCCCGTTGATTGTCAGTCACTTGGAAGTTGTCTCATCTCGCAAGGTAACCGTCCAAGTTGCCTGATGCGTGCGTTGCATGGGTGCAAAATCTGCCCGCTTCAGTTTTTGCTTCGTTTTCGTTGCAGAGTGGAGCAAAGTTCGTATCCAGGTTTTGACAGCGTATACAAACCCAGGGTATCTGGAACTGTGATCACTGCCCCTGGTCAGATCCCTGCTACAGTTTCGACGCCTGAGTCCTGCACCACGGTGCCCGGCATCAGCAGCAGCAGGTGCGAATGCAGCAATCGCCAGTGCGAGTGGTTTATCTTCGACAGTTTCCTCGCCCTGCCTGAATACGTCATCGACTTCGAGTACGTCACCAGGGTGAGTGCGACCTGTCGGTTCAACTTCGAATCAGAGTGAGGAAAGCTTGCTTTGTTTTCAACAAATTCATTTCAATCCGTTTTTGTCTTTTGTTGCTCGGTCACACAAACCATGAAGGTGTCCGAATTGTGCCAGAAACCTCTGCTGCATTCATGTGTTCATTCTGTGAAAACAAGCAGGCTTTGTGGGGATGTCATTCACCAAAGTTGTCAGGATTTCACGTTTCCGTGCAGATCAAGCCTGTGTCTCCTTTTGCTACATACGCCGACGGGTGTGTAGAAATGAGAGACGACCTGCCGTCATTGGTCGATCCGGAGAATGTTCCGTCCGATGACGATCTGTTGGAAAGTGAACCCAAGGTGAAGCCACGGCCCAGGTAACGTCACTGAGTCGGAAACAAGGCAAAAAAGCAGCGAGATCGCCCCTGGAAAGTTCCTCATTGACCTTTTGTTCGCTTTGCAGATTGATTGCTCTGACAGAAGAGATTCTGATGAAAACCTCCAACTGTGGTGCAAACGAGTTGTACCACATCCAAAGTTTGAACCTTCACGGCAATGGTCTCACGAGACTAAAGCAGCTGGAGCGCATGAATGGGCTGAGAAGATTGGTGGTGAGCTTCAACGAGCTGACGCGACTGGATGATCTCGCTCACATGGTTAGCACCCCAGACAATTTTGCGCAAGCTCGATTCTAAAGAACCTGACACTCTGGCGGTTTTTGTCAGTTTGTCGTGTTTCTTTCTCAGAACCTGGAGTATTTGGATGCAAGTTTCAACAAAATATCCACCCTGGAGGGGTTCAAGGTTCGTTCGCCTCTTGCTGTGGACAAGCGCCAACATTGCAGTTTTTTGGTGTCTTGCTTGAGAAACTCTCCAGATTGGCCAATACTTTTATTACATATCAATTTATCAGGGTCTTCTTCGGCTGAAGTCTCTTGATCTGTCGTGGAACCGTCTGGAGAACGTCCGCGAGGAAATGTCGATTCTCCGCAAACAGGCGCCAGTGTTAGTGAATCTTGATCTGAGGCACAACGCCTGGCACAAGGTGGGGTTGCAAGTCTGTATTTTGTGTGTCCATCATTATCCCCGACTTGAATCACGGTCCAGTCAACACTCAAAATCACTATCAAGTCGATTTGTTCAACTTGGAAGTTTACCTGTGGTTTTTGTTTTCTGTTTCGTGTGAAAGAACTTGTGAGCTGTGCAGGACCAACATGCATGGAGATTTACGTGCATGCATGGAGGCGAGGCAAAGATTCCAGATTTGAGGCAAACAACGTTTCCAGCCAAAATCTTGGTTGAACTTCCATCCAGGAAGACGACCTGAGGTTGAAGGTGATTGGTCGGATCAAGTCGCTGGTTCGGCTGGACGACCGGGCGGTGACGGACGCTGAGACGAGCGCCGCACTGCGGCTCGCCGCCGGGTCGCGCGTCTCGCAAGTGTCGCTGCTGGCGCACTCTCGAACTGACCCGCTCACACCAGCCAACCTCAGCCTTCTCCCCAATGCCCAATACTTGATGCAGAACAGCTGCAACAAGCCGGACTGGACCGCGGACCAGGACGACGTTCCTTTTCGTCAGGTGAGTCCAGATCGGAAACTCAACGGGAGACCGTGAGTAACACAGGTCTTCGAGGTCTGCAATGGTTTGAGTCAACAACTTGAAAGGCAAAACTCGAAACGACCTGCCAAGCTCTGAAGGTTTCTAACACTGAACGTGTCGCAGTGCATTTGCAGATAACAGCCCTGGTTCTGGATGATCAGTGCCTCAGCAAGCTGTCCGGTCTTGAAGATTTGAACAGTCTCAAATGGGCTTCCTTCAACAACAATGACATTGCGAAAATAGAGGTGAGCTCTACAAAGACAAGCCCACACGTGCTCTCGTGGCTAAATCAGACCTATTTTCTTGCACGAATTGTTTTTTTTGTTGCAGGGATTGGATCGATGCAAGTTCTTGGAAGAACTGGCTTTGGAGAACAATATGATCAGCAAGGTGGAGGGTGTCCAGCACCTGAAGCACCTCCAGAGGCTCAGTCTGGGGCACAACTGCATCAGCAATCTGGATGGCAGTGGCCTGGAGTGCCTTCCCAATCTCATGTACCTGACACTTGACAACAACCGCATCTCTTCACTGGCCGGATTGCATAAAGTGCAGGGTCTTGTCGAACTGTATCTGGCCAACAACAGAATTGAGACTTTGCGAGAAGTCTTCTATCTGAAGGTACGAGTGTATTTTCTCCATACACCATGGCCCTGCAGTTGTGCATCATGCATGAGATTGGGATTTTTGAGCTGGTTTCATTTATGATTGTGGTGACAATATTTTATCATCCAGAGCCTTCCCAATCTGATTATCCTGGATTTGTACGGGAATCCTGTCATGGCAAACACTGAGAACTATCGTTTGTTCGTCATCTACCATCTCAAGGCTTTGAAGGCTCTGGACGGAACCGCCATCGTAAGTTCCAAACAAATAAATTTGTGCTTTTGCGTGGAGAATTCCAGAGATTCTTTCTGCAGGAATCGCGCAAGATGAATCAAGTAAATTGTTCTTTTCTGGTTTGCAGGAAATGGCGGAAGGCAATCTGGCCAAAGACACATTCGGCGGTCGACTCACTCCCGATTTCATAGCAGAACGACTTGGGCACGCACATTTCCGAGATATCAAGGAGCTTGACCTGCCACAGGCATCAATCAGAGTTGTGGAGCTGGGAGACAGCCATGAACACTTTCTCAATCTGAGAAGGTGCAATTTTTGTATCAGCCGTGCATTTTTGTCACAAAACATGTTCTTGTTTTGAGTTCAGCTCCCTGCTTTTCCTTTTCAGTGTGAATCTGGAAAACAACCATCTCACGTCATTCAGTGGACTAATTCATTTGGTCAATCTCCGGGTGAGCTTCACTGCGTCTTTTGATCAGACCATGGTCCAGCCAAGTGCATGCAGCCTGAATTGCGCTTTAATGTAAACTTCACTGCGCGGTACACATGTTACTCTGTGTCTTGGCGATTGCATCGAATACGAGCACATGTGCCTGTCTTCAGGTGCTTTGTCTGAACCACAACCACATCGAGTCGATCGTGCCTCGCCCCAAGCCGGCGGCGCAGGCGGCGCCTCGGGTGCGCCCGTCCGGGATGAGCCTCCCGCCCGAGCTGGACGCCTACAGCCCGGAGCAGTACGCGCCCGTGCTCGAGAAGCTCGAGGTGCTGCATCTCGCCTACAACGGCATCAGGGACCTGGTGGCCCTCCAGATCAACAGGCTGATCGGACTCAAGGCCCTTTTTCTTCAGGGTACGTACAATGTTGCACTGAACGGTGAAATCAGTGCATTAAATTTTTGTCGGTATTTATGACTGATATTATGTTTCCACAGGAAATGACCTGAGCAAAATCGAAGGATTGGAAGGTTTGCAAAATCTGAGAGAGCTCGTTTTGGATCGGAATCGAATCAAGAGTGTCGACTTCCACTCATTCGCCACTCAGTGGAGCCTGCAGGAACTGCACATTGAAGAGAACCGCCTCAAGGACCTGGGTGGACTCGTGCACGTGCAAAACATGGAGAGACTCTACATGGGTATGAACAGAATCCAGGTAATTTTCCCAAATAAATACGTGTGCCAACAAGGGAGACTTTGTCCTTCTGTTTTCTGTTTGACCCGTATCAGAACCACTGTCAGCGTTTTGCAGGACCTGACAGAACTTGAGAAGCGAGAGGTACTGCCAAACTTGGTGGAGATTTCTGTGATAAGCAATCCAGTGAGTTCTTCTCCATCTGTAAACTCCGTTTGTCATCGTCCTGACCTTCAGGTTCTCGAACAGGTTCCACGTCTCTTGTCGTTGGTCTTTGATCAGGTCGCCAGAAGACTGATGCATCGGCCCTTGTTGGTGTACCGCATACCCACTCTGGTTGTGATTGATGGTATTCCAGTGTCAGACGAAGAAAGAACCAAAGCAGAAATCTACTTCTTCGAACAACAGGTGTGTTGATTTCTGTTCAGTGCGAGCCTGCCTTCGTTGTGAGCATTAAAAGCCGTGGGCAAGCTTGCCTCGTCTGAATTTACGGCAGATTCTATTTTGCCAGGAAACCAAGGAGAGCAAGCAGGTACGAATTTGTGAAAAATCTATTGCCCAGACCACTCTTCAAATGATCTTTGATTTTTTAAAACTACACGCAGTGATCTGACATTTGAATTGCTTTCTGATGATAGATCTAACCGCTGGTTTCTAAATTTCAAAAGTTGGAATTGAAAAGTTATAATTACTGTTTTTGCCACCAATCCGGAATGCGATTGCAATTTCAGATCTCGCAGATGCATTTCCTTTCTTAGCTTTGAAGTGTCCAAACTACAGTTTCAATTTAATCTGCACCAGACCTGTATATTCCACCCAAACTTGTGGATCGATGACCCAAAAGGCTGAAACAAATGAGACCGTTTTTGTTTTTTTCTCCTCAATTCATGCATGTGTGTGACAATTAATTGGACTCCACAAAGAAACTTTCCTTGTGGAACATGAAATCAAATGAACAAGGTCGCAAACAAAAAAGCAGAACTTTGAACACAGTCACGCCGCGGCGCTGATGGTGTGGTCTGCACTGCCACCAACTGCCTTGACCTTTTCCCCAGAGAACAACAGGCTCGCTGCGAAGGACTCGCCTGTATGCGTAATTTCAAATCCCTTGTCCGCAGTCGACGGCGTCGATGTCGGCGGACGCGTCGCTGCCTGGGCTCAAGTCGCAGATGCCGGTGAAGGTGACGAACATGCAGCTCATCTCGGGGCCGTTCAGCGACCGGACGCTCGGCTCGCTCTTTCAGCTCAACGAGGAGCTCATTCAGCAAGAGCTGCAGCGGGGTTCGTGCGCGAGAGAACTTTTGTTTGGGAGTGGCCCATTCTTTGGACACTTCTTGATTTCAAACCTCCAGCCAGAGATAAAATGGCGGGTACATCTGGAAGCTCTGTCACAATCTGTTTTCGAGAGCAAGCAACAAACACAAGACACATTCTCTTTTGTGCAAGCGCCATTGTTTTATTTCTGTTTCATATTGACAGCAAGGAGAAATCATGCACTCGATCGTGATGCACTTTCCAGGTGGTGGACGAAAGCGCAACCCGCTGGCGGGAAGTCAGATCCCAGGCGTTGGGCGCGCAGACACATCACAGCACAGTCTGCAATACAGATCGCCTGGCTCCAGCAACACCAGCCAGGTAGACTACACGGGACAATGGAATGTTGTCAACGAAGATACACACGAAAACCAAAGCGCGACGAAAGTAGAAATTGGGTCTCACACGAATTTGGAAAGATCGTTGCCTGGACATAACCGGTTTGACCAAATCTATTTCAGTATCTTCCTCATATTCACTCTGCCGTCGTGAGCACAAAATACAAATTCGGGTATCGTCTCATTTGAGACATTATCAAAGTGAAGAGTGTCACAAGTTTGAGCGAATACAACACGCGATACTTTTGTTTGTAGCCTTCACAGTATCAGAACACTAAGTCACAACAATCACAAGCGTCGAGCCAGCAACCGGGTAGTGTTGATCACAACAACCAGTTTGACGCCCACTCCAGGTGCGGGATGCAACGCTGTTTTTCGATCATTACCGACACGGCTGTTTGACGCAAGGATAATCTGCAGATTCTGACACGTGTGCTTTGTGTGATCAATTTGTTTGGATTGACTGCAACCAACCCTTGGTCCACCCATTCACTCATATTTGATTGAGTTCGGATGATGTCGAAAATGATGTCGAAAACTTGAAAGCCTCGTACTTTGTTGCTCATTCTCTTGTTCTGTTTTCAGGGCGAGAAATACAAAGAAGTAGTTTCCGTCTTCGGCACGAGTTAAAATGCGGCGTAAGAGCGAGGAGTCACAAAGTCTGACCTTGCTTGTTGAACACGTCACTGAACAGCACGCCAACTGGAGTCCTTTTGAATGAAGACTCTCCCAGACAAGACCGAATTTAGCTCAAAGTGCGTGCAGTTTGGTGTTGGCCGACATGTTTCTGTTGTGATTGAATCGGCGATGGAAATACAAAAACCAAAGCAGCTTGTGTTGGTTTGATTTTCATATTCAACATGCGGTGCCCTTTCAGTTGAGGCAGCGAACGCAACTGGAAATTTGGGCTCTGTGAGCAAGCGAGGTACCCGTACATGGAACATCCGTTCACAATTTGTACTTCTCAACGTGGCATTCAGCCCCTTGGGGGGGGGGGCCCCCCCCCCCCCCCCCCCCCCCCGCCGCCAACCCCCCACACCCCCCCCCCCCCGGCGGCGGGGGGGGGGGGGGGGG
>JAAUXT010020792.1_pt1 | contig 16530 bp, 12 predicted proteins | sample 7278171 | NCBI WGS metagenome assembly JAAUXT01 (sample SAMN14350112, study PRJNA611818) | marine sediment metagenome | isolation source: surface marine sediment (1.8m) | place: French Polynesia: Moorea | collected 2018-08 | reverse complement strand
TGTGCGTTTCCCACCATTGCCCATTTTGTAATTCTTGATGTGATGACGCTCAGCATCAGAACTTGGACAGAAGTACGCCACTAAAAATTATCCTAGTCAAGGCACCCCAAATTTGCAAGTTGCACGGCCCCAGCATAAAACCTTCGCATTACAAAATTACGGCGCCAACTGACAAGTGCTGAACGACCCTTGTTTTGGTGATTGAAGGGGCTGGTATTTTCGTCAAGATTGGCGTCCAGAATTGTGTGTGTTGGAAAACGCCAAACTGGCCATTCAATTGACAAGGGTGTCCCGGGGTGCAGAGACGAGGAACCTCCCAGGAACGACCTTTCTGTTCACGAAAGAGGACTGAAGTGCCACGAGTCCCAGATCCAACTGCAAAGCTTGGTGATCAAAAATGGGGAAAAGACTCATCTTGCCAAAACACACCCGTGCCTGAGATCGAGAAAGCTGAAATTCACTCACCTGTGTCTGCAGGAAGACGAGAATTAGAGTAATAATGCTGGATTCCATGCTGCAAACACCACACTGGATGCAGTCCGCGGAATGCCTGTCTACCTGTGTAACTATAGACTCGAGTCAATGTTCATCGCTTCTTGTCACGCCTCCGGCCACAGTTCTTTGTTGCGCATGTGTTCCCAGAAGCCCAATCAACGCTGCAGACGCGTCAAACCTGAAACCGCCGTTGCCTGCGTGCAGCCCGAGGGTGAAGTGGAGCAAGAGACACCGCGCACACAGAGCCAACTGCATCCGTGGCGGGAATCCAGGTGACTGTGTTCGTTTTGTGCATGTGGTAAACCTGGAAGCGTGTACTAATCTCTCTTCTGATTAAATTTGCATGACACACAATGATTTCCTTTCGCAGAGAGAGAGAGAGAGAGAGTCTTGTGGCAGATCTAGGAGGTTTGAAGCTCTGCACGCAAGAGGAAACTTCCGCTGTGTTTCACCATGAACAACACTGGATTGAGAGCCCGGGGAATTTTCAGAAAGTATGAGTCTGAGGCAGCAGGTCATCCAAGTTCTTTCTTCGATCTGTTTTCTCCAGTTCACCTGTGTGTTGTGGGCTCGTGGCCCCGGTTGGGCTCGCCCTGCACACACGCCGTGAGAAAACAAAATTATTTTGGGTCCTTCTGTTCAATGGAACACAAAAGCAGTGAGAAATTCCCCTTCATGGTTCAAAAATATGACACCAACTCACAGGAAACTGTAGCTGGGCTAAATCAAAGCCTTTCAAACTTTGGTTGAATATTCATGGAAAAAAATTGAAAGTGAAAGTGTCACTTTTCCTGCCTGGCTTGACAGCACAATGGAACAGCGGTGAATATTTAGGGAAGCTGCCTGACAGCCTGAAAGAGTCTGCATTTGAAAGCTCTTTTAAATGACTCCTGTTCACTTTTTTGCACTTCACTTGGACAACTCAGTCCTCTCTCTGACATTTTTGTTGCACACAAGTGGGCATGTTGTCAAGTGGCTGTAAAATCAGCATTCCTTGTCTATTGTTGGGATGCCTGTGCCAAGGTGTACAATTGGAATTTCAAAGCTTTCAAAGGCCAAATACCACCAAAGAAGGCACAATGTATCATTTCTGGTTCAACTATATTGACGCTTTTCTGCATCAAAGGCTGTTGAGGGAATTCCTTCCCCCAGGGAAACACTCCCCTCATCTTGGTGGCTTTATCCGACATTTTTACTTCTCAGTGGGGTCATTTCAAGCTGCAGCTCAAAGACAATTTTCCAATCATCGCAAGTTTGCTGTTGTGGAAAGTTTGGGGAAAGACTTTCTCAGAAAGTTTGCAGAATGGGCTCACAATGAATCTGAAACTGTCAGGAATCCGACAGGGTTGCTGTGGGACTGCAGAGAGAAACATTTCATTTTACACAGATTCTATGGGAGAAGTGGGCTTCAAGTATTTTACAATTGGGTTATTGCCTTGGACAGAAGACTGCAGGTGCAGATATCAGTGGTTCTGATTTTCACACCAACTGAAAAGGCATTTCACTGCACCCAGTCTTTTGTGAAGTTCTTTGAGGAGAAACAAAGGGGCTTCTCTTACTGTGGCTTTCACTCTTCATTTGAACTCTTCCCTACCTTTCGCAACATCACCACTCAACTCTATTTCAGAACAACAATGACCTACAAGCTCAAAGCTTTCTTCTCACTGTGTGGAGAGTCACTAAAATCTGGTCTTCCTCCTGAAAATCTCAAGCCAGATGAGATCAAGGTGCAAAGTTATCTTGCAGCTGGTGGGATGAGTTCTGTGAGTTTCCACATCATTGGGCCAAAGGCTTCCATCATCATAGGAGAACTGCTTTTTTCTGCAATAGATTTCAAAATTCATGATGGACCTGGTGTTTTGTCCCCTGTGATTGTTAGCAAGAAGAAACAATTCAGCACAACAACATTCCAATGTCTTCTTCTTGTCACTGTACAAACACATGAAAATGACTTTTGTGCAAAGAAGATTCAGTTCGCAAGAGGAAAATATATTGAAGGAACTCACTTCAGTGCAATTGTGGGTACAACATTTGTGCTGCCATCTCATAACTGTCAGGACAATTTCTGCCTGCTTTCTGTGTCAACAAATGGAAGTTTGGGCATTTCAATTTTGGTTGATTTGATTGTGTTTTGGGGAAATGACACCTTCACTTGCTTGCATGGTGGTCTTTATGTGCTTGACTCATTGTCTAATGGAAGTTTATCAGAAACACTGTCACTTTGTGACAACCAAACTACTTCAGTCAAAAGGAAAACATTTTCATCAAAGTCTACTGTTGTGATATTTCTCTGTTGGTACAAGCATTACAGTGACATATCAATCAGTCTTCACACTGAAACATTTTCTTGTCAAAAAATCCACATTGACCCTTGTGTACTGACACAAAACTGCCACAAGATAATTGGTTCTGGAAACGAATGTTCCAAACATTTGCAAAGGCTCAGCAAACCCAACATCACTCTGGCAAAGTCAAAAGATCACATTTTGCTCACAATAAAAAGAAAAATGTGCTTTGTAGTGGAAGTAGGAAGAATCCCAAACACAGAAAAATCCAACAGTCTTTCTCAATGTGCATTCAAACTGATAATAACAACTCTGGGAGCCAATTTTGGTGTTTTGAATGCTGAAATCAATGCTGTGTTGACATATAGCGTGGTAAGGGCAGAATTTGTTTTGTTCCACTGGGGCTTCAAAGATGATGAGGAACAAACTTTGAAAAATACCAAAAATTCTGCTTTGAACCTGAAAGCAACAGCCCTGCAACATGTCTACCAAACTTCGTCAATACAACTGGTATTCAGACAAGGTGCTGGCTGGTCCTCTTCTTGGTTAATTGCTGTTTTTAGATTTTCTCCTCAAAAATTTTCAGAAGAGTACAAACCAGAAAGTGCCTCTGTGGAGGAAATTCCCCCAGGATCCCAGCCACTTGTAAGACGCAGCAATGAAATGTTGACTGTCAATTTGCTTTTTATGGAGAATGACACAAGAGAAACATTCATCAAAATCCTCGCCTTTGACCACAGGACAAGAAACATGACTCTTGGGTTGGGGATGTACAAATATTCAAAGTCTCTTGCTCAAGGTCTGGAAGTGTCAGTCCCAGCCAAGTATCCAAGTATTTTGTGGGATTTTAATTCAACTTCTGACACAAGAAGAGCTTTTCAAATATCTGGAAGGTACGCAGAATTTGACTTTCTGGAAAACCAACCTTTTCCAGATGTACACACCAGGAGATTTCAATCTGACAAGGTCTTTCTTTGGACATTCTCAATTCAAATGTATGAATACAGAATAGTTTTCATCAAGAACAGAATCTCTTGGCACAAAGCACAAAGATTTTGCAGGAATCTGAACGCTGATCTTCCTTCTTTCATGAGCAAGTCAGAGCTGGATGAGTTCTTGGCCTTGGTAAAACTTTCAAAGGATTTTCCAACTCTGGAAGTTGTTTTCCTGGGACTCAGTATTGACAAGCAAAGTAGAGTAAGTTCAGAACTGTGTACCTTGCTTCTTCAACTCACATTGGGTGTTAGGACCTTCTCAACTGTTTCACTTGCTTGCAGAGGTATCTGTGGTCCAATGGTTCTCCGCTTGGATATCAGAACTTTGTCTACGGCTTTGGAATTGAGCAAAATTATGTTTATGTGGATAGTGATGTGATTGATAGTTATAGCTTGCCTTTGGGATTTATGTGGTGCTGGTTTGGACCATTTCCTTGTTCTCTGCACCTTGAAGATGTGAAAGAGCCAGCAGCCAGAAAAACTCTGTTCAAGATAAAAAGCTGGAGAGGTGGAAAGTGCACCAAGCTGCTTCTGGTGAATCTGAAAGCAGCAGAATGGCTCCCTGTAAACTGCAACACATCACTGTTGAAAACTTTCTTGTGCTCCATCCCAAAGGCAAACCTTTCACAGCAGCACCTGGACACTGGAACATTTTGTTCATCTCATGACCTCAGAGTCAGTGGGATATGTCTGCATTTGTCATGGTTTGATGGACGTGAATCCTCCAAGAACACTTGTGACAAGAAAGGAAGGACACATTTGCATCTTTCTGATTTTGAAATTATTTACTCTCTCAGTAAGACCCACAAACTCTCACCAATTGGCTTTGGCAAAAAGATCATTTCTTCAGCATTCACACTCTTGGTCTTTGAGAACATCCGCAAAACCTATCTGAAGAAGCAAAGAACATATCCTACTACAATTTCTTGTTTTTATTTTTGCACAACAAGGTTGATCTCCCTTACCATCAGAAGTAATCTCTTTGAGTGCACCTCTGGTTCATATATTTCAGCTTTGCTTGTGTGTGATAATTTTTGCCATTGCCAAGAGGGCAATGACGAGACAGAATGTTTTCACAAAACTTATTTTCAAGCTCATCCCACATTTTGCCCCACTCTTCATTACATGAGCTTCTCACAGCAATGTTTGAAGTATTACCTGAAAGAGAAATCTTTTGGGACAAAAATGGCAAACAACACCACCTTTGGCTGTCAAAATGGGAAAATAATATCACATTCATTGGTCAATGACCTGGTTCCTGATTGTCATGATGCAGAAGATGAAATCATTCTGAAACGGCTTCTCATCAGCAACATCAGATCAAAATGTAAAAATCAAAGTTTCATTCAATGTGAGCCAGGTCACCCCAGGTGTTTCCACATTTCAGAAATGTGCACCTTCACACTCAACAAATTCCAAAATCTCAAGACTTGTAGGAATGGTGCTCACTTGAAGAACTGCAAGGATTTTCAATGCAATGTGATGTTTAAATGCCCCAGTTTTTACTGTATTCCTTGGGAGAATGTTTGTGATGGAATGTGGAACTGTCCAAAAGGAATGGATGAAACAGCTGGAATTTGCAGCACAGTGAAAGTTTGTGAAAAGATGTTCAAATGTGATGCATCAGCTGTTGTTTGCATTTCAATTGGAACAGTGTGTGATGGAACAACAAATTGTCCAAAAGGAGAAGACGAAAAGCTGTGTGTTCTGTCTGACATTGTTTGCCCTGATCATTGTCAGTGCTTGGCTTTAGCAATTTCATGCAGAGGTACACACATCAATGTGGAAGCACTCTTCAGTGGATATCTGTCTCTTTCATTCGCTGAGGTAAATTTGAGGAACTGGCAAACATTTGGATCCTTTTCAAACTTGATCCAACTTGCTTTGACCAGAGTGTTCTTGAAAAAGATATGCAACAGAGTGAGTGCTGAGAAGCTGTATTCTTTGCTTGTTCAGTTTAATAGCCTTTCACAGATTGAAAGATATTGCTTTCAGGCTTCTCTTAAATTGGTGGCATTGCGTTTGACTGACAATGAAATCTCCCTTGTACAAAAGAAAGCCTTTCACGGGTTGTTGAATTTGAAATCATTGAATCTGTCCAACAATTGTTTGGACACTCTGCCTCCAAACATCTTTCCTCATCTTCTCAAAGCAGCCTCAGTGCACACAAATCCACTCGGAAACATCCAAGTTCACAGTTGTACATCTTTGACAGCAACAGTCATTCAAACAGAGAATTTCAGAATTTGTTGTTGTGTGCCTTCAGAGACAATTTGCAAGGCAGAAAAAATGTGGTTTCAGTCTTGCAACAATTTGCTGTCAACAACCATTGTGAAAGCATCGTTTTATCTTGTTTCAGTTTTGATTATTAGTGGTAACATTTTCTGCATTTTTCTTCACATCAAATTCAGAAAAAGAGGAAAACAGCATGCAGCATTGACAATGTCAGTGAACTTGACAGATGTTGTGCTTGGTTTCTACTTGTTGACACTGATTGCTGCAGACACCAAGTTTGCAGACCAGTTTGTCTTTGAACAAGATGGTTGGAAATCTGATGTGACCTGTGTTGCTGCACACACACTTGTGTTGAGTTACAACGTATTGTCCCCAGTTATCAGCTTTCTGATGTCTTTTTCAAGGTTCAGGGTTGTCATCCATCCTTTGGAAACACATTTTGAGAAGACGAGTTTTGTTGTCAAAAGAATAACATCAAGTTTTATCTGCAGTTTTGTGACTTCTATTGCAGCCAGTGTTTGGACAAAGTTGATGTACAAGGCCATTTCAACTTCCTGGTGTTCTCCATTTGTTGACCATTCAAAAACTTATCTGGTTGTGAAAGTGTTCACAATTATAATCTCTTGTCTTCAGGTGCCAATCTCTTGTGTTGTTGGATTTCTACATTACCTCATTGTCAGAGAGCTGACAAAGAAACCAAGCTTCAGAGTTTCCAAACAGCAATTGTCCAGCAATACTCCATTGGTTGTGCAACTTGCATTTGCAACAGTTTCAAATGCTCTGGTGTGGTGGACATCCAACCTCATTTTCTTGATCTGTTTGCACATGTCAAAATACTCAATTTCTTTGATAATTTGGAATATTGTCGCTGTCAGTTCTGGCAATGCATTGACACATCCCAGTGTGTTTGTGTTTTCTCTCATCAGATCAGTTTTCAAGGAAAAAAATAAAAAATACAGCTTCTCCTCAAGCAGGCATGTCGACAGGCACAAGAAATGTGAGGTCTAAAATGACAAGACAAAAAATGATCTGGCTTGAGAAGGATGCTTCCCATTCTTTCCTCAGAAGAACTGAAAAAGACAACTGCGACATACAAGTGTTCAAAAGTCCAACCAGTGGGGAACTTTCATTTTTTGGACTCGTAGGCACTCGAAAAATTTTCTTGTCTCTTTGGGTTGGCCTGGGGCTTCTTTCAGTCCTCAATGCCACAGATGATTTGGATGCAGGGTGTAAGCTACAGAGAATTCCTGTGAGGTTCATCCACCCACAAACTTCCTTGTCTTTCAAGGGAACAAAACCAAATTGTGTTATTTTGAGACAAAACTTTGTACAGTCTCCCAAACTTGTGAGAAATAAATTATGGGGTCTGAGAAATTGTTATGCATGATTCCATGAGTAGAAATGAGTTGGTTTTCTGCTCGGGGATTTTCTGCTGGATTTCTCTTGTGTGGGTAACTGAACGGCATGACTCAGCCCCACTTCTAGTTTGTTGACTCTTTCAAGCCACCAAACTGAATGAACACCTCTTGGTGTTCTTGGCAGACCCCCTCATCATTTTTTGGTGCCAACACTGTGTTTCCTGACATCTCAGAATGCTCATGCTCTTGCTAGTAGACTGGGCCTGAGCCAGTGTGTGCACCTGTCTGTGCCATGTTCACACAGTTTTGTTTGCTGCTCGTGTTTCTGCCATAAGTGACATTCACATCTCTGGGCAGTTGAGCCCTAAACTGGTTGGGATTCTTTGGACAATCCCAGGCCAAGTGGTAGGCACTGTGACAATGCCAACACTCTATTGGCTTCCCATTTCAATCCACCAACCTCCCTGGCAACTCTGCCCATGTAACTTTGCGTGTGTTTGGGTTGAATGGTTGTTGCTGTGTCCTTGGCACCTGTACCGTTGTAGTTTTGAGACCTGATGTAATTCAGGATTACTTCATGGATCTCTTGTAACCAATCAGCTGGAAATGTTCCTGGAACATAGCAAGTGAGTGGGATTGGTCTCTGTGGATCAACCGGCATCACTGGCCACATGTTACGACTTTCATCTGCAACTTGCATGAAACATGGATCCACTGCTGGTGTTCCAGCCAGATTGGACCCAAAGACGTTCTGCACCTGCATCAATTTTTGCCTGATATTGCTGTATGTCATTAGTGGATCTGTCATTAGCATCACACTTGTTAGTATCTGAGCTTTGATTCTCTTGAGAATGTCAGAGTCCGAGAACTTTAGCTTGGTGCCCAGTGCGTGCACTTTGTTGGCAAACTTGAGCAAGGACCCAAAATCTTTTGGTGACATCTGGTACCATTTCCAGGTCCATGTGACTTTTCCTCCCTCTTCAAAGTCATACTCCTGCTGGAAGACATCCCAGAAGGTGTCCTACTTCTGGTCAGTGTTGAGGACATTGTTGTACTCTGACATCAACCACACCAATGGTTTCCCCATCAACTGTTGCTGTAATGCTGCGTACCAGTTTAGGAGCACACTCTTCTATTCCACTGGCATTGGCACTTTGCGCATCACACATGAAGGCAACAGTCTCCATGCAGAGAGTGTTTGCCCTTTGAAAGCCAATGGATCAGTGACTTTTCAGCATCAAACCATGGAAACTTTGTTGCATCTTGCAATGTAAGAGTGTTTGCCTGATCTCCTGGCATGTTGGGAACTTGATGATTGTTTCCTGGGACTTGATGGCCTGCACCTATGTCTGGTGCACTTGGGTTATCTTTGTTTCACTTGATTTGTGGTTTCAGGTACACCTGAGCTTTTTGTGGCTCAAGTTCAGAATGTACCTGAACTCGATGCACTGAGTGTACTGGTAATGACACCTGTGGTATCTCAGGTGTACTTCCTCACCTGTGGGGAATTGATTGACTTGTGCTTGCTTGACCTTTTCAGATTGTGCTGCACTGGGCTCATTCTGCACTGGTCCTGGTAGACAATCCTCAAAAGAAGTCTCTGCACCTGAACTGTCAGACAAGTTTCCTTCAATCAAACTTTTTGCACAAGATTGGGCCTCATCTTCCAACTCAGGGGTCTTGAAAATGTCTTGAATCATCAGATGTACTGCCTCTGGAGCCTTCCAGCTCTGGTGAGGTGTCCTTGAACCTTTGATGGGTTCTGACATACTCTCCCCCAACAACACTCTTCGCATGTTTGGCAAGCTAACACATGGTTCAAAAGAACTCACTCCTGGTCACAATGCATTTAGTTCTGACTGACTACATTCTTCATATCCACCCCTTCTTTCCCAGACAAAAGCTGCTTGTTTCTGCAAAAAAATTGCTGTTGCCCTCAACTTTCTCAATGGCACAACTTTCCACATGAGCAAATTTGTCAACAGCTCATAGGAAAAAGCTCTTGTCGATCAGTAAGCACCTTGAACTGTAGTAGTGTCTACTGCAGTCCTTGACCCAAACCAAATTGTTTGCTTTCTCCACTGCTGCGCTTCTCCAATGATACTTGGGCCAGTACCTGTTGTCTTTCCAGGTAACCAAACCAGAACATGATGCCCAGATTCCTTTTTAAGTCAAGCAATACATCTGGAAGCTGCTTTTTGTCAAGCAACTCTGCAATAGCCTGAGCAGTGTTAGAGCTTTGCAATGATCCCCATCATAAACTGATCAAAGTGTATGAATTTTGAGATTTGTCAACTTTCAGTGTGCAATGGTTTTTGTAAATCATTTAGTTTGGATATTGAACTGGATTCACGACTTTGCCAGTTATGAACTGAGTCCAAATAATGTCCTTTCAAAACTATGAAATCATGGAAACAAATGACTTCATGTGATGACAAATTTCCCATGAGAAGAATTTTTCATTTGTCCTTTTGCGTTTCCTGCATTGTCATCGTGACTAGTTTCCCAAGGCAATTCTTGGTCAGCACTCGAGAATCTCCACGATTCTGTATTCAGAGTGTCGATCCGGAATGCCAGAGGCGGCGCACGGAACAACGGTAATACATCGACCTATCGATCGGTTCATCTGCAGACTCCACTTGATTAGATTGGGGCCGGTGGTTCTTGCGCATCTGGACACAATCAATCGTGCGTTCGCCTGAAAATGAGGTGGTTTTCTGTCCCGGTGTTTCTTTGCGGGGTTCTTTCATTTTCTGAAATCAGAATCTGATCCACGCTGTTCCCGCGGAGAATTAAGAATCCCTGTGGCTTCGTCGCGTTGTTGTCTTTTCTAAAGTTTTCACCCTCTTGCACGCATATTTGACTTGAGGATCTTTGAGACCACAGGGCGCGCTTTTGAAATTCTTCAAAAACATGCGTGTTCAGATTTGGAAACGTGCGCCAGACAAGTGACATCTCTCTTGTCACGCCTGATTACGAATGCTGGCGGTGCACCGGCCACGAGCATCCGTCACCGTATGCCTTGAAAAGTATGGAGAAAGTTCCGTGAGGAACCACAGAGAAAGCGCGCTACACACCTCCCTGTGTGAGTGAGATGTAGGTTGCGCTCAGTGCTGCGTGAAATAAGGATCGTGAGTGTCTGTTGTGTTTACCTCCAGCCTCAGGTGTGTCACACAAGCGCAGAGCTCAGCCAAATATGGAACTTCCACATTTTTCCACGAAGCCATGGTGCGCACAGCAGCTATCCGTGGTCGATTGAAATTAAAGTCTTGAAATAAGTTTTTGAGGCAAATTCAATCAATACAAGAACAATGGCAGTTTGATTGAGACATCACGATCGAGGCTCAGTCATGGAGAACAACGTCGCTCGTTTCACCAGGATTATAATTTTGCTGTTTGAAGTTCTCATTTCTGGAGGAAACGGTGAGATTCTGTTGATCTTTTCTTGAAGGGCACACAAGAAGCAAACAAAGATCCAACTCTGCATATCGTTCTCCATTTGGATTCGTACGTCTGACTTCGGACAAAACAGCACAGAAATTGAAACAGATTTTGAGTCCAATCACCATGTAGTTTTGTCATTTCATCAAAAACAGCTCAAACCTGGACTCCGACAAAAGTGTTCATTTGGGCTTTGTCAGTGTGCCCGTTTCGGTGCATCAAGATCTTCATGTAATTTCGAAAAAAAAAACACCCAACCTGCATGCTGAACCCCGTCTTTGAAACCCTGCCGTCGATGGCACTTGCAACAAAGACCAGAGCGAACCTGTGCACGCACACAAGAGAATCAAGAACCAATGCATCAGGTCACGTGTTTTGCAGGGTTCAGCGTGGATGACGTGCGTCCGACGTTCGGCCCCCTGGCGGGAGGGACGCGCGTCCACGTCGCGCTGTCCGACGTGCCGCAGGACGCTCACGTCGCCGCCGTGTCCATGGACTCTCGTCACTGCGTTCTCCACAGGTGCAGATGATACTTGTGCACGAAACAACTGAACTTGCCATGCAGAAATTTAAATGGTTTGAGAACAGAACAGACCAATTTAATCGTACACAATTTCTTCTTAAACATTTGAGAATGCGTCAGCTTGTTCCTCGACAAGCGTGTGTGTACGCAACGATCGATCGCGAAACACAAGCCAGAAATCTATGGTCGCCCAGAAAACTTTCTGATTTGATTGTCATTCTGATCAACAAATCAACAGTTGTTCCTGGAACTTTGATGGGTGCACTTTGGTTTCTGCAAACCTTCACAGTGCTAACAATCTCTTCGCTTCAGCACCCCGTCTGAGGGGAACACCACGCCGCACCAGAACGTGACGTGTCGCACGTCGGGCCTCGGGCCGGGCATCACCAAGGAAACGGTCACCAAGGTGCGCGTGACGCTGAGCGACGGGACGCAAGTCGCTGCCAAACAGACCTTCACCTTCCTCCCGAACCCGCAGGTCACTGCGCTCTCCAGGAAAAGCTCCATCAGAAGGTAAAGAATCTGACATTCTCCTTGTGTTTTGCTCTTGTTCTGTGTGAATTGAAACTGCAAGGATTCACAGGTGCAGAATTAATGCAGACTGAGCAGGACACTTGCAGGCACGTGGATCTGATTGCTCAAATGTTTTCATGGGGCATATGTGCATTGAGCAAACAAAAATTGTCGTCACTTTATCTGGCCTGAGTGTCTTCATTGCAAATGATCATGGCAAGCGACAGAAAAAAGTGCCGTCATTTTACAGTGGAGGCCTGGACCTGACACTGACTGGGACGAACCTCAACAATTCGCATGAACTTCACTTCGCCTTGATCCCCATCAACAGAACTGGACACAGGGTTCCCAACAGTTTCCGTCCTGTCACACAAGTAAGAACTTGTAAATTGTGTCCAGCCAATGCAATTTGCACACCAATGTAGAAGGATGTCGACTGCGAGGAACTTCCTGCAGGGCATTGCTCAAAGACCAGCAGCGCAACAGTGCAATTGTCTGGTTTTGAATGTTGTTTGTAGAACACAAACTGAATCGTCCTTTCTCCTCAGGCGTGCAGCATAGAGAACTCGACCACTGCGCGGTGCGTCACCCCGGACCTGAACCGCCCGTCCTACTGGACCCCGGACCTGGTGCACGACCGGCTCCCGGGTCACTTCTGCACGTCGTGCCTGCTGTGCGAGATGCGTGTCTTACTGGACGGCGCCGTGCACGTCGTGCCTGGATTCCACGTGTCTGAAGATCCGAGATTTGAAGAATGGAACGACCCCAAGACGTGGGATCCGCACGGAATACACAGCATTCTGCATTTAGAGGTACATGTACTCACATTGGTACCTTGGTTTTGAGCCCGGTAAAATTGCTCGTTCTTGACCAGGTCAGCACAAAGGAATCCGGCCATTCGTTGAGCAAAAAACCCCGCTGTTTATCCCTTCTCTCTGCGCTTGCAGGGTGACGAGCTGATGTACGATGCAGAGTCTGTGATCAAGAGAGACTACCACGTACACGTGGGAGACGCCGTGTGTGACGTGGTGGACGTCAGCAACAGCGTGCTGCTGTGCGCGCCTCCAGATACTCAGCCTCAGGGCAGCGGCGAGACGGAGCACCCGCAAGTGAAGGTACGATGGGGCTCGGGAACTGTCTTTTACAAACGAGGACTGTTCACGTTCTATCGGCTCTGACAACATGCTGTTTCACAAAAGTTTTCGGGACGCCCTTTCGCCGCCTGTTATGTGCCAGGCTGTCGACCTTGATATTCGCACGTGAATAACCGACAGAACCCGCACAGACCTCATTCACTGGTGGGGGACGGGGGGGGGGGGCGTTCGCTTTCATTGGTTGAAATCACACAGCCCTTCTTGAAAGTGAATGATGCTGATTGCTTTCCTCATACCCACGACAGTGCACTGATCGCCCGTACTTTACCTTTCACTGGGACTCACGGTGTTCTCTGTGTCAGGTTGAGGTGGGAGCGCTGAAGCTCATCCTGGGGGAGCTGGTCTACAAATCCTCGGGTCAGTCCAACTCGGACGCCGTGCTGGGCGCGGCGCTCGGCTGCAGCGCCGTCGTGCTCCTCATCGCTGTGGTCGCGTGCTGCGTCATCTGTCGCAGGAAGTCCAAGGTGAAGGTCGTGTCGAGGCACCAACCTCCCTCTGGGTGGCAAATGCAGTGGAACTGAACTGAAAATGCGTGCCACAAAAGTGACACACACACAACTGGTGATTTGGTACTGGAAAACAATTGAATCTTTGGGAAGAGTCCAACAGTTTTAAGTCTTGTGTTGGTAGCAAGTTGGCGAAAGAGAACAAGGGCTAACATCACATTTTGTTGACACCCAACACAAGATCCGATGTCAAAACTTCACATCAACGTCAAAATTGAGATGTCAACGTCCAACTTTTGATGTCTAAATACCTGGTTTGCCTTTGCAGAACGAGAAACAGCGCGCGGCCGGGATGCTGGGCTTCGAGAACGCGGGCGGCCCGCAGCAGAACGCGTACGCGCGCACGGCGCCCGGGCGCGACGTCGACGGGTACCTGCAGCCGCACGGCGCCACCGTCGCCGCCCCCGCCGCCCAGCAGAAGAAACCGTCTCTGCTCGCCAGACTCTCGCTGGTGTCCACCACCTCAGGTACTGAAGTCCAAGAAAATGCAATGCCATGGCAGCTGCAAAATATTTTTTTTCCAAAGCGCGATGCAGCAAAAGAGCTGCTTTTGCGATCAAACTCACGTGCGCAAACACCGCCCATTCAAATTGAATTTCATCTCGCAGGTCATTCGGGCGCGGCCAATTCTTTTTTTCTGGACAATTCGAAGAAATCTGTGGTACTTGAGCTTGTCAGTCAACTGATTTGAACTGGCAATTCGACGGATAAAGCCCAGTCAACCTGTTCGGATTTATTGAGGTGTACCCGCTTGAATTCGCAGCTGGCCTCGCGCTGAAGCAGCTGATGAGCGGGCGTTCCATGAGCGTGAGCACGACGGCGTCCTCGGGCGCGCCGCCCTACGACGTGGACGGCGGCGTCATGGTGGAGAACGCCGCCTACGCGCTGCCGCGCCACTCCATCCCGACCGACATCCTCGCAGCCATCAGCGACGACCTCGCCTTCGCCATCACCGAGTGTATCATCGACCCGCAGAGGCTCAAGCTGGGCGAGAGCATCGGCAGAGGTCAGTCAGCAGACTCACTTCCGGTGGTCATTGGCGAGAACCGTGCTGTCTTCTGCCAACGTGCTCCAATTGCCACACCAGTGACTTGTGATTCATTTGGTCACTTGTCATCGGCTGTCAATTCAGATTTAGTTGCCTGTGTCACTAATCTGGCAATTGGGGTACGATACTGAACCTCACCAAGAAGGCCGCGGTGGCCGGGTGGATTCAGAATGCAGTTCTCCGCAGTCATACGAGGATCTATCCAACGATTTTAAGACTGCACTGAGGCACAACGCGACGTTGTACCCTGATGTACTTGAGACTTGACAGGCAGTTAGACACGGGTGAGCGCACAAAATGTAAACAAACAGACATTGTTTATGTTTTGCACTTTGTTGTGGGAACTGTCCAACTGAAATTTCTCCAACTGAGAACAGCAATGTCCAAAAGTCCAAACAACCAAAAGTAACTGTCTTGGGCACTTCACACTGCATCCGGATGCTCCTTCTTGCCCTCAAAGTATCCTCCGTCATACTCCACACATCACAGGCACCTGTGCAGCCAGTTCTGGAAGCAGGCTTCCCATTGTTCAGCAGTGATGAGTTGGATCTCTTGCTCAATGGCTGATTCCAAGTTGGCCACAGTGCCAAAGTGGTTGCCCCTCAATCTCCTTTTGATGTAAGGGAAAAGAAAGAAGTCTGCAGGCAAAAAGTCAGGACTGTATGGGGGATGGCTCATGACAGGCCATCCCCATTCTTCCAAGGATCCTCTGACCATGGTTGCGCGATGACAGGGCGCATTGTCCATATGGAGATGGTACTCATCAAGCCTTCTCCACACCTGCACACTGCGCCTGGTCCAGATGACATGTCTCACTCTTTGCAGGAGGGGTTTGAAGACTTCTTTGCAGATTGTGCCATTTTGGAAGAACTCCCAGTAGAGAAGACCACGCCGGTCGAAGAAGGGGATGAACATTGTCTTCTTGACTGACATCTCCCTCCTGACAATCTCAGGGTGCTCCTCACCAGCTGACATCCATCTCATGTTCTCGACCTTGCTTCCGGGATCATAAACATGAAACCAGGACTCATCAGTAGTGAGTATCCAACTGAGGCATTCAGGATTCTGGGCGTGGGCTCTGAGGAAGGAAATGGCAAAGTTCATCTGGAGCTGCCTGTCCCTGTCAGTCAGGAGATGTGGAACCAACATGCAGGCCCTCTTCTTTAACTTCAGGTCCACCTTCCTCTGCACACTCCCATAACTGGTCTGGAGTTCGGTCGACATTCTGTGGATGTCCCTCCTGTTGTCTTGGGCAAGGAGATCATGGCACTCTTGAATCTTGGCTGGAGTTCTTGCAGTCCTTTTCCCTCCTTTGGCATTGTTGCCCAGCTTCTGTCGGCCACTCTGGAAGTCTCTGAACCACCAGAAGACACTGGCTCATGAGTAGGCGCTTCCAGGGAAGGTCCTCTACATCCTGACATTGGTGTCTGTTGCACTGAACCCTTGCTTGAGGCAGAACCAGATGCAAACCCTCTGAACAAGGGACTGTGGAATCCAGTTTAAAACTTTCACCCTGGTGTGTCTGGCAGCCTGTTGTTTGGTCGGCATTTTTTCACAGAGTGCCGACAATGTCTGGGAACACTTTGGCCATCTCTACTCAATGCCAAGTTAAGTGGCATGGTTGCGCAATTCGGCCTCAGAGCCGTGAGGCCGGTGCAGGTCGCCTTCTCAGTGCAGTCTTAAAATTGTTGGATAGATCCTCATATGGCTCGTTAGTTCTCTTGAGAACACAGTTCGTTGCAATGTCGACCCCCCCCCCATTGGGTTCTTGACATCATCTGTGTCACGATGTACCCTCGATCCCTCGCCTGTTTGCTTTGCGCCAAACTCGTGTCATTCTTGTCGGTGGCAATTCACATCATATTGAATGGTTTTTAGGTGATTTGAGGTGGGTTGCACGATTTGGGCTGATGAGCCAAATCGGTGCGAGCCAAATCGAAGCACCTATAGGCAGCCTCTTCCAAAAGTATGTCAGCA
>JAAUXT010004601.1_pt1 | contig 16530 bp, 12 predicted proteins | sample 7278171 | NCBI WGS metagenome assembly JAAUXT01 (sample SAMN14350112, study PRJNA611818) | marine sediment metagenome | isolation source: surface marine sediment (1.8m) | place: French Polynesia: Moorea | collected 2018-08 | reverse complement strand
CGCTACCATGAGTTGACCCCCAAATCTATTATGTTTCCACCCTGGTAAAAATGCGGGGTCAACAAACAGCCCAATTACATGGGGGCTTTTTAACTTTTGCGCGCGCGCGCGCGCGCGCGCGCGCGTGTGTGTGTGTGTGTGTGTGTGTGTGTGTGTGTGTGTGTGTGTGTGTATGAACATTTCCAACTGAAAAAAAACTGACGTCACCTTGACACATTCTAACAAGTCAGCACATTTGACAAAGTCATCCACACACTTCCAGTTTTGACATCCAGTCTCATCTTCACCGTGCAGACAGTCAAGGTCACCATCACAAATTTGTGTTGTTGCAATACACATTCCAGTGCCACTTTTGCAATGCCAATAGCCCTCGGGACACGTGAAATTCTCCCACAGACAGTCTGCAATCAACCAAAAATAGTTGTCACGCAAGTGGTTCTGTCCAAACAACCATTGCAGGTTTTTGACATGTGTCTTGAACTTACAAAGTTCATCAGATTTATCTTCACAGTGAAATTGAAAGCCATCGCACAAGCCACGCATGTCGACGCAAAACTTTTTATCGTGGCATTTCCACCGCCCAAGTCCACAATCGTAGTCGTCACAAATTTCATCTGAGTCATCTCCGCAGTCAACGTAGCCGTCACACACTTGCGACAAATAGATGCACCGCCCATCACCACACTGCCACCGGTTCTCAGAGCAAGTGAAATTTATGCAGTTAAGTTCATCACTTGAGTCTGCGCAATGCGGAGAACCATCACACCTGAGGTAGAGTGCAAGGCATCTTCCGTCGTGACACTGCCACTCTGTGTCAAAACATGTGTAGCTTGTGCAGTGCATTTCGTCAGAGGCATCCCGACAGTTTTCTTGTCCATCACAGACTACTAATTCAGAAATGCATTGAAATTGGTCATCACATTTCCAATAGCCCTCCAAACATTCACGGGTGCTACAGTTCAATTCATCCCCATCATTTTCACACCCAAAGAGTCCATCACTACTCCCATCGCAAACTCGAAAGTCGTTTATGCACTTTTTGTTGTCAGGACATTTCCACTTGGTGTCTGCACATGTCCAAAGTTCACAGTTCGTTTCATCCGAGCCATCTTCACACTGGGTGTGCCAAGAGCCATCACACACGTTTTCCAGCAAGATACATGTTTCGTCCTGCTGACATTTCCATTTTTCTTTCCCGCACTCACAAAAAGACAAGTCTGTTCTGTCTCTGCAATGATATTCTGTGCAGAGGTCTGACAAGGGAAAGTGAGTCTGGTTCATGTCACAAGACCACATCCCTGCAAAAATTACAAGCTTCATTGGTTCGTTTATGTGAAAACTCAGTTACCCACATACACACCAGTGACTGGCGACCCCCTACCCCATCCAGACCCCATCCGTCACCCCGCAGAGAGGAGAAATCTGGGATAATTCGTGGTTCCGCTCAATTCGAGGGAAAAGGCCTCAGTCATAAAATTTCGAATGGTCCGAGAGAGGTATTGATGTTTGGTCGTTCATGCATACCTGAAGGAAATCTCTTCCAAGCAATTGAAAGTCTTCCCTGGATGCCTTCGTCATAACCATCCCTGTGACAGTCAGGCACGCCGTCGTACACTTTGGCCATGGAAATACAGCCATCAGCTGGAAAGTTGCACTCGAACTGATCCGGTGCACAAGCTGACAGCAGCGAAGGAACCACTGAAACGAAATATTATTTTTTCAAGAAACGCAGGAATCCCGCAAAACAAGTTAACAACGCAGGCAAAGAAGACGCGTGTTCGCGACTGTACGAGTACGTAGATTGACAAAAATCAGTTGGCAGTGATTGCTTGATCTCCACAAACTTCACTCCATATGCACACCATTCGTGCAAGTTCACGCTGTTTTCTGAACGCGAAGAAAGTCCCGGGGGTCACCAGAAGTTTGTCGGTCGTAGATCTACGTATAACGCCTGAAATTCAGGTGCATACTCACTTAGCAAAAGGACCAACATGTCCAGCACCTTCTCTTTTTCTCCGAGCTGTGTTCCAAATATACTTGAAGGGATCCCGGGCACATGTGTTTGTTTGAAGGAATTATGTCCTGACGCTGTGCGCTTGTTGTGATCTTCTGACAACAGCAACGGCGCGGGACGCAAAGAATAATATACGTGCGTGTGCGCAACTCTATATTCAGCAACACCAGACGCAGGTGTGTTTCTTTTGGCTTGAGTTCCAAAACAGGACAAAGGAGAATCTGATGATACTTTGCCCATGAATTTTAACGCCCGCATCCCTGTTGGCAAAGAATTATTGATTCCTCCACAAAGTTGAATTTCTCTTTCAGAAACTTTTCCCCGGGCACGGAGAACAACAAGTTCCAAGGTTTGTTGCGCGACAAATCCAAGAACAAAATTTGAGCCATCCAAAAGGGTTTCTTGACAGACGAATGGACGCGTTCTGCTGCGAGTAATTTCCTGCAACAAGTCAAACTGTTTTCCACCGGCGCCGTGGCCGGAGAATGAGGCCTGTGCAGAGCGCGTTATCAGCCCCGCCCAGGCTCCAGGTGCGACACTCCGCGCTGATCCACTCTCCGACTCAACTGACTGACCCCGGCACACGGTATCCTTACTTCAGTGGATCAAACGTGAATACTGCCGAAGTTTTCAAAGATTGTTTTACTCCAAATCTGATTCATTTTGTGCCGTCGGCCCACCTGCCTGGTCCTTCACAAAAGGGCTTCAAGTTTTCACTTGTTCCTGTTCGCTGGATCAATTTTAGTGCGAGAGGACCTCACTGTAGCGTCTCTGTCCAGAAATAACCTTCCCATTCGTGGGCTTCATCGAGAGAGGAAATTGCGGTGCAGTGTCTGCGGTGTCAACGGGGTCCGTTCCCAAAGTGCGCGGGATATTTATGCCGCTAATCTGGCTCTTAAAGTTTAAGGTTCAACACAGTCGAACAAATAGGTTGCCGTTGCAGAGTTGTTAGGAGACGTTTTGAATGAGCAGAATCATGTTTGACAAATTTTCACCACAAGTGCGTTCTCAAGAGCACTGAGAACCTGCTCACCTCCCTGACACGGACCGCAGCGCTCAATACGAAACCAACACACCCCAGCAGAAGTGAGGTCCGAGAGCGCTGTGTTGGTCCTGACCCCACTATCCAGTCTCAGCCGTGGCCGTGAAGCAGACCAGAGCATCGGTGGGGCAGAGGAAGAGACAAAACGAACAACGCAATCCTTGGTTCTGTGTTCATCTCAGTTTCGGCATACAAAACAAAGATCAATGAACACATTCCACTGTGTCCGCTGCACCGAACAGAAGTCATCAGGCGACACAGATGAAGGCTGACACGCTAATGGGGCTGGGTGGAGTGTGGAAACAAGAGAGGAAAGGTTGTTTCATGAGGAGTTCTGTCCTCGGATGAAGTCCACTTGTGCAACCTGCACAAATGAGTCGTGGCAGACCGTACGGACTCCAGCAGCACTCAGGAGCTCGATGGAGTGAGATTACGCACAGGACGAAGTCAAGGCTTGATCCTGAAGATCGGCGGATCTTGCGTGTCGAATTTGTCAAGTTCCTGCAGGCAAAAACTTTGGGTGCACAACCTGGTGGATGGCTGTCGACGGGCAGGAAAAAGGTGACCTTCAAGATGCTTTCAACAATCAGTCGTCGAGTTTTTCACATGAAGAACCACCGAAGCAAGACTTGTGGCATTATGCTGTGAGCCTCAACCGTTCCCTCCGGTGTTGTGTGCTCGACACACGTAGATCTCATCAGACAGCAAACTGAACCCAGCGCAATCGGCTCTTTCCTTGGCTGCTTTCACATGAGTTTTGTGTGGAGTGAAGTGGGATTTTTGGGGGGGCCTTTCTCTTTCAGAAGGTTATACGACGTTGTGTTTAGCAGTCAGCGTAACTGGGTGGCTAAAGACGTTCCAAATCTGGTTCTCCTTGTTCAGAATCCTGAAGTCTGACTTGTGCTGTTCAGAAGAACTCAATTCAAGGTTGATGAAGGAATTATCAGACTCTTCAAACACAGAGGAGCCTGAATACAGCAAAAATCAGAGACCAGATGATAAATCAGAATCCGCGTTTGACAGGCAGACAGTGACGGATCTGCAGATTGAGTCTCGAGATGAGCTGTCGGGTGCGGATCCTGGTCCCAACGGTCTCGAAGGCGAAGGCGCTCAATCCCGAGGGATCATCCGACTTTAGTTCTGAAAATGAAGAAATGAGTGATCAGTTCCCCCACAGCAGGACCACGAATTAAATATCAAGGCAACAGCAGTGGGGGATCAAGGCACCAGACTCCAACCGCGTCCTGGATCCGTCCCTGGAGATCTGGAGATGAAAAATCGAGGTCCAATCCAGTGACGGGGTGTTTGCATTGCAGAGAAGCCAATTAATTTCCGACAGACGCAAAATGAAACGCTTCAAGTTGGCTTCAAGACTAGATGCAGAATCAAAGGCTGGCGTGTGGTTTCCAGTTCAACCAGACCCTCAGGGACGATCGCTGCGAAAACGGAAATGTTCTCTGAAAGGTCCATATCGTTTGGTTTGCGTGGAAAACAGTGCGCGCAGGCCACGGATACGGTGACAAAACGTCCCTCTTGCAGACTGCAACAACAACTCTCGGGCTGATGAACCCCAAATTGGATGAGATATTCGAGCGTCGGGTGTTTCCTGTGGCTGAATATATTGACATGCCGCTTGATGACACGTTATCAGATATTCAATACATATTAAACATGTTTCTTGCGCACCATGCTGCTTTCCCGTCGCAACGAACTGACCTGTTCAGCCTCAAGCCGTGGCGCACACAGATACAATCTCATTTTGTGCTGTTGTGCTGATCAAAAATTCTCACGACTGGTTGGTTCTGTCGAGGAAAACTTTCATTTGGTGATGTGTCATTCGGCGCAGGGCTCATCCATTTTACTGCCGTTCAAACATCAGAATTGTGTTCAAACAGAAACCAAAGCGGTGGAGTCAAAAAGCCACATCTGCGTTGAAAAAAATAACAAGTCAAACCAAGGAAAGCAACGAACTTCCAAATCAGTTGCGAAAACAGTTGACCAAATGAGCAGGGTGGTAGAAAGTCACATTTGAAGTGTGCCAACACAAGCATGAGGCTCGTGCACACAGCCCCGCTGAACCTTGATTGTCACAGGTCCTGGAATGATCTTCATAATATTTTCTTCCACCTCAATTTTTGTGGCCACCGTGAATCAGCTGTGAGTGCATCGTGCTTTCTTTCACTTGACAATGAAGAATTGGAGTAGGTATTGGAATGAACCTGGAACTGTATTTTTTTTGTATCTCACAAAAAAGCACACCATTTAATCGCGGCTTTGTGGTCAAGGGCAAACGGAATGCCCCGGCCTCCAAGCGCCATGACACTGACAATGTGACATTTGCAGATTTGAAGGAAACAGCAAGTGAATAGTTGTTGGCACGAAACAATTATGAATCCATCGATACAGATTATGGGGTCTGGAAACCCAATACTAATGGGAATCTGACATGACAACGTTGCATAATGCGCAGTGCTTATGTTCTGTTGTCATGCTGGGAGGCAGTAGGACTGACTGGAGAATGTGAACAGGTCCCTTTGCAACAACTTCAGCTGTGTCTTTTGAAAGTTGGGCTGAGGAAGGTTCAGCAAATGAAAGCGGCAGCAATCAACCCGCGCACGCATTTGACAATAGAATCTGAGACTGGTGTGGAGTTCAGGTCAACCAGTGCGTGTGGGGAAAGGTGGAAGTGTCGACATGACGACAACGTCTGCAGGAGCAAGATGAATGAACCTTCGACATCATGTTAAATTCAACTTAATTAGAGTGCAGGATCAAGCTTGAACTTGACTTTTCCTGCCCATGAAAACTCACACACAGTTTATGAAATGTAGTATTCAAATTTACGTGGAAACTGCAGGCTGAAAAACTGTTCCGAACGCAGAAACCCGAGACAGAAGAAAAACAAGCCTTTCATGACTTGGCGCTCAACTTACAGAGCAACATTACCCTCTCACCCCATGCAACCAATTGTGCAAATTAATATGACAGAACTGGTAACTGGTTTCGCGGCTTTCCACTGATATGTCTATAACCCGCGCAGATTTACGACTTGCAGATCCTATCTGAGCCCCACTTCGTAACACCGTCCCATTAGTTTGGCTAAATTGACTATTTAAGTATCCTTGCAGCTTATCAACTTCCCAAAAGACCGGGACCTAATTTATTTCTAACTGTTACATGGTCAGACTGTATCAAGCGGGTTGGTGAGGCTTCTATGCCGGGAATGATGCCCATGTTTCCAGTGGCTGGGTGTTCTTCCGCGAATGAGTTCTCGGAAGGTTCACTCAGTGCTGGTCTCTCTCTCTCTCTCTCTCTCTCTCTCTCTCTCTCTCTCCAGAAGCTGGGCCGCGTCGCATTGGCATCTTCTGTTCCCTTTTGAATGTTTGGGGCTGCAGAATTGCACATCGGACGTTGGACTAGGACACCGGAAAATTTGGCACAGGGAGGGCGCAACAAAATAAACACACGAATGTCATACCTGAGTGAACAATGTTTTTCTCCAGGGTCATTGTTCCAGTCATTGTTCCAGTCAGTTCCCAAGAGCGTCCTGTCTCTACCCTGATGAATTTTGTGAGACATGCTGGAACCAGTGACTGGCATAGAGTCACCAGAGGCTCCCAGGGCTTCCATTCCCCAGCCTGCATCGGTCCACAAAACCCAACTGCGCAGGTGGAATCTCAAACAGAATCTGCCAAATTTTGTGCCGTCTTCCGTCGAGAAGACTCAATGTGCATGTTGTTCAAAGTTCAAGAAGCCGTTTGAGGAAAGAGACGGAAGACGAGGAAGCATGCTGATCTCCGCAACAACACATCACTGGCATCTGATGAATTCCAGGCTCCGCAGTCGCTGTCACCCAGCCGAGTCTGGTTCCCCCGCGGGTCGGCAGCGCAGAATCTGATGGATGCGAAACCGGGAACAAATGACTTCAAATCAGAAAGAAGGATGGCAAATGTTGGTTCCGGCTGAGGCTCCATGAACAGTTTGACAGAACATGTGGTGAATGTACCCAACGAAAAACTTGAAGGTTTGGGTTTTGTGTGCATTTTTGTGAAGGACAGAGATTCTTCTTTAACGACGCAAGGTCTTGGAAACTTTGGAACTTTTGTCTGCCGTCTTCCTGGCAACTTGAACCCAAAAACCTTCCTTCAAACGAAATTCTTCCCTCTAATCATGTGAAAATGTGCTCCAATGACGCCATTTGCCTGACAATTAATTGGAAGCAAGACACCAGTGATCATGAACACGGTGACGTGGCTGCACTTTGTCATTTTCAAAATCACAAAAAAGCCTCGATTCCTGAGTGCTCTGGCACCTCAACGCATCAGTCCCTGCACATGCACCTCGTACTTGGTCCGATCGCCAGGTACTGAGGGTGACCAGATACCTACACGCAGGTCACGACACATAAGCGCGGGATGATTTTCTGTCGTTGGGCAGCTCTTCTCAGCCTTGAAGGATTTCAGCCTTTCGTTCCGTGCCTCTGTTTCCTCGCGGGATACAGAGGCGCACTCCGAGAGGAGGAAATGGGAAAGAAATGGTTGAATGTCACGTCAATCAACACTGAAATACATTACAAGCGCGCACACCAAGGATGGGGCTGAGGCCTGAATGCGGAAAGTGCTCAAATCAAAAGTATGAAGTTATGAATGGCACAGTGAGCAGATAGTTTATGGCTGGAGAAAGTCAATAGCACTCAGAAGAGTAGATGTAACCGGATGACTGGTGAAGTCGAATGGAAGCGGTGATTCCTGGTGATATTGAAAGGAAAATTCTATTCTCTCTCTCTCTCCGGAAGATAGCTTTCACGAGAAAACCAATGTGCTTGACAGACATGCTGTGTTATTTCAATGAATGGAAACCGAGATGGGCAAGCAGCTGAGAGTGAAGGCCAACCAAGGAGTTCAACACTGGCGCGGTGTTTGCACCACGACCTGCTTTCTTGTGCTTTACTCCCATCTTTACTGGACATTCGGCAATCAGTTTCGCAAGAGTTTTTTGGGATTCTGTCAATTGGCAAGAAAGAATTGATTTTGTTTCGATATTTTTCACGCCATTCAAAGACCAACTTCAGTCAGACAATGATCCGTTGAAATTCTCGAAACCATGCGTGCATCGCTGCCGGAAAATCTTCTGCTCAACTCCGTTGTCTTGCTCATGTGGACATACATCGTGAAATTCATTGTGAATCGACAAATCCTACCCACCCCAACAAAACATGATGTGTTGTATCGTCTCGTATGTTTATTGTTACTTCTACAAAATACTCGGTGTGACACTTGAGCTGATCTGATTGGTTGTTGTACAAATGAACTGGGCGCGGTCGGTTCCTGGGCTACCGTTACACGGGTATGTGAGTACAAACCATACTGAGTGCCACGCTATCACTCTCATTCACTCATTCCGCGCACAAATAGGTCCAGGTGTTTGGCGAGGAATAATTCCACGTTCTACAATGAGCTGAAAAACCGTAAATTGTTTTTGCAAATAGCAAATTTGACATCGCTGGAATATGTGGAATCAGAAAAAATGCCTGTCATATCTCGACAATGGGGAGTTGCAGCACATCCGTCTGGTCTTCCGTCCTGTCTCTGGCCTCCTCACCTCATCGCCGAAAACTCTGGACACACGTGAAAAAGCACCCGCTCTTCCCTGCTCGGCTCCTCATCTTTTGCATTCTGCGGACAACCTCCACCCGGAGCTGATGTCAACTTTGTGTGCTGGGCACGAAAGAAGACTACGGGTCTGCTGAAACTCCCTGATGTCAATTGACCTTTCTTCTTTTCGCACAAAAAATGACACCAACAGCCTACATTTCACATGGCGTTCAACAATTTCATTTTTCACACTTCATTCAGGTCTATATGTAGTGGTCAAAGCTCACGACAGTCGAAAGCGGATTCCGGAAAAGAACTGTTTCGGTGACCGGTGTTGTGAACCCAATGACAATGGCATCAAATGCAGGTGAGTACAAAAACGCTTGCACATGCCCACTGTTTGCAAAATGCCTCAAAATGACCTTTCTGCCAAATGAAACAAATGGCACGCAAGAGAGTCAAAAATTACTTTTCAGCTGGTTGCCAGTTTCCAGTCCAAACACCACACACGGACTTGTTTTGTTTTCAGAGTCGCACCGCATCCTTTTCCTGAACTCGCTTCCATTGTGAACACTTGAGAATCAGAGCAACATCAACAGGGACTTCTCACAGTCGCTCCGCCAAGCAGTGGAAGAAAACGAACGTTGCATAAACGTGGCAAATGAACAAGCTTATCACAAGGGAAAATCAACAATGGCTTCATACAGGTCTGCGCAGTCACACTCAATGCTGCTTGACCAGTTTCACTCGTTTTCGCGGCAGCTTTTACCCTTCGCCCACTTGAGTTCACTCCCTTCACTGTTCACACAGTCATCTTCGTCTGGTATTTTCCGTGAAACTCTTTGCCTCGGTGCATTCTTCACTTCCGTAGAAAGACTTTCTGTGCTGAAACATAGACCAGTCGACAAGAAACATATTTCAAGTTTGCAAGTGTTAACTTAGCAGACAGAATCAAGGTGTTCTGTGCAGAAAGCATTCGGGCTGTCAAGCCTCTCCTTCTCCAGCTCGTGAACAGGACCTTCTAACGTGCTCGTACATTTGGCAAGTATCAGAAACAGGGACATGTCGTAATCACTCGTCCTACAGCAACTGCGAGACACAGGTCAGGACAAAAGGAACGTGTTATTCATCTTCTTTCCTTCTTTTGCAGAAAATGCCTTTGTGGCCAGGGCATCCACCAGGTGCAAAGCTGACAAGTCACAAACACCAGGTTGTGATGCCTTGGCCACTCACCCGATTGTTTGGCCTTGGGGTGCACTCCCAACAAGTCCAGATTTTGGAGCGCACCTGTTTCGAAAGACCCCGACCTGTGATTGGCTCCTTTTTCACGTTTTCCAGTTTATTCACATGCAAAGCACTGAACGTGTCACGTTTTTCTCATCTAAACTAGACATAATGAAAGTCATGGCATGATATGAAAGCATTTTGCTCTGTCGTTGCCATGAGGAGGCAAAACGGGAGTTTGAGTCGTGACACGAGCAGCAACGTGGCTGCGTCTCCACACACATGTACGCGAGATCTGTATCCAGAACCAAGCAAAACAACTTTCTCTTCAAACTACGGAAACAATTAAGTCTGTGACATGTAGCGTGTAACAAGAGGATATCACATTCAATTCTTGTGGTTTCATTGCTACCGGGTGAGTTCCCTAGAAACAGGTGCATTTGTAGTTTACAAACCATTTTCATACAACGTGCAAAGCATCCATTGGTGGGAACAGTCATTTTTGTTACAAAATGATTTTATGCAAGACCACAACCTCCCTCTAAAATTCAGATTCCCAACCCAACCCCTTGGTACAAATCCCCGTCTCCGCTACTCTACCTGCACTAAGGCCACTAGAGCTGTGATATGCTAAAGAATGAATAAAATGTCTCAATTTCTCTCAGAATGCACGTGTGAGAGAAATCTTCTTTCCTAATTTTTGCGAATTGCTTCCATTGGTCGTTCCTTGTCCGCCATTGCAGAAATGACAGCTTTTACTCTTGACATTTTGTTCAATTTTTAACACGAACAGAAAGCCCTACATCTCCTATGTTAAGGCTCTAATCCTGAGAGCTCTAACCTCGTATCTACAGAATATGTAACGTACAACTTATTGCATAATATTTTTCCCATAGCATGATGTATTCCTCTGGAACAGAGATTCATGAACATTTCGTCCAACACATTCAGTTTTCAACAGTCATTCTCAATCTTTTTTGAACCTTTACGTTCTGATCGGATTTAATCGGATAAACATCTCATGGAAAACACGCAGACATTGCTTTGGGTTTATCTCAAGAAGCCCCCATCTGGGAAATATGAATGCAGGATATGAATGTTGGGTTCTTCACATGGCAGGGTTCGTGAGGTATTCGAGTCCAATTGCGAAATTACGTCTTCGTAGAAATTTTCGTGTATTGCTTGGTCTGTCGGAAAATAACGACTTTAACGCAGTCCATCTTTATTGCCGCTTGCGAGTTTGAGCCAATTTCAAGACACTGAAACTTTTGGTCGCACCGTAGAGCAAGAGATATACAAGCTGAGTCGGTCCGACATACTCGTACAGCTACGTGATTCTTGACAATGAAACGCCTCATGTTAAGACGGTTTGTTTCGTGGAATCCAGACTCAGTACCAAAATTATTTCGTGGTGTGGGTGCAGTGACAGTGTTCTTCGTGTTCCAATGCACACGTCGTTGTTGAGCAACAGCAAGTTTGAGGGGCCTTGAGACGCAGGAGTGTGCGAGAGGGACAGTTGCTTTCGGAAGAGGGGACAGATACGCGTCGCTTGAAACAGTTTGCTTTGTTTCACTGGATGTTGAAAACCTCTACTTTCATTATGTCTTCGTGAAGTGTATTGCTTGTTACCCTGTTCGTCCACTTTGCAAGTTTTGAACAAAGTTCGGTTCGGTAACGGCAGGTCTGCAGTGGAGGCCTCACATTAAAATGATTAAACTTCAATGCAAATGAACTGGCACGTTTTTTGAAGTTGCTGCAGAGGCTCAGAAAGTCAGATCTTAATTTTCCAAATTGCGAAAACAGTCACTGTTGAGCTTTGTTTTCCAAAGACCAATGCCAAATGGATCAACAAACAGAAACGAGAATTAAAACCTGCAGGGTCGGTTGCAATTCCTCAGTGTTGCTCGAACGGACAATTCTGGTTCTTTGATTGTTTTCAAAGGCGAATGCGGGCAACTCTTTGGGCTCAGGCTTCTCTGATCTCCCAGCCTGTTTGCTGTTGTTTTCACTGAGTCCCGGTAAAGCCTGGCACCAAACCAACGCCATTGAGGACTCGTGGTGATTTTCCTTCAATGCCTTTTGATGCCTCGTTTGGATTTTTCGTGTGGACTCGACACGGCTGAGGACATGTAGAACCTGACCGCCTGGGGCGCGTTGCGCTGACTCGTAACTTTGGAGTCGGAGAAGACGACCCTCTGCGCCTGGAGCCCCGAGGACGACGGCGCGACGCGCTGCCGGGCGAGCGGCGACGACCCGTGCAGGACGCCCCGCGCCAGCGCGCTGCTCCGGTGCCGGTTTTCAATGATAGGACTGTTGTTGTTGCTGTCTCGCACTTCTGTTGCTGCGACAGTTGTTACCGGAGATTGGTGTCTGGCATTGTTGTTATTGGCGCTGTTGCTGGCGGTGGGGGTAGATGTTGGTGTGGCTGTTGTTGTGTCATTGTTGTTGTTGTTGCTGGCGTGATTGTTGTTGCTGTTGGGGCTGGGACGACGAGATGGTGTTGTTGGCCTTGCTGATGATTTTCCATTTGGAGCTACTGGCGCTGTGGCTGCTGCAGCAACAGCGCCAGTTGTGTTGTTGTTGATACTGTCGTTGTTGTGGTTGGCATGGAGAAACGGTCGTCTAGAAACACGTGACGGATGCTGTTGTGAGGAGGCGACACTTGATGCGGTACCGGATCTGCCGGATGAGCTGCAGAAACAGAAACGAAACTTTGAACTTGAGACGAATATTTCTTCGAAGCGAGTCAGTGTGTGCGTGCAGATGAGTGACGAACTCACAGTGTGGATGCTGTGGATGACGGGCGTTTGGCACTGTTGGATGGAGGGTTTGCTCCCGGTCCGGATGAACTGGATGATGAAGTAGAGACGGTCGACCTGGACGTGACGGCCGCAGAGCGCGATCTGACAAACGGGAAATGAATCCACCTGACGAAGGGCAGAGGCTGATCGAACAGTGCCAACACAAACACTTGGTTGATTCAAGTTGTAATTTGCAGTCAAGCCATCTCCACGTTTCAATATGATGCTTATTTGTGGTGAGTAATGTGTGTGGTTTTGACCAGCGCTGCGCAGGCGGAGTCGCGTCGTCACCTGGATGGTATGGCTGAGGCGGCGGGCCTGGCAGCGGCGGCGCTGGCGGCGCTGGCGGCGGTTGCGCGGTTGCGTGACGGGACGCTGGAACTCGTCCGGCTGTCGGCGTTGGACGCGTGATTTCCTCCGCCCGTGTTACGCGCCAAAAAACGTCTGCAACACAACATAATTTGAATTTAACTGACAGGTGTGCGAGAAATTCGGGCCTTATCAGCGAGTGAGCGTGTTTGGACGAACTGACCTGGCGATGACCTGGTGACGAGAGATGTGGGAGGTGAGAGAGTTGGAGGAGGATGAGGCGGAGCCAGGCTCCGACGGCGCCGCCTGTTTTAACTTGAGGATCCGCGTTCGGCAGACGACGCAGCGCAGCGGCAAACAGCGCTGCGTCACCGCCACCTGTAAACGTCGAATGTACGCCATCATCATCACCGTGCCGACTCTTCATACGTCAGAGACACTTTGAGCTGTTTCTGTCATTGCGGTCTGATTGACATGCAGGTTGATATGCAGGGGATTCGGAACCGAGAGACAGGTAGCGGCATGTGGAAAAGACCATTATTCTCAGGGACATAAGATGAAAAGCGCGCGTAGTCAAGCTGGGCATCCGAACCTGGATAGTTTTCACGAAGCACTTGCGGCAGACGACGCGGTGCGAACACGGAAACGTCTGCATCGTCGCCTTGGACGACAGACACACGACGCACTGAAGAAATTGAAAAAGATCCACTGAAAAGTTGTGACAGTAAAAAGGACTCCATATATCAATGCAGCAATCGAACCGGAAGAGATGTGTGTGTGTGTGTGTGTGTGTGTGTGTGTGTGTGTGTGTGTGTGTGTGTGTGTGTATGTGTGTGTGTGTGTGACCGTGTTGTCAGCGCCTTTACTCACCTCTTCATCCTCGGATCGCGCCCTCTGTACTTCCTCTCCTTCGTCCAACTTGGCAAGAAGTTTGTCCTGCAAATACACAAATAGATATGGCGCTTGTTATTCACTTTTCAAGTAGCCGTCGGTCCTCGCCTCTCCCTCCTTCAGTCTCTTTCCCCTGAAACCAAAATTCTCTTCACCAGACGAAATCTCATAAAATCTATTTGATCGTTCGATTTGGCAAATATGAGCTGTATCGCTTGGTAAAGCGCTGCGGCTCAACAATGTAAACTGCAGAATTGCAGCAGGAGGAACGTTCGTCTGCAGCAGTAATCCCAGCAATTATCAGGTCGAAATCCTCCGCTGGATTCCACAATGGATTCTGTGGAATTGTTCTGCAAGTAAATTAAGATTGACTTTCTCGTTGTGGCTGTCATCGTGAAACCGAAAACCTGGAGGCACAGTGTTTCAAACACAGAATTGAATGAAAGACTGAAGATGGGTCCTTCTTTGTTTTCTTTAAAAGTCCATGATTCCGTTTCTACAGGTTCCTTTTCCTTTGCTTTCCGAATTCAAAGGGCGGCCGAGAGAAAGGCAGTCACGAGGGGTCCTTCGCCGAACCTATCCTGTTTCACACAACAGAGGGAGAGATCCAACTGACAAAAAACCTTCAAAGCTCGTACTCATTGAAACGTGATAGATCTCAGGGCCGTGTGATTGGCGATTTGCATGAAGGTACTTGTTCAGAGTTGCCTCTGATTTGCTTTCATTGTGCGCAGTACCTGCGTTGATGCCAGGAGGTCTGTCGACGGCACAAAACAAGATGGATTCAGGATTCAATTTTGCTGAAGGACGCCACAGGAGACATCCCATTTTTGACAATATCTATCTTGTTCCTCAAGCGAGAAACAAACACATCGGAGATTTGTCCATGAGATCTTCACCGCGCGAAATATAAACGAAAATGGCTGGACACCAGTGTCTGGGCCGGCCCGTATCTCCTCATTTCGCTGCACTCAGAAACTGGGAGGCCTGGGTTCTGTTGTTGGCCTTTTCTCTGCCAGGCTTCCCGCAGAGTCTTTGGCCCGCGAACGAAGACCTCCCTTTTGGCCTCTCTGATGGTCCTGACAGGTCTCAGCTCGTTGCCCTTTCTCCACAGTACACAACATATTGCTGCACCGATTGTAACAAGGGGAATGGGCACAGAAGTCCCGAGGGTTCGGTGTTGTGATCCCGAGCTCTTGCAGAGAGTCTCTGTGATGTCAAGGACTCACCAACACACTCATCCGGTCTGTCAGTACCGTTATTGCACGGATGCCGTTTTCTGTCTCGAATTCTGTGCCAAATCTCGACAGAAACAGCATCTGTACAATAAGATAGATATGGAACTCTGTCCAAAAGACTTGTACTCACTACTTGAGTCTCGATTGCTGCACAATCTTGACTCAAATAGTGAGTACTCGTCTTTCGCACAGCGTTCAATATCCCTCACATAAACCGAGAGGCCTGGATCTGTGTGAGCTGAGGTCCTGTCTGTGTCGGCACACCGGGACCTCGAACACCAATTCACGATGTCACACAAAATCACCACGCGCAACCCAAAATGACTTTTCCATGGGGTTCTTCGTTCATGTACACACTATCATTTTCACAAGTTGAACAGTGCAGTTTGTATGACGGAGTGACATACACGCAGAGACTCTGGGAATACAAACCCCATTGCAATTACCGCCGGAGGAGGACCTCAAGATCCCGCGCCTCAGCTTACAAGATAGATGCAACACCAATTCTGCAGACAGCAAAAATGCAATTTGTCAACTGCCGAGTTTGGTGCTTCTGGGTTGACAGGGTCGTCACATTTGCACGCCGGCGCCATCCTTGCAGCGTGGACTCTGAGACACAATCTCCCGCAGCGTGGATTGCAATTGAACTTGCAACACCGTTGACCTGAAAAACAGGTTATTTTTTACAATTTGGAAGAACAATTCCGTTGTCCTTGGCCTGCCACAGTCAGTTTGACTGCAAGGATGGCGCCGCAACTCCACTGTGAACAGGACTTTGGATATAGAACTGAAGATGACAGTCTGCAGGAAAGAGACGCACTGGCTGCTAAAATCGCGACGCTGGCTGTCTAAGTTTCCCTTCTCGGGACAACAAAAGTGACACTGGATAATTTCAAGACCTTCGCAAGGCTCTTGGAACGACTGCAGGCTCACTTTTCTGCTTCGGAACCGCAGATGCCTGGGAGACTCCTATTGACGTGACCGCTGGTGGCTCCCGACCGCACCATTGTACAGAGACCTCCAAATTTATTTTGCTCTGTCTGCTTGGTCACTGGTTTTTCGTGCCCCCCAGACATCCAGCCGCAAATGTTCGGGTTTCCCTCGGTATCAGCACGAGTCTTTCCTCCCTTAATGGAGACTGCAATTTTCTGTACAAACAAGGCAAATTATTCTCCATTCTGCTTTCGCTCGAAAAGGAGTGTGGAAGAGAATTAGGTTCGAATTGGTCGACATCTGCCTCAGTCTTGTCAATTCAATTTGTCATCTGGTGAATTACAGTCTAATTGGACACGGACGCACGTAGAGAAGAAGAGCCCCCCACTATGGGGCAGAGATAATGAGGGCGGGAAGGCCTCTGATTGGTCTAGAATTCAAAATCCAGCCCTCTGATTGGTCCAGAGGCCAAGTGCCCCATAGT
>JAAUXT010070783.1_pt1 | contig 16531 bp, 22 predicted proteins | sample 7278171 | NCBI WGS metagenome assembly JAAUXT01 (sample SAMN14350112, study PRJNA611818) | marine sediment metagenome | isolation source: surface marine sediment (1.8m) | place: French Polynesia: Moorea | collected 2018-08 | reverse complement strand
GGCAGAGAGCTTGAGACAAGAAACTTCCACAATGTGGATCACGAATAAAAGTGGGGATGTCATGGACCGAGCAATCTGCGATGATCGGCCTATTTTGGTACACCCCTCGTATATGGAACTCTGTCCAAAAGACTTCACTCACTACATGTATTTGAGTCTCGATTGCTGCGCAATCTCGACCCAAATAGTGAGTATTCGTCTTTCGCATAGAGTTTAATATCCCTCATTGTGAAAATCAATGCCGGCACATTCGCAGATCTTCATCTCCAACGCAAACCAACCACGGGCCTTTGGAGAACAGCACTTTTCCGGCAACAGTGGTTCTGGCCGACAACAGAGAACGGGCTGTTTTGAAAGTCCCTGGGGTCCACTCTCGAATCAGGAAGTCTCAACAGTGTTGTGAGCACAGTTGCTTGCCTCTTGCTCATTCACCCCCTGAACTTGTCTCACAACACTGGTTGGAGTTGACCAGGGTGGACCCCCCCCCAACCCAGAACCTGGATCTGACAAGAGTTGTGATGCGCCAACACACACACACACACACACACACACACACACGCGCAGAATAATTTTCTCACGTGGAAAAGTTTTCCGAAGTTGGACAGCCCCTGCAGGGTCCGCCCCCAGCACCCACATCATCCATCGCTCGTGCTTGTCACGAAGGTGACAAACGTTGGCAGCGACATCAAAGCAAAATTGTTCAGGCCGGTAACTGACCGAGGCGACGGGGACGAGGTGTTCAAAGGTGCAAAGAATATCAACGTGAACTTGGAACGGATGAACAGAATGAGAAAGATCCAGGTCTTCACCGCGACTCCCCTCCTTCCAGATGTCACAGCGTCCACACGCACGCGGAACAACAAGAACTTCACAGAGCGCCGCGATGGAACAATCTGGATCGCGCAGCTGAAAGGAGCCCCTTGTTTTGTTGAATGGAATACGAGTACAAGGAATGTTCAGACATTCCATAATGATCTCTTTTCACTGTTGAGGTCAGCACCCAAAGACTCAGAACACCCAACCCGTTTCGAGACCAAATCCTGGTTCAGCCCCAACCCCCCCCCCCGCCGATTTTCGTGACTTGCGAAAGTGAGCGTCACGTCTGAGTCAGCAGGGCACAAATGTTTTCAGGGTGAAAATCGAACGGAGTTCAGCCATTCATTGTTCTGCCTTTTCATACCGTCACCCCAAATTCATTCGGGGCAACATGCCATTGCTTCAAGGTAATTTTCAATCGGGCATTGTTGCCTCAGTTCCCCCGTGACATGCAGAGTCGTGTGACAAAGTCCCACCCACCCTTGTGCATGGGGGTAAATAGCACGGAAGTAGGATGTGGATGAGACACATCGAACAAGAATTCCATTTTCTTCCTTTCTTCGTTTTGTCCCAATTCTGATCCAACAAACAGGTACTCGTACACATGGGACCCTTTGTTTGAATTAAACTGTGCCGTGAACTGAATACGCAAATCCAAATACACCGACGACCCAAGAACAAAACCGGTCACAATTGGGCTTCTGTCATTCCCCTGAAAGGGAAAAATTTTTGAAGTCTTGCCACGTTTGTGTTTCCTCATTCCCGTTTTTCTTTCAATCTTCGCACTTCTGCCACTTCTGCACAACAAAGAACTCACATATTTTGCACTTTATTGGGGTGAACGAACCCCCATTTCCCCTGTCGTGACTTGACATTCCTTCAGTGTGAACTATGTTACCATGATCATCAGTACATGTACGACACATGCGTATCCGCAGCGAGGAAGCCATGTTTGTATCTCACCTCCGAAGCCGATATCTCATAAGTTTCCGCTATCTTCTGGTAAAGTTCTTTCACATTGGTAAATCCAGAGATAAATCCAGTCGGACTCCCATGGGCCAGCTGGCAGTGAAACACAAGTTTGGGACGTGGCCGAGCCTCCTGAGGAGGGCCACCCCCTCCCTTGGCAGCTCCGTTGGACGCAGAGCTCATGGCCGGATCACTGCCTGTGTGTGAGCTGCTGCTGCCTTTATCCTTCTTGCCTCCGAAGAACGGCATCGTCTATGTCTCCGCTTTCTGCCGGCAGAAAAATTCAGCTACGCAGCGCTGGATTGGATGGAGAAGTGTAGAAGTCACGATTCAGTGTGGCGCTGCCATTAGCCGAGAAATGAGGTCATCGTAGTGCTAAGTTTTCTGGGGCCCCAAACAGGGGCACAGGTGAGAAGGTAGCTCAAGAAAATTTCAGTCTCTTGACTTTGTGGACAGTGGCCACGCTTAATACTTCATCCGAAATGTGCCAAGATACGCAGTGGAAACCACGTACTTCAGTATGCAACCTGACACGAAAAAATGATTTTGTTTTGAATCCAAAACATCAGCATTTCTCCTCAAATGAGCATGCAGGTGGGTGTGGCTATCCACCAAACAAGACACACGCCGAGCTGCGTTGGATCAATATTCTGGGATATCAACTCTTTAGGATGCTTAGTGTTAGCACACACCACTAATGTGTGCTTAAGTAGTTATCTGAAACAACAGACAAGGAGAAAAGCGTTGTTGGTTTTGCGTGACGGTTCAAAGGACAGCCCGTCTGGGACCTTGTTGTTTCGATTGAGACAAGGGGACTGATTGGCTCACAGAAAACCCTTCTCACCTTTGCCCAAACGGACCCAAGAACACTGTCAAAATATCTTTCAAGTGTATTGTGAACTTCAAGGACAATGCTCGTTTGGCTATTTCGTACACGCAAGCATACGAAGCTGGCTTGAAGCTGGATAAAGTGCAGCTGAAGTTTTGTTTCTACCCACCCAGTCTCGTTATCACCCTCCAATCAGGAGCGACGTGGCAACAGAAAAACCTGCCGCACAGACAAAATTGTATCTGTACAAGTAAGAAGATACTTGTATGGGGAATCAATTTCTCACCAAAATCAGCTTCTTGGCATCTAAAAAGAATTCCACATATACACCGCTAAACCCACACAAAACACAAATGGAAACTAAGGCAAAAATTGTGTTAAGCATGTGTCAGGACAGACGAAAATCGGTGGAAAGAGAGCATTTCCGGATAGGTTTCAAATTACTCATGGCGATGGCCAGATGGAAGCAGCCATCTTGGTCTAGATTCTTTGCCCGGAATCCGTCGTGAAGCTGTAACTGCAGGTGTGCCAAGTTACACTGACAACGCAGGCGTGAAATTATCTCATTGAAATCATTTCAGTTGCGCAAGTACCAGTCAGTTTCCGTACCTCAACGAGATTTCAGAACTCTACATGACACTGGGGGAATAGAAAATTTTGAGTCAGATGTCCGAGACAAGCAAGCCTCATCCGGGCATCGGCAAACAACAGACAGCCATTTGTAATCGTGCACAGTGAGAAATACTGCTCTAAGTCAGCTGAATAGTGTAGCTCAGGCAGGTATTTGTGACTCCTTTAACTGCAGTCATTCAAAGTGGATGACGGGCTGCATTGCTCAACGAATCTTTTAAGTGATTGTTTGCGCATGCAACGCCACAAGTTGCGTCCAAATGTCAAAAGTTGTGCGTTCAAAATTTCGCAACTGGCCACGTTCGCTGCTGATTTTCCCGTCTCAGTTCCGGAAAACAACAACTTTCTGTTCAACCGGGAGCAAAAACTGTCAGTATCTCTACAAGGAGGCGGTCTGTTCAGCTGCAGGGACAGACAATTGGGATCAAACATGACTTGTCCGGTTCGGGAGTAGCCAGCGTCTGAAGCTCGTCGCTACATCTGTTTCCCTATTTGGTGAAATAGCAGCATGTCACCGCTTCCCCCTCCAGTTCAGGACAAAACTTAGCATCTAGATCCACCCTGACCAGATGTGAAGTGGGGAAGGTCGCCAATGCAAGCAGGTTGAAGTTGACATTTGGACAAAGGCCAGCAGAAAACAGATGACGGAAGTATTTCCACATGGAAACCAATCGAAAACTACCAGTCTACGTATCTTCTGCTGCCGCTTGTGTTCCGCAGTAGATCTGACCTCAGCCCAACTCTGCTTCACACTGGATTGGAGCCTTTGTGGTCACCCAATTTTGCACAACAACTCGATGGCCTGTGACGTTTTGTGTGAATAGTCGTCTCTGTCACACGGTAATGTTCTGCCTCTTCTTGCAGACTTCACAATGGCAGACATGAAATTCGGTCCAGAATGGTAAGCACACATTTCAATCCTTTCAATTGCACAAAACATGTTTTATACGCAGGAAAAGTACAGTTGTTGACCATTGGCAGCCAGGGGTACTTCCATGTTTGTTTGAGGCGGATGAGGGACCTAGTAAAGTGTTCACCTTGAAAATTTATCAACATTATTTTCGTGAAAGTATGATCCCTGATGGTGTCAAGGTATGAGAAGTACAACAGATGAACACCAAGCAGTTGGGACCATGTTGTCCAAATTGACTGCAATATTTTCAATTCGCCCCCGCCCCTTTCAATGAAATTTCTCTTGATTTCTCCTTGATAACAAGGTCGTTTTGCTGTTGCAGGCTTCGTGCCTTATCCGACGGGAACAGCGTCACGTCGCCGCCGCCGTCGCCAGGGTTGACGATGCCCAAGTACAAACTTGCAGAGCATCGCTACGGGCGCGAGGAAATGCTTGTTCTCTTCACACCGTGCGAAAAGGTTCGTTCTTCAGCAAAAACTCTTGTCTTCGACAAGCCTCTGGGCAAGTTGATCTGAAGCCGCCTTCAAAGCATTTCAAGGCAACTTTGCACAACGATTTAGAATGGTACAAGCAGAACTCTGATATATCGCAGTTTGCTTGAAGCGTCCGTCGTTGTTGTGTTCGTGTGCAAGTCGATTGCGCTGCGTTGGGACGACTGTCGACCGGAACATTGACGCCACGGCGGTCTCATCCTGACTGGCAGAGTGCACTTGCCCCGCAAATTCAAAAATTGTCCCTCCTGCAACGTACGAAGGAATGCACAAAAGCGTTCACGAGCATGCTCAACGCGACAAAAATACCAACAATGTGGAAACGTTGCGCTTTGAACAGATTCCGGAGACCCTGGCGGAGTTCCCTTCCATCACGAGCGAGAAGGTGCTGAAGCCAGTTTCCTACATCTCTCCGTCGGAGGAGGAGATGCGCCTCCTGTCGTCCTCAGTCAACAGCCTCGCCGTGCTGCGCATGATGGGTGCGGGCGGCGCCGGGGCGGGGGGCGGCGGGCGCGGCGCTGCGCCTCCGCTGAGGGGCCGCGGGGCATCGGTCGGGCCGGAGCGAGGACGGGGGCGAGGTGAGTTCAGAGGTTGAGTGGGAAAGGGGTGGAGGGGTGGGTCTGAGCAGGGTGAGCCCAAGGGAATGCGAAGTGGGGGAGGGGCTGTGGTATCGGTCCGGAGCGGATCGAGGGCGGGAGGGTGAGAGCTTATGGGTTGGTTGGGCGGGGGTGGTGGGGTCAGGGGGAGTTTCCACGCGAGGGGCCACGGAACATGGGCCTTGTTCGGAGGAGTTTTTGAAGTGGAACCAGGCTTTGCGTGGAAGGGAGTTCTCAGATTCACGGCGTGGTGACGGAAAATTAGGTGGAAACGTCGTTGACCTGGCAACATCCACAAATTTGTGAAACAATCGGAAATGACAGAAGCGTCTTTCACTGCAACCAGCGATTTTCTGAAGATGAGGATCGCAAAACCGCGACTCGTGAATTTCGAAAAGTTCCCCTCCAGCTGCTCCAGGTTCTTTCGGTTCTGCTCGAGGTTTTCCCCAGGCACTTATCAACACTGTGCTCCCATCTCCCACCTGTTGCTCACCAAGTCTTAGTCCATTATCCAGGGCGGGGGCGGGGAGACGGTGGGTTCTACCGAGACTTCGACGAGGAAGGTTTCCGAAGCGTTCGCCACGGAAGAGGAACGTCGTGGGGAGACGAAGGGTGAGACAGCTCGCTTTATCCATCACTGAATTAGTGACAAGCCAGTGAGCAGAGGTTGCGTGGCTCTCCACTGTGTTTTCTCCACCTGGTCAGACAGCGACGACGCCAGGATACATCGCCTGTTGCGTCCGGTGTGGAACAGTGCGAAACAGTCAAGGAATGAGCAACGTGACGAATCACGTGGTTTTGTTGGCAGTCGTGGCTTCGCGCCGCGCGGCGGGTTCGAGGACTCTGTGACGTCACCGCGCGCGCGCGAGTTCTCGCGATCCATGTCGAGCGAGAACTGGCGCGAGGCGAAGCGGTCGGGAGGGGGCGCTGCCGGCGGCGACGAGCAGGACGACGGCGAGGGCGACTGGAGGCGCGCCGGGCCCCGCGAGCGATGGAGTGAGTCGCTTCCGCTGCTTCTATAGAGACACCGAAGACATTCTCAGTGGATATGACGTTCTTCCGCATCGCTGTGGAAGGTTCAGCACAAGCAAAACAAATTGTTTGCTTGGCATCCAAACTCGAGTTAAAGTTGCGTTCTGGAGCGGACCGAATCCAACCCAACCTGACTGCCTTCTTCGTGGCGCTTGTGCAGGTCGGAACTGGCGGGAGCCGCACGAACGAGGCGGTGGTTTCGATCGCGACTTCTCGGAGCGAGGCGGCCGCTTCTACGACGACTTCGACCGGGACCGCGAGCGAGGGTCCCGCGGCGGCGGCTTCGACCGGCCGCGCACCTACTCCCGCTCCCGGAGCTACGACGACGAGGGCGACCTGCCCGAGTGGAGCACGGCTGACGCGGACGATCTCGAGTGCCTGGGCACGTTCGATTCGAGCGGGGCGTTCATGTCCATGAAGGTGCGTGCGGGTGTGTTGTGGCTGACTCGTGTGCGGTTCTTGGCTGAGGATTGCCTTCAGTGGCTGAATTTCGTAAAGCAAGCTTGGGTTTCACAGTTGCGTTGTTGAAGAACTGCGTGTTTGTTTTTCGCAAAGTGGAATGTTGGCGATTGTGTGTGTCCAGCTTCATGCGAACTTCCACCTTCGTTCGCTCGTGAAGCGTGCAACTGCGCATGAAGGCGGGCAGGGAGGGGGTCATTTTAGCATGTTGACACGACAGTTGTCGGTGTGCAAGAAAGGCACACATCGGGCGAGCGGGTTTCCTTCTGGGGGAGGGTGGCTTCCGTTGGAGCTGACGCTGGTGACGTTCGTTTTGCTTCTAGGAGGCTGCTGGTCTTTTGGATGGTGGTAATGATAGTGATACTCGATTCAAGGTAAAAACAGATATCGTGGTCGCTGTGCTGCCCTCTGTCAACGTCGTCGCCGCTCGTTCACACTGCGTCTGCTTGTGTCCGTGTCTACGGCATTCTGCACACGGGATGTTTTCGACGTGGACATGCAGGCGCAATGAACGAGGGGTCACGTGGCCGCGTTCGATTTTGAGTATCGGCAATGCTTTCAGGAGAGTGCACTCAATCGAACACGGCCTCACCGCACAAACCTCACGCTTTTGTGAACAGCTTACCAGAGTGTTTTGCGCACAGATATTGTTTCAGGTGTGAAGCGTCGTTTGTGGCGTGACGGGAGGTGTGAATGAAAAAAACATATATGTTGGTGTTGAAAGGAACCAATTGGACATGTCTCGAGTCCACAGCAAACATGCTTTGTGTTCGGGTGACTGAGGTTCATGAGGCACGTGGTGTGTGTTGAGCGCGTGGGGAATGCTTGAGGTACCTTCACGTGTTTGTTCTGTTCACACACCTTGACTTTACGGAACCAGTGTTCGCCCTAGAGATTCCTCTTCCGTTGTGGTGAGCTTTGCGTGTTTGTTTCCACAGTTGTAGCTGATAAGACTTTGTCAGGAGACGCGAAAAGCACGGTCACGGCCACATGAAACCACAGTGACTTGAGCCATGCACTGACAAAACACCAACTCGAGAAACTGTCCACGAGACTCCGCCTCGAGTCACCGACCGCCCACCAACTTTCTCTCAATGCCAGGCACACACATGAAACAGAATTCACAGACAACGTTTCACCACTGTGTACACGGAAAAATCTAGTCTTTACCCTTTGAACTGAATGCGGCAGCGTTCAGGTTTACGCTGGGCACATGACGTGTTCGGTGTCACAGGAGGACTGCTGTTTGTTTGCATTCGGCGTGAGCGCTTTTACTTTGCACAAATCTTGTCTGTGAAAATTATGGATATAATTTTGAAATCTTGCATATTTGTAGGGCGAAGAACGGGAAGAATCTCCGAGGAGCGAAAAGAGTTCTGACTCGAAAACGGGCTCCGATAAAGGATCTTCCCGTCCTCCGTCGAAGGACTCCGACAAAACTATAGATGCTTCCGCCGCCAGAAGCGCCGCCGCAGAGTCGAACGACTCAGCCAAGGTCAAGCCGAACCAGAAAAAGGACGCGTCCAAACGAAATGAACAGTCGGAAACCAAAGAAGCCAAAAAGACTGAGGCTTCTCCCTCCCCGCGAGGGGGAGCCGCTGCTCCCACAAGTGCTAAATCGAAAACGTCTCCTGTAAATAGTGTTGGTAGTGGTAGCAAACACAAACTGCAGGAAGAGAAAAAAGACTCTTCAGTTGAGAAACCAGTGGAGAACAGAAAAGCCATGTCCTCCTCCCCCGCGGCCACTCGTAAGGAACCCGCGCGAAGCAACCCGGAAGTGAGAACCCCGGAGCCGCAGCAGTCCGTACAGGAACCGGAAGTAGAACTAGCTGTTCCAGCTGCTTCCTCCCCTCCGAACGACAACAACAACGCGGCGCAAGCGGTTCCCGGGCCGCGCGGCGCCGGAGGTCAGGGTTTCCCGGAACCGGAGTTCGACCACCTCGAGAAGGCTGCGGAGGACCTCATCACCACGTGGACGGCGGAGGAAGACGAGAAGTCGAACCGCCAGGCGGCGGTGGAGCGCGGAGGCGTGCCCATGAACCACGAGGACGCCAAGCGCTGGTTTTACAAGGATCCACAGGGCGATTTACAAGGTGCAATCATCGCTCTTGGCTTCTCATTTTGAATGATTTTGAAAAGCCAGTGGAATTGGGCTTTCTCGTCAGTTTGTTGTTCTTTCGTGTGTTGTGTGACACACCAGCGGGTATTTTCAGTACATTCTTCCTCTCTTTGCAGGTCCATTTAGCTCAACGGAGATGGCTGAATGGTTCTCTGCTGGTTATTTTACTATGACTTTACTTGTCAAGCGAGGCTGTGATGACATATTCCAACCCTTAGGGGAACTTATCAAACAGTGGGGTCGTGTGCCCTTCCTCAATGGGCCCACACCCCCTCCGATGAAGGTACGACGACATTTGACATTTACTTCTGCGCCAAATTATCATCAGTTTAGATTGATGGTCAAAACTTGAGGTTCTGAACACAAGGAAACCTTTCACGCGTGTGAGTGAAAGGGATGAACTGTTCGCGACTTGCTGTTTGAGTATCAATCGGAAGCACAAAAGGTTTCGAAGTGTTTTGTCGGCGCGACCACCTCAATCACGGCTGACTACCCTTGCTTTACAGAGTGCCGCCAGTACGCCAACTGGCGGGGGCGGTATGACGGCCGCAAGTCTGATGGCGGCGGCGGCCGCTGCAGCTGCTGCTGCGGGCGGCACCCCGGGCATGGCGGCGGCGCCCACGCCGCTCGGCGGCGCTCCTGCCCCCGCGCCCGAGGGAGCCGTCGGAGGCGTGCCGCCACCGCCTGCTCCCGTGGATCCGGTTCTGCGGCAGCAACACGAGATGATGCTTCATCAACAACACCAAGTTTATCTCAGGTGAGGGTCCGTCAGTTTCTTGTCCGTGAAGAACACGTGACCAAACAACGTTTTCAACCTCTGAGCGATGCGTCAAACTTCGACGAAAGGGCAAAACATCAGCTACCCTGTGGCCATCTTTCGTCATTGCCTTGTTTCCTGGCACGGTTTCCTAATCTCTGAAACTTGTCACCCGTTGCAGGCAGCAGATACAGATGCAACAGTTGATGGCGGTGCTACGTCAGCAGGAGGGCTTCACCAAGTTGAACCCCGCTCAGCAGCAGCAACTCGTCCTGCAGCTTTACCTCAAGCAGCAGGAACAACACATGATGCGGCAGCAGTACGAGGAGAAGTTGATGGCCGCCTCGGTAGGGGCGCAGGTTCCCGGGGGTGCCCCGCGGCCCCAGGGTCCACCGGCCCAGCAGCAGCAGCAGCAGCAGCAAGGCCCTCCGCAGAGTCTGTCGCCGCGTTCAGGGTCCGCGGAGCCGCAGGGCGGTGCCCCGGGGCCGCAGGGTCCTCCGCCTTCGGGGCCCGTCCCCACGTCCACGGGGCATCGCCCCCACCCAGCCGCCGCAGCCTTCCAACGAAACGAACCGCCGCCCAACTGGAACTCTGAATCTTCTCAAGCTACCTCAGGTACGTGTCCATTTGTGTGAAGTAATGCGTAAAACATCCCCGTGGCGACCGTTTGAGGACTCAATGTCATGTGGTTTGGGGACTACGGTTTCTGTGAAAGGGTTTTCGGGCACATGTACACATCATCATGGCTGCCAGATAAAAGTGTGCGTATGCCAGGGGTGTGTTCGTGTGTTGTGCAAATAAAGTGTGAATAAAACTGGCGTGTTGCTGAGCATTGGGTATGTATATCGCAGGAAACTGGACCCAACAACCGCCGCAGCAGCAACAGGCACAGAGCGTGTGGGACATCGACCCTCCCAAGTCACAAGCGCAGTCCTTCGATGAGATGCAACGCGTCGAGATGGAGCGCCAGAGGAGGGTACGATCACGTACATTCCTTTGCCTGAACTGAAAGCTGTTGAGATGGTGAAGCGCGAGCTGCTTGACAGCTCTTCCGGTGTGTTTGTCAAGTGGGAGTTTGTTTCTTTGTGCTCCGCACCGTGAGTTGCTGGGTTTGTCGTGCGTGCCGTCCCAGACCAAATGGGTGCTGCCTGGCCATCACTGGCGTGTTGACTTGTCACGTGGACACTGCGCACGATCTCCAATGTGACGAGGCCTCGATCATTCTCAAGCCCTTTTTTGTTGCAGCGTGAAGCTGAAGAGCAGGAGATGCAAAGAAGAAAAGAGGAAGAAATGATGAAGCAGCGCGAAGAAGAAATCAGAAGGAGGGAAGAGGAAGAGCGATTGCAGATAGAGCGACAGAAAGAAATGCAGCGCCAGGAACAGATACGGGTGAGTTGAGCGTGCTTGCGCGCACACCTACGCACGCGCATGTCATCCAGAAAATGTTTACGAATGCGGATGCGCGCTGTAGCTGTCGCACTGACTGATGTACGCGCATTGGTTGCAGAGAGAGCAGGAGGAAGCGATGATGCGGCAGCGAGACGAGGAGGCTCGGAGACAGAGAGAGGAGGAAGAAGAGAGAAGACGACAGGAAGAGATGAGAAGGCAGGAGGAGGAGATCAGACGGAGACAGGTGAGGCCGGAGAGGAGATGGAAGGGGTGCGACAAGATGGGTGCGTCCAGACTATAGAAAAGAAACAAAATGGAGTCGAGTTGAACAGTAAGAGAACGATATGTGGTAAGGCTAACGGGGATTTGAACTGTGCGGTGCGCGGTCTGACGTTTCGCTTTGGTCACAGGTGCAGGAAGATGAGATGCGACGTCAGCAGCACGAGATGCAGAAGGCGGCGGCGGAGGAGGAGAGGAAGAGGCGCGAGCAGGAGGAGCTGGAGCGCAAGAGGCTGGACGAGATCCGCCGCAGACAGGTCAGGACCGAGGAGGGACTGGGGAGGTCGAGATGGCGAGGGGTGTGGTTGGGGGGGGGGCAGGTCGGGACCGAAGTGAAGCTGGGAATCTGTGTGTGTGTGTGTGTGTGTGTGTGTGTGTGTGTGTGTGTGTGTGTGGCGGGGTGAGAATAGTGTGGAACAAGTGGGCGAAGAGGAGGGGTGAGTGAGAGGGCGTGGGGCAGGCTGGTGCCAAGAAACGGGAAAGATTCCAAAGTAATTAAATAACTGAAACCCCTGCACAAGTTTGTGTGTATCGCATGATGAGAACAAACTTTCAAAAGAGAAAAATGTTTGCAATTTGTGATGAGAAGTTTGCGGTGTGCATTGCAGGACAAGGCTGAAGAGCTGAAGCGGCAGCAGGCCGAGGCGATCCGCCGCATGCAGCAGGAGCAGATGGCTGACATGCAAGTAAGGGCGACGAAAGGGTCAGTTTGGGAGTCGGGGGAGAGCGAAGAGGATCGTTGGGCTGTTAGCTGATGCTGAGAGTGGTACAACAGCAGGGCAGGAAGGCGCTTTGTAACGTGTTGCTTGTTCTTCGTTGAAACGTAACAGAAGCATATCACCTCTGGTCCTTTTGCGGACACGGATGCGACTGGTCGTGAGTTTCGTGCACGTGACGTGTACGCTCGTGTTGATGACGTCTCGCACGTTGGTGTTGCAGCTGCCGTCCCACGCCCGCTGGGCGAACTCTACCGGTGCTACGATGAACAACGGACCGACACTTGCCGAGATTCAGAAGATCGAGGCAGAGAAGGCGGAGCGGGACCGCCTGGAGGTGCGTCACCGTGCGCGCGCATGTGTACCTGCGAAGCGTTTGGCAGGGCGATTTCACATAGAGCACATAGCAAACATCTCGTCGACAAAATCAGTGTTGCATTTCTGGACCATGCTAAACAGCACGGCACTGACCGTATTTCTGCTCGCGATTTGGTGCACTCTGTGAAAACGGCTTTCTTGGAGAAGGGGGGGGGGGAGAGGACATTGAGGAAGTGGCAGTTGAAAGTTGTGATTCGTTTGGTGTGCAGTGCACTTCGGTCTCTCTCACACCTGCGCGTTGTACTTCAGGAGGACAAACAGAAGCTGATGGAGATGCAGAGGCAGCGTCTCGCCGCCATTCAGCAGCAGCAACAGGCGCAGCAGCGATCCTGGACCGCGCAAAAGTACGTTGCGCACGTCCCTCACCACGCAAACACGCAAGCGCGCGCGCACACACACACACACACACACACACACACACACACACACACACAGTCGGCGCAAAGGTACGTTGGACTTGTCTCGCTTCACTTGTGCCTTTCCTCCCGATCGCTCAGGTTTGTCACGTGTCTCTGCAGAAGCGCGGCAGGGCTGGCCCCGCAGGCCGGGGCCCCGTCGCTGCTCGAGATCCAGCAAGAGCAGGCTCGACAGCTGGAGGAGAAGCAGCGACAGCAGCAGCAGGTTGCGCAGGCGCACAAGGCCAAGGTACGCACACGTGTTTCCGGGCACGTGCCGCACCCACACAACACACCCTGCGTTCTTGCATAAGTCAGTACACAGCTGTGTCAGCCACATCCACTGCAGTTTTAGTGTTTGATTTTCGCGCGTCAGATGCCGCTGGGCGCAGCAGCGGCGTGGGGCAACGTGAGCGCCGCCAATTGGGCGCAAGAGGGCGCGTGGGGCAGCGTGCAGAAGGCTGCGGCGGCGGGAGGGGGCGGCGGTGGCGCCCCCGGCGCCGGGTTCTGGGACGACGCGATCGGAGCCACCGGCAAGAAGCAGCAGCACCAACAACCCGCGCAAACGCACAACAAGTGAGTGACGATGTTCCTTCAGCGCATGGCGAAACACATTCTTTGCTCAATCGGTGAACTCGCCTGATACACAAGAACTGGGCTTGGCAGCAAACGAGAAGGATTTTTGTCTTCCTTGCTTTTGGCTTGGTTGAGCAAACTGTTTGTTGTGAGCAAGGCGTTGATCGGCACTTCTGTGGATCCTCAGATCTCCGCTGGTTTGTTTCAGTAACGCGGCGTTCCCCCAGCTGAACGCGGGAGGCGCCGCCGCGCCTGCGCAAAAACAGGGGAAGCCGAAGAACGCGCGCTCGGCCAAGGACGAGGTGAGAGAGTGCGTGAGGTTTGTGTGTGCGCGTGTGTGTGAAAACTCTTCTTCAACTTCATGTGAGTTCAGTTTTCACTGTTCAGGTGAAGCACAAAAAACTTTCGCCAACCGCCATTTGTCTCTGTCCCCAGGAGGCGGTGCAGCGTCTGTTCCAAGAGAACAAACCTCGCGACGAGTTCACGCAGTGGTGCGAGAATTCGCTCAAGGGGCTGCAGAGCAACATCGACGTTCCGACCTTCATCGGCTTCCTGCAGGAGGTCGAGTCGCCGTACGAGGTGAGCAGCCCTTTGGCCCGCTGCGTGCTGCCCGCCGTACCCCAATCACCACTCCACCAAGAACACAGCTGTTTCCTTGATGGAGATGGCGCACAACCCTATTTGACAACCCCCACTGAATGCGTTGCTGCGCAAACCTGAGCAAAAATTGAACGCAGCTCCCATTGAGACGTTCAGGAAGGCGGTCCGTGTGAGGTCATCTGCTTCATGTCTCGCGAGAAAGACAGTGATCGGAAGCGCTGGTCGTTGACAGGTGCACGACTACGTGCGGACGTACCTGGGCGAGTCACGTGACGCGGCGGAGTTCGCGAAGCAATTCATCGAGAGGCGGAGCCACTACAAGAACAAGATGCGACAGAACCAGCACGAGGTGAGCTCAACACAGCCGGAACACCGAAGAAAGGGGGGGGGGGAGGCGGGTGCGAAGCGAAAAAGTCAGGAGACAAACTCAACCAGAAGGGCTGCAAAAGCTGACGTGCAAATGACCAACAGGAAGTCACGCGGAGCAGTGTCATCTTTCCAGAACTGCTGTTCATCGACACTAATCTGATCATCGCGTGTTTTCTCCGCAGGAGATGTGGGGCCCGGCTCCAGCGGTCAACCCTCTCGCCGCCAAACAGCAACAACCACCGCTCAAATCCGCCGCACAGCAGCAACCGCAGCAGCAACACCACAACAACAGTAACAACAGCGTGGCGTCGGCCGCTGCAGCAGCAGCCGCAGCGGAGCTGGAGGCGAGTCGCAAGCAGAAGAAGAAGGGCAAGATGCAGAAGATCGACGCGAGTTCGCTGCTCGGCTTCACAGTTCACGCCGGGGACCGAGTCAACGTCGGCGAAATCGACTCCGTCGACGGGTGAACGCGGCCCAAGCGACGACGCCCTGAACACAGGCAACGCCATCTGACGGTCAATACTGCTGCTGCTGAGGTTGGATTGAGTTAGTGGTTTCCATGGGAACTGGCCCGTGTTGCATGCTGTTACTTGTGTGGCCAGAACCTCCTGGTGGGAGAAACAAAAACTACTGTCCACAACCGGCCCCGCCCTCCTGGCTGTTGTCACGGAGACGACGGGGCCCGACGCCATAACTGCTGTTTCCGTCACGTGATGCACCACGTGGTGGGCTCAACTCAGATGCGGACGCCGCCACTGTCACCAGCAGACTTTTTCCAGAAGCTGCAGAGGGACAAAGGCTCGTCCGTGTGTCCAGCGTTGTTTTTTCTTTTGAAGACTTCGTTCGTGAGAAGAAAACACATCGACATGATGCAATACAGACGGTCTGTTTTGAAGATTCGTCGTATTTGTGTGTTTCTTACATTGTGAAACGTTTTTTGAAACCGTTTTCATATCATTTCCAACTTTCATCTACCGTTTCATTCAACTCATGGTTCATCATGTTCATTCATACGCCTGTTTCACGCTCTGTGTCACGCGTTGCGTCTGCTGTGTTTTGCCGCGCGCGACGACGCGACATCCACGTGACTTTGGACAGAGACGCAACGCACGATGCACGTGTCGTGAACCCGGCCCGAGGCATCGACGCAGACAAGTGTTCGAATCGGATTTCTGAAAGTGCCAAAGAAACTTCTAACAAAACAGTTGGTTTGACTGCTTCCTTGACGAGGAGCGACACATATCTTTCCCTCCTCCCCCAGTCTGTGTGGATGGAAGTCCAAAGTGTGAAGCCTGTTCTCACCGGGTGCGTCGTGCATTCCGTCCCTGCACCGTGGTCGCACTCGGGAAGGGGATGCCACGCAGGACGCACTCTGTGTGAACCTGGCCAAAGGCATTGTTCTGTAATCGGGTAAATTGTTTGTTTGCTGCCTTTCCGAAGGTGCTTTCTTTCGTCAGCTGTTTCAAGTGAAAGCTGCAGTTTTCCGCGCGTGCGCACTGTGCGTCGTGCTCCGACTCCCGCGGTGAAGGTTCCTTCTGGATGCGTCGCGAGCCACGACGCAGCCGTGACGCGTTCAGTGGGAAACACCCGAGGGGCACAGCTCGAGTTCGAGCGATTTCCGTTCAATTGAAAAACACTGCGCTGACGAGTTTCGTGCTTCCCTGATGTTTGTTCGAAGTTGTGACCCTTAGTTTGGTGTGGAAGCTGCAGGGGACGATTCGTTGTCAGTGTTACGGTTGGGGTGGGGATGGGGAGAGCAGCGCCTGAGGCTGACGTGCTCTTGTGCATCGGATGTGTGTGAGAGGCCGTGTGCATGTGGGATGCGTCACGCGTTGAGGCCCCGCGAGTCAAAACGCGGAGCGTCGTCGCGTTTCGTCGTTCGGGCTTCAGCGCGTGAAGCTTCCCCGATGTGAACCCGGTGTAACAGGACCAGACAACGACCACACTATTTGGTCGTTCTCTGGTCCTGAAATTTCAGGACCAGGCAATGACCACCTAGGACTGGGGGGTATTTTTCCATTGTGCTGATATCTCTGTCAGTGGTAAGTATCACTTTTCATTGAAAACTTTTATCAGTGCTGATAAAAGTTTTCAATGAAAAGTGATACTTACCACTGACAGAGATATCAGCACAATGGAAAAATACCCCCCAGTCCTAGGTGGTCATTGCCTGGTCCTGAAATTACAGGACCAGAGAACGACCAAATAGTGTGGTCGT
>JAAUXT010023356.1_pt1 | contig 16531 bp, 14 predicted proteins | sample 7278171 | NCBI WGS metagenome assembly JAAUXT01 (sample SAMN14350112, study PRJNA611818) | marine sediment metagenome | isolation source: surface marine sediment (1.8m) | place: French Polynesia: Moorea | collected 2018-08 | reverse complement strand
CCAGGCCGGTCCATGCTGTATCACCTTTGAGACGGTCGCGTGCCACGCTTGTAATGACCAACACGCGTCTCTGAGTTGCAAGAGATCGAGGACAGGTCGATCGATGACCCCGCGCAACGACCAAACCTGATACAGCATGATGACCGGCCTGGCAGAACGGAGAACACCCTCGTATTTGATTCCAAACTATTTTTTCGTCAGCTATTTGAAAGGGTGCAGTACATGTGTGCTGCAGTGAACCATGAATTCCACCTACCATCTGAATATTTCAGGGCTGCGAGACATTGCTTCAATCGCTTTAATTTGTACTTTTTGAGCTTGTTTAGCGTTGCAGTCGTCTCTTCGTCACTGGTTCCTGGACGGCAAAGGAAAATGAGGGAGTAAACACGATAAAAGTTTGTTTTATCGCCCACCAGTCGACACACAAAAAAATTATGTGAAATACGATCGACGTACAGTGAGTGCCAAAGTTAAAGATTACAATATCGCCTCACCCGCTTCTCTCAAGTGCAATTTTATCCGTTTTAGTAGTTTCTTCTTTTGCAACTTCGTCTTCTCTTTCTCGCTTGTTGCGTCCATGCTTTCTTGTGTGATTTACCAACGCACTTGATCAAAATAAAACGGAAGAACTAGCATGCATATCATGTAGAAAACAAAATCAGCACAAACAACTATGTTCCAGTTTGCTGTTAAATGTCTGTCAGGTTTCACTGGCAATGTATGTGATTTGTTTCAAAATATGTCTGCCTCATTTGCGAGAGATAAAAGGTCATTTTCAATGAAACATACGATGGCCTGAATTGTATGCTGTGCCATTTAGTCCACAGAATGAAATCGCCAACCTCAAGTGCACACAAAGGCCGAAAGAGCACGTCGTACATAAAAGGGAGACGAGCTCACGACGCCGTCTTCAAGCGGTTCACGCAAATAAATCTGGTTCCACTTGAATGGAAAAATCGGTCTTACTCAAGAATTGATATGGGGATGTTTAGTTCCCTCTTAAGCAAACAATTGGGTCAGTTTGAAACCACTGTCAACCAATGAGTTGATGAATAAAAATCAAAAGAAAAAAAGCAAATAAATAAACAAATAAAAGAAAAAAAAAAGAAGAAGATGGTATTCTGGTGAATGTGCACATCCTCCCATTTGCAGTAGAATTTTGTTGTTTTGTTTTCTGAGACAGTCCCATTCCATTGGCAAAAGTACTGATCACCTCTGTGTCATGTTGGTGATGCCATGTTCGCATGTTGGTGATATTTTATATTTCACCATTGACATGCCTGACAATTACGAGCACAAGCCGCAAAGTCCATGATCTGAATTTTCCAACACAAAGGAAAAAAACCTTTCCATTTGCTGCAATGTGCAATACCAAAGTAATTGTCACCACAAACAAAACAAAACATCCAGACAGAAGAAGAGTGGGCACACACTTCCGACTTCCACCGATGGTTGGCACACACTTCCCACACGACGCGCTGTTCAGTTGAGTTGTTCCAAGCAGACGTGCACGATATGGCTGACAAGGACGCGAGTGAAGAGGGTAGGCATTTTTGTCGCTCTACTGGCTCGATAATTCCTTTGGATTTAGATTCTACAGACTCATGACTCCCAGTGTATATGTTGTAACTGTTGCTGAGTCGCCAATAGTTGATGACTGAGGACAAAAAATGTTGGTTTTCGAAGAAACATGTCTTGAAGAAAGAGTCCAGATTTCCCAAGTGAATCTCTCGATCTCGGATCAAACTGATTGTAGACTACGCTGCCAATGAAAACACAAAATTGTCCTCTTTCATCGCCAGACAGATGCTTGTCATGAGCTGTTGCAAGGCTTTGACGGATCCACAAAACGCCATGAATGTGACAAGCTTTTTCTTGTGGACGCTGTCATGTGGTTGTTCTTTTTTAGACTCCAGACCCTTTTTTCCAGACCTTTTTCCTTTTCTTTGTGGACCCGTTCAATGTTTCCAGTAAACTGACAGATTTCGTTGTGTTCGACACCACCAAACCCCGCGTTCTCGCGTTTAAACCTGCTTTTAGACAAACAATGACTTCTAAAAGTGGTCACTGGATCATTCAAAACTTTCCCGTCATCTTTCCTCAGAAGAAAGTGACCAGAAAGAGTTTCAAACTGGGAACGAAGGCCGATCAGAAAAAAAAAGGGACCAGTCCTGCACCTGGTGTTTACCGTTTGTATCTTTTGTTGAAATGAAGATTTTCAACACATCGACCAAATGGGGGGCAGGTTGTTATGCGCCTTGTCTGTTGTGCCAAGAAAACAAAACTGGTTGGATCGCAAAGTGGGCGGGCATGTACTTGGGATGTGATCTCGCTTTTCTGTACATTTCGCCCATCATCTACGTACATACAGTTCTGCAGATAAAATCGACGGTCTGAAAAGAAAAGTAATTGTCCGTCGCGGAAGAACTGAGAGAAAAACTATCAACTTGACGAACACCTGCCAGAAAGTGGATCGTAAAATTTGATCAGCAAGCTGACCAACACCAGGATCTGCTGCACAGCCCTGTCTTCCATTGCAGTAGTTTGTTCAGTTTTGTGAGACACAGGCTCTGCTTCTAAGACGCGCCGAATTTTTGCCACGACATCGGCGATTCTCATCTGATCACACCTTGTTTTTGGCCAGGAGGGGGTCAGCCGCCCAAAGTGTGCTGGACCTTGTGATGGTGACTAGAAACTTTGGTTTAGCCGGTCTATGTTGTGCAAATGAAATACAGCTGTGTACCCAAACACCCGCAGCATCCCGAGGCGTGTCTCAACAAAGAAAGTGTTCATGTCTTTCAAGGTATCGTTGTTCTCTTTCAGAAATTCCTCCCCTTGAAGACATGACCGACATGCTTCAGCAAGTGGAGAAGATGCGAGGTTCTATGAACAGTTCGCACACAGCAAATGCAGCTGAAACACAGACATCTGCGAAGACCAATTCATCAAGTTCAGCTGCGGCCACCCAGAAAAAGGTGACTCGTCAAACTTCGAGATTTGAGCACGCACTTGTGATGACCTCGTGAAAAAATAGTTCTTTTACATTTGAACAGTCCACCTGACATTACATTTGAACAGTCCACCTGACATAGGGCTCCCACGTTTTCTTTCCAAGAAATCCATCCAAGGAGCGTCGAAGAATTCCTTTGGCGGTTTCAAGAAAGGATTCCTGTGTAGCTCGTCCGACACACCCAAGCCTCAAAGGACGAAGACGCCGAATGAGCCTTCAGATGACATGCCCTTTATCAAACCTGCCAATTCCGACGCTAAAGATTCCAGCCTGAGGCTTCCTGAGGTGCAGGACGCCTTAAAACTTGGGGAGTCCTTTGCAGAAAACAAAGGTGCGTTCGACGTTGGCGTGTTCGTTCCTGTTCAAGCAGAATTTGTTCTGGCCTTCCTGAGGTTGCTTCGCTACAATGCAGAAGACAACTCACCTAAAGTTGCGGTTCAAGCGCAAAAAGCAGAGCAAGAAAAGGTTGACTTTCAACATTTACAACACTGTTTCAGAATGGGTGACTGATGATTTGCTGAAGAACATCGAGAAGAGCGACATTCTTATGAGGCAGATGAATAACCCCCGATTCATGAAAGCGATTCAAGAATTCCAAACAAACCCCACCTCAGCCCTCGTCAAGTACGCCGGGGACAAGGAAATGGAGGACTTCTTGAGGGAGTTTTGCTCCATACTAGGTGATGTTTTCCACCCGTTGATTCTGTTTCTCAATCAGGCCGTCACGCCTCACGCCATTTACATCTCACTTCCCCCAAGGTATGCTGGAATCTCCTCCCCCCCCCCAACCTGAGGTGCAAAAAGAAGCCTCCAGCCCAGGAAATTATATTCAAATTCTTATAAAAAAAAAATTTAAAAACTGGACAAAAATTCACTTGAGAATTCAGAGTGTTTGTTGGCCCCCCTCCCCGTGGATACAAATGTTCAAAATCTGGTCAAAAGTCTTTCTTGTGAATTCAGGGTGAGGACTGACAATCCGCGGAAAGCCAAAGTTTTCAAGCCTGGTTGAAAATAATGGCAAAACTCGCCACCCCCTCCCGTTGAATTTGTTCGAAATCTGACCAAAACAATTTTGGGATCTGAGGAATTGCTGTCCGTCCCTTGCTGCCAGGGCGCTGGAAATGAAACGTCTTTTTGAACAAGAGGGTCATGCTGCCGGCCAGGCAAGTGTTGTTGCAACATGTTTTCGTTTTTCCTGAACAGGCGCTCATTTTGAAAACTTCACCGCATCAAAGGAAAAGAAGAAGAAAATCCCGCCTTCCAGGTCGACGGCGTCTCCCGGGGTGAAAACTCACGCAGCTGATGGTGCAGACATTAGTGTCAGGAGTAGTACGGACAGTAAAACTGCTACAGCTGAAGACGAGAAAAAGATTCAGGAAATTCTCAGTGATCCCGAGCTGAAGGACATACTGCTGGACCCCAGAATACAGAAGCTACTTGAAACACTCAGGACCGATCCAGAAGCAGCGCAAAGGTAAAAGATCTCCCAATTTGCAAGTATGCCTCTCCGCAAAACCCACAATGACCAGAATGTGCTTGAAACTGCGATGGCACTGTGGATTGACACTCAAGAACGTAATAACACCGGATCTTTTTTGCCAAGAACAAAAAAAAACAAAAAACAGGACGTTTTCATGTTTGTCTTGCAGGGTGTTACAGGAAGGCGGATCGGACATTCAAACGAAAGTGAAGAAACTAGTCGATGCGGGGGTGCTGGGCTTTCAAAGATGACATATTTTGTACGTGCGCTCTGCTTCCATTTACAAGGATACACATGTGAAAGTTATTTAGTATTGAAATAAATACCAGAAAGATCCGCAACTGTAACTTGTTTGAGTGTTGTGTACGAACATGAATTTTCGAGGATGGGTTGTATCGTTGATGGAGCAGGTACCTTACTTTATTGTGCGAAGTCCCTTTAGGGCGAAGCACCATGTGGTAGTGCAGTATATGGCAAGGTGGATGAAATGTCCCCTGCCCCCTCCCCCAAACCCCGTCCCCCTGCCTGATCCCCCTTTTGGCTGGACCCCCCCCCCCCTGGCAGACAGTATGACTGGTGGAAGACAAGGAGGACAAGGAAGAATTGATATCACCGGCGTAAGGGACTTCGCACTGCAGTTGCTTTGAGCACTGCTTCTTGTTTCACTGGAGCGGCGGCGATGATAACCATATACACCTTGAAGTTCCAGATCTTGGCTGTGATTCTGCAGTCCGACCGTTTTGAGCGGGATCTGAGTGCTGCCACCTTTAGACTGTAAGAGTATTTTCCAGATAAACCGAACTGCACACAGTACAACCAGTAGCTAGGGAGATTTGTCACGAATCAATTTGTTTTCCTCCATTTGAGAGAATTTTCTGAAGGTGACTTTTTTTGCAAAGCAAGTGAAAGGGTGTATGGCAAGGTGTGTTGATATTTTTTCTTTGATGAATTGACCTCAGTTAGTGAGAAAACCAAATATTCACGGGCAGCTGCTCCTGAACAGCGCGCTGTTTGGTCCACATGAGGCGAAAATGGCGGCGTCCACTGGCAACAACGATCAGGCTGCAAATCCTGCTGAGGAGGAATCAGATGAAAAATTCAATCAATTTTACTCAGAGGTAAATTAACTTTGGAACAGTGTGATCAGTTCAAGCTGAAACAGGGGTTCGAGTTTGGCCCGATGCTTGTTTTCTGAGTGAGAAACAAGACTTCAGAACCGAAAGGTTTTTGGCTACGCTGCAGACGTACATTAGATTTGAGTCCATTTGTCTACTGTCAAGATCTGTGTAGATCTCAGAGTGTTTGGTCTTGTATTGGATGCGAATCTGGATTTGGACCAAGGATTGAAGACTTGCGTGCCATTTGTATTCATTTAGTCAAGAGCACCGACACATTTGAAGTGCAAAGGGCCAGAGATTGAAATTTGTTCAACTTGAAATCTGGATTTAGAGAGTCTAGATCTGGGACGGGGGTAGATCTGGACTCAACCACTGATGTTGATCAGCATGACAAACAATGGTCAAACCATTTGCCCCATTTTTACTTTGAGAACCTGTGCTTCAGTGGGCACAGACGATGAAATTGTTTGCAAACAAGACTCCCAAGTGCAAGACATGCTGATCGACAGAAGTGACATCCCCTCGTATTCTGTTTGACAGTCTGCTTGTTGGCAATGCCAAAACTGTAGTCTGTTGAATGATTCACAAATTGACGAGAGCATCGTGTGTGTGTGTGTGTGTGTGTGTGTGTGTGTGTGTGTGCGTGTGCGCGCGCATATGTGTGTGTGAAACGTTTGTGCAAGTGACAGGTCTGAAAGCGCCTCGAGACTGAATTTTGCAGCATTGTGTGATTCTTTGTGGTTTTCCAGGTGAAAGCCATTGAAAAAGAAGACTCCGTTCTCACGTCAAAGCAGCAGATCGACAGATTAAACCGGCCGGGTTCCACCTATTTCAACTTGAATCCATTTGATGTATGTTGATAAGAGATTTGAAATTGAGAAAGAAAAACATTGGTGCGACTGCCAGGAAGTCATTCAAAACGTACGGTCGTTGATGCCTTACACTCGTACATTTTTCAGGTGCTTCAAGTTGACTATGACACGCCACTCAGCGACATCAAAAAGAAATTCCGACGAGTAAGTTCTTTGTGGTGCGAAATGAATTGTAAAACACAAAACAAGTGAAGTCAGGTGAAGAAGGACGCCGTGTTCAATGAATCGAACTCCACGACTGTTGACTCAAGGTGGGACCACTTTTTCAGATGTCCATCTTGGTGCATCCGGACAAAAATCCGGATGACACGGAACGAGCTCAGAAAGCATTTGATGGTGAGTACCTCTCGGCTGTGGTGGGGCTTTGCTGCGATGAAAGTTCGATTGGATCGGGCGTTCGTTGACATCTGATCTCTTGTGCTTGTTTGATGTGTTTCTGTGTGCACAGCTGTATGTGTGTGGAAACAATTGACCATGTTGTCACCTCACGTGTCTCCTTGTTTATTTCAGCTTTGAGCAAAAGTTGGAAAACTTTGGAAAATGAAGAAGGTTACAACAAGTGTATGGAAATCATAGAAGAAGCCAAAGAGAGGGTGAATGAAATGGTAAGGATGGGAACAGGATAATTTTGCGTGTTTCCGGGATCGGCGCGAAGTCGATGAGTTGGCTTTCATCTCACGTTTGGGTCTGGCGCTCAGACGTAATCTTGGATCCAGTCGTGCCACCTGGTGTGGTTTGTGCCCGGCATATGCGTGCGGAGGAGGCAAACCTTGTTATGTGGTGGCAACACGTTGAGGCATTGGCGCTCACCACTCGGGGGAGGGTGGCACAAATGAAAATGCTTTTTTTGTGATCACCATACTGCCCCCTCTGATCACCACTGGCGGGTGATCCGAGGGAGGTGTGCTCACAGCTGACAAGTTGTTCGTGGTGCTCGTTCAGCAGGGGCACCTGCATCCCTACCCTGCCTGACCCCTCCCCGTCAAGTCGTGATCGGGGGGTGGGGGTGATTACAACCGAGATATTCTCTCCAAAGCAGTGATTCAATGATCACCACTGATAAAATATCAGTGGTCATCAGCTGCTGCTTCCTCCCCTGTGACTGTGTGTGGTGTGTGTGTGGTCCATCGATGAGGCCAAACCCAACAACTAAAACCCCAGTGGCAAGTGAAGGAAGTTACCACTTGGAGGACAGTTACAAGTCCCATTAGAGGACTCAGTACTTTCAATCGTTGAACAGGTCAGACAGAAGAAAAAGCAGCTGAAAAAAGAAGGAAAGCCACAGGACGTTCCTGAAGATATTTTAGAGAAGGTAAATGCATTTGTTCAGTATTTTCGTGTGTCGTTTTCCAACAGAATGGAAGCGAACACTGGGAAGGGACTTTTTTCCACTCCTGTCGGCAAAAGATACAAACAGGTGAAAAACACGAACTCTTCTGACCAGCGTCGGCAAAAGATACAAACAGGTGAAAAACACGAACTCTTCTGACCGGCTACCAGTAAATTTGAGTGGATTTTTCTTTTTGCAGTTCAAACACGCAGTGTATGTTCAGACGTGCAAGCTGTTCGCAGATTTGGAACGAATGCGACAAGAACAGGAAACTCGGGAACAACACGAAAAGTAAGCGAGCCAGTGTTTCCTCGACGTTGTCTCAGACTTCCACTGCAATTATTACAGGTGCAAAGTTAGGGGAAAGCAGAGCCTGAAGTGTGAGAAAGAAGTGTGGGGAAGAGTTATCTTGGCTTTTAGATGTCCACTTTATTATTGACTGTGCCCTTGTCGTCATTCAAACAGTTGACGGGTCGGCAGAATAAGAGTCCATCTCAGACAGGATCGATGTGAGATTTATTTTGGTGGTTTCAGCTTCTTCATAATCTGTCGCTGTTTGTAGGAAAAGAAAAGCAGAGGAAGAAGTGGAAGAGCAAGAGAGAAAGAAGCTGGAAGTTGAGTGGAATAAAAATTTCGAAGTGAGTCTCTGTCACTTGTTTACCGCAGAATTCGTTGTCAGTCTGCACACAATGTTCCACCACCCCCTCCCAAAAACAAAACAAAACAGATCACCTCAGATTCAAAAAATGCCGTGCAGCAGGAGTGAATAAACTTGTGACCCAATAAAATGTTCAGCCACCAAAACTTGTGTTCCAGGAAACGAGACAGGGCCGTGTGAATAGTTGGCAGACGTGGAACAAGAAAGCTGGCAAGAAGTCGAAAGGAACATTCCGTCCCCCAAAGAACAAACAAGAGCCGAGGTAGGAGCGGGTACTCTGGTCTGTACATATTGTACGTGTTGTGACCTCGCGGGAGTGACAGTTGACCTGTGAAATTTAGGCAATCTTCACGGTGATCTCGGTTTCGAATGTTTGCGAAAGGAAGTCCACTGTTCGAACAAGGGCACCAGATCTGTCCAATTGAAAGCGAATTCTTCAGTGAAAGCGGGAAAATGTCCGTGGAAACAGGCATGTGTTGCGAGTTCCCTTCAAACTGCCACACATTGTCGACGTTGTCCTGTATGCACACCGTGGAAAAGTCACAATTCGCCAATTGCCTTCGCTCTTCGCTTGGTGTGAGGTGGCCACAAAATCATATTTGAAGAAGCGGGGCAGTCACACGAGAACGTTTCCCTTTCGGTCAAAGCAAATTGTCGCACCCACACGAGCACTGGTTTTGTGTAGAACTGAGCGACAGGGAGTTTATTTGTCCTTTTTGTACCGGTGGATTCGTTGATAGCCAGACACTATTAGTGTACAAAAATAGTCGCTGTCAGACGGGGGAGCGTTTCACGATCATTTCACGTGCGACGAAATTTTGCATTTATTGTGTTCACGAAATTGCTGGTTACGAGTGTCAGATTGCTCAATGGCGTGAAGCTCCAAACACCAGTATTGGTTCTGTTGTGTACACTTCTAACAGAACTCTCGTATCAATGGGAGTGACAAAAGGAACACTCAAACCTTCAATTTGCCAATGCCATTTGTGAACATGCCCAAACACGCATTCTTTGTTTTGACAGCAAGTTGAATCATTGTCTGTTGCAATATTTTATTGATCAAATTGAACCCCCGTGCGTGTAACTAGAATTTTACCCGGCTATACAACGTATCACAGATGTTGACAGGCCTTGTGGTGTGCGTCCACAAACGCATAAACAAACAATAGTTTTGATATAAGCGCGTTGCGCGTTGGTTCAAATAAATCGTGTACGAATGTACATCTCGTAGCGTTTCATTGTTCGTGATGGACTGCAGGAAAAGAGGAGTGTTTAGAGGTTTGCCCGTTTCAATTTGCGAACGAGAGGAAACAACAGGGTGAGGTCAGGACCGTTGTGACGTCAATTTCGAAAGTCAATGTCCCGTGTAAACTTGCGATGCCTTGTTTGTGCGTCGCCGTGGACTGACTTGTGCAGAACCGCGTTTGTATCGCTGAAAGAAGTGATTCTCTTTCGTAAACTCAGCAGACTGTGTGTGAGGTTGCTGACATATTCACAGCAAAACTGAGAAACCACAGTGCAACTGATAATGTGGCGAGAAACTACCGTACATTGCACACGACAGAACTGGGATCAGTCGACAGATGCCGTGTCATCTGTGTTGTCATCTTCATCTTCGTCTTTGGTTTCCCCTGTTTCTGCCATTTTCTGCACATCTTTGTTTTCTTCCTCTTCTTCCTTCGCTGTGTTTGAATTGTGTTCTGTTGTTTCCTCTTTTGCCTCGCCTTTGTCAGTCTTTCCCTCCTCGTCGCTTTCTTCGTATTCATACTGTATTGACGTATTGTTTCCAGCGTCGAACTCCAGTTGGATGTCGTCTCTCTTGACGATGGATCCTGTGTCGCTCGTGTCGCTGATGCTCACACTGTTGTCGGAATCGTTATCGTCCGCCTCCTGTGATTCGTCCAACGCACCGTCTGACCCGTGTGTTACACTCACGTCACTTTCTGTTTCAGTTTCGTTTTCGTACATTTTGTTCAGTTTGGGCATCTTCTCCTCGTCTGAATGCTGGTCGAGGTCACCGGGTTTCATCGCTTGGAGATCAGCCTCACTTTGACTCTGCGCCATGAACTCTTCGTCCCACGGATTTCCTGTGTGATGGCTCTTTGGTGTGTCTGCCTTGTCTGAGTCGTCGACCATGTACGTCAGAGTCTCCGTTGATGTGTCGTTCATGTTTTCAGTGGCGTCGGCGTTGCTGGTCGATTCACATCGCTTCGTTTCAGGATCAGCTTCTTCCATGTCTTCGTCCTCTGATGTGTCACTTTCAGACTCGGCAGAAGAACTTGTTGAAATGTCTTCAGTCTGTTCAGATTTCCTGTCCCAAGGAAAAATCATGAGCTTCGTGGGGATTGGCAGCTGGCCCATGTTCGCATCCAGTTTCCAGTGGAGGCTCTTCGCAAGACGAACTTGGCAGAATTTCTGCAGAGTCCGATGCTTCTCCAGGGCCTCACTGATCAGATTCTTGCGCTCAACAACAAGAGACGCATTTTCACCCAGGTGTTCCCACGTACAGTCCGCCATCAAGTTCCGTCCGAACTTGTCTGCCTCTGCTGGATCGAGGGTCTGCAGGAGGGTGAGGAGGGAGTCTAGAGCGACCGAGCACTTGTCGCACGGCTGGCAGTACACGACGATGTGCAGGATGGCCTGGTGCAGCACGCTGTCCTTGTCGGACGCGTACGCCGTGTGACACGTCTGCGGCGCGTTGGCGAACGGGAGCGGATCGGCGCCGCCGCCGCTGCGGATGAGGATCTCAAGAAGCGGCTTGAAGTCCTCCAGTTTGATCTGATTGCGCTGGAAAGTGTGCCTGCGCAGAAGAACAGAGCGAGTTGCAAGGAACATGTATCTGTTGGAGGTTTCCGTCACCCGACCGAGACCCAGCACGTGGGAACAGGACAGCCCCACCCTGGTGATTGATGGGATTTGAGGTTCACTGGATATAAATATACCAGAGCCTCGACCGACTTGCCCTTGGGTGTTCGACCGACTTGCCATTGGTTTTTTCGACATCAACCTTTTTCAGGTAGGTGATCTTTCTGTTTTTGTTCAAAATTATTTTTCAGCTCTGAAATTTGTTTGTAATTCACTGGGCAAACTTTTTTTATGATTGAGCTTTTGTTATTCTTTGTTTGTTGTGATCTAGCTGTGCGGAATGTGACCTCAAGCGAAACGAGTCTAGGTATCTACTTTTCTTTTCGTGTGATCAATGCTGTTTTTGTATTGTAATCCTTGGCTCTTTTGCACTGACTGGAAAATCTCAAAACGCATGTTTGGATCAAGGATGGCGGAATCAGGTTTTTGTTGTGAGTGGAACAGGATCTGCTCCTTGTCTCTGCAGTTTTACCTGTCCACAGCAGCGATGATTTCTGTGATGTAACTCGTTTCGTGCTCTTTGTTGGACTGCGGGTCTCTGTAGGCGATGCTGGTGGTCAGGTCCAGATTGTGACGGATGAACAGCTGGAAAACTTCCGTGACGAAGTTCACAGGGAAATCGTGGTGTCGCTCCACGAAGTTGGTCAAATGCAGGATTTTCTGCAAAACCTGTGGGGGTGGGAAAAAGAACTTTGTCTCCTGGTGAAAAAGTGTGATATATGTGCGAGCAATTTGTTGGTCGATTCGAAATTTATACAATTGGACGCACCAGGAGAGGCACGGGGATGCCGTACGAGTTTTTGATGTTGATGTCGCAGCCGTGGGTGAGCAGCAGCTCGTACATGTGGATCATCGTACTCGCTGAGTTGACGAGGTTCTGCTGCCGCATCACCTGCACCGAGACCCAGACCTCCAGATTCAGTTCACATTGGTTGAGCACAGAAGGATGACATATTTGCAAACAAAACAACCCGATCAGGTGCAGAATTTTTCGCAAAATCTGCTCAGGATCAATGAAAAGAAAGTATCCAGATGAATGTGGCAAGAACTGTTGGGGTTGCTTGAGAAGAGACGAGACTCGTACACTCAGTTCCTGATACTCTACTGTTTGAACTGTTTACTCGTAAAGAATCCAAGACGTCAAGTTGAGTGACAAACTGTTCAATTTCAGAGGACCGATGGCCAAATGCCAGCCAGTACAGAAACATTTGAAATGAAATCGAGGGACGAGTTTCAGGTATGATCGCCCACCTTCTGCCTTTGAATCTTGCGGTGGCGACACAAGACTTTGTTCAGTGAATCACACGTCTGACCCACCCGCTTGCGTGTGTCTTGTTTCCTCAAACTTTTGTTTGGTTTCTTTTTCTGGTTTGATGTGTCATTTGTGATTCAGTCTCGAAGCATGCAGAAAGCGTTCTCGCAACGCTGCATTCGGTCATTGAAATCACCTGTAACAATCTGGTAGCGTAGAAGAGAACTTGCGAGTCTCCGACTGTTGGACTCGCCCCTCCATCCAGCAGGATCTTGATTACATCACAGAGAATGTTCAAGTGATATTCTTCACCATAGCTTGTTCTACTCGCTGATCTGAAAGCAAAAAGTACGATCTACTCTTTCATGTGCAAGGAAATCAACGTTCCACTTGCACACAAGTGGACGAATATTCCCATTTGGGGACAGCGATGCATTTGGCTGAAGTTCAGGGGTTCTTGACAAATCTCGAAAGCTGTGCTGTTTACTGTTCGTCTGTGTCATGGCGCTGATTTTCAACACAAATTCCAATTCAGGACAGCAAATTCAGCATGAGTTCGTACCTTCTGGCGCACATCAGGAGCAGATGCATTGCTGTGTTGCCGAACTTATTGATCGCATTGACATCCACTCCAACAGCCAGCAGATACCGGAGCGTATCCACAGTGGAGGATTTGACTGGCTCCGATGCTGTCGGTCCCATTTCCCCGATGCGTGAAGTCAACAGGTGCAAAGCTGTGTTCCCGTCCTCATCTGTGTTTTGCAGCAGAGTCGGACCCGCTTTGTTGAGCAGAAACGATGACGTGGTGAGGATGTTGGACTTGGTTTCCGATGAGAATAAGTCGTGGAGAATCATTGGCCATTCTTCGGTGACGTTGGTGGGAAGTTGAGCTCCTAATTCCAACATGGCGTGGGCGATCTGTTCATTGTGGATCAAAGCCATCTTGAGCATGTGAGATCCTTTGTCGTCTTGTCCTGACAGTTCCTTGGGACAGCAAGCAGCCAGGTACCTTCCACACTCCAGGGCCCCTCGCTTGCAGGCTTCAATCATGAGGTCCTCCATGTTCACCAGTCCCTTGGTCGATTTGTGTTCCAGTAATGTGTGCAGGCAGAGGAACGTATCATTGTCCAGGACAAACGAAAATGCTGACATTTTCCCTCGAGATGTGGAAACATTGGGAATTCTGATGTTGCACAGAAGGTCGGCTTTTGCACCCAGATCCAGAAGAACCTTAGTCGTGGCCTGTTGACCCAAGGCACAGGCAACGTGAAGGGGGTAATTCTGTTTGGCTTCCTTCAAGTTGTAAGGATAGTTGTTCAGCATAAACTTAACCAATTCAACTTGGTTTGCTTGCAGAGCGGCCATTAACATGGTGTTCCCCTTCGGACCTGAGATCTCGAACATTCGCTTTTTGTCCTTCCTTGGAACCTTGTCCAGTAAACCCTTGAACTCTTCTTTGGCATGTGTCTCAGAGAGCCTCTGAGCTCCGAGCTCTGTCAGCAGGTCGCAGAACTGAAATGCAGAATGTGGTGAATTGAAGAATTAATCAGACCAGCCGCCAGCACACTGAATTTGGTTGATATCATCGTGAAGCTTTGTCAACAGTGAAAAACGATATGGATCTATCCTGCATCTGTTCGAGTGCTGAAACCAGGAAATTGCAATGATGGAAACCCCAATTCACCTGGTCGACGATAACTCTGGTTACACCGTCCATTCCTGAGCCACTGTTTCTTCTTTTTCTTTGGCATTCGCGTAAACCTGGCACGATGACACACGGATCCTCTGTCATCGTGCTGTGTGCTCACGCCATGCAACCGCTTGCTGAAATGCACATTTTTTTAGGTTACCGAGGTGAGGCATTTGGTTGGAACTTTGTGTGCTTTTCTCTGAATGGAAATTGGTACTTGGCGTGGAGATGCACTCTGTAAACCGTGCCATTCACTGAGACTTGCAGGCTGCCCCTGAGGAACAAGTTTGAAGACGCATTGACGTCGGTGCAATTTGTGCTTGTGTCTGGAGGTTCTTTGATTTGAGTCGTGTCAGTTCCCGTAGAATTCATCCTGATTCTGTATTCCAAGTTGAGAATACTTGTAATTGCACGGAAGGTTGAGGTTCTTGATTGTTGACGTGGTTCTTTTGTACCCGCATGCGTTTGGTCGGTCAGAACGTCAAATTAAAAGCCTTTTGTTGCAGGTTGCAACATTCAAGAGCAAAAGTGCAGAGCGTCCGAATTTTCTGCACTTGTTCCCGCTGTTCACTCATGAAGCGAAGAAGGCACAATTTAGCCATCCATTTCATAACGGAACCTTTTCAGAATTGATCGGCCGTCGAAGAAAAAATCTAATTCTGTTCAGTCAACCAACTGCATACTTACTTGCGGAAGCAGGCAGTCCAGTCGCTCCGCTATGCACTGAACGCGACAAGTTTCTGACGGCACGAGCTTCATTTTTCACATTGAAACAAACTAAAGATCCACAAGTCTGATTCTCACACCACAAACTGCATATCGTACATGACGCAGGTTTTTATGTGTGGCATGCACAGACACCCGAGGAAAATTCTGTTTGCCATTCTTGCTGAGCTTTTGATAAGGAAACATCAATAAATAGTGGCCTACATGTTCACGCAGTCTGCAGCACACCTCTATTTGTATGCTGCGATTGTTTACAGCATCCAAATTGATATGTGAGACAACTTACCCAAATGGAAGTTTTTCTTGCTGGAACACTCGGTTCTATAAAACTCAGTCTCGCTGTTTCCTCACGTCAAGTTGTGACTTCTCGCAGTTTGTACTTGAGCTGGTGTGTGTGGCAGAGAAGTATGCGGAATCAATACTGATTCACGCGGCGCAGCTTCGCAAAAATCCCGCATGACCCGCAGGACTTCCCACTCCACCGGTGCACATCTGCTCCGAAACACGGACCATCAATGGTGATGGTGAATTGCCATTGATGTTGTGTACTGTCCACTCCACTTGTTAGTCAGTCGTGGTAGAATATTGCTGAAAGCGTACATTTCTGCAAACTCGAGCGAATTATTAAGAGAGCAGTGCTGTGGTGCGCCGATATATTGATTCAGGCAGCCAACTTGCCAGGCACCTGTACGTCGTACCTTGGAGATGTGTTTTGATCGAGCGGTCTCGGGTCATATGCATGAATCAATAGACCGGAGGTCCTGTTGTTGAGGCCACTATTTTTGGCTGTAAGACTCGGAAATTGACAAGTATGCGGTGGCCAGTGAAAGCGCAAATCTTGTTTGTTCTCTTTTCTCCATGCACTGCATGCATTGCCTGCAGCAAGCTGATGTGAATGACAATGCGTGCTCTGCAGGAACCACACGGAAGCCCTGCATCCAGGGTCCCGTGACGGGTCTCCACTCTTCACTTCACACGTAAACCTGACGCGTGCAGGTGTTGGCGTGTGATGGGAAAGTTGGTGCAGCTTGTGGGTTGTTTATCTGAAATAACGTTGACAGTTTGAGGGAGGGTCAGACTCGTCCTTGTGGCTGACCGTTCACATTTGGTGAGCGATGCAAGCGCTCACGCACACTTTGCTTTTGTCAGGTTTGTGCAGATCGCGTACATTTCTCAGTTTCAAGCACCAAAGAAACCGAAAACGAAACAGTGCTGCGGCCTTGAACCCTGGATCACTCGCTGCAAACATCACTTTCTTGATGTGACTTTTTGGAACCTCAATCTTTATCAGCCGCGGTAGCGGTCTGATATTGGTTTGCCCCTGTATCCTCGTCCGTCCGTCTTGGGTGGACAAAACCTCCGTTTTACCCCTGTTCCAGTGATCACAGACTGGAATCACAGTGGGTGCAGACACCCTTAAGGGTGCTTTACACGTTGCATATGGTATAATTTTTTTCTTCTGCTCTGATGATGAAAAAATGACATATGAAATTACAATAGAAATGCTATAGATTGTCCAGGTTGTCCGAT
>JAAUXT010147136.1_pt1 | contig 16534 bp, 16 predicted proteins | sample 7278171 | NCBI WGS metagenome assembly JAAUXT01 (sample SAMN14350112, study PRJNA611818) | marine sediment metagenome | isolation source: surface marine sediment (1.8m) | place: French Polynesia: Moorea | collected 2018-08 | reverse complement strand
TTTCTTGCTATTGTATGTGCCCTTGGAACCCTGTATGCCCTTGGAACACTCATTCTTGCCCTTGGAACGCTTCATCGGCCAATATTTGGTTGCCCGCAACATCTAGTTTTAAATTTTGTTTGTTTGCTATTTCTCATGATCAAACTCAAAACATCATGCACAAAACAAACATCATTTGAAGCAGTAACTCTTTTCATCAGTACTGCTGACTTTATTTGTGGAATATATCTGCTGTTCATGCTGTCAGCAAGCACACATTATTCTGGTGTTTACTTTGCCAATGAGCTGTTCTGGCGAAGTTCTGCATTTTGTCACCTTGCTGCAAATATTTTATCGATTTTTGCTTGCTTTGCACCCGTGGTAAAATGTTTCTCAACAATGTCAAAGTATTTGGTGATCAAATATCCATTTGAGTCAAAGTACAAAAGGGTGAAAAGAGCATACTATCATTGCGTGAGCTTCTTGACACTGAGTACAAGCATTTCTGTTTTGGTTTGGTGTGTCCACTACTTTTGGGAAAAACTGAACACCTTAGAGACCCCTCTTTGTTCTTTGATTGGAGGAGTATCAAAATCTCTCCATATTCAAATCTTCACCAGTCTTGTGTCATCATACTTCGTAGCATCGTGTTTTGTGGTCACAAGCACAAACATTTTTCTGTTTTGTGAGTACAGAGAGTCAAAACAAGCTTCTCATGCTGTGAACTCAAACAAGAAAGAAGGGAGAGCCCTTGTTGCTCAAATATCAGTCCATTCTGTCTCTCACTTCTTGGGTTGGATTTGCCCAGCTGTTGTGTTTTTCTTGTCCCTGGTGTTGGTTGAATATCCTTTTGACATGTTCAAATGGACACTAATTGCTGCTGTACCTATCAACTCAATTGTGAATCCTGCTGTGTTTCTTGTGATGATAATAACGCATAAGTGTCATGCTCATTCAAAGGGCGGATCCAGAGGAGTAGCAACCCTGCAGAAACAATAAAACCTGGAAGCAGAAGGAAGATTCAGGAACAACTGCGTGCATTAATGTTGTGCTTTTGTCATTTCTTGCTTGAATTTTGTTTTGAATAAAAAGCTAGTGCTGTCAAAATGAGTCCTGGATTGCCACATGATGACAAGAAACTTACAAAGGCAGTGACAAATAACATTTATACCCAGCAACTGCTCAGTTGCAAAGATAAACTACTGGAGTTGCAGATCAAATTTCTCACATTTTGATGCAGGCCACACTGTCGTTGCACAGCCAGTCATGCATCTATTTTCCAGAAGGCAACAATGATAGAGCCATGTACACAGCTTTGAGCACATGTTTTGTCACAATTCAAAAGAAACTTGATTTTGCACGAAACACAAAACAGCCTGAAATGCAGTGTTGCAAGCTCAAATAGTATTGCAAAATATTTTATTTTGTTGAAGGCACAAAAGGGCAACAAGAACCTGACTGTTGCAAGCAAACTGTTGTATTCCACCCCATATCAAGCAGCCATTTTGAATTTCAAACAAGCATAAATGTGCAGCAAGCATATGTAAGGGTATTGCAAGTGCCTGAAGGCTGGTAGTAAATACAAATACACCATATGGGAGTCAAAAAATGCAAATGACATCACATGACTAAACTGCAGCCAACAGAGGAAGGCCTTGGGTGAGTCCAGCACACTGCAAACCATCATAAACTTCCACAATGAATTGAGCTCAGAAGAGCCCCAGTTGTGTTTTTCACAAAATCCAAGATGGCAGCTACACCATGTGACTTACATCCAAACCAAGGAAAACAGAGGAAGGCCTTGGGTGGGCCCTGGGTGGGCCCTGGGTGGGCCTACAATCCTGTCAAATATGGTAAGATTCTTCAGTGTTGAGCTCAGGAGAGCCCAAAGTGTGTTTTCACAAATTCCAAGATGGTGGCTACACCATGTGACCTACACATGCCAAAATAAATAGGGACCAAGCTTTTCACCCAAGGACCTGACTTTGGTCAGGATTGAACTAAGCTTTAGGTCACTGTGTTTTAGGTTGCTTTGTTCAGATAATTGTGTTTGGGTCACTGTGTTTTGGTTGCTTGCATTCTGGTTTCTCAAATCACTGCAAGCTCCAAAGAGCTATTAAAATTCCTTTTTGCAAGCAAAGCTTCATTCCAGACACGGCATGAGGATACTTATTGAGTGCTGCACATGTTCACACAAACAAACAAGTGCATAAAAATACATTGACAGGTTCACCCAAGCAGCATATAGTTGGATGCTGACTGAAAGAACAAAGGAAGGTATCAAATGATTCACAAACCGAAACCATGAAGTCAAAGTGAGGCAACAAAAGCACTGACTGATGCCAAAGTGCTTTGGTAACCTCACCTTGACTGAGCGTCTGGGGACACCAAAATTGTTCCCACCAATCTAGTTGTCTGGAACTGTTGTTGCCTGTTTTCTCCATTTTGTTTCTCGTTCAAAGAAAAAAACAGTGTTGATTTTCCCTCAAAGAGAAACTTTGAAACTTTTGAAAAAGAAGGTGGAACACTCCAAATTGCTTGGGATGTCTCACTAAGTCATGACAAAGAGCCCCAAAAAATTATTGGTGCTTGACGCTAAGAACCCCAAAATTTTACTGGGTATATCTGCCCTTGAAGTGAACAGCATTGGGCTTGGGACTGATGTTTTTTTGTATTTCACCCAGATAAGACCACACACAAGAGGAAAGCTTGTTCAAGTAAATGGTGGTGGCTGACATGTTGTGCAACTGGCTCTCTTTTTAAGCATTGATGGCAAAATTCGAAAGGGCAGTCGAAATGGCCACTCACATCAATGAAAGTGCAACATTCAATAGTACTGGGAACAAATTTGTTTTTGTTCTGACAGTTTCATTTTGAACACAAGACTCAGGTTTTTCTTTCTTGCTCACATAAGTCTGAATGAAAGGTGCATGGGACCTCTACAGGAACAACTTCAGACCTGTTCAGATGGGTTTGACCACAATCTTGGCCAGGAACTCGCCCTTGGGGGCTCACCTTCACGGAAAGAGGTAAATATTTGTTGGGTCTAGGCCCAAGTTCAACTCAAGTACCAAAACGGTGGGTTTTTGCCCCTCTTTGTAATTCAAATGAACCAAATAGATAAATATCATCTTTTGAGTTGAAACTAATGAAAAAATTCTGTTGAATGAAAACAAAGAAAGAACAATGGGACAGGATGCCTTTGTTCTCTTTTGTCCTGTTCAAGAAATTTCAGAGAACTGCAGCCAAAGCAATATCAGGAATTCTTCTTCTTTGACAGAACTGACTTCGAAATTGTTGGTTTGTAATTTACCCCTTGGTTAACTTCTAAACTTGGTGTTCGTGCACATGGTTTTCAATAGATCATAAGAAAGGTTTGTTTTTGTCCCACAGTGATTGGCCTCTCTCACCAAAACAGGCAGGAACATTCAGACTAGACTGAGTCCTTGCCATATGGCAAAGATTTACGAGTGAAAAAGGGAGGAATCAACAGGAGCCAGAAATGAATCACCCATGTGGAAAACAATTTGAACAAAGATCTATCACTGTGCACCTGCTTCTAGGTAATTTCTACCTGAGGCAGCGTCTGCCAAAAGTACATTTCATAGTCAAAATAACTTCCAATTTTGGATCTTTTGGGTCTTTTTGAATTTGCATGGACCACGGAGTGAGGAAATTGTCAAGTTTGGATTATTAGGTTTCAGGGCAAAAGCAAAAAAAAAATTTGGGGTCACTAAATTTTAGACTTCACTGCAGAAAATAGAGTTGTCTCAGAAAGTATAAATATTTGATGAAGGATGTTTTTATTGGTGAAATGTTGTATGTTGATTTGGTGTCATTTGTCTATTCATTTTCAAAAATTTATACATGGCTTTCAGGTGGGGCCAAAGTTTGGGTACAAATTTTGGTATTTTAAGAAAGTGTTCAAAATAGATAAGGGGGAAGAGTTTGGCAAGCTTTATGTGCAATCAGGTGACAAGTTTCAATGTGCAGATAATTGGAGAAGATTTGGATGCATTCCAAGTGATAAAAATAAGTTTAATATTTGTTGAAATCAATGATTTGTGCATCCACTTTTTTGCATTTTGGTTCCTGTGTTTTGGTCATTGTGTGTTGGTTTCTGTATTTTGGTCATTGTGTTTTGGTTGCTGCTCAAATCACTGGGAGCTCCATGGAGTTATTTTTCTCTGTTGTGCTTTTGAGGTTGTTGGTGTGGGACAGGTTCACAAAGCACCAGAAGCACATGCATGTGACATATGTTTGGAACTCAAATAATTTTTCTGTCAGAATGGCAATGAAGCTGTGATAACTTTCCCATTTCATCTTTCAGAAAGAGATGTTCACACAATGGTCACATTTTCTTTTTTTCAATGTTCACTTTTCATTTTCAGTTGTTGTGGCATGTACTGTGCAAGGTACAGGTGCCAAATGTGGATACAGAAAAAAATACAATGATTTCTGGGGTCGTGGTTGTGGGTTCACCAAAGTACCACATGAAATTCTGACAACATAAAAAATATCCGTCTTGACAAAAATGCCATAGATTCTCTTCCTGCCAGAGTCTTCAACAACTTTTCCCTCTGTATTGGTCTTTACTTGTCAAGGAACCAAATCTCTTCTCTTCAAAAAGAATCTTTCAGTGGCTTGTGTTCATTGCAAAGACTCTTCTTGGACCGAAACAGAATTTCTTCAATTGACAAGGAGGCTTTCAGGGGTTTGTATTCCCTGAGATTCCTTCAGTTGAGCCACAGCATCATATCATCTATTGCTGACACAACTTTCTGTGGTGCTGCATCTGTGAGAAGCTTTTATTCAGAACATAATAATATTTCTGCTGTTCAGCGTGGCACATTTCTTGGACTTTACAGTGTTCTAAATCTATATCTGGGGCACAATGCAATTTCCAGTGTTGAGGAAGGGGCATTTGATACCATGCATGCACTGCGTGTTATTTTTTTGGAAAACAACAGACTCACAAGTTTATCCCCTGATATTTTTGTGAACAAGGTGAACTTTCCGACTGAAATCCGTCTGACCCACCGTCCTCCTTACACCAACCACATTGATTGCAAATCCTTGTGTTGGTTGAAACACAGAGAGCTACTGACACAATACAAACAAGGGACAACGAGGCACTTATATCACACCAGATGCCTATTTGGTAGTTGGAGTTCAATACCATGTGGATATGAAGGCAAGTTGCCAACATTCACCAGTTTCATTGACATGGAGAAAACAAAAACAAACCAGATTACTCAAACAAACAGCAGAACAAAAGAAGTAATACTGTTGAAAAGATCCTTGCTCACATCTGTTCAAAAACTCGTGCTTTGGGCCTGACATGGACATTTCTCCCATGGTTCCAGGATTCGGTCAGTAGGAGGCAACTGGCCAGACCTGACCTGGGGTTGTGTCAAAGCCATTCCTTTTGCACAGAGATGGAGCCCAAATGGACTTACCAGATACCAACAAAATGATTTATTTCAAACATGGTCTCTGTTTTTGCCCAGGTGTTTGTATTGATCCAGGAGGCATTCGCTTTGCCACAAGGACAAGGTACAGCGGACCCTACAAAGCAGGTTCCCAGGTGACTTACTGCTGTTTCAATGGTGAAGTTGGAGTGATCACCTGCCAGATCAATGGAAAGTGGACACAAAAACCCCAATGCAAGAGTAAGAGTTCATGTTCTCCATCTTCTGCATTGGCAGTGTCAGTGCATTGCCAGGTCCCCTCACTGATTTTGGCATTTGTGTGAAAAGTGGTCTTTGTGGCTATTTTGGGGCCAAAAGAATCAATCCCTTCTCTTTAATTTTATTGCTGAGTTTTTTCATGATATGTTACACTTTCAGAACCACTTTCTTCAGTTGGAACAGGATGCGAACAAACCAGTTCGGCCAGGGAGAGAAACTCAACATCTTTCGTTTGTGTTGCTGATACCAAGGGAACAACAGAAGGACCAGATCGCACTGTTTCTTCAGAAGGACCAGGCCACGGTTCATCAAACAGAGTGCTCATTGACACCACCATCTCAGGTACTCATTAGTGTTTTCAAAAAGGTGAACTGAAGTTTGGAAATGCAATGTCTGGCTACTTTGTTTTTTCCAGCACTGGAACTTGACTGCAATGTTTCTTTCATGAATTCAAAATCAAGAGGAATAGCTTGGAGCAAGTATCTTTTCTATTCAGGGCAAGGGAACAAACAGCTACCAATGCTTGCTGTGCCAATGAATTTGTTGAGATGAGGATCTCATCAGCATCAAGGTCTTCATGAATTTCTTGTGAATGTGCCTTTCTTGTCTTTGGTACAGCTGGTGAAAGTTTCATGTGGACTGGGATCACTTTTGGACCTCCACTTCTTGTCCTTGTCATTCTTACCTTTTATTGCGTGAGAAGGAGCATGAATAAGTAAGCAATTGAATTGCAAGACAAACAAAGATCAAAGTTTGTTTCTTTACAACAGGGTACAAGAGCCAGCACAGCCTTAACACATTCCCTGCCATCCATTTGCTTCCAACTGCTTTCTCTGCTTGACATCACCTCAATTTGTTATTTTTGTAGAAAACAGCAGAGGGCAAATGAAACTCTCATGGGAGAGTCACCAAGAGATACAGAGGATTTCAAACAGGAACTTCCAACATCCAGTTTGTGAAGAAGCCACAGTGTTGAAACAAACAGAGACAGGAACAATTCAGAATGTGTGGATCTTGAAACAGTGTGTCCATGATGCATGAAAGACAAAAGAGAGAAAAAAGATTCACAAGAAAATTGGGAACCAATATGTTTTTAAAAATAACTCTTCCAGTGCAAAAATTATGTTTTCTCATCAAAGAATGCACTGTCAATCCAACACTCTTTCACTGTTTCAATCTAATTTTGTTTCAAGAAAGTCTTACAGATCAAGAACAAACAAGAGAAGATCATGAGTGGACAAAAATAAGAGACACAAAACCAAGGGACATCGCAAGTTTGGGTTGTTGTCAAACTGTTCTTTATTGTTTCTTGAATGACCAACAAAGCAGGAGATATGATCAGACTCTGTGAACAGAAGTTCCACATTGTTCAGGTGCCAGCAACATCTTTCCCAGTTACACCACAGTCAAAAAGTTAATTTTCAACAAACTTTGCGTGTAAGGGTTCCCATGTTTGCTCCATCCTGGCTTGGCTGTGATGGATAATAAATGATCAACACAAGTTCAATGATTTACTGGTCGACTTGCTCCGATCAGAGGTCGCATCGACCTGTTTGTCAGTCTCAGAGTGCTTTCGTTGCAGTTGTAGATGTCTTCTGCAAGACACTCCCTCAAAACAGGGTGTTGAGTGAGTTGCACAAGAGTACTGAAAACTGAACGTCATCTTTTTGTGGAAGTTGCGAGTGTTGAGAGTGAACCGGAACCTGTCAAACAGATGAACCACGAGAACATCATGAGTGTTCAGAGAAAATGAATACAGGAAAGTGGGATTTGCTTACTCCTCCATCTTCACCAATGTTGCAGTGTAATCCAGTGGAACACATTCCTTTTTCTTGGTCCACAGATACTGACACCAACAATGAAGCACAGATCAACTTGGGACACTAGTCTACCATTGGTCCTGCTTCACAAACAGCTCACAACCTGTGTGCACAAGATCACAGATGACCTGTAGCTGATCCAATGGTTCCACACAGAAACACACACACAAATAGGTGAGTCACGATTGAGCTGAATTTAAATTGTCCATGGATAATCCGATGGTATTTGAATACAAACACCACACTGCAAAATTTCTGGCATGAACAAACCGATTTCACTGACTAACCGAACCTGAAGTGACCGATTTGGACTGTGTTTTTTCGTGGGAAGTGGGCCGACCGTTTCAGAAAAGTAAGAGTTCATCAGTGTTCAACCTCATTCTCTTGCGTTCCTTCAGATGAAAGCGATTCAGACGGTCACCGTCACGAGTACTTGTTGAAGTCAGAGATGCCTCTGACGGTAGAGTTAAGAACACCTTTGCAAGAAAAACTGGGACCTTCTTTTCTTTTTCACACTGTAAATTCAAATATTGATGGAAAACTTCGCATCCCGAGTGGAAATGGCGTGTTAGGCCTGAAGCTACAGACCCAAACTTGGTAATTTAAATTCCAACCTCCGCAGTTTTCATACGTCTCTGCCAAAGAATAATTCAAGTTTCAACCTCTCGGGAGAAATCTATATTTCATCTTGCAGATTTCAATGCAGAAGTTTCAGGAATTCTGAAAATATCTCAACCACGCTTTTTCTTGTGCGATGTTTGAGAAGGTGGGTTGAAGGCAACTGGAAAAACATGTTCAGACACAGCTCATTTTTCACAAATTCTTTCCTCGCTTCCCCCCAAGGTACGAGCAAAACTGAGAACTGCAACGTTGTAATTTGCAACACACTGCTCAACTGATTAGAATTGAGTTTGGGTCCCACAAACTCAAGGAATAGGATCAGACACTTCCACACACCGACAAATGCAGGCAAACCTCAAGAATTTTTGCTCGCCTAAGGACAGGCAAAATTTAACATCCACCTGTGCTTCGTCCCACAGAAACTCAAACGTTCAGCGAAAGAAAGTTCCTTCGCGGACGGCATCGTGAAACATTCCACTTTTTGCCGTTTGTTTGCGAAGCTCTTTTCCAGGAAACGAATTGACAATTCAATGTGGTTCATTATCAAGCAGGTAGAAGACGCAAAAAGAGATGTTGGAAAATTTGTTGGCAATGAAAGAAGACAAGTTGCTCATCAGTGAAGCCCCCATGGAGGGTGATTTAATTTCGGGATGATTTGGGGCCATATTCGGAGGGTTTGAAACAGAGGGGTGCGGAAGCCCCCGGGGAGCCATCACGATTTGCATTTCTCATCTTTTCCTGTCAAGCCGTAAACATTAGACGATGACACGTAATTATTTTAATTCGCAGATCCAGGTGAAAAAATTCAGTTTTCATGGCTGCAGGATCCGGTGCATTAAAGACAGGGTCCGGAGGATTCGTGGGTTTTGGTCACGCTCGTCTGGGAACAACATGTCTCCACCTGTGCCACGGCGTGTAAATGCAAATTCCTTCAAAGCTCAAGTTGAACCCATTTTGAGATCAGTGCCCGATCACGCCCGTGACTTTCTCCAGTCCTGGATTTGGTGGAGCCACCATGGACTCGGCAAACCTGGCCTTTCACGAATCCGCCCCCCCCCCCCCCAAGGGCGCCGCCACATCCAGTTGATAATTATAATGAGAGTAATTAATTTCTGCTGCTTCTGGCTCGATGCCTCCATGATTGCTGCTCGACTTAGAAATAATTCATAGCGCTATGAATAAGTTATTTCCGACACAGGTGGTGCGTTCTGTTGTTTGGCCAAAGTTCGAAGCAAAGGGATGATGACTTCAGGTCTTTTGACAAAAAGTCACGGATGATTCAAACTGTTGAGCTCCACAGGTGAAGGAAGCATCGACCGGGCTCAACTTTGCACAGACTCACACCAATCAAATGGCGACTGATAAATCTAACTTGACTCGAACAAAATGTGCGTGGTTTTGAGACCTTCAAATTTGTTCGTGTGGTGGTCCTGAAAACGCAACGAGCAGAACAGGGGACAGGATCTTGGGACATCCCAACCCAGAAGAAAGAATTAAGTACACTGAAAGCGTCACCCATGGTTTTCTGAAAAGTTCACCTTGACCAGAGCACGGATCCGGTGTAAACCTGGCCTTGCGGCCCTCCGCTCCTTTGGCGCTGTGGCTCCGGTCCCTGCGGCCCCTGCGGCCCCTGCGGCCCCTGCGGCCGGCGACCCCTCTCGGGCCCCGGGCCCTCGGCGCCGCTTCCGCCGCCTCTGTCTGTCTCCGGACTCGCATCGCGCTGATCGATGCTGATGGCGACTGTGACTCCCACCTCGACACCATCCATTGTTTCAACAGCGCAAAGTGAGACTTTGTGCGGTGGCGAGGTGTTGCCACGACCCGAGTTCGACTTCCATTCAAAATCTTGACTCGCAGGTCACAAATACAGGAATGGATATCTTTGGGTACCTTTTGGCTGAAGCACCTTGCAGACGCAACGCCTGTACAAATTTCGCATCCGGAAACGATACAGACTGACAGAACACCGCGCCAGCCTTGGGGTTCTCGTGTTTTGCTCAAATTACGCACAGCGCTCCGCTGCAGCAGACGCAGCGGCTTTTCCCAACAAAGCAAATGAGCTGTGGTCTGAGTTGACATAAGCTTTCTATTCAAATGGGCAGAAACATATCCACAGAAAGAACATCAATCTTTCAGGTGAAAAAGCGGCCTCTCGGATCCCTCGGCAGAACTTCGACTCGCAGTCGGGTTCAAAAGCGCTGATCTGGAGCGGAGACGACGGATTGAAGTGGATTTAAACTGGACCGGATCGGGTGTTTCTGAGAGCGTCCTGCGGATTGGACGTGATTGCCTGATCAAAGCGTGCGCAGTGTATTCCTCGCATGCGCAGCTGCGTATTACACGGTCACGGCTGGGCGCGCTCCCCGCGGCGATACCGCGCGGCATCGAGGGAGCCGCTCCGGCCGTCCGCGCCTCCGAGGTGTAGCGGGGCCGCCGCGGGTGGGGGGGGGGGGGGGTAACCCACACCGCTGATGAGTGTAGCGGGATACGGGAGGGGGGAGGAGTAAACAATCCATACTGCTTGGGTGCAGCCAAGGAGGGGTAGATTTAGATCTGTCCATGCTGCCGGAAGGTGTAGCGGTGCACGGGAGGAGGGGGCAATCCACCCTGTTAAATAGCGCAGCGGGGAATGGGAGGGGGCAATCCAGACAGCGGAGAAGTGTAGTGGGCACGGGATGGGGCAATCCACACTGCTAGAGTGTAGCCGAGGAAGGGTAGATTTAACCATGCTGCCAGGTGTAGCGGTGCATGGGAGGAGGGGGACAAACCACACTGCTCAGAAGTGTAGCCAATGTAGCCAGGCACGAGAGGAGGGCGAATCCGCGCTTCCGCTGGGCACGACGCCCCCTCCCCGGAGGGGTCCTCAATACTGGGAGGTGTAGCCTTCCACGGGAGGGGGGTGCCTAATCCGCGCTACTGGGGTGTACCGGAGGTGGGGCAGGGGCAGGTTTATCCACGCTGCAAGAAGGTGCGACAGAGTCGTGGGAGGGGTCCTCCCCCAATGCTGAGATGGGAATGGTTCTCGATGCTGGGAGGTGTAGCGGGGATGTGGATGAGGCAGGTTCAATCTGCAGAGGTGGTGTGTGTGTGTGTGTGTGTGTGTGTGTGTGTGTGTGTGTCTGGCAGGCTCAAGAGAAAGCTACTCAACGCTGGTTGTCACGGCGGAATCCACGCTGTCCGAGGGATGTAGTGAGGTCAGGGAAGGAGCAGGAGGCATTGCCCGTCATCTGTTGTCGTGGAGACCACACCACCTGGCAGTGCATAGCAACTTGAAGCTGAGAGGTGAAGCAAGAATTGAGAAGGCAACGTCAGCCTCTTCCAAGAGTGTCATTGTTTCGGTGTTTCTTCTTGTGGAGATGTATTTTCCGAAATCCACAGAGACGTCTCAGCGAAAGAGGAGATATGAAGATTTTGCGTGCACATTCAAAACTCCTTTTGAGACCAGGCTGTTCTGGAGTTTGCACTAAAAAGCGCAACAGGACTGCTGGAGTTCGGTTCAAGTGAGTTCGCACCACAGCACGTGAAATCGATCGCACCAAATGGCTAATCATACACTTCAAAACAAAGATCTTTCAACAACAGCAATTACGAACCAGAAGGTTTCGTTGTTCCACAGTCGCCCGAGATGAACCTTCAACAACTTAATGACAACTTTTTTAATCCCCTTAAGCCCTGCAGCGGTTGTAATCGGGTTCGGATCAACTGATTAATAGGGATAAAACCTTGTGGGGAGAGTCGCACATATCAGGAATACCGCTTTAGTCACGCCACCAGCCCGAAGCGCCGCGATTCTCTTTAGGCAAATACCTGTGACCAATTTGTGAAAATTCATTCAAATGGAATGTGAATGTGAAATTTTCAAAACAAACATTTGGATATTTGTGTGAAACGACCTCATTTCTTACCGATTGGGCGTGGAGATGCGAGGAAATCTTTTCTCGCCAGCAGGCGAAAGTTTCTGGTGACCCCCGTTGGCGATTGCGACCAAGAAGCACGAAAGAATCCTTTTCGGGTCAATTTAGATCTGAATCCTCCCAGAATCGTACCATGCATGTTTGGGACTTCGTTCCTGTTTCAAAAAGGAAAACAAACCGTAAACCTGTTGTGGTGAACGTATCAATTGGTAGAAGCAAAGCGTACCTCACAGCAGGATCGCAGAACCTCATACAATTCAACTCAGTATGGGGTATACTTTCAAGAGGGATCCAGGGGGCTGTGCAGGGATGAGGCCGCCCACCCTCAACTCGGAGTGATTGCACTGGAGAGCTGCGACGGTTGTCTTCATCTTCTGCAAGAAACGGGAAAATGAACAACAAACAAGATTGTTCCTCGAGTGGATCCGGGTTCAGGTTAACGGCCCAAACTCAGGTGACGAACGAACTCCAACATTGATCATTGCAACTTGTCCAAGGCAAAATATTCTACATGGCCGCACCAAATTTGGGGCTGCGGGATTCGCTGGAGGATCCACGTTGAAATTCACGCAAAATTCTCCCGCGCAGAAGAGAACGCCGGTCGGCCGGTCGGCTCGGACGGAGCCTTGACTGATGCGGCGCGGCGGCCTCGCGATCCCGGCGCCAAGTGCGTCGTGTGCGCAGCGGAGCGCGCAGCGCCGGTGTCAACGCGACTTTCACCCTCATCTCATTCAATTAGACGCAGCGCGGGACGCGGCGCGGCCCGAGGATCCAGGGATCCAGGAGCTGAGGTGCAGAGTGATCCAGGGTTGATCAAAAGAACAAGGTGTGCGTGGTTGTGAAAGGCGTACACCTCCATTCTTCAAAGCTGATGAAAATCGAGTCATTGTCAGTTGTTCCAGTGGTCGTGTTTCTGGGGAAGAAAAGTCCATGGGTTCTTGCTCGGTCTTGGATGTGTGCATCATGGGACATTGAATTTGAGGGACGTCAAGCAAGCAGAAAGTTCTTTAATCGCAGGGTCCTTCTGCAGTTGACCTTGGCCAGCTCCTTCCGGTTGGGTTTCTTCAGAACACACGGATTGGTTGAACCAGAAGGAGCTCATCGTCAGAGTGACTGAAGCAACACATTCACGTGTTGCTTCTCAGGAGAACTGCGCCTTTCAACAAGGACAAGGGGACAGAGGTGTGAATGATAAAAATGATAATTTTCGCTTGTCCACCGACACACACTCCCTCCGTGTGTGCTGCTAGTGTTTGTTTTGAGTGCCTTGTGGTGAGCTTCCCCCTGAATCCGACACACTGGATCCAATTGAACTTCTCACATCTATCAATCAGTCAAGTCTCTTTTTTCCTGCTTCCATCCAACAATTCAATTTCACCACAATGTGCGCAGCTAAATCTCTATTGACTTTTCTAAGTCAAATTAAGCAATTTTGTGGGGGAGATTCAATCACAGCTAATCGTTTGATGTTGGATAAATCATATTAGTTTGTTCAAGCCTCACTTTTTTGGTGACTGAACAACGTCAAACGTGTCTGTCGTTTCAAATAAAGACACGATCATTGAACTGCAACAGATCGCAAATTTTTGAAAGGGCAGCAACAGGGAAAAATTCCTCCCGACCAAAACTAGATAAGTCTCTCAAAGCAAATGCATTTATGTAATTACGGCTAAATAAATTGTCATCAGAACTTACTCAAATAGAAATTCATCATTCTACAGTCTAAATCCATAGACTGGAGTACAATTAATATCAGCTTTGTCAGGTATTGTTCATTTTTCTTGTAGATTGGAGATTATATCCCAAAGAGAAAAGGCAATCTGCTGCAATTTAGAGCTCAGCGTTTTTTTTTTGTACACGGGGTTCAACGGACTGCACGCTGTCTGATCACAGCGTGCGCATAAAATGAGGGATTTTGTCTCCCTTCTTTTTTTCTGTGGGAGAATTTTCCATGGGAAAGGCGCACGCTCGCTTGTTTGCGGAGAAAAGAGATACGATGCCGGAGGGATTGAGCTGTCTCACAACAGTTTAATTTGCAGCGCAAAAAATCTAATTGGGACCTAATTTGTTCCCCTCCAGAGCAAAGGGACTGTTTGCACAAAGGGAAAACCAAAAATACTTCAAAACAACTGATTTCGCCATTGCCAGTTCGATTCTGAAGAGAAACAACACGCACAAAAAACGAGGGTTGTGATCCTATGGGGCAAGTGTCCTGGAGGGGTTTCCTATTTGAAGGGGCATGGAAAGGGGAGGGGGTAAATTCCACAATTAGACCCTAATTTAGAAGAACAAGGAGGGGTCCTCAACTCCGTATGGTTAACAAGTTTGAAAAATGAATTGTGTAAAGAAACTCCACTGAGCTGAAATAATTGCCAATGGCTGCAAATTTTACTGATGCTTTCGCACTCAATTTTGTTGTTCAGAACGAACGTTTCTGTTCAAAACAGCATTGAAATATGCCAGAAAAAGGGAAGTTTTTTCTTCATGTGAAACCACCTGGTGGCAAATGGTTGGACATTTCGCCTCCAGTCTTGGTGTTGTACTGCGCGAAACTGTGAAATTGGCCTTCTTTTATTTCCTCAAATTGGCCAGTGAAGTGTACAACATTACAACTCGCAAAATGACGGCCTTGGCAATTTTCAAATGGTGCAAATAAGAGACTGGTTGAGGGAGAACCGGAGCCAGAAACAGGCATGTCTGCAAAAAGGTGTCTGATGGCGTGTTTTGTAGGTACAACGCAAATGGCTTTTGCCCCCCGGGGTCAGGAAAAACTTGCGGAACTTTTGGTAAAGTTCTGCCCACAATTCCCACAGTAAAACGCTCATACAGAGAGTGGGCATGAGAAAAAATGGAAAAACTGGTTGAAACGCTTTGTCCTGTGTGTGTTTTTCACAACATAACGCGACGCCGCAGGTTCAAAGATCGTCTTTTATTCTCCCGACTTTCTTTGCTTTGGGATGTTCTTGTGGCTTTATTTTTCGGATTTTGTGAACAGAAAAATCTGGATTTCTCACCAAAACAATCCAAATTTGCAGCACTGATTTGACGTCTCCAGGGAGACAGTGGAGCGCAGTAGGAACAGCCGGTTGTCATGGGGCCAGAAATCACAGAAACGCCATTAATTCGATATTTCCACAGTGATTAGCGTCGTAGTGGAAAACTCGCGAGCAGAAGTTGGCAATTTGTTCTCCATGCGGCGTGGCGTATGGCGCGGGATTCCTCCCTGCAGCCATGGGAAGGGGGGGTGTCACGGAACTTGGGTGTGTGTGTGTTTTTTATGTGAGTGTGTGTACCTGTGTGCTTGTGTGAATGTGAGTGTGCGTGTGTGTGCGTGAGTGCGTGTGTACGTGTGCACACGTGGCTCAATGGGCGAGTTCCCCTCCTGCCACCGGAACCGTCTTTGCCCTGTTTGTTTCTGTTCCGTCCACTTGCAGGGAGGCAAAGATGATGGCAATGGATTTGGAAAGTGTCGTTGGAAGGAAACAGAAAAGCACCTCTTTGTGCACAAACCACCTGATTGAAGGCTTGTTCGCAGAAAACACTGGCACAAGCAAAGCTAAGCTGGGCACATTTGGAGGAGTCTGCCTGTCGGTTTGTAGGCAGGGTGTGCGACAGAAGGGTGCGTGTGCGGGTGAGCGCGCCGATCTGTTACACCCCATCGCGCACCCATATGCAGTGCAGAAAAGGCCACAGTTCCCAAGAGAACAGAAATTCTGCCTCAAGCCGGTGTGCAAAGCCTCCGCGTACACGGCTTTGGGGCTGCGGAAACTGATGGACCAAGGACCAAGAGTGTCTCTTTCTTTCTCTTTCTCTTTCTCTTTCTCTTTCTCTTTCTCTCTCTCTCTCTCTCTCTCTCTCTCTCTCTCTCTCTCTCCAGCACTCGTCCAACTGTAGTGATCCTCTTCATCGTAGACATAGCAATGTTGTTTAAATCTCCAGTTGTCAGGGCAATTGTCAGCGGTCCGTCCAAGATTCAAGGGAAAACAACAAGCTTTCTCCTCATTCAGAAGGACCTCTCTTCCCACCACACCGGAGTGTGTCCCAGCCCTGTCTCAGGGGACTTCGCTTCCCCGTCGGGACTGTTAATTCTGCAGTCCTTGACAGGTACTCACAATACGATGAGGCGTGAAAATTTCCTCTGTCTTCAAAGTTCCAACACAATGGTGGAAGTGCCATTGTGGTGCCAATGCGTGTTGAGTTGTTCAGTTGTGAAGCATCATGCAGTCACAAGTGTGCTTCTGTTCTGTGGAGCAGGGTTAAAGAGGCTGCCCTCAAAAAGCTTTTGTTGACAGGACATTCCGAAAGATAAGTTTTGCAAGGGAGTTAGGATTTCAACTCTTTCTCCATTCCCTCTCGCCGTGTCTCTTCGTGCTTGTCGACCACTAGTCTGTCTGTCTGTCAGTAGTATTAGGGTCCGTTACTTGGTGCACACTTCACGTTTATTGTTCATATTTTTCAGGTTTTTCACCGAAAGAAAGAGAATTGTGTGTATCTACATCTCGAATCAGCT
>JAAUXT010147086.1_pt1 | contig 16535 bp, 31 predicted proteins | sample 7278171 | NCBI WGS metagenome assembly JAAUXT01 (sample SAMN14350112, study PRJNA611818) | marine sediment metagenome | isolation source: surface marine sediment (1.8m) | place: French Polynesia: Moorea | collected 2018-08 | reverse complement strand
TTCAATTTTTTTTTTTTTTTTTTTTTTAAATGATCAGTGATGGTCACTGACCATTTATGAACAACGAACGTTTGTGTGACCACACGCTTTTTATGCGTAGCATTCTTGTTGAGTGTACTCGTGGAATTTTGTCCAGGTAGAAACACGGGGACGCAGTGTGTGGACGAACAACTGTGGAGATGTTGGACGTCACTCAGCTGACGAGTTTCGCTCGTGTGAACTCGTCGCTTCTGTCCGTGTCGGGTGGGCAGCGGCCGCTGATGGTGGTTGATTGGGAAGAGGACTTGGCGTCAAATCGACAAGAAGTCATTTTGTCAATTCGCGTGAAGTTTGGTGTGTGTGTGTGTGTGTGTGTGTGTGTGTGTTGAGTATACGTGTGCGCGCGCCTGTGTGTGCGCGTATGCGTTTGAGTAAGCGCGTGTGTGTGTGCGCGCATGTTTGTGTGCACGTGTGTGTGACTGTAAAGCTAATTTTCCCCAACAACACACCATTGCCTATGTCATGCGCGTGGAGCTGGAGAAACGCGGAGCACATGGTCGGTGATGGGTCTCTTGGGAGCCCAGGGAATCCGGGTTCAGATTTCCCGTATCAGGTGGCAGCAGCAGTGAATCAGTCCTTCAGCGCCATGCTGTTGTCTGGCGCATCAGTCCAATATGTCCAGGAAGTTCACAAAATGTCAAATGAACCTCGCAATTGCCAACTGTCATCGTCGTGCTAGGTTGATGGCGTCTCTGGTCTTGGTTTAGCGCGTGTTGGGCTGCTTGAAATCGGAGCCGTCACCTTCCCTATCTGCGCCTACAGCGTCAGTTGCAGGCCTCGTCCACGCTCACCTCTTGTGTGTTGATAAGACACACGGCTTGACGGGGTGAATCCACGTCGACGCCGCCGTCCCACGTGGATCTGAGCCGGGTCCAGCAGGACCGTTATCAGGCGAGCGCACCTGGGCAGGATCGGGGTCCGCTGGAGGAGGGGAGCGCTGCTGCGCCGTCCCAGTGGGGTGTCCCAGGGGCGCCCCTCCTCAGCCCCGGGCGTCCCTCCTCAACCCGCCCAACCGCCTTTTGAGCGATAAATGGAGTGAGTGATTGAAGAGAAACTGCGGAGATCCGCGACGCATTAAGCTGCTTTTGTTCTGTGTGGTTACGAGCATGAGCTTCAGACTTGAGGCTTCGTACGACCTTCTGCGATCACGTGATCATGTGTTGGCGCAGAATGGGTCCGTTTTGCGCCTAATCGCCGACACGTTTATCGCTGCGTTGAACAAACACTGCGCCCATGTTGATTTCTCGAGTGATTGGTTATCGATCGGAGGGTGATAACCTGTGAGGGACGTGATAACCTCGAGGAACAGGCGGAGGCGAGTCTGTGCAGCCAGAGATCGCAGCAGATTGGGATCCAGGGCTCACTGCACTGCCGCAGTGAGGAACAGAGTTGGGTCAAGGTTGTTGGGGCCAAAGACAATTCTGTGTTCCACATGTTTCACGGTCAGATGGGGCAGATGCTGATGAAAGTGTTTACCAGCTGGTCAGTGGGCTGAAGAACGTTCAGGCCGATTGGCTGCAGAGCGAGGCTCGTTTCATCTCGAGCTGCAGCAAGCTCGTTGCATTCTGCGTTTTGTTGGGCGGCGTCAAAATTTGACGCCCAGTGCTGCCGATTCTTGACGCAAAAAAAATTGTTGACACAGGCGTCAAAACCTTGAGGCTGTTGGTGGTGGATTGAGCCGTGCCGTGCTTTCCTGTAGAGACCGAGGCGGCTGCGCCATTTCATGTGGATGCACCACGCTCCGACAGACCTGAGATCTGGCGGAAATTCCTCAGGTCTGGATCTGCTTCTTCCACTGGATTGAGGTGTGAAGCGGAGTTCGCTGAATGTGTCTGGCTTGGAGGACGCCTCGTCAAAAAGATATGAAGTGTTCATCTGAGATCCAAGATTCATCACCTGACAAGCAAACTGTAGCAATCTAGGCCACCTATTTCACACTGAACATTCTGCTGCTATGTTTGATCATCATGATTGACACCGGTGAAGAAAGGAACTGCCGCCCGTGACGCGACGCCCAGACCACGAGGGCACCACCCACCCACCCACCCATCCACCCACCGCGCTCGCTCTGCGAACCACACAACCCGCCCCTTACACACACACACATACACACACACACACACACACACACACACACACACACACACACACACACACACTGTTGACCGTCTCTCTCTTTTCTTGCAGGCAGGTCTAAAGTGGCTGCGCAGTAGCCGAGACGTGACGCCGCCCACAGACAGCGGGTCACACCCACGCACATCGCCCACGCCCACCGACGCGCGCACCCCCTGGTGACCAGGATGAACAAACTGTTCGGGAAATCGCAGAAGTCTCCGCAGGAGCTGCTGCGGACGCTGCGCGACTCACTGCTCGTTATGAGTCATGGAGACCGGGACGACAAAAAGGTGGTCAAGGTGAGGAGGGGTGTGGGGTGAGGAGGGGGGTGGACTGGGGAGAGGTGTGGGGAGGGAGGGGGTGGGGTGAGGAGAAGGAGGGGGTGAGGAGAGGGAGGGAGGGGTGAGGACAGGTGTGGCGTGGGCCATGGAGACAGGGACGACAAGAATGTGGCCAAGGTGAGGAGAGGGCGGGTGGGGTGAGGGTGTGGATGGAGGTGGGGGTGGGGGTGGGAGGGATGGTGTGGGGTTGGGAGGGGAGGAGTGCAGGTTGAGGAAGACATGCGATGGGGTCTTGGGGAGAGTGGGTGGAGGACCGAGTGGGGTGGGGGTGAAGAGGGGGCAGGGTGGAGGGGAGTGTGGGAAGGGATGAGTGTGACGGCAGGGGAGAGGTGAGGCGGGAGGGTATGGAGCGGGGGGGGGGGTGCAGCAGGACCACGTGTGGGGTGTGGTGCGACAGTTTTGGGGTGAGTGATCCATCAACAGAGACAAAACTGGTGTGTACCGCAACTAGAGCAGTTCAATGCACCGTCCGCGGGGTGACCGCGTGCAGTGTTGGTGAGGACCCCAAAGCACTCCCGATCGCAAGATTGTTGCAGGTGCGACCGATGTGAATGGCTGACGTTCGGTGCGGCCAACAGTGTTGCCGTTTTGTCGCTGTACGCGGACGGACGTCGCCACTGCATTGTTATCGGGAGATGCTTGAGCGTTCACCTTGACTCTCGCAGGGCACAGAGTTCAGAGTCGTAGCACGACGCACAGAGGCAAATGAGATTTGCACCTTACGCTGACTCGAATGGCTGATTGGAGCGACGGCTGCTTTTGAACTCTCTGCACTCTGGATCTCCCCCCCCCCACCGCCACCCGCGTGCCTTCACTACACGGAACCCTCAGTGTAGTGGCTACCACACCAATTGACCGAAACCTGCAGGACCCAGGTTGACTCCAGCCCAAGCCATCCCGGGGGGGGGGGGGGTTCGTCAAGGGGTCTGACCGTGAAAACGCTGCATGGTTAAACCCATTGGTTTGGTCTCAACCTCAGGAACTGAACGAATTTCGCAGAACCAATATTGACTCCAGCCCAAGCGCCCCCCCCCCCTCCTCCTGGGGTGGGTCTGTGCTGCATGTTCACTGTCAGTGGTTTTGTCGCGACCCCGCTAAATGAACAAAATTTGCAAAACCCATGTTGCCCTCCCGCCCCCTGCAAACAGGGGTTCTGAGCTGAACGGTTGGACGTCATCTCGTTGCAGGCGTCGGAGGACACGTCCAAGGCGCTGGTGGCGATAAAGAACATGCTGTACGGGACGGCGGAGCAGGACCCGCAGGCCGAGATGGTGGCGCAGCTCGCGCAGGAGATGTACCACCAGAACATGCTCTACCTACTCGTCGAGAACCTCTACAAAATCGACTTCGAGGTGCGTCCGTCCGTCCGCGCGTGCGCGGGGAAAGGTTTCAGCGCTGAAACGTTTGTGTATGGACGTGGGAAGAATCCACCAGAAAATCTGTGCTGCTGTAAGCTGGTTGTTTTGGAAGCAGTGCGAACGTTGCATGTGCCCTCTAACGGTGGCGCAATTTGTAACTTGTCGGGTTCACAACTTCCGGTGGCATGTTCTGACGGTGCCGCGTGCTCTTCGCAGTATCCCCCATTATCGCTCTCTCGCACGTGTGCTGCAGGGCAAGAAGGACGTGGCGCAGATTTTCAACAACCTGCTGCGGCGGCAGTACGGAACGCGCAACCCGACCGTGGATCACATCGGCCAGAAGTCGGAGATCCTCTTCCTACTCGTCCGGGGGTGAGTAGCCTTGGGGTGGGGTGAGTAGCAGTGGGGTGGGGTGAGTAGCAGAGGGTGGAGTGAGAAGCAGAGGGGTGGGGTGAGAAGCAGAGGGTGGGGGTGAGAAGCAGAGGGTGGGGGTGAGTAGCAGAGGGTGGGGGTGAGTAGCCGTGGGGTGGGGTGAGTAGCAGAGGGGTGGGGTGGGTAGCTATAGGTGGGCGTGAGTTGCAGTGGGGGAGAACGGTGCCGTTCGTTTTCGTGAGTCGGGAGTCAGAGCTTGACTCCCTTTCCCGTTGGGTTCAATGCAAATTGGAGAACTCCTTGAGTAGTTGCCAACGAACGGCACCAAACCTTGGGGTTGGGTGGAGGTGAGGAGCTGCAGGGTGGGCTTGAGTGGGTGAGGAAGGGCAGGAGTGAGTTGCGACGGGCGGGGTGAGTTGTTGCGGGGCGAGGGTTGTTGTCGAAACGGTGTCGTCTGGTTACCTCCATTGTCACTCGATCATTCTTCAATCGTGTCGTTTTGTTCTTTTGTTCTCGCCGCTGTCCTTCCTCCACACTCCTCTCTTCTTCCGTCTCTCCATCTTTTATTTATCCGTCACGTCTCCTTCCTCACTCAATCCTCATTCATCCGTCACGTGTTCTCACTCCTGTCTTCTCTGTCTCTCCATCCTCTCTTCTCTCTATCCTCTGTCTTCCCTGTCTCTCCATCCCTCGTTCACCCGTCACGGTCTCCTCACTCTTCTCTTCCCCGTCTCTCCATCCCTCATTCATCCCTCACGTCTCCTCACTCTATCCCTCATTCATCCCTCACGTCTCCTCACTCCATCCCTCATTCATCCCTCACGTCTCCTCACTCCATCCCTCATTCATCCCTCACGTCTCCTTACTCCATCCCTCATTCATCCCTCACGTGTTCTCACGGCAGGTACGATAACCAGGAGATCGCGCTCAACTGCGGCATGATGCTGCGGGAGTGCATCCGCCACGAGCCCCTCGCCAAGCTCATTCTCCTCTCAGAAGATTTCTATGATTTCTTCAAGTACGTCGAAGTCTCCACCTTCGACATCGCGTCAGATGCCTTCTCAACCTTTAAGGTGAGTGGAAATCACAAGTGATTTGGTTGTGGATGAGCAAGGGGTGGGTGATGTGCCACGAGAACTGTGGTTTAAGGCCGCGAACTATTTTCTCAGGGTCACAGTGGTGTTTAGTATCCAACGTGACGTTTCTTTTCCGCAGGATTTACTGACGAAGCACAAACAGCTCGTGTCGGAGTTCCTCGAGAGAAATTACGACAAAGTGTTCTTCTACTACCAGAAGCTCCTCAATTCTGAAAACTACGTAACCCGCAGACAGGCGCTCAAGGTGCGTGTGTGTGCGTGTGTGTGTGCTTGGACAGGGGCGTCACGTGTCTCCGGGAGACGTCAGGTTGCAGTGACACACGGAAGACTGGTCCACATGCAGCGGACATAGCGTGGCTATGGTGGGCCTCCGCAAGCAAGTGGCGGGTCGATCAATTTTATGGAAACATGTTGCAATTCGGTTTCTCACATCACAATGTGCCGCGCCCTGCTGTGTCAAAAAAAACTTTGCGTTTCGTTTCCATGACAGCGAGTGAGAGTTGTCAGAGATGTGTTGCCATGGAAATGTGACCGTGGTTGTTGTGTTGTTTGCAGTTGCTAGGAGAGCTGCTGCTGGACCGGCACAACTTCACGACGATGACGCGCTACATCAACAATCCGGACAACCTCAAATTGATGATGAACATGCTGCGCGAGAAGAGCCGCAACATCCAGTTCGAGGCCTTCCACGTGTTCAAGGTGCGCATTATCGCCCATGTCGCCCGTGAAGTGTGTGTGTGCTTGTGCGCGTGCGCGTATGTGTATGTATGTGTGCGTGTGTATGTATGTAAGCGTGTGTATGTATGTAAGCGTGTGTATGTATGCGTGCGTATGTGTATGTTGGTTAAGATGCGCACGTGTGTGTGTGCGTGTGAAGGGGCAGGTTGTTCAGCTGCAGTTCATGTTTGAGATTCTCTGGAGTTGCATTCTGTCCTTTTTCAATGTTGATAATGGAAGTCAGAAGATACAACCCAGGGACAGTGAAATTTTGGTGCACGCACAAGAGATGATCACGACGGGCGGGCTTCACGTCGCCCTTCTGAACACGCCCACACATTATCGCTCACGAAACTTTGTCACGTGTTTTCCAGGTGTTCGTTGCGAACCCGAATAAACCCAAATCCGTGCACGACATCCTGTACCGGAACAAGGACAAGTTGGTGGACTTCCTCGCCAAGTTCCACACGGACCGCTCCGAGGACGAGCAGTTCAACGACGAAAAGGCCTATCTCATAAAACAGATCAAAGACATGAAACCCACAGACGGAGACCACTAGAACACGTGGTTTTCTAGGGCTCTCACTAGGACATTGTTGCTTTTTAAAAATGGGGCGGAGTGGGGCGTGTGACAGTGGTGGATTTGGGGCGCGGAATGGTGGTGGTTGTAGGGCGAGAAAACACGTGCAAGATTTTCACCACCCCACGTGGATCCAAATACCCACATCCGCGACTGAGACAAGCCCACCCTCCTCCTCGACAACTACTGTATCTTGACACTTTACCATGTTGGAGGAGACGAGTGAACGCTTCTCCCTCTCCTCCTGCGCGCTGTGCCGAACGTGCGTGTGCCTCTCCTGATGTTTGTGCAAATGATGCGGCAGAAATTGTTCTTTTCCCTGCAAATAGCATCCAAATTGGTCCGAGGGGAACAGGAATCGGTCTTTATTCGGGGAAATGTGTGGGAATCGTCGTTTGGAAACAGCAGGTGAATTCCCACTGCAGCGAGCTTTGACGCAGGTGGACCCAGCAATAAACAGCCAATGACCAGTTCCCTTCGCAAAGACAAAGAATAGAGAAGTTACTTTGTTGTAAAAGTTTCAAGCTTGCACCCAAAAAAATTTTGAGATTAACCAGATATACCCACGTCCAGATTTGCTTTGTTCGCATTGGTCGCCGCATGTCTTTTGTGATCGTCCGAGAGCGCCACACTCTTGAAAACAATTTGAAAACACCGCACTGCGATAATGCAGCGACCGCCTACAGGTTCGCGCTGTGACGCGGCGTCCACTGAAGGAAGTCGCGCAAGTCGTCCTACATGTACAAAGGGGAAATATTGAATTCACTGAGAAATGAACATTTCTAAAAATGTCCATCAAGCTTCGTCTTTGCTGTTATCAGCCGCGGTAACGAGCTGATATTGGTTTGCCCCTGTATCTGGGTCCGTGTGACCGTTGTCCCCCCCCCCCCCCCACCAAATAGAAAATTTCAACTCTGACATTGTCCGAGTGGAACAAGTGCTGTCCTGCCGATGTATGCTGCGCGTGGTTGATTCTCTACTTTGAAGTCTATACACGAGGAATGTCAAGTAAGTTTTAGCTCCAGCGCGACACAAACTCGCGAGGAAAACTAAAATATAATTGACATACCTCGTAGTTTCTTTTTCCAACACCCGACCGATGTCATTCGAGTCGCTCGGCGACTGCTCTTCAGGGCGTAAGGAAAGTGCGTGTGTGGTTTCACGGGAAGCATTTTCCCGGTGTGTGTGTGTGTGTGAAACCTCACGTCGAGTGCCTGGACAACTTCGGACAGACTGACTGAAGAAGCAATGCCCCTGTCGGGCCCCATCGTCATCGCGAGCGGCTCAAGGCCTTCGCGTTGCGGGTGTTTTTCGCCACCCATGTCAGTGCGAAAGCGCAATTGGGTTCCGAGTGGTCCCGAGGCCGTGTTCTTGTTCATGCGCCTTGTGTACTTGTATACATGTACCTCGAATAAGGCCTGCAGGTCATTCGGAACTAGCAAACGTCCAACTGAATTTGGTTTCCTGTCATTGCTGACCGTCAAAAATGACGTCGGTCGATGTAGCTGGGCCAACACAACTTGGTTTGAACTTCCCCGTCGTCGAGCAGTGAAATCTCCACTTGAACTATTGCTGTCACGGTGGACCCTCTCCACGCCTCAATTGGGAGAATCTGGACTGGTTTGGTTTTCGTCATGATCCGACAACAAACTGACGGATCGGTCAGTACTGTGTGTACTGTCAGTACACGTGCTCCTGTAGTGCACTGTCGTTTTGCCATGTTGGGAACACGCGACGCCCTTCGTGCACTGACGACAGCGCGTCCCGAGCCTCGGATGAGCTCGGGCATGTTCGGGCCTCACTCGGCGCGAAGTGAACCGGGGAGGGGGAGTAACAACAGCAACGAAAATGGTTTTTTTTTCTTATTTGTACATGAGTTCAAATAACAAAGCATGGCATCTTTAGTTACAAAACACATCCAGTACAGAAGTGTCGTTCTGTACAGGTGTCTGTCTCCTTCCACTTGGAAACCCACTTGATTTTTCCCACGTTCGTGCCCCCCCCCCAATCTCCCAACGCCCAAATAAAAACTGACAACAACGATCTGAACCACTTTGTTACGTGAAACACGGACAGGGGCAGACCCAGGACTTTGACGCGTACCCAACCCACCATCTAAAAAAAATTTGACGGATTTTCCCCACTTCCCTCCCTCTTTTTCATCACACCAAAGTTTCCTGGTTCCACCCCCTGAAAGAACATGTGCCTATCTCGACCAATCAAAATTGCAAGTCCACAGCAGAAACACACAAAGGAAAACGCGTTGTTGCAAAAACAAGTTTTGTGAACACCAGAAACGCGCTGGATTCCAGCTTCACAAAGCGAATCTGCAACACCAGTTTCCCTGGTAACGTTCACTGTTTTACGCAATGGACCTGTGCGACCCACAGAGAAATAGTGACTGAACTGTGGTCGAAACAAGCAGAGTCTCACTTCTCACCTGCGCCGCAGTGCGGAACAGGAAATGAGAATCAGCGTTGTTAGTAAAAAGCATTGTTCTGTGCAAACATTTTCGATTTCTCTTTGTTTGTTCGACAAATCACTTGGTTCGTGTTCAAAGCGAGAATCGTTCTTCAGAAGCGGGCAAGACGCAGAGAACAACTGAACCTGGACACATTCTTCTCCGAACAGTCGAGTGCACTGGGCTGTCTTCTCCCCAAAAATACGAAGCACAATTTTCAAGTTTTAAAAAGACGTGTACAGCTGAACAATTTCCCACCTGCACACCAACACGTGCAAATGTTTCCAATTTTCTTTTTGACAGCCCACTGTACGTGTGTACATAATTCAAAACGTTGAGTACACCTCCTGTGAACCGAGTAAAAAGAAGCGTGCGCATTCGGGGCATTTGACACAAGAGGGCGAAGTCAATAGTGAATACAGGTCCGGCAGACACGTGCGTTCTCCAAACAGACATCTTGAATGCTGTCAGAAAGTGAATGAACCTTAAAAAGTACTCGACACCAGTGTGAGTGAATACACCACGGAAACAGCTGCTCAGCCCATTTTCAATGAGCTTCAAATTTGTTTGTATAAAATATACTTTTTCCACGATTGGGGGAAGCCATTTTTGTACAGAAATGTATGTACAGGTTGGACGTATGTACAGAGGTTCGCTTTGCGTTTCCGTGGCGTGTAACACCCCGAACCAGGAACGTCGTCCAGTCGTTTAACATTCAAACCAAATAAAACGACAAATAAATAAATCGGGTCAAATCTGGAGACCCGCGAAGCCTGGACAGGACGACGTTCTCCGGCGACATCAACCTTCCGTTTCCAACATGGTAAATCTGGGCCACTTTGCACGTTTGCGCAAAAACAAGACAAAATCCACTCCTCGGCCAGCAGCGATGGATTGAAAAGTGCACCCGAACTCAGTGACCCCAGTGCACTTGACATTTGCTCCTCTCCTTCCAATTGTGACGTTGAAGAACAGGAACAGGTTGGCAAATTTGTCCAAGGAATTATTTTTCTCCCCATCACAATGAGAAAATTCAAGCACAAAGAAACATGGCCACCATGAAGGCAGGACCCAAATGTGGACTCCTTTTTCCCCACTTTGAGGTCACTGCCTGAGGGTGCGAGTTCCAGCAGCCACTGCTGACGTGGTTCGTCCATTTGGGGCAGAAGTTCCTCAGCTTGATCCGTATTCGGAGTGGGACGTAGTTTCAGGAGGGCTGTGCACAGACGCCGCGTCGGCGCAGACGCCGCGTCAGCGTCCGGATGACGTCATCACGACGCCAGGACGACGCATGCAAAAGAACGGCGTTCTTCGCATGCACCTGACCAGGAGGAGCACTGAACTCTTCACAGGCTTCAGTGAAAAGTTCGGCCTGAAGAAGGACTTCCAAAAGTCTTCATTTCTCCACCAAGTCCTGTGGATAAATCCTGTGTCTATCCATACGACCGTTCAGGTGAGAACTACTTTTGCTTTATCCACCAACAATGAACTTTTCTTTCCATCCTTGTTGTTCGGGTGAAAATTCAGGACTCAAGTATTTTTCATTCCTCCACTTGACGGGCTGACTCCTTCTCTCTTTCCTCGCTGGGAGGGAAGGCAGAAGGGTGTATGGTACAGAGTGTGTATTGTCCTACGGTGCACGAAACTCAGAATTTGAAGCCTTCTTGCGGGATTTCTGCGTTCGGGTCGAACTGGAAGCCCTCCCCCGTCGACGAGGGCGCCAGGTTCGCGTCTTCTTCGATCTGCCGACAGAGGGAGAGAAACAATAAAATTAACACAGCTGTTCATCATTCACCAAATCGCTGTCTACACGTGAATGAACGAATCGAATTGTCAAGTCCGCTGTCAATGAACTGAGAAAGCGTGTTCTGGTTGAATGACGTGTACGCTTGTGCGATTCTGCGCGTCTCGAGTGCGTCTGCGCGCGCTGCGCTTCACGCATGCGTGGTGGGAGAGTTTGCACTCACATCGCCGGAGAAGTAGGAGTCGATGATCTCGTACGCCAGTTTGTAGATCTCTTCGTTTTCGTGTTGTTGCAGTCCCTCGATTCGGTCCAGCCCTGCAATCAGACCGACCAGCTGCAGACCGTGCCCACAATGAGACATGAACAATCGCACCAACAGTGCAGCGTTTCCAAATAGTTCCGTGAGCAGACTTTACTGTGTGCAGTGTCTCCTGTCCATCCTCTGCACAAGCACTTCACTTTCACCCAGAAAGCAAAGCAAGTCAGCTCGCATGCGCAAGCTCACGTCAACTCAAAACGATTCGAGAATCTGTTCACGTGGTCTCGCATCATCAAAAACTTTTTTTTTTTTTTTTGCACGGGAGTAAACTGCGCACACACACACCTCCGCACTCCTCGACGATGTTGGCGACCGGCTCGACGTCCTCACCCGCCATCTTGAGGATGTTGTGGATTCCGTCCAACACCACCTGGTGAAGAGAAGGAAAACAGTGAAAATCGGAAGCAGCAAACGCTGGGAAAACGCGGTTTGAGATATGACACGTGCGGTTACGCGTGCAACACCCAACACGACGCAAAGCAATGTTGTGATGAAGGCACACACGCACGTGCGCGCGGGCGTTGAGTAAAAGAGTGACGAAAATAAAACTGCTTCAGCCATAGCTCATAAATAGCACGCAGACACACGCACGCACACCACGCCTGGGAGAGCTCACAAAACAGCACGTAGCAATACGACCCTTGCTCCTGACCCTGACCCTGTCTGCACGACCCCGACCCCTGTCTGCACGACCCTGACCCCTGTCTGTACAACCCTGACCCCTGTCTGTATGACCCTGACCCGTCTGTACAACTTTGACCCCTGTCTGCATGACCCTGACCCCTGTCTGTACGACCCTGACCCCTGGCTGCACGTACCTGGATGACCTGCGGGTCCTTGACGCTGAGCAGCGAGCAGAAGGGCGGGATGACGCCCTGCTGCACCACGTGCGACACCTGCTCCTTCTTGCCGCTGATGGTCAGGTTCGAGATGGCCCAGGCGGCCTCCTTCTGCGTCTGAAACTCGCCCTGCGAGACATAGGGAGCGTTCGATTTATCCTTCCGTACATCTGGAATTGCTTCAGAATTGCGCAAAAAGAACAGAATTTGTGCAATTCCAGCCATTCCAGATTGATCTTGGCCATTGCACTCTGCAGGATGGAGGGGTCATTCCGCAATTGCAATGGTTGGGCGGATTGGTAAATCGAACGCTCCCATAGGCGCGACGGTTCAGACAACTGCGATCAGACCCGATACGTAGCAAATCCAAACGGACGTGTGACGTCAGCATGGTCGTCAATCGATGTTTTCTCTGAACCGGCGAAAACAAGTCACACTGCGCAGGATGTGAAGCCAATCAACGGTTTGTCTGGACACAGTTGACAGCAAAGCCACACACGTTGTGATTACCTCCACAGGGGCCAAACAGGCCACAACAAACATTTTCAAACCACATATCGACATCCTTAGCTTCATCATTTGTCAACCCGTCTGACTGAGCCGTCTGCAACCCACCACCCCGCCCCACTGGGCCCACATCCCCTACCCGCTTGGCGCACACCCTGCCCCGCTGGGAGTACATCCCCGTCCCACTGGGTGCGTATCCCCCTGCCCTGCCGCGTATCCCCCGACCCGGAAAGCGCACACCCCTACCCTACTTGCACAGCCCTGCCCCACTGGGTTTGTATCCCCACCCCACTGGGCGCACCCCCTGCCCCGTTGAGCGCACCCCACCCCCCACCACCTGCCCCGCCTGGACGCACCTTGCCGAGGTGGTGGATGATCATGGGCACGAGTCCAGCGTCGATGACGGCCTGCACCTGCTGCTGGTTCCCCGCCGTGATGTTGGACAGGAACCACACCGCCTCCTGCCGTGCGCACAGAAAACAACAACAGTCAAGGTCAAGGCCACTTCAAACGTACACGCTGCTCGGGCGCTTTATGTTGAAGACGCACATCGAACTTCTGCACTCGGTCACAAAATTTCATTTTCGCCTGTTTCGAAAAGCCTGGCGCAGGAAGTTAGCGCGCCAATGCTGAACAAACACATCGAGCTTCTCCCAGGCAGACGTATAGGAGCAGCAAGGGACGGTCAGCTCGGATCACTGACCTTGACCTTGACCTTATTTCCATATTTGCTTGCTGGCGCCCTCTGATGGAGAACGCCACGCCACCTTGCGGTGGCCTTGACCTTGCACCACGGTGGATGGGTGGGTCTTTGAATTGATACGCCTTTTCCGTTGTGGGGCTGGAACAAAAGTGGCTAATTGGACCGGCCCTCGCCAGAGGGCGGGCCGGCTTATTGCCCCCACAACGGGATAATTTCATTTTCATCGAGCTTCATTTTCGCGTTTTTTCTTGCAAAAGCCAAGCGGAATGGCATTGTATGAAATTGCAGCAGAGTTGATCAGACTCAAGCTCCATCTCCAGCGGAGAGAGCGTCGCTTCCCACCCCTCCAGCAACACGGGGGACGATCAGGTCTGAATCACTGAGAGCCTCACTGCGCCAGCACCCCCTGGCGGCGACTCTCTCATATGCACTCCGTTCTCAGACAGGCGCATGCGCACAGCAGTGTGCTGCGCAGTCTGGTCCCCCGGTGCCTCGGTCCACCTCACACAGTGAGTGCAGACGGGAGGGAAGCTGTGTTGCATCATGTCAACTCGCTCAGAGGTCCCCCCCCCCCACCTCCTTTCCCAAACTAAAACGATGGGCAAAATGCAGTTGTGATATGTGACCACACACACACACACACACACACACACACACACACACACACAAACACTCTCTCTCTCTCTCTCTTTCTCTCCCTCACACACACACACACACAAAACACACGCGCGCACACACACATACACGCACATCACACTGCTTCTGCCTGAGCTCACGACACAACCCGCAGCTGAACGACGCTGACGAAATTGACCTTGTTGATTTTTTCCTTGGAGTGGGTGAGCAGGGTCGGGAAGTGCGAGAGCGCGCCGCAGTTGAGCACGATCTGCGTCTGTTCGTCCGTCCCCGTGACGATGTTCCCCACCGCTCGCAGCGCCGCCGTCTGAAACACGTGACCATGACGTCAACACACAGCACGAGATTGACGTCAGCACACACACACACACACACCAAGTACTGCACGCAACATCAAAACAAAGCCGCCCATGACGTCAAAACACGTATCTGTCAAACGATAAGTACAACAAATCAGTTCAACAAATTTCTGCAACGTGTGTCATTTACGTCGCGTTTGGTTACAGTCACAAACGACCTGAACTCCGATGCGTTTCCTCACTTGACCTTTGTGACCCCGACTGACCTGGACTTTGACCTCCTGGTGGCTCAGCAGGGGCACGAGGTAGGGCACGACGCCGGAGTCGATCACCATCTGGATCTGCTCGTTGCCCCCGTCCGTGAGGTACGACAGCGCCCACACCGTGTCCACCAGAATCTACAACCAGCACCAACACGTGCACCCTGCACCGCAACGATTCAGTGCGCACGCGCACACACACACACACTGCACGCAGCGTCAACACGAACGGCCCAATCCCCTTTCCGCGTGCTTCACGTCTCCACCCTCCGCACCTGAATTTACACAAGCTTCTGCGCAACGGTTCTTGACGTCACAACACGGCAGACCGAGATACCAGAGATCAACGCGCCACTGTTTCGCTAATTATCACCTGGTGGACATGAACTCCTCCTGGTCTACTCTCGTCTGTTTTTGAAAACCTCGTTAAATCTCGAGACCAGACCCACGAAAGGAATGAGTAAATTCAACTTGTGGATGATGCAGAACAGCACCATCTCTCTTGGGCACAAGAGCCCAGCAGCTCTCCTCCCCAAGACCACGTGTTGGCCTGTGGGGAGGACAGCTGCCAGTAGAGAGACAGTGCCAAGTTCTGCACAGTCAATCACATTTAATTGCTCAACCACCTGCAAAAAGAAGATATTGAAGAGATGTGAATTCAACACTTCCAACATGATGAGGTCACACACACACACACACACACACACACACACACACACTGCACATCAGTCAATGACACGCGCGGCTTTTGAAAAGATCTTTCGACCGGCTGACACAAAAGGGAAATCCAACACCTCGTGCTGGACACGTCATTATCGCACGTGTTACAGTCTTCACGTAAACCGTCGCACCCCCCTCAGGGCACGCCTCGGGTGAACCCGTCAACTCACGTTGGTGTCTGTGTGGTGGATAAGTATACAGAGCGCAGGCAGGATCTCCTGGATGGTGTCCATGGGCGGCGGCGGGTCCTTGTTGCGACACAGGTTGACGATGACCCACGTGACGTTGCGCAGGAACGAGATGGGGATGCTCGGGTTGATGAAGGTCAGCAGCGGCTTCACGACGCCCAGCTGGATCACGTAGTCCCGGCACTGGGGCCCGTCGCCTGCCGAGCACACAAACTTCAGTTTTCTTGAGTATTCACACAACACACCGTGCATGTCCACGCACGCACGCACGAACACACACTGCTCGCTGACCTGTGATATTGCAGACCATCCACACCGCCCCTTCACACACCCCAACACGCACGCATACTCACACACGCACATACACCGCCCACCCCACCCACACACCATGCACGCACACATCCACACACGTACACACACACACACACACTGCTCGCTCACCTATGATGTTGCCGAGTGCCCACACCGCCTGCTCCACACACACTGCTCGCTCACCTATGATGTTGCCGAGCGCCCACACCGCCTGCTCGCACACGTTCTGATGCGCCGACTCCAACAGTCGCAGGAACAGCGGAACTGCGCCTGAAAGAAAATGCGACACTTCCGGTCAGAAAGACACTTCCGTTGAGAATGACTTCCTATTGGTGTTCCGTTTTCACAATGTTCTCAATGAATACCGCAGACATTTCAACCATCAACTCAACATCCGAACTCAAAGGCTCGTCTGATGCAAGAAATCACCATTTCAGTCGCTCTTGCTGGGTTGCACACGCACACAATAACAAGAACGCTTTGTGCCTTCCCGTGCCCGAACCCTTCGCCCTCTGCCCCCCTCCCACTCCCGCGCCCCTTCCCAACTGTAGGCCCTGTACCCGGGTGTGAACGAAGCGAGACGCACATACCGGACTGGACGACACACGCACACACCTTGGTATCTCCCTTATCACACACACACACACACACACACACACACACACACACACACACACACAGAGCCCGTGGGCCCTGTAGCCGAGTGTGAACGAAGCGAGACGCACGTACCGGACTGGACGACGGCCTGTGTCTGTGCGGAGGTTCCGGACGCGATGTTGGTGAGCGCCCAGGCCGCCTCGAACTGCAGCGAGGGGCTGCAACGAGAAATCATCCGCACTGCCACCTGGTGATCAAGGAGACTTCGGAGAAGTGTCAGGGTTCCCACTGCGGCTGACTAACAAAATTCCATGATTTTTCCAGGTTTTCA
>JAAUXT010116766.1_pt1 | contig 16538 bp, 22 predicted proteins | sample 7278171 | NCBI WGS metagenome assembly JAAUXT01 (sample SAMN14350112, study PRJNA611818) | marine sediment metagenome | isolation source: surface marine sediment (1.8m) | place: French Polynesia: Moorea | collected 2018-08 | reverse complement strand
GGATTGGACGTGGTGCCCTGCAGCGGAGACACACAACACCAGGATCGGACGTGGCGCCCTGCAGCGGAGAGAGACAACACCAGGATTGGACGTGGTGCCCTGCAGCGGAGAGAGACAACACCAGGATCGGACGTGGAGACGCACGTGCTGCGTGGGGTGAGATCAGGATGCCATTCCGGAGAAGCCTGCCACGCTGGGCCACACACCCGCAAAAGTAGTGTTAAGGTCTGATCCGCCGCACAATGAATCGCTAACATGGAGCCGTCCATCGGATGTGGTCTGTTGATTGCAGAGACGTCGCTCAGAGACAGACGTTTCACCGTGGAGAGACGCGCGGCCTCGTTTCCTGGTATATTCTGCGTGCTGGTTGAGCTCAACAACACGAGCACCAGATTATACCGGGATACGCGCCGCGCCACACGCCCCTGGAACCGGAAACCCGTCCCGCACGTGGTAAACAGCAACACGTGCGCCCGACCACCGTACACATCTTGACAATATGCCAGAAACCAAAACTTGGCGTGTCTGAACATGTACGGGAAAGCAACCCCACTGGAGAAGACGGAGCGTTCAGACTGAGGAAAGACTTCGAGACCCGCAAATGTCCGAAGTGTTTCACTTTGCGTTACGCGCTGCGTCTGAAAGCAATGCCCACCTAACTTTGGACTTGTTTCTGGACGCAACGAGCATCTAGTGTGAAAAGCAAGACTTTCTCGTTTCCGAGGTCTCATGTGTTGAACACGTGGTGCCAGAACACGTGATGTGAGAACCGGTGTTGCCGATTCAACTGCGAAGGCTCGAGCCGGAAGCTGTCGAATTGTCATCATCACGACCGACATGGAGAGAACTCAAGCCAATCAGGACACAGGGCAATCCCCCTTCCCGCCTCGTGTGGGCACCATCGCGGGGTCGGAGATGCAGTCTGGGGACCCAGTGGCCCGGACGGAGGGGAACGGGGGGGGGGGGGAGACTTATTGCACAATGCATTGTGAAAAGCAAACTTTGTCGGACCCCGTGGATCTGGTCCTGCGTGTTGGATTGAGATAGCGAGATCGACTCGAATGATGAGGCGTGGTGTCTTGTTTTGCAGCACCCGCACTGGAAGCAGGACGTCGGGTTCGTCCGCTACGAGGCGCCGCCGCTGCACGCGGACCGCGACCCCGCGGCGCTCGAGGCGTGGGCCGAGCGGCTCGACTTCCTCCTGCAGGACCTGCACACCCTGCTGACGATGGGTCACCAGCAGTTCTGGTGCCAGGTGAGTACCACACCCTGCAGCAGGACCTGCACACGCTGCTGAGGATGGGCCACCAGCAGTTCTGGTGTCAGGTGAGTACCACACCCTGCTGAGGATGGGCCACCAGCAGTTCTGGTGTCAGGTGAGTACCACACCCTGCAGCAGGACCTGCACACCCTGCTGAGGATGGGTCACCAGCAGTTCTGGTGCCAGGTGAGTACCACACCCTGCAGCAGGACCTGCACACCCTGCTGAGGATGGGCCACCAGCAGTTCTGGTGTCAGGTGAGTGCCACACCCTGCAGTAGGACCACACCCTGTTGACACCAATAGTTTCAGGTCAACTGGGACCTTCACTCCCTGCTGTGGTGCCTCCACACCAAGCATCAGCACTGCTATCCCCAACAGCAGGGCCTCCAGCAGCCCCCCACCCCCTCCTTGCTGTTCCTCCCTCCCTTCCACCCCACCCGCTAGCACTATCCACACTGTGTGACGGCAGATTTATTGTCGCTTCAGGCGGTGTTTGATGAGACGCTGCACAGCTGCGTCGACTCCTTCCTCAAGAACTGCCCCAGGTCAGTGTTTGACGCGTGCGGTCTCATCAGCCAACCTCACGGGAATGAAAGGCCTCACGTGGTGACAAAATTCTTGCAAGGTGTGTGTATTTTCCCCCCAGTAACTCCTTGCACTTACTGCACCTGTGTTGTGCACGTATGTTCTTCTCCACTGCAGAGTGTCCGTCACGATGTTTCTCCCACGTGTTTCCACGCGGCTGTAGTGCTCGTCTCTCTGCAGGTCCCACGACGCCATCTACAACCTGCGCCCCGACCTGCGGCAGCTGCACGACAGGGTCAGCAAACAGGTGTTCCTCACGTGTGTGCGCATGGCGACGTACAAGGAGAGCAAGGTATGTGTGCGTTGTGTGAGTACATCGCGACCTGAAGAGAGAACCGTCGTGTGTGTGTGTGTGTGTGTGTGTGTGTGTGTGCATGGCAACCCACAAACGGAGGTGCATGTGTGCGTGCGCGGTGTACGTGTGTACACATGGGTCACCCTTCGCGTGCAGAGAACCGTGCCTCGTGCTTTTGTGCGCGTGGGTGAGGAGTGTGACTTTGTCTCTCCAGTCGCCCGTGTCATGAAGATTGCTTCGTCGGAATTGGAAAACATGAGAAGACTCTCCTGGCAGATCTCTGTGTGACGAGCAGTTGGTTGTTACACGTGGTTCTGAGCCACAAGTGAAGTTCGTGGGGTTGTGTTTTGTGCCTCTTTGGAACACGTGCTATGTGCTGATGGTCTCGTCACGTGACGAATTGCCTAGTGGTGTCTAAATTTTCAACACGTGTTTCTCGTGTCACGTGACTTGCTCTCTGTTTCAGGACCACTTCCTGACTCCTTCGGTGTTCGGCGAGATCCTGTACGAGAACTTTCTGTTCGATGTGCCCAAGCTAATGGACCTGTGTGTGCTGTACGGGGCGGGGAATGGCGCCCTGCTCTCCAAGATGGTGTCCAACATCTTCACCCAACAGCCCAAGTACCTGCAGGACTTGAAGGATGTGGTACCCACCATATTGCAGGTGCGTGCAAAGGCCTTTCTTTGCTCTGTGTGTGTGTGTATGTGTGTATGCGCGCTTGTGTATGCCTCTCCCGTCTATTCTGAGTGTGTCAAATACACACACACTTGCTCACGACGGCGTCCACATGTACAGAGCCGAGGACTTGGTGAGCGACCACCAGAATACAACACTTCTGTGTCTCTGTTTCTCTCAGGTGTTTGAGGGGATCCTGCAGCGCTGTGGAGTCAAACCTCCCTCCCACGAGGGGTCGCCTCTGAAGCTGGCGGAGCGCGACGGGGGCGCCAGCTCGCTCCGCAACGTGCCGCTCAGCCAGTTCCAGGTGAGCGCCGCTATCACGTGATCACTTTGAGCGCTGCTTCCTCTTTTAGGCCCACCCACGTGTCGTCATGTCGCGCCACAATCTTCAATGTTATCCAACTGATCTGTCAGCCCAACCAAGGGGCTCGGCCGCCCCCTGACAACTTGGATCCGCCCCTGCACAAAACACGTTGCAGGATACAGAATTTCATATACGTTGCGCGTTGTGTTGCAGGACGTCCTCTTCTACGTGCACGACACGTTGCACACGCTGTGGAGCTTCCTCGAGGTCTATCCGGACGCGGCCAGAGTCTTTTCCAGCCCCGAGTTCCTCCAGAGGTGAGTGAGGGCAGCGCAGAATACCTTCTGAGGTGAGGCCGCTCAATGCTCGTGTTACACATGTCTAAACGAGGCGCAGACACGAGCCTGAGTGAAATCGCGTCACGCGTCGCGTGCTGAGGTGTTTCAGCGATGCAGCCAGCCTCTGTCTCTCTGTCGACTGGTGAGAGCCTGCATGTATCTCTCTGCCTCAGGCTGGTGTACCTGTACGAGAACCTGGTGCCGCGGCTCGGAGAGGCGTTCCGCGAGAGGGCGTGGGAGTCTGCAGCGCTGCGCGCGTTGCTGCGCGGGAAGGTGCAGCGCGCGCAGGCGTGCGCACTGCGCATCTTCCGCCACGTGGTGTTCAGCGCTTTCCTGAGGCCCGTACTCGAGGACAGGTGAGGCCTGTTTCCTGCAAGGTGCGTCATGTGTCAAGTTCATGGGCGATACTTCTGCCACGCTGGAGTCACAAAGCCTCGTATATGACCTCGTTGTGGTAGAAGTGAGTTCAGCCACTGCAAAAAAAAAAGGTTCCTGTTCAATCGCACAACTCTTTTCTTGACCAAAGGTTCACAGGAACCATTTTTGCAGCGTGGGTGAACCCTTACATCCACACGGTGTTGCAATGCAAGACGCATTCCTTGTGAAACAGACAAGTGACAAAGTAGCACGTTGTGACACCCTGTTGCCATGGAAGGATGTGACACTTAGTCCCGTATGTTTCAGTGTGAAGGACTCTGAGCGGGAGGAGGCTGTCGAGGGATACCTCAGCGCAATGACGTCATTGCTATCAGAGAGAAGGTAGGCATCACGTGATGTGTGTGAGAGAGAGTTTTGCGTCCTGTGTGCAAATGAGCACAAGTCAAATTTGAAGTCACGCATGATGGCGGATGCGCCTAGTTCACTGAAATCACGTGTTTCCCGCTGCAGGTTCGTGGCGCACCTCGAGCACATGTTCCCGTTCTGCGACGACGTGGGGCTGCTGACGCAGAAGGGCTGCTCCCTGTATCCTTCATCAACTCACGTATCTCACACATGCACACTCCTGCTGCCCACATCCTCAGACAACACGCACGCAAACGCATACCTTACACACACGCACGCACGCACACGCACTGGTGCTGAGATCGCCTTCGCCCTTGACCTTTGTGCACCAGAGACGAGACGCGGCTCGAGTACATCCGGGACGGCGTACAGGACGCGTACAGCGTGCACGGCCCGCGGCGTGGGCGGCGTCAGGACGCCGCCGCGGCGCCAGCGGCGTCCGATTCAGACGCAGAGGCGACGCCAGGGCCTTCAGGTGGCGCCTCCGCTAAACATGTGAGTGGCGTTTCTCCGTCCTTTGACGGTTTGCATCACGTGGTGCTATTCGTGGAGCTGCCTGTGTTTTGCTGTTGTCACGACATTCAGATGAACGGACTGATTGGCAACGTGATGTGCGTACCGGTACCTGTGCGCAGAAAGTGCATGTAGATCTGCCCGAAGTGTTTTGTGTCTTGTATGTAAGTCATCAAAATCGCACGTTGAGCAGTTGTGCTGCGTGTTGCAGGCGGAGCTGGGCGCGTGCGCACCACGTGTTTCCGGTGTGGAGCTGGAGTCGCTCATCTCCAGCGTCAAGGACCTGCTGCCCGACCTGGGGGAGGGCTTCATACAGGTGAGTGAAGAAACGCCACCGGGAGAAGAGGGAATGTTCAGTCTTTTTCAACTGGAGAGGGGCTCCAAAGGGTTCACAGGCCGAGACTGACGAAATCTGCAGCGTATCTCGCTGTTGTGTTGGCTGACTGCATTTGTTCAGCTCAACTCGTTTCGCATTTGAACAAATTTCGCTCTCCGTGTTCACAGCTGTGTCTGGAGGAGAATGACTACAGCGCCGAGACAGTCATCAACCAGGTGCTGGAGGGGAAGCTGCCTGCGGCGCTGGAAGGGCTCGACCGGGCGCTGCCCAGGTGAGACGCACACACACTCGGTCACACACACACACCTCTCTCTCTCTCTCTCTCTCTCTCTCTCTCTCTCTCTCTCTCTCTCTCTCTCACAACACACACTCAGTCACTCACATGTTCAATCACACACACACACCCGCGCGCTCGCGTAAAACACAACGGAGGGGCAGGATTATGCCTTCCCCAAGGGACATACAGTGTCACACACCGAGTTCCTCTCTTCCGCAGGACGGCGCCGCCACCGCTCCCGGACGACCCTGACGACGCGTCGCTGTTAGCGCGACGGCGCAACGTGTACGACGACGACGAGTTCGACGTGTTCTCGCGTGACCACGTCGACGTGTCGCGCGTGCGCAGAGGAAAGAAGTACGTGCAGTGTGATCCACTCGTGTTCAAGCTCAGGAGAATGAGTCAGACAGCGGAAGAGACAAGACAGGAGAGTTTGGGAGACGAAAGGCGCGCTGTGTTTGTTGGGGTGGGTGGGTGGGTGTCAGATTGCTCCTTTATGGAGTGGATCCTCGCGGCGTTGTGTGCATGTGACTGCGTCTGCGAGGGAAGTACTGAGAACGTGATTTCAGTGTGAGTGTGGTCAGTTACCCTTCTCTCCCACTCTCTGAAAGCGAATTTCCGGCGGCTGTGTGTGTGCGTGTTGTACTGGGAATGTAAGACTGTGCCCTCTCTCCTTCAGGGAACAGATTCCCGACGGCGCGGCGCTGCTGGACGACAAGCGGGAACTGGAGTCGCTGCGGCCGCTCTACAGCAAATACGGCAACGAATCCGCCGACTCCATGTACGACGTGGATCCGCAGGTCAGTCGGCTGGGCGAAGGTCAGTGGGTGATGGGTCAGACGGGGGAAAGGGGTCAATGGAATGATGCTGAGAGTTATTAAGTGGAGGGGGGTCAGGGGTTTCAAGCGTGGCTGGGGCTGCAGGACAGTCGGGCTGGAGACGAGGGCCTGTAGCGGGGTGGGCTCGGTGGAGGGTCCGGGTCGGGATGAGTGGTCGCTGGTCGTGGAGGGTCAGTGGGGGGGGGGGGATCGTGGGGTCACCCTGTGGGGCGGGGGCAGTGGGAGTGCGACGGGCGTGGCTGCTGTCATTGCATGATGCACGAATCATGTGGAACTCGTGACGCACAGTGTGATGACTCGCCTCCCTCCTGCTGTTCTGGTTGGTACGGAAGATGACGAGGGTTCTAACAAGCGTGGTCTGCTGCAGGGTGACGACGGGCTCCGATACGACTACGAGGACGAATACGACGACACGTACGATCTGAATCAGGTCGGGGCGGAGGACGCGGATTCTGCTGACGAGCTCACTGTGCGGAGGTGCGTATCACAGCAGTGCTGGGGTGCGTCCCCCACCGCGAGGTTCGGGACACTACCCGGAGGTGCGTCATGACCTCGGGTGGTGACACTGCTAGGACGTTTTGAGCGGAGAACACAAGGTTATATCAAAATAGAGTGTCAATCTGCATGTTTGGCAACAGCCACAGGTTGTTGATTCCACAACTGACCGATTCTTCTGTCCTTCTCAGTGCAGACTGGCCAAGTGACTTGCCCGCTGAAAAGCAGATTGCCACTGTGTTTTGATACGTACAACCTCGTATTTGGAAGCCCTCAGTGACTTGGTGGAAGTGATTGGCGCCTGACGTGTCCTGAGTAAACCTGGCTTCAAAACGAGTGTTACGCACACGGCCTCCTGTCGGCATGAGGAAGTGACAAGCAGAGTGCGGTATGAACGGGACGCGTGAAACTCGTGACGCAGTGTCCTGCTGTCTGTTGCAGACCCTTCACTGTACCGCGGGTTCTGGGAGGGAAGAAGGTGCCGGAGGAGGAGCAGGCTGACCAGGACGCGGAGGTGAGGGTGTGGTGGGGTGGGAGGTGAGGTGTGCGAGTGTGGGAGGTGTGCGTGTGTGGAGGTGAGGTGTGCGTGTGTGGGAGATGAGGTGTGTGGGTGTGGGAGATGAGGTGTGCGTGTTGCTGGTGCGTGGGGTGAGTTGGTTCTGCCTGTGGCTGTACATGTGTCTGGTCTGAGCCCTCTGCCACACCATGTGCGCCAGTGCATCACGCACAGCTTTTACGACCTTCCACACCACACACCGGCACATGTTTGGGGTTGGAACCCATCAGTGATCATGGCGGCGCATGCATACTTCAGTGTGAACACAACTATAGATATATGTGAGACCCATTTTGGTGTGCTGTGACCTTGGCATTCGTGTGCGCTGGCGCACGCGGTGTGGCCGAGGGGTGACTCTGACATGGGTGAATCTGTTCAAATTGAGGTGTATTTGCCTGTTGGATCCTCCATCGTTGTGTGTGTGTGTGTGTGTGTGTGTGTGTGTGTGCTTCAGATATGTGTCTGCGTGTGCAGCTGTGAGGGGGGTGGGTGCGGCATGCAGGTTGTGTGTGTGTGTGCGCATGGTATGCGGCATGTAGGTGTGTTTGTGTGTGTGTGCAAGTGTCGCGCTGTGGTTGGTAACCGACTGTTGGGAATTGCAGGAGTCTGACGGGGAGGACGACTCGACTCGGCCCCCGCGGGATCAGTTCGTCGAGGACCCGGCCAAGCTGCGCGAGCAGGCGGCGAGGAGGGCTGCGTCCCGGGGCGCCAGGTGACACACACACACACACACACACACACACACACACACACACACACACACACACTTACGCTCGCATGCGCGCTCACCAGGAACAATTGTCCGTTTTCAATGTGGCAAAGGACGTTCATGACCCTGTTGTCTCTTGTTCCCAGGGGGCGCGGCGGGCAGCACGCCCCGCGGCATCGCGCTGCTCCGGGCGAGGGAGGCGCTCCCGGCGGCGGGGCCGAGGCTGCTCCGCACCGGGACGTGCGGGGGCGCGGCCGGGGGCAGGGCCAGGACCGAGACGTGACTCGCAACCGCGCCTGGAAGGAGAAGCACAAAGGCACGCGAGTCAACCACAACCGCCGTGCCCTGGCTGACAAGAAGCGCAAATTTTGATGACGTCACCAAACCCTGACGCGACCAGTGAGGCACTGTTCGCCACACGTGACCTTCCGTGTAGCTATGACGTCACGTGTTTTGCTGTCCTGTGGCAAAAGATGCCCATGTGCACTTTCTACACGTCACGGAGTCGGCAACAGCGCTGAACGTGGACATTTGTTGTTGTGATGTATCGATTGGTGCCATGTTGTTTCACGTTGACATTCAGCAATACAGTTAAGTTTGAGAATCGCACCTCACCTGTTCGTCTTTGTCGCAACCGGACCGGAAGCGAAAACCAGAAGCAGAAACAGTTTCTTCCAGGTGTGTCATGCAGTCCACTGTTCTTTCACTGGTCTCAGCTTCGTATTCCCCCAGTTGATGAAGGGGGCTCTCCCCGCGTGCAAAGTTACAAGCGGGGAACCTCTGGGTGCAAAGTCGGAAGCCCCGCCCCCTGGGAAATATTTTGATATCTCCCCCCCCCCCTGCCAAAAGAAAAAATTAAGGGGTCCTGGCCGGACGTTTGAAGTGATCCAACCACGAGAAGCAGCAAAAGAGAGATGTTGACCCATTGTACGCATCGTATGCATGGGTCCTTTGTAGGTCAGACCCGGGGGCGGTCAGATCTGTTAGAATGCTGGAGGGACACTCCATGGAAATCTGGAAGCAAGCAAAAAAAAAAAGGTGATGTTTCACAGAGGAGTGTTTTGAAGATCCTGATTATGTGAAGAAAGAAACCGGTAGTTCCTTTGGGCTTTCCACCGCTCTTCATTTTCCCCAGAATTTGGTCATCTATTTGCGAAAATCAGTTGATCAGCTTTGGTTTGTTGACGGAAGATTCTGGGAAGAATGAGCTTTGTTCTTCTCCGTCTGACTCGTTGGTTTCGTTCATGACAATGATTGAGGCTTAAGGCACCCAGAAGACCCTCGGGCCCTCTGTGATATGGAACAATTCGGGTTTGCTCTCAAGCAAGTCAATGAAAACCCGATTCACCCGCGTGACATTGTGGTCATGGCGATGGTGCTCAAAAATAGCTCGAGCAAGCTCACGTGATTTTCACCTGGCACCATATTGTTCAGTAAATTGGAAAAGTGCCAACTTTCAACAACTTACTTTTGATAAAATGATTTTTGCTGCATCATCTTGCACACAGAACAAATCTATGGACCAAAAGATGAACAGAATTGAGCGTTATTTTCCCTTCATACAGAAAGTGCTTTGACAGGAAAACTTTTTGGATCCCCATAGTGCTTTGCGCTCGACCGGTACCCCGCGAAAATCACCAAAAAACATGGGCAGTGTTCCCACACCATGAAAACTGCACATGAAATTCACAGCTTCGTGGTCAAGTTTCATCTGGGCTCGACTGTCAGGGTTGTGTGATAGTTAGTAGCCGCTGTCCGAAGTCAGACCTCTGACATGTGATAGTGGCATGATCTTCTGTTATTCAATGTGTTTTTTCATGTTTTCACCTCAGATTGCACTGTTTTTGAATGAAGTGACATGTTTTGCTTGTGTATGGAAGATACCAAGCCCCTACAAGCATGACTTTTGGAGAAAAATGACCTCAATTGTCACCACCCAGGTGAACCAGGTTCCATCTACTTGCTTTCTTTGGTTTTGCTGTCCAGAAAATGCTGAGTCAGCAAAAATGTGAAAAAAGCTCAAAAAGAATACAAATACAACTGATTCCAAAAGTCTTTTGACCCAACCAATCCACAAGCAATGCAATTGCATGAGCAATGTGGAAAAACTTCAGAATTTTTTACAATGAGTTGCACCAACAAAATTTTGGCACTTTTTGCTCAAAAACTAAAAATCCTTGCACAAATGACCAGAACTTTTGTCTTGCCTCAACTAATTTACACAATAAACATGCCAAACTGACCATCTCATACTTTGTCATACTGATCCAGGTGAAGCCATAAAACATTGCAAACAAGTGCAAAAATGTCACATTCAATACCACATTCCTTTCAATAAAATTTTGAAGTTTGACTTTGACCCCCCTACCCTGCCACAAAGAATGCAATAAAATATGTTGAAACTATGCACCACATTTGCCACCAATTCCCAAAATATACAATCCACGAAAGTTGTAACCACATATTTTTTATGTCATCCACAGTGACATGTTTGCATGCAAACCCCCCAAAAATAAATTTTTCCACTTCAGTCACCTGAAAACCACCAAAAATAGTCGTCACAGAAACATAATGCCCACTTGACTTGAAAGCCCCTCCAATATCATAAATATTATGTTTGGGCAACTGATCAAATAATATTGCTCACTTTCAAATGGCAACCCAAAATGGAACTCCACATTGCCATTGTGAACTTTTTGCACTGAATATTCAAAACTCTTCCATTACGGCCCTTCGAGACACGGGGCATTATGTAGGATATAACAAAGACCAAGAGCCCAAAATTTGTACCAAATACTTGACCACAAGAGCATGTGCCCGAAAATGGGACACAATGCCTGCAGGTGCTTTTCTATTTTCAAATTCGGGTTTCACCCTCATGCACCATTCAAATAATGTAAAACTTGCCACTATACATGGAGCAGCACTGTGTAAACCACTGTGAGTATGTTTGGACAAGTTGTGAAGTGCCACACCAGCAGTTCATCATTTCCCAGGAAAAGGAAAATATGTGTCACCACAGAAACAACAAAAGTTAGCCACATCAGCACAAAGATAGTACTTGTAAAGCCAGTTTTAATTTTAAGTTTTGTGGTTTTAATTGTTTGTATACCCAGTTGACTTCGTGATTTTATCACTTCTTGAACAACTTTGACATACAGAAGTGGTATTGAGATCAATGACACAATCACAAGAAATCCTAATAATCCCAAAGATGGCCAAGTGGGCAGACATGAGGTGGAACTGAGATGAGCAGAAAAACTGTACCTCAGAACAAGTAAACTTGTCAGTAAAAAAAGAAAACTGATGAAAATAACTTTGGTTACTGAAGCAAGTTTTGAGGAGCACGCCTTTAGTGGGTATTTCACCACAACGTACCTGTGGATTGCTGTTGAACATGCAGAGAACACAGAAGACACACATGAAACAAGAAATGTGACAGAAACAGCATGACATAAACCCAGTGTTTGTGAGAGCAAAGCAAACAATTCACTGTAGGCCTTGTCCATTGCTCCAACCAGCAAGAGACATACACAGCAAGAAATGTGTGAAGCATGAGTTAGTAGTAACAAACGTAAAAATGGCTTCTTCTTCTTCTCAGATTCTTGACAAGAAAGTTTGTGCAACTTTCTACAATCCCAAATTGTAAAATTAATATGAAAAAACTGTGAGATAGATGTGAATGTCCACACAAAAACTCTCACCAAATTGCTTTTCAGGTATTCACACTGACTGAAGCTGTTTGGTGTTTGAATGTGTTTGTTCATATTTTGAATACAGCTCATTGTTGGAAATGAAGAATTGATGTAGAGCTCAGTGTGAATCATGTTTGCCAGTTCTAGATTGATTGTGTGGACATTATTGTCTCTTATGTTTAGAAAGACAAGCCTTTCCAGTGGTAAAAGCCAGCAGAAGTCAAATTGTTCCAGTTGATTGCTGGAAATGATCAAAGTTTGGAGAAAACTTTTTGTTGGAAATGCTTTGCAACTTATTTGTGAGATTTTGTTGTGGGATAAATTGATAACTTTCAAGTTTGTTTGGATGTGGAAACAGAACTGCTTCAAGTTGGAAATATTGTTGTGAGAACTGTCAAGCTGTATCACATCAGTTAGTGCCTTTGCCTCCTGTAACAGGCAGATGTCATCAAAACAATTGAAAGATAAATTCAGGTTTACAATACTTGAAAAAATCTGGAAAACTTTCGTCACATCTTCTGTTGTTTGCTTGGTAGACATCAGTACATTTTTGAATGGCAAACGTTTTTTCCTGTGAAAATTTGAGAAGGAGAATGACTGTGAACATTTTATTGAGTACAGAAAGCAAAAACAGGATTCTGGACATGTAACATCATCCAAATCACAGAATTCTTCATCATCTCCTTTTGGACAGTCAACTACAACATCACATAGACTGTGTGGCAAAACAAAAATCTCAGATTGGCTGCAATGATAGAAGCCTGGTTTGTGTTCATTGTTGCATGTTGCTTCATCATATCCCAATGGACAATCCCACATGGTATCACACAAGTACCTCTAAGGCAAACAATAATAACCCGGACACTTAATAACTTCACAATTAAAGGTTTCACAATTCCCCAAATGTTGGCCATCAGGACAAAATTGCAGATTTCGATCATGGGGAGCTATTGAATAAATACACAATATCTCTGTTGACTTGCATGAAAACCAAATAGATGCTTTTTGATGATCTGAGGCTTTGTGTGGCGAGAAATCCTGACTCTGTCGCAGCCACTGCTCAACTGACAAGCCCTCTTGTACTGATGTGCACAGAGCCTCGTCATCATTTTCTCGACAGTCTCTGTTTTTATCACAAAGCAGTTTGGGAGAAATAAGAGAACCATTGGTGCATTGGAAAATACTTGAAATACCATCTGACTTTGATTTTTTTGTCCTTTGTTGGATGTTAGAAAATGTGCCATCCAAACTTGAGAGCTTGCTTTTGTTCACACAAAATATTGAAGCCATATCTAACAAAGGCACACCACATGGAACTTGTATCCAGTGTGCATATGGAGCATACCAAAGAAGAAACAGGACACAATATCCTGTCTTTTTTGTGCGACTTGAAACATACTTGTCCAGAAGTTCCAGCTTTTCGACAAGTTTTGTTTGTTGGATTTTGTTGGAAATGTATTCTTCCAGTATTTTGATTCCTTTGTCTTCTAGAACACTAGCAATGTTTTGGGACTCTTCAGAATATTTTCTGACAAAATCGACATAGATTTTCCATGAAAAATGCCAGTTGGTTGAGCGTTCATCAGTGTGATCCCAGTATTTTATGCTTATGGGATTTCCGTTCTCCCAAAAGTTCCTCTTCCTCTGAAATGCAATACAACGGGGGAAAGAGAAAAATATGTATGGCGGTAGTTACAAAATCAAATAGTTCATTTGGTAGTGAGAGCTTTACCTGGAAATTAAGTCCCAGGAAAATGCCAGCTGTTTGATAAAGAATTTCAATTATCTCATTTCCATACTTTTTGCAGGAAGTTTCTTCTTGAAACTTGTAAACTTGTTGCTGAATAACTTTCATGTCTTTAGCACTGTTCATTGATGGCAAGGTCATATTTTTCTTGCCACACAATTTGTGTGCATTATTCCAAGAAACAAAGTGGCCTTCATGTTTTGGGGCAAATGTTTCGGAAACAGTCCACAATTTCAGATGGCTCGGAACATTCAGCTTTGTTCGCGTTATGTTTGCAGAAGACAAAATATCGAAGGACAATGTAGATCTTGGAGTTAACACATTCAGTGCTGCTTGAAATGAGCAAACCCCACGGTTGAAATAACAGTATGGCATCATTGTTGTGGGAATAAATATTTCTGTTGTCGTTCCTGGTACCTGTATGTATATTTTGTGTTCACTGAAAGAAAGGGTCAGATTAGTTTGAAGTGATGACTGGGTTTGGATTATCACACCAGCAAAAGGTCTCGCAAGTGGGGTGGACAAGTATACTTCACTGTCTGCAAAAGCAACCTTTGTCAGATTGGCAAACATTTTCAAAATGTTGGGTTTTGTTGTTTCTCTTGGCTTGGTCCACACCAATCTGTACTGGAGTGTCTCCAAAATATCAGTCAGAGTTTGGCTTTGTGTTTGCTTTTTTGAAGCACAATGTCTATTTATTTCCCATTGCAGCACATCGACTGGTAGAACATACCAATAAATAGTTCTCAACTTGCATGGCGTCAAGACAACTTTTATTCTCACCCATTGTTCTGGTTCTGTGGTGGAGGAAAGTGCGAACTGCATGTGAGCGAAAGGTGTTACACCCGCAAGAAATGTGGTGAATCTTATCCTGACATTTCCTTGTCCTGCTATATTCAGTGATCTGTACAGAAATCTGACGTCTTCCACATTCTTGTTTCCACAGGCAGTAGAAACGGTTTTCAACCCAGGACCAACAACTAAATTATCAGAAATCGAAAAGTCTGTGTTTGTGTATTGGGGAACAGAATTGTCAAAGAGCACAAAACCTCTTGGTACTCGAGCAAAATATGCAAACTTGTACACGGAAATTTCTACTTGACTCTCCCCTGGAAAGAATAAGAATAAGCCCTGCACTCTGGTTTTGTGTGTCATTTCGTATACCTTCGAAAACAGGCCTCCAGCAACTGCGGACAATATGACGCACTGAAGATCACTTCCCTTCAACCACCTTTCGAAATGGAACGTATCTTTGGACAAGGCCTTGTACCGTTTCATTGAGAAACGGTCTGACACACATTTTGTTTTTGATATTTTCAATTCGGCTTTCAGATGACTGTACTGTGAATAGAAATAAAAGACCAGAGCAGCATACTTGGTAGCTTTCTCAGTGATCACCTCAATTCGAGGATGTCTGTTCCCTCTGGAATCTGGAGAATCACCAGGAATATTTTCACTGGATTCTAACACAGTGTGTCCAGCAAAATTTTTCTTGAGGAAGCCGATAGCAATTCCTCCAAAGGTGACTGGGTAAACTGCCTCTTTTGGACCATCGTATGACATTTCATGAACACTGATGTTGAGGAAGTACTTGGGAGGTGTTTGCAAAAGTAAAACTTCATGAATGACACAGACCGTTCCATTCAAGCACCCATTGTTGAAAGAAATACTTGTGGCATTTGATATCAAGGAGACCAGTTGCATTGATGAGTATTGGATTTGATCAAATGGATTGTTTTGGAAACGCATAAGCGTTTGAAACAGAACAATTGTTGCTTGAAAAGAAGACATTGTTTTGATTGAATTCACGTCTGTGATGAAAGTTCTTTGGCTGTTTATTGTTGGCCCATCAAATATGTTTTGGTACTGTGTGGTATTTATGAGTAATCTTCTCCATTTTTGAATAACGATGTGAAAAGTAAACATAGCTGGCAAGTTTTTCTCGTTGAACACAACAAGTGACTGCAAGGTTGTTAAATGCAAGGTTGCTAAACTTCTTCCTCGCTTCATCTCAATTTGACAAATATTGTCTCTTGGACACAGAGCAAATGCACAAAGTCTGAATGAATCCATTGCATTTTGATCTGTTATCTGAAAAATAAAAGTCACCTCGGATGTCTTCCCAGCAATAATCCACACAGAAGCCTTGTGGCTGGAAAACATTACAGTCCAAGGGGGTCTTCTTCCACAAAACAACAGTTGTTCTTGATGTTTGCCAAGATCAGGTGGATAAATATTCAAAAACTGGTCCGTACAGTGTGAATGAAAATTCAGTACAAACTGAACAAAAGAGAAATTCAAAAAGAAAGACTGATGTTCTACAAATGTGAGTGAAAATCCATTTTGAGTTTTCTGAAAAGCAGATCTGCTGCTTGGTAAGCACACAGTTTTGACCAAAGAATGCTCTTGTTTTTTGTCAGAAGGTCTTTGTACAGTATTGCAAGGATCCAACACATGCATTTCATTTTCTGTAAAATACAGCGTGGCATGCAAGGCATGCACGTTGTTTGGAATAGGTTGTGTGATCTCGTTTTTTATGTATTGCCAATTTGTGTAAGGACAGCTGCATTTGTGCACAGTTCCCCATTTTTTGACAGTCTTGTTTTCCAAGAAACACTTGCTCAGAAAATTGCAAGATATCTGAGAAAAATGCTTCCAAACTTCAAAATAAAATACATTGATGAAGGATTTAGAAAAAATACTTCGGCTTGCTTGTGTGGTATGTTCATACACAAACTCTTGAATTCTTTTGAGGTAAAATCCAAAGAGGATTCAAGCAAAGGCATCATGAACCCCAGACAAAGCAACACCAACAAGTGAATTGTGTGAGCAGACATTCGCCAGCAACAGGATCACTTGTAAAGAAATTTAAAATGTTTTCAAGCTTCTGCTTGAGTGCTCAATCGCTTATTCAAATTATTGTGTGCTCAATAAAGCCAGAAAGCACCAGCAGCCTGAGTTCTTTTTGCTGTTTGTATTGCCCAGGTATTGTGTGTCACAATGGGTTTTGTTACTGTTATATATGAGAGTGAAGCCCCAGTAGTGATGTTGTAGTATAGTTTATTGTAGAGTATGAGTTGGAGCTCAGTGGTTTAGGCTACCTTCCTCTATGGTGTCACAAGC
>JAAUXT010047864.1_pt1 | contig 16538 bp, 13 predicted proteins | sample 7278171 | NCBI WGS metagenome assembly JAAUXT01 (sample SAMN14350112, study PRJNA611818) | marine sediment metagenome | isolation source: surface marine sediment (1.8m) | place: French Polynesia: Moorea | collected 2018-08 | reverse complement strand
GGGTATCTCAGACACATTGCTGACTGGGGCATTGGTGGATTGGGACAAGTGCTGTCCTGCCTATGTACGCTGCCCGCGGCTGATTGTCTACTTGAAAGTCTAGTTTGAATTGGGAGTAGCCCAACGTTCATGTGTTTTGACCAAACCTCTGTGCAAATCTCAGGCAAAAGGGGTGGAGTGAAGAGAGCAGAGTCCCAAGTGCTTTTTGCGCCTGTTTGTTGGCGTGACTTACTCCTTGTGTACTCACGAGCACATTCTTGATTGACATGTGCGGGGAGAACATTTGAAAAAAGAAGAACACATTGTTTGTGTTGCAGTGAAGCCGAACGCGGTGACGGAGCTGATCGTTCTGGATCAGGAGCTGACGAACATCAAGGTTCAGTGGCAGCCGCCCATCAACGACCGCAAACTCATCTTTCGGGTTCGCTACCGCTCCCAATGGGACCCACACGGCCAGTGGCAAGTACGTACCAGCCCCAACCGCAGACTTGTCTTGTGGAATCTCGAAAGTCCCGTGAGAAACAAAACAGTCCACTGGTATCTTTGTGGGGATTATTTGTTGGTTGACTGGTCTTTGAAGCTGTTTTGATCGGGTGTCGTCAAAGATCGCGCTGTTTCCAAGAATGGTTGTTGGAGCGAGGAACAGAAGCAGTGCTCAAGTCAAGGCAACTGCGGATGCGACGTCCCTCTGACACAGAAAGAATTCAAGCTACCTTGTGCTGGTGACAGAGAAGAGCCAAATGCCCCCCTCCAATATTTTACCCCACCCCCACCTCTTCAGCCCCTCTGTGCACCAACATGGGGAAGGGGGAGGGCTGGTTATCCACAGGGGGGGGGGGTTGGTAGCCCACAGGGGTGGGGGTTGGCACACAGTGGGACATCTGGCCTGACATCCCTCATCGCGCTACCACGAGGTGCTCTACCTCACGGTTTGTAAAGGGATATCGCACAAAAAAGCCTCTTCCTGGAATGTGCAAAACCTGTTTTTCTGCAGAAGGTGATACTGCAAGAAAACGAGTGGACCCTGGAGGGCGCCTCACCCTACTCGCGCTACGTACTCGACGTCAGTTCGCGCGCTGTGGCGGGCGGATTGTGGAGCGACGCCACCAACGTGACATTCACGACGCCGTCGGCAGGTGTGTAGCCCCGCTGTGGAGACTAAAAACGGTTCAGGCGTGAATTTCGAATGTCGCATTCGGCAAATGGTTCGTCTGAAGAACACTGAAGTTCAGCTGCACAGTCACCACGGGGAAGTTTAATTTTGAGACAGAAAGGGGCCGGACGCTGTGTGTGGTGAGTGGTTGAACTGAACGCTGCTGCAGACGTGACATGTTTGATTTGTGTCTTCAGTGCCGAGCAGGAACCCGGAAGTGGAGGTCGGCAGCTACGTGTCGCACAGTCTGGGCCCCGACAAGAGAAGCGCCGTCTTGTACTGGAAGGTCAGCAGAAAAAGTCGAGCAACGCTTCTGCTGCACGGGGCTATCTTTGAGACTGCGTTTGGGTGGCACAAGTTTTGGCATAAAACGGATGGATTCACAATTTCTGAATGAAATTTCGTTGGACCAACAAGTACCAGATGCTTCCTTTCTCTGCGTGTATTCCTACTTTCGATGTTGGTTTCTGTGTTCAGCCCTTGGAGCCGCGGTTCCGAAACGGCCCGCAGCTGCATTACTACGTGAACCTGCTCAACGACGGCAACTGTCTGATCGAGCCGCACGGCTTCACGTCGCCGCTCGTCGAGCTCGTGCGTCACGACGACGTGGCCACGTGGCTCAACGTGACTGCGCGACGCGCATGCGCGTTTAACTTCTCCGTGCAGGCGGCCAACAAGCTCGGGATGACGTTGGATTCTCCACGCAGTGTCACGGTCACGGCGGATGACGCAGGTGGGCGCTGCTTCTGCGTTCAGTTGATTCGGCTTTTGGAGCACGGGCAGCTGTGAAAATTGTCGACTGTCGCAGCTGATTGGAAAACGGCCTTCTGCCTAAAATCTGTGAAAGAATTAACTGTGGCAGTGGCTCCAGTTGTCTTGTCCTGCTGCCTTCGTGTTTTGTGCGGGTTCCACTGGCGTGAACTGTTCTTACCCAGACAACACGTCTCTCACGTGTTTTTGCAGACTATGCGGAGTCGCTTGGGTTGGTGGCGGAGGCGCAGAGTGAGAGGGAGGTGGAGGTGAGCTGGCGCGTGACTCCCGTCCCTCCTGGCACCGCGTCACATACGGTCTACTGGTGCCGTGGCTTCCACGCAAACAAAAAGTGCCAGGTGAGTTTGCCAACACCGGAGAGTTGTAGACGTTCAGGTTTTGCGGCGAAATGAATTTGTGCGGTAGATCGCTTTTCAGCCTGACAGAGGAGGTTTATTTCATCAGCAGACAACATGCAGGAACTCGCCGGTCTGCTAAGTTCGGGTTGAGAAAGGCAGTTTTGCTCAATTTTGAGTTCCTACCGAAAGATTGGATTATGACTGTTCCACAGAGTGGCAACTGTTGTGCAGTGACTGTAAGTTTCACTGTTGCTGTTTAGTTTTCAAACCCGCGACATCCCGTCGAGCCGAAGGCTCAGTGCAATCGAGATGATGTTCTGTTTGTGTGTATGTGTGTGGACCTTTGGTTTACCGGGGCGGGGGTAGGAGCATTGTATTTTCGTCGTTGCTCCAATCAATGCTACTTTTCACAAAACCAATAATATATCACTTTACTTCACAACATGTAGGTTTTGCTTCAGTAAACAGGGTATGGCTACCTGCCGACATGGAACTATTGCTTCACCCAAACCAACCATTGGTTACTTAACCCAGAGGGAGAGGGGTGAAGCAAGCAATGGTTCCTGGTAGGCAAGCGGCCGTGGCCTGTTTGCAGGAACAAGTGAGTTGTGAGCACAATGGGTCTCTTGTTTGAATGTTCAGTTTGTATTTTGAGAGGGCGGCCTTTGAATTGTTGGTGTTGGTGCATGAAACCATCCCAAAACTGGTTCAGTTTACGAGTTGTTTCTTGCTCTCGCAGGGACAGCTGCAGTGGCGAGAGGTGGCGCTGCCGGCGTCGCGTCTGCGCGTTGCGCTGCGCAACGACTCGACTTTCTCCGACTACATCTTTGCCGTCGCACGGAACCAGCGGCTGCACAGCAATGGTTTGGTCTGGAGCCAGTGCACATTCAACGTTAGATACAGTAAGTGCAGAACACTTGTTGACTCAACCAGAAATGATCGTCCGGCATTGATCTGTCTTTCTGACACAACCGCGCACCGTGTCACAGGAGCGCCTGCACCGGACGTGGTCAACGTCACAAGCGCGGGGCCTGAGGCCATCAGCGTCGCCTGGGATCCGATCACGTGCGCACACAACCGCGGCCTCGTTCTGCATTACGTCATCCTGTATTGCGTCGTACCAGAACCCGGCTTCAACTGTTCAGGTGACGAAACAGTTTGTCCTGGGACACAGATAAGAGTTGTTTGCACATTTCTTCAAAAACATCACACGAAGCTCCAACATGTTCAAACATCTGATTTGTCTTTTCGACTGATTTGGACAGTCTGCACCGGTAGTTGTTCGAAAGAGACAAACCAGAGCTTCTGTTTGGCCTTTTTCGTTCGCGTTGACAGTTGATGGTTGCAGTTACAGTTGAAGAAAGGAAAAGCAGAAAACGTGTTTGTGCCGGCAACACGCGCGTTGTCCTGTGCCACGGACCCACATGTCCCTTTGCACATTTCCTGGAAACTTCGTTGATCGGATGCGACTATTAAAGAGGGGGATAGGTCCTGGCCCAACTTCCCAAATGACACAAATGTGCTTTTGAAAGTTGAGTTTGGATCCCGCCCCACCTGACCCATTTCGAACAATTTTCCGGTTTTTTTGAAAAAAGAAAACAACTTTTTTTTCCTTGCTACGCCATACCAACCGCGTGGAGCCACACACTTACGTGACGCAGTCTTCTGTTTCTGAACCTTTGTCCAGTGTTTAGGACACCTTGTTTAACCGTTGCACTTTCTTCTTTGCTCACCAGGGCAGCTGCAGGGATTGATTGTCGGATGGAAAGCAATCCGGGGTTTATTTTCGAAATCAAAAAAAAGAAAAGAATCTGTTTGTTACGGTTCATTACGACACACTGACCTGCAGCATGATTGTTGTCTTGTCCCAGCAGGAGGCGTGTTGCGCGAGAAAGTGTCTCGTGACGTCACATCGCACGTGCTGCGCGGCCTCGCGGCGTCGGTGACGTACCACGTGGCGCTGCTGAGCGTGACGGCGGCGGGCGCCTCGGAAACGCCGTCCAAACCTGTCTTCATCGCAACCACTGCACACTGTAAGTCCCGAGCGAGACGCCCGTCTGCACGACGCCCTGGGCACCGTGTTGACATCCGGTGAAGTGGGGTGTCGCCTGAGCGCAGCAGATCGCAAAGTGACAACAAGGCGCAATAAAAGTGGAATTGGAAAGTCTTGTTTATTTGAATTTCCACTGGCTTATGACAGAAAAACATGTCTAAACAGGGCACACTGTGGTAGGCTCAGTTTTGCTTGAAACTTGGCGTAATTTCAAGCTTTTCGTGTTGCAGGGGCGAGTTCGGGAGTGATCGCGGCCATCACGATTGCCGTCGCCGTGGTGCTCATCTTCACGATCGGTGGTGTTATTGCTCTAGTCTGGTAAGAATTCGCTTGTTCTGCAATGGCGGGTTTTACGGAAACGTTGCCTCGATGTTTTCGATGTTTTGAGATTGCTGTTCTGGGGGTGTCTGCCAACCGATTCTGTCGCAATGAACACAGGTTACATTTCCACAGACTTTATTGATTGATCCGTGTCTTTTCAGTAATTTTAGAAAATTCCGCTCTTGGTTGACTGGCCTTCGAATAGAACTGCCGGAGAAAATGTCAAATGTAAGTTACCAATTCCTACTCTGTGCAATCATTGTCCGTTGCCGCAAAAATAGTTTGATTGTTTTTTGTTGTCAAGACACTGGATGTTCGTTTTACTTTGTAAACTTATTTTGGGAAGTTTTCACTGCACTTGTTCACAAATTCCATTGAGTTATTTTTGAGTTTCCTCAGGAAACTTTTTGTTTTGGTTTGAATGTCTGGATGCGCAATTTTAGTCTTGGACCTGTTAGATTGAATGTATCGTGGAATGACCTTGATTTAGTGTTTCTCCCTCACATGTAGGATGATAGTAAACAAACTAATAGTAGGACTCGGTTGAACACCGTCAGTGTCAGGTGAGAGCACGTTCCTCCAGCAGGGAGTGGCCACGCAGCCTCAGACGACTTTTTGTGCGTCTTACATTCCTGGATGCAGTCAAGCTTGAGTTTTGTGATGTCTCCCCACATAAAACAAACCTGTCCCGTGTTGCGAGAATTTTTTTACGGCGGGAGACCAATAAGCGGTGTGTGTGTGTGGGGGGGGGGGGTTCCAGCCAATCCAGGTACTGCTGCCCCGTACCCGAGGTCGGAAAAACACAGCCCGATTCCATTTTCCAACGCAAGAACAAAGCATTTCCTTGTTTCGTTTTCGAAGTTTGAGGAGGATTGAGCACACAAAACGCAAGTCGTTCTGTAGACAGACTCTCAAGAGGGAAAGCTCTTGGAAATAGCAGCTGAGGTCACTTGGGGCCTGAACCGCGGGCATGCCGAACTTCTGCACAGTCTATGTTGTTGAAAGCAAGGTATGGGAAGGCGACTGTTGGGATTGCAACTGCCACACTAACCACAGTCATTAAGTTGCAGAATCAGCCAGCACGGCGCTAATATCACGATCACGAAGCATTTTATCAGACAGCTGCTCCCCGCTTCCACAAGCCAATAGACATTTAGAAAATTGTGCAAGCTTGTGGGCCCTTACCTTTCAGTTCCTGCTGTTGTTTCGTTTCGTTGGTTTAAGTGCCTGAACAGTAAATCGAACAACAAATGGTTCTCACCACAAGCAGAATGTGATTACCGTCCAAACTCCAACCAAATCGATTATTGAACCACAAAAACCGAAAACGTACTTTCATGAGCAACAGTGACAGAAAAGCTTGATGTTTGCAGCTGTCCGTGTCTTGCATGTTGGTGTTGGGCGAACCGGACATCGGGCGCTGCATGAAAAAAACACGGACAGCACCAGACCAGTTTGACGGAGAAAACAGTGAAAAACACACATTCCGACATTCTGGTTGGCTGGATGCAGACTCTTTTTGAGAATGGTTGATCTCCATCCTGCCTGCCCCCTCCCTGTGTGTGGACATGAATGCGCCCTCCGTCGCCGCGCAGTGTGAGCACCTCGGTCTGTTGCCGTTTCAGGGAGGTGTCATGCGGGGCACGAGCACGTCCAGCTCGCAGCCGCTGCGACTCCATAGCTATGGGGAGCCCGTAGTGGTGGCTGCAAGCGACCATCATTCTCAGGTGACTAATACCCAAGCACTGCTTCCTACTACTGCTGCCACCACTGCTCCTGGTTCTTCTGCCGCTTCTACTGTTACGTAGCAGTCCAAGCCACCCACGCCCGCGTGCGTGCCTGTGTAGCACAACCCCCGCGCACCGGTCAGTAACTTTTGTAACCATTGGTCAGTCAGTCAGTCAGTCATATCTCATGTCCCCGATTCGTCCGTCTTGTGCTGTTTGTTATGGTCAGAGTGAAAGCACCAGTATTCCTGTTCGTTGATATTGTCCTTTGTGGCGGTAAATGCAGCGCACTTTTTTGTTTGAGTTTGGCACACAACAGCCGATTCCAGAGCGGACTTTTTTTTCGACACAGTCAGCAACGAGGTGCTCTGGTGCCCTTTCTGGGTGCAGAAAAGGGGCGCCTCTCTTCACTTGTTTGTGCTCACGGACTGAAAACTGCTTGCAAACAGAGTTTGTCCAGGGACTGCAAATCAAAGCCCCCTTCCAACCCGTTGCCCCCTCGTCAGACGTAATCTTGTCAAAGAGTTGATGCTTGCCTGAGTTGCCTCCGCAGATCTGAATGCTTCAATCCCTGAACAAAAGCTTTCACTTTACTTGTTCATCAGAGGTGTCGGGGAAGCGCAGGAGTCATGTTTGGTTGAAGCAATTCATTCACTGCTCGTACCTTCAGAAATTATCACTAACTGCGAGATGCTTGGTCCAGAGTAATATCACGCAGTCAAGCAGACAAAAAAGACAAGACTAACTGAATGTGCTTTGACAACCTTGATTCCAACTTTTCGCTTTTTGTAACATCGTCTCACCGGACACAGAACTGCGAACCAAACTGTTGGTGTTGGTCTTTTTCAGCAGCAGCAGCAGCATTTATTTTATAACCAGCAGTTCAGTGTAGAGAGCGGAGACAGCGGGGTGGCCATGCTGCCCCGGAGCAACGGGCAGGTGGGCGGGGAGCGGTCCCTGCCCCTGCGCCAGAGCTCGTCCTTCTCTGACACCTCGGACGCTGACGACGTCTTCAACAACACTCTCAACACAACAGACGGTGGGGATTGCTTGGACGAAAACACGGATCTGATCCCCATGCAAACAGTTCCAAGTTCCTCCGCCATCCCGCCCCCTGAGAACATCGCCCCGCAGCAGCAGAAACAAGTGACGACGTATCAAATTGATACAGCCAAGCAGCATCCAATGAGCGCTGAGCACGCCAACAAAAACGGTTATGTGAAGATGGGAGACAACGGAGTGATCGCTGTCTTCTGCAAGAACCCAGCGCCTTCAATGCCCAAAGTTGAGGAAGAGAATTGAGCGCAGTTTTTGCAAATGCTTCGATGGAGCTGTTGGCCACACGAGCAGGGTGAAACGAAGGCACACATATTTCAGCAGAGCTTGAAAACTCAAGGAATCGAATCAACAGAGTTGCCAGCGAGTCTTTTCACGAGGAATGTTTGTTCATACCTCATTAGAAAGGGCTGCCAATATTTTTTTCTTTTTTGAACCGTGCTGCTGTCTTGTTCAAGGACAGACGTTTTTGCTGTTTCATATCATGCAGTGATGGAATGTATCAAATGCAAACACAGATTTGCCGCAGGGGTCTCTTCTTTCAATGGGCATTGTCACCGTTTTTATTTGTCTGTTGTAAATCTCAATTCAAAATTGAGCTTCTCGACATTTTGTTTCCCCACATCTTTGAACAGAAAAAATTCCTGCCAAGTCGGGTATGACGACATCTTTTGTCGAATGTCCAAGTAAATTTGAAAGGATTTGAGTTGCGCTTCGTGGTTCTTTTCGTCACCTGTTTGTGGTCCCCGGCCAGTGGCGAAGGACTCCGGTACAAAACATCAGTGTCAGAGTGCCTGCAAGAGGTCGGTGTGGTTAGTTAGGTCGTCGAAAGCAAGCTTCAAGCTGGCGTGCACGGAGACACAGAAGAGGGTTACTCAGTGCATGCTGCAGGGGACCAGCGATCGGTGTTTCAGAGCGAACAGGGTATTTATGATTCGTCTCATTCAATCCGTCAAAGTCAAGCTTTCTAATTTACATTCAGGCAAACAAACCGTGTGCGTGTGTTTGGGATTCTTTGGTGCTCGTTTTGTTCGTATTTCCCTCCTTTCCTCATCCCAAAGGGACATGAAACCAAAAGTGCTTGTACACATGTTGAAGAACATGAAACGCCTTTGTGTTTTTGTAAATAGGCAGATGACAACTTATAACTGATGTTGGACTCTCAAGGGTAAAGTGGTGCAAAATCAAATGTGAAGCCAAAAAAATGTCCAAGCAGGAGTGTACATGTGAAGATGCGTGAGTGCATTCTTTTCAGGCTGATCGAGAAATCTGCGCTGAGTTTTGAAGTTTCAAACTTGTACATTGATTTTCTGTTGAGAATCGGGATTGAATTCAACGTTGACTACTGGCATCATTTGTTCCTTTTCTTGTCAAAAGGTGGGAAAACGATGAATTTGTCCCCAACCTCCACTGTTGGACGACCCAATGAGTTAGTGTGTGGCCGAAGGGCAGCGTGAAAGGAAGGGTTCCCACCGTCCATTCTTGCTAAACTTCTCTTTGATTCAAACATGAGAAATATTCACGAGATGTTGACTGAAAAATGTGTAAGTCTGAATTTCAGACTTGGTCAAACGTTGAAAGAATGAAATCGTGCCACGTAAAATTTGTTCTGTGTTCAAATTGTAACTTTTGAGAGTTGTGATACGAAAGGTTGTTGTCTCCGTGTTGCTGGAGTTTTGCTTGGAAAATCATGTTGGAACGTGCGTATAAAATGGACTATTTATGATTGGCACAAAGTGCAGAAAGCACGAATGTTCTGTGAGTGTACGAAGATGCATACAGGCCTTGGGCTAGTTTCGGCGCGATCAAGTTGTTGTGCGTTGGCATTGAGTGCAAATGATCGGGCATTACCAGGTGTTCACCCACAAACAACAGACAGACCTTCAAATGTAGCTTTTCGGCTTTGGAAGCATTGTTTTGTTTCGCGAAATTTAAAAGTTCTGCCAGAATGAAATTGTTTGACTCATGCGCAAGTGCACTGCGACGCGGAGACCATCAGCGTGTGTTGTGTGATCATGATGTGCGTCCAGTTTGTGATATGCGACGTTTATTACGTCTGAAAATATTTCAGTTTGTGACGTCAGGACCCTGTAAGTCAATCCGGACGCTAAGTCGTTGGTGATGATGTTGGTTGGACAAATGCGGCTCAGAGCTTTGTGGAAGTAACTGGAAGATGTGTATGTTTGTACATGGCGCACAGGGTAAACTGATTTCTTCTGCACGTGTGCACTGTTCATCTCTCCTGCTTCGTTTTCCAAGAGTAAAATGCTTGTCATTGACAGTAGTGTCCCTTGTTTCTTGGTGGTAGTTGGCTTTTATTCTGACGAAAGTTGGACAGTGCGAAATCATTCAGACAACTGCTGGTGATGTTTTGGTCGAGTATTCCGTGTGAGCAAAGAGCTGTTCCGTCTTGTTTGTACCAAGCGTTTTACCCTGTCTTGCTCTGGTGTAAATTGGTTCTGAGTGACTGGTTGTTTTGTTGGTTCTGAACGCACGTGAAAACTTCTTTCGTGCTGCAACGCAGAACCTTGATCAGCTCGTACACACACGCTCACGTGAAAATCAACCCGACCGGCCAATGTGTACAAATTCTTCATCCAAATGGTATGTTGTTTGTCCTGAATTTGCGCCAACGGGAGAACCGTCAACTTTTGGTCATCAAAACGGCTGTTGCCGCACAACTTGGGCCAAGATGTGTGGCGTGTCAGACAAATCAAACCGGGCACACGCCGAACGTCGAGTGAAGGTTCAGGTTCCATTTCGCTTGTTCCCCCGCATCAGTTTTCAAAAAGACACTTCAGGTTCACAAAAGGGTAATTCTTGTGTGATGTGCATGTGTGGACACCTTGCTGAATGTTGAAGTTGCTTCAGTCTTCAGGTTGGAGAGGAAAGCTGCACGTTTTTCACCGCTTCGCTCTTGTGCAGAGATCGGAGACAGTGGGGGACAGAATTTTCACCTGCGGGTAGTGACGCAAGTTGCAAAACTAACATTTCACAAGATTCTCGCCCCACGTTGCCAATGAAGAACGTGTTCTGATTGTGTAAAATTGCATATGGGTGAACGAATGTTGACTGTCTCGCTTGACGGTCATGTTTTGCATCCAAACAACGAACTTGACTTTCCCGCTTTGGCTTTTGGCGTACTGACCCAACTACAAAACGAATATTCTGACCAACTGAAAAAGTAGGTCTGTAGAAGTGTATTCAAGTTGTTCCTTCCGAATTTCCTACCTTCATGTGGTCGGAGACTGCTGCCTCCCTGCTTTCTTGTTGTTTGTTTCCCAAACTTTGTGCAACTGGCTCAAAGCCGCAGAATCAAAAGGTGAGTCCGCCGCTGGACTAAAACGCTTGTTGTCCATTCATTTTGTCAGGGTGAACACTGTGTTTGATATGTTGAATATACATTGTGTCCGTCGCATTTAATTGATATGTGTACATCTCACTGAAAATGAACATTCTGAATAAAAAGGGGAAAAGTTCACGCGAGATTTCTTCCATCGTCCAGCAACAGCAGCAATGAAAGCTGAGCAAACAGGCTGCAGCCATGCAGCAGTGCGACTGACATACGAAAACACATCTTTGGTCATTGACCCAAAGTTGCAAGATGATTGAAGCAGAAGCAGAAAATGGAGAGCATGTCGTGGAATTTCAGTGCTGACGTTGTTCCGAACTTTTCGATAATTTAGCTCGTTTGTCCCAGAGCAAATGAGGCAATACCCTCCACGAAAATTTTACGAATTAAGGTTTGCAAGGTCAAGTGAATCAATAGGGAGTTTCGGCAAAAACTGCATGACCGTAGACGTGAGCATCGGGCTAACTTTTTGATCACAAAAAGGAGTATTTTTCTGAAGATATATATTCTCTTCTTCTCCAACCAATGATAAAAATTCACCCCAAATAGTGACAAAAGAAAAATTCCATCAGAGCTTTCCTGATCAGTTGATTTTTCTTGAAGCAGAGCTAGGTTTCAGCTTGACTTGAACAGTACAAATCCTGAGTCAGGCTTGAGTATGGAACTGCAAATTTTACACCCAAGACGTGAACTTTATCATTGGTGTCAATGGAGCTACGTCTACGTTTGTGCCTGGGTTTCCGGAACCTCCCTAATGTGTATGCGTGTGGAAGTCAAGAATACACCACGAATGGTCTGAGATGTCGGTGTTTTCAGTGGTGCGATCTCCTCCTCTCACTGCGGCGCTGAAACAAGGTCAACAAAGATGGTCCCACACACCATGTCTGACCCAGAAAAAGTGCACCAGAAAGAAAACACCAATATCTCAGACCATTTGTGGTATATGAGGACTAACACACTGGCCCTTGATGATCGGAGTGAATCGCAGTTCCGCTCGATGCTGCGCATCTCGAGGAACTGCGATTCCCTCCTCTCATCTCGGGCTGCGTGTGTTATTCCTGTCCGAGCACGTACATGAAGATCGCTCTCGTGTCACCTCGTCCAAGTGGGCAGCCACTCAAGTGGTTACGCCAAAAATCCGCGTCGCACCCGCGTAAGTCACACCCCAAGTTTGACCACCAATTTCTGGTACTAATTTTGTTCTGAAATTTCTTCAGTGTTTATTTGCTCAGTACCAAAGACAACAAACTTTTTTGTTTTATCTCCAGAAACTTTTCCCTTTTCTTCTGAGGTGTTCTTTTGTCTACCATACATTTGTTTCTGGCTTGCAAAATCACCCAAAGGTGAATGAACAACAGCTCAAAATGGCAATCTTCAAAGAGCACAGACCAGACAATTCTTTCGTGCCCCTCAAATTTGAGCCAAGTACTGAGGGCAGCCGAGACTAAAAAAGCAATTCCCCACACATAAGTCGCACCCTGGATGTGACAAACAGGTGCAAAAAAGTACGACTTACACCCGGGGTTTTACAGCAAGCACAAAAGCAACTATATAGACTTTCGTGTGGAGTACCAGCCGCTCGCCGCGTAGAACGCCTGCAGCACCCAACTCACATAAGTCATGCCCTGAATGTGATCGGCTGGTGGTAGTGTAGTAAACTGGGCAAATTTTTCAGACAAGACAAAATGGACAAAAATGCCAAGTTCAAAATTGTTGTGACTAGGTTTGTGTGTGTGTGGGGGGGGGGGCGGCGGCGGGTGGAAACCAGACAACTCTGCTTTTTTCTGGACAACATTTTGAGACAAGACTCAAAATGGACAAGTGAACCAGACAACTCAGCTTCTTCAGAAAACTTTTTCAGACAAGACTCAAATGGACAAAAATGACAAGTCCAATTTTTGGACAAGATTATGGGTGGGGCAGTGGGAGGCCAACTTTTGGACAAGATTGGATGGTTTATGAAAAATAGATCATCCAAGATGGGTATGTGAATGCAGGGAGTGGCGCGCGGCTGATGCTCTTCTTGAAAGTCTAGATTTCGTTGTGATCAGTCCGAAGTCCTGACCACAGGTGCACTTGCACGCATCAGCTTCACTGTGGGCTGGTGACGGGTTGAACAGCTTCAGCAAACTTTGAACAGTGGGGATATCATGTTGTGTGAATGAATATCACACAACAATGCGTTCAGCAAAATGTTTCTCTGTTACAAGTAAAGGCACTACGTGCAACCGTGTTCACCCGTGCGAAAGACGCATTTTTTCGCCTCAATAATGAGCATCAAAAAAAAAAAAAAAAAGCGGCAGTCTTACATGGGAATGACTCACCACGAGTCATCATGGACAAAAGCATCAAAACACACATCCTGTGCTGGAGCGTGACTTGTACGCGGGTGAACACGGTACGAACAAGACCACGAAAAACACTGGTCATTGCAGACTGGACAAAATTAATAAAAAAACGAGTAGCGATAATCGGATATAACAGCATCGAAAAATCACTCCCTAAGATTCTCAGCCACTTCGTCTTTGCCGGATTCTAAAATCACAATCACCGAGAAAGATTATCATATTTGCAGCAAGTCGTTGCACAAAATTATTTTCAATCCAAATTTTTTTTCAAATTACGTAGAAACCAAGTGAAAGAATTTGGGAAAAGACAAACACAATTGGTCAAACCACACAAAATCAGCTTTGTGTTCTTGTTCTACACAATCGTACGAAATCAGATTCAGCCGTACCAGACGCAGGCCACATACACAGGAGGGTCTCAGAAAATATTCTTGTGCTGGGGCCCTTACATGATACACCTGTTAACTTCTTCCCTTCAAACACACAGGAGGGGGACGGGCCTCATTCTTGCGCTACATGTTCTGGGATCTTTTTCCAGAGCCACACCAGTTTGGCTCAAGCAATCAACATATACACAGGTCGCTGCCTTCTGTTTGTAAAAATCTGGCAAAAGATCATTGCCATCTCACCGAAGAATCAGCTGAATAAATTGCCGCAAAAATATATCAGCAGTGTCCGGCAGGAATATGGCATGTCATACAATCACTTTGTATAGTTTGCAAGATGCCGTGCATAAGTCTCGTCAAGTTTGCATGAAACGTTTTCTAAAGGAACGGAATAATCTTTGCGCGACATGGAACTGAAGTTGTCAAACAGCTGCTACAAATGCGTTAAGCAATTGACACCACAAAATAACCGCAAATCAGCGAGTCAAGTATCGTGCAGCATCTCGTGAACACTGCATTGTCCTTTGAAAATGTTGACGAGAATCAACAAGGGGCACTGGCTGTTTGGTCGTCAGGCTTTCTTCAGATTAAAGTCTCACCAATAGCATCACAGTTCAACAGGAAACAACGCTGCTGACTGGAAGAGAGAAAGCGACGTTCCCACAAGCCATTTGGTCCCTGGCATCAACCAGGTTCTTTTGTCCCCAGCAGCAACAAACCTTGACGAGCACCAACCACTCGAGCTGAAATGTCCTTGTCCAGTCACCAGCCTCAGCTACTCGTCATCCTCGTACCCCTCAGTAAAGTTTTCTGGCTTCTCCTTGGTGTACAAAATTTCATCGTCATCTGATGAGTCCCAGGACCCACTTCCACTTCCCTCAGCAACTTGCTCCAGAGATGTTGACTGCGTGTCAAAACTTGTCAAAGCTGGATTCTCATTTGGTTGCAGCAAAGCACTCAAGGCACTCGGTGTTGCGTTCATAGATGCCACTGGAACAGTCACACTGTCTGTCTGACCAAACGGTCGAGTTTCTTTTTCAGCAATGTCACCACTATCTGAAATCTGACCGAATGCATCTGGGCTCGCAGTGGCTTTGGTGTGTCCTAGAGTGCAGGAGTCACTGAGTGGTGATTCCAGACCGTCTCCGCTCCCGTCCCCGCTGGAGCTGCCGTTCTCCAGCAGCGCGTCGAACCGCATCTTCCCCGGGGCGTAGCTCCCGCTGCCGGAACCCGACGAATCCGTCGAACTGCTCCGGTCGTACCTCACGCCTCCGTCCTCACCACCAGGCAGGAGCCCAATGTCCGCAAAAACATCATTTCCGTCATAGATTTTTGGGTTTTCAAACTTATCCTTGACTGTCGGAATATTGACGAATAGTTTCTTTGGTTTACGCTTCTCGGAAGGGGCGCCACACGCTGCTGATCCATCGGTGACAAGGGAGCCAAACTGCGTGGCCCTGCGCCAACTGGATTCTCTGTTGTGTTTCCTGTCACCTTCATCGTGCCTGTTGTCGACGTACGTGGACGGAGGTTTGTACTTCTTGTCCAACTTGATCTCGTCCACCCCGACATGGTTCCCGCCGCTGTTACAAAAACAAGAAAATTTACTTCGGGCAACGACCGTCTCTAGCCAACAACTTGGCGGAGCAGCTCTCACCTGGAGTTGTACGGCGGGTAGCCCGAGTCGGCTGCGCTGCTGCCGCTTCCCATGCAAGGCATCGTGCCCGCGTCATCGTGAGCGCCGATGCCAGCAGCGTAGTCGGAGCCCTCTGATTCGGCATCGTCTTCCGACATGCTGTTGCCGTACGGGAGCGGCCGTTCGCCTGGAGGCCCTGGAGACGTGCTGGCGGGATCCTCGTACCTGACTTCTGCTGAAGGCAAAGCGGAGTGATGCGACTGTCACTGCCATGCCAGCACGAGCGAAGAAAAGACGAACTCGTGCGGCCCAACTCTTTTCTGACCATCACCATCAAAACCACAAAAATTAAATACACACCTTCGTCATTTCCTTTTCCAGTGGGACTATCTCTTCCCAACATGGTTTCCTTTTCCGTCATCTCAATTCCTTCCAATTCTACATCCTGAAAATTTTCGTAAAGCGCTTTGAAAATTAGAACGCTCCGCACTGGAAACAGGTGGGTTTCCAATTGGGCGTGCTGCCTGGGGTGGCGGTTTTCGTGGGATGGGGGAGACGAGCAACGACTTCACAAATTGTGCCAAATAATGCTCCGTGTCGAAAGCACAAATGGAACACTGGAATTTATAGAGCCGGTACGTTTCGCTTACCTGTGGTTTGGGTGGGTCCTCCGGTTTTCCCATTTTGTTTCGACAGAAGCTGGAAATTTTCCTGGAATGCGAAAAGGAAGGCAGCGCTCAATCACAACGTGAACACTTGGTCATCGGTACGCGCCGTGTAGTAAGTTCTGAGAGATGCCAGACCGGTTCAAAACACCTCGAAATAAACACATCTGGTGCTAATCGCATTGAAAAACAGCAACAACTCACTCCCGACAGCAGAAGACAACGCCGCACACGCCCACCAAGACGACCACACCAACAACAGGCAACAGAACAATCAGCCATGTTGGCAAGCCACCTGATGATGGTTTCGTTTTTTCCACAAGAAATGAGACACCAAAGGACTCCTTCTTGTTTTCCGTAATTGAAGTTGCCTCCAAACGATATCTCTGATCGGCCTCTAGGTTGCTGATTCTGTACTGATTGGTCACCGCTTTGCTGATTTCCACCATGTCCGCGTTATCTATAAAACAAAAACAGAACAAAGTGCGCATTCATTGTGCGATGTCCATTGGGTGCAAGAGCACTGTGTGGTGACAAGAACCGGTAACAGTGTAGACACACGCCAAATCGCTGGAAAGCGCGACAAAATCCGACTTTCAGCCTGAACAAGAATGCTACGCATAAAAAGCGTGTGGTCTATACAAACGTTTGCAGTTCATCACTGATCATTTAAAAAAAAAAAAAAAAAAAAAAAAATTTCAAAAGTGGGTCTAACCCTAGACCCGCTTTGGC
>JAAUXT010041027.1_pt1 | contig 16540 bp, 17 predicted proteins | sample 7278171 | NCBI WGS metagenome assembly JAAUXT01 (sample SAMN14350112, study PRJNA611818) | marine sediment metagenome | isolation source: surface marine sediment (1.8m) | place: French Polynesia: Moorea | collected 2018-08 | reverse complement strand
GATTTCAACTTTGGTTATATATTCTTGGAGGGTATCACTGGGGGAATCTTTGTGATGTGGTTTTGGTGGATATTTGAGATATTTTTTTCTTCATATTTGTGTTATCTCGGACATTTGTTTATGCCTATCGGCCCAGTGACCTAGTTTCACTAGTGCAACCTACTTATGCAAATGAGGTGCATCAAGAATCCTGCGGGAGAGCAGAAAGGCAAGTTCAAATAATGCAAGTTCCTTGGAACTATTTTTTCCCTCTCTTTCTGTTTCAACATAGATGCTATTGAGCTGGAATCATGGTATTTCTTAAAACAGCAAATTCTTAGGCAAATTTATTATGAAAGTTCACAAATGGGGTTGCAGCCTTTTGGTCATCCTGTCATTGATGCAGTTGTGCAGTATTACTGCAAAGGGGCTCCTGTGTGGAATTTTTCTCTGAGAACCCTGGTTATCCGGCTTGCTTTGAGCATTCATCTGGCTCAGCATCAACACCAGGTGAGTGGTTTTCCACATTTTCATGTCACTCCACAAATGTCAAAATTTGCACAAATTGAACCCTCATATATATAAGACCAGTTGTCCCTGACCGTGTCTCAGATACACCCTCAGATGACATGCTCCACCCTCCCGATGCCTCAGATAAACACTTCAATGTTCCCGATGTCTCCTCGATGTCTCCTCAGATGTCCCCGATGTCCTGACCTGTCGTACCTTTTTCAATAAAAAATGGTTTACCTGGTAAAAGTCCAATGCTGAGAGGGGGGAGAGAAATCAAGAACGACGTACCTTTTTCAATAAAAAAATGGTTTGCCTGGTAAAAGTCCACAAGTTGTCTCCCAAGTGTGCGTTTTGTGACCACAACTGAATGGCATTGCGATACGGAAGTGTAGCATCAAGGAAAACAAGTCGTACCTTTTTCAATAAAAAATGGTTTTCCCGCCAAATAGTGAGATTCCTGCCTTCCAGGTCAGTCTCATCCAAGACACCAAACAGAGCATTTGTGATCACACGACAAATTGTGAGTTGGCAAATGCCATAAATATAGGTTGAATTGCCCCAACTAAAAAGTTGTTTGTTTTGGCTTTTTGGCTGTTGATCCAACTTTACCCAGTGTTTGAGTACACATAAATTTATGGAACATCAGGACTGTAGGACTCAGACAGGCTTATGTGTGGAGTGACCAGGGGCTGGACTAGAAAACCATGAACACTTACTCAACACATTTTGGAGAGTTCCTCCACCAGCCTTTCAAACTCTGTCTGTGAGGCCAAGGGCCAAGGTTGAAGTTCTCACAGACAACCTTCAAGACTTCAGGATGTGTGACTGGAAGACCCAATTGGGGCACCTCAACAAGAATTTTTTACACAATACTCTGACAAAAGAATGATAAAATATCCACCTCTGGGTCCATTTTTCTGATCTGTGACTAGTTCATACCACCCCATCCATGGGTGGGGAGGGAGGCCAGCTCAAAAGCCAGCCAAAACTGTGAAACCATGGCTTGCCAAGAATGTGTTGTTATGTATTGTGAGAAATATTATGAAAATGTTGAAATGGCTACTGAGGCCAGCACCTCCTGGTGGGGGAGGAGTGTGGTGCGATGTCACACCAGCCATTTTGTCACAACTACCACCAGATGGTGTACTATGTATCAGTGAGATTCCCACCTTCTGGGTGAGTCTCATCCAAGACACTTTTGATATCACAGCAAAGTACTCAGGAAAGGCTCGTTTTGTGGGCATTGTTGTCACAGAACAACCTTGTGGATTTACCCCATTTTGAGGTGTTTTTTGTTTGGTCTGATGTCACCAAATGTCAACTCATGGTGCTTGAAACTGCCTCATTGAAGGTGAAGTGTGAAAAATGTTGCACAAACTGAATACCAATTTTTAAGACCTCCACTGCTGGCTTTGCTGAGTTGGAGAATTGTGGCTCTTGTGTTGATGCTGACTTTTCCAAAAGTTGTGAAATGATCAAACTGCGACACAGGTTTGCGTCTCATACCACACGTGCACCCGGCAAAGGTCGCAAGCACAAGTTTGTGCAGGAAGATGTGGAGGACCCCTGACAGTCGGGACCAACGACATGTGGATGGACCCAACATTTGACAAGGTTGAAAGAAAGTGTTTCGTATACACTCACACTTGTATGTGTGGATCCTGGCATGCAGTCAGACGCGATCAAAATCAATTCCTATTGACAGCAGCTTGTGCAAACTTTTGACGGTCTTTCTTTTTCAATCTGTTGAACAATTTCGGACACGTGTTGCCACGGGTAAAAACGTGTCGATTCGTTCAGTTGGAAAACACCGATGTTGCGCATTTGCAGCCAAATTTTGGAAGATTGCTACAGGCGGATTTTTCGTTTTCCGTGGCCGTAACTTTTTCACTGCAAGAGTTCGCACATCATGAAAGTGGCACTTTCCTTTCAACTTTTGGCAGTTGCATTTGTTTTGGGAGTCTGTCAGACTTTGGAGACAAATTCTCGCTTGCACACCCTGCGGCTCCTGCACATGGAAGGAGAACTGCTGGACCTGAGCAGAGATGTGCTGACCAAGGATGAGCACTTCAGTGAAGACGACGACTTTGAAGATGTCCACGACTTCGCACAAGTTGACAGGTGATGGTCGAGCAGTGGTTCTGCCCATACAGGTGTTCGTAGCTTGTGTCAAAAACATGACTTGTGTGAACGGAACAAGTCGTGTGTCTTCTCAGGAAGCGTAGACTCCAAAACCTTTGTTTCTCCATCTGAGGAGGAGTCCACGACAAAATTGGTCAAGAACACGAATGGGCGTGGCACATTGTTTTCTCAAGTGTAAACAAGTATTGTTTTCGGTGTTCTGGAGAGATACCAGAGAATTTGTGATTCCAACTGCCTGCATCCCTTGTTTGTCTTCTCAACTTCAATGAAGTTTTTTTGGAAATGCAGGTTCATCACTTCAACGAGACGCATCAACGAGGTTTCGCTGCAGCACATTGAGAGCGTCTGTGGAGACGCACTGGAGATCTTCCAGCTGAAGCTCAGGCTCAGCCACAAGTGGGCGCCTGTCATGGAGCTGCTCGAAGACAGCGAAGTCTTCACCAAGATTCCAGGTAGGATGAATTCCCCGTGTCAATAAGACAACAACAACAACAACAACAACAAAGAAATTGATATTTCTTCAATTCTTTGAACGCACGGTTCGACCTCTGTTGGTGAGAGCAGGTGTACGTGTACGGACCCAAGCCTTTCAGGGTTCACTTGTTTTGCTCAAAATTCTGCATGGTTTCCGGAACAGCCGCAGAGTCAGACGATGAACCCTTCCTGGTTATGGTTGAACATCTTCAGGTTTCAGTTTGAGAAACGTTGCCTTGTGCGTGTTGAATTCCTTCCATGCTGAAATTGCCATCCTGAAGAAACAAAGAAAACACGGTTTGAATCTTACTTTGAGAACAGAAAGAAATTTTGAATACAAATGTTGTTTCCATATCTGCCAAATTTCTGCACACGTGGGCGCGCGTTTTTCTTTCTCCCTTGTTTTGTTCAGTCCACCTTTAGAGATGAAAACAGCCAAAGGCTCAGCGATGCGTGTCAGCATTTGCGTGGTCAAGTATTTGGAAGAGTCAGTTGACAATTATTTTGAACTGAGTTGTTTTGGGATTCAAGAGAAAGTTGCAACACCCCAATGTCCAAGAATGTTTTTCAGCCATGCCGGTATCATTCAGATGACAGGAACAAAGTGTTCAAGGAATGTGTGTCTTGCACTGTGTACCCCATGAAGTCGAATCCTTCGTATCCTTCCGCCACTTCGTAAGCAGTTGACTGACTACCAAAGAGACACTGATCTACCAAGTGCAGCTGCGCGAGCTGAAAGCAAACAAAATTTTCATTTTTGCACGTAATGCCTGTGTACCTTATAAAATCAAATCCCTGCAGTCTGGGATCTGAGGCTGCCCTTCCTTGGAACTCTAGGACAGCGCTGAGAAGGTGAAGAAATGATAACTACAAAGGAAAGACGGAACTAAATCCATGCTGGACCTGAACATACACATCTGTGGGGTTTTTGTACAAAGTGAACTTGAGCTGTCTCATCTGCTTTCACGTGTCTCATTGAGAACACCATAGATCTCATTTGAATTGGTTCGACAGGCCCGAACCGATCCTGGAATCAGCTGCATGAGCGCAAAATTTTGCATGTTAAATCCGCTTGATCTGCTTGCAGAAAAGTGCATGAAGGCTGACAATTTGAATCGCCTAACAAAACGAATTGGCTTGGTGGGAACAAGCTTGAGCTGAGGTGTGCTCGTATCAAACTGTACACAGAAGATCGAAATGCCCCGTGCACGCATGGACAAGACGAACGAATGCACCGGTCTTTTAATCTTTTATTGAAAAAACGTAGAGACTGCACATTCATCCTGTGATCGTACGTAATTGGGATTGTGATCTGAAGCACTGCACTTAGTGTGACGCACTTGTCACCAAGAATACGTGGCACGAGTCTTCTATCTGACAGGTGTGCGTGTGCTGTTTTATGAAGAGATCCAAATCCATTCAGTGCACCGGTGCATTTTGGCCTTTTCAACCGTTTCTGTTCTTTGGCTTGGTCAAACTAAAATTCTATGAGATGATCAGACGTCTTTCGCCTTTGTCCTCTTAAATTCATTCCAGGCATCGGTTCCGAAGCTGAAGCAAGGAAGAGAGGAAAACTGCATGAGGGTTTGCGCTTGTTGGTAATTTGTCAGAAAATCTGAATGACTGAAGCAAACATCTGCACGTTTTTGGTCTTTTGCATTGAATGACCAAAAATAGACACCCTGAAGGTGAACATATATAATTGTCAAAGGTACCTCAGGTAATCCAGCTCAGTGTTCGCTTGAGGGTCAGATTCCAGGTTGCTTTCGAGGAAGAGGCACATGCTCAGTATGTGCAAGAGAGCAAGCTGCAACATTGATGGAACCCAGTCTGAAGAACAGCATGTGTGTAATATGGATAATCGGCTCGATTTCCACGGCTTTCGCCTGATGAGTTTATCAAATCACCCACCTTCCCCAATTTGCGCCGCATGCAGGCAGGGAATTTTGGGTCATTTGCAAGGTAGGAGGGTCGCCTGTGCAAAAAATCCTGGATCCACATCTGTTCTTTGGGTTGATCAAACTAAATTGTATGAGATGATCAGACGTCCTTCTCCCTTTTCCTCTTAAATTCATTCCAGGCATCGGTTCCGAAGCTAAAGCAAGGAAGAGAGGAAAACTGCATGAGGGTTTGCGCTTGCTGAAAATTTACGAATAAAAAATCTGAACAGTGGAATCTTAACACATTTGCTTGCGTAATATTATTGTTTGCATTCAGCCAATCACTCTTGGCATGCAGGTGGACAACAAATGGAAAAGCATTTTTGGTGTATGACAGTGATGCTTTCTTCATACTTACCAGTTCACATTTGCACACGTGGGTGTACAGCTCCTTGAACTTGGCTTTGTACTCGTCCTGATCCGCAGACATTGGGGTTCCCTGAACCTTGAGCTTCTCCTGCAGGTAGCAGTTGATAAAACACCTCCTGTCCTCGTCCGAATGCCGGAAGACCGAGTAGTCAGGTGGGGTGGCTGCAGAGAACAAGGGATGTCCCTTCAGGATCATTTTCAAAGCGTGTTCAGAAGGTCTTGCGTGGACAAGCTGTCCTGCGTAACTTTGTGTGAACAAAACGTTGGGGACCACATTGCTGAACCAAGGTTTTGTTTTCTGTCGGTACCTGCCAAACAGACGAGGTAGAAAGCAATGTCAAATGCCGCAAACTGGCATCCACTCTGCTCGAAATCCACGAAGTGCACTCGATCTGAAATACGTAGAAGAACAACAATCATACCGGAGAGGAGAGGGCCAAAAAAGTGTGAACAAATACGGGACGAAAGCGCTGAGGGTGTTCCTAGCAAAACACTGTCTCCAAATCCAGTGATGGATAGAACCAGAATCAAGAAACACAAGACCCCCGTTTACAAACAAACACGCGTGATGTAATTCACTGACTGGTCTGGCGTTTTTCACAGTACCTTCCTCTGGGTCGAAGAGGATGTTCCCTTGCCACAGGTCCCCGTGGCCGATCGCCAGTTCGGGCTTCAGGTCCAACAGGGTCTGGTGCAGCGCCGTGATTTCCGACTTGAGCTCCTCATAGGGAATGTTGTCCGAGTACCTGTGACAGACAGAAGTCAGTTGTGTTCAAAATGTCAAACAGAGGGCGCGAACACACGCCTTGGCACTGAAACCATGACCCGTGTGTGCAGAACAGTTGAATTCTGAACAACACCAAAGGCCACCCGAACGCTTCGCAGGAACGACAGGTTTGAGAGCCCTGTATGTTCAGGATCCTACTTTGAGAACACAACGAACCTTTTCTGCGCCTCGGGATCGTTCAGGGTCTTCGGCACATGCTCGAAGGTTGTTCTGGTCAGGTGCAGCGGGTCCGCCCTCTCATCTGTCTCCAGAGGCAAGGTGGCGTGCATTCGAGCCAGTTCCTCCGCCACTTTTCTGAAATTCACAGAAATCATCGTCAATATTCCAATTGGACATGATGCTGTCAGGAAAGAGTCAACACTTGAAAACTGGAAATGAAAAAAGACAAAAGAGCAGCTGGGACCCCACGTGTGTGCAAGTCCTCCTGATCAAAATGATCACACATTGATTGCATCAACGTGCAATGTGTGTATAAATTGGTGTTCATGCTGCTCAACACAAATCTGTCTTTCAGACTTGCAGCAAACTGTGCCTTTGGCATTTGAATTTCTGAACACGGACCCGATGATTCGTTTGTCCCTCATCTCGGTGTCAGTGAGAGTGTGGCCCGGGTAGAACGTGAACACGAGTCCGTTATTGAAGGACGCCAGCAGTGGTCCGTTTAAACCGTGAGAGTTCATCGCCAGCAGCACGCTGCAAGGTGAAAATTTCTCATGAAGAATTTGCAAATTATCATGCTCCACTTTGCCATGCGTCCGCAGAAGTACGGGTCCTCATCCCTTGCACTGATTTTTGATGTTCACGAGAAGTCAAGGCAGCAAACACAGAAACAGCAACTATACAGGCTGTCCTGTCCAATTTGGATCACGCACGAACAGACAAACATACGCACGCACAAACGCTGCACACACACCACACACACACACACACACACACACACACACACCACACACATCGTTTCCCACGTGCGCAGTACCGAAGTTCGGCATGTCGGTCGGCGCCCACGCCGCCCGCGGAGTCGGCGCTGATGCGGATGACGACGCCGTCCGACTTCCGGTCAGACTTCCGGTCGGCGGCGTCGCGGAGGCGAACGCCGAACAACTTGTTGATGAATCCGCCCGACAGACACTGCAGCAGCAAGCGCGAAAGGATTGCAGTGCAACTGAAACTGCGCTGGTACTGCAGCTCAGATCAGTTGCGGCGCTGTTTTGATACCCAAACATTGCATTGGCATCTGGCAAGGCACTTGCGAGGTGCGTGCATGGATAGCATTCTTTTCTGTACCAAACAATGCTACCTTGCAACCTCATTGGAGATGTACTCTCACCTTGATATCAAGGTCATTCTTGTCCCACTCCGGTTTGACGGCTTTGACAACGTCACACAAATCGTCGTTGGACGCGTCCCATGGCAAAGTCACGTTCAGGTGTTTGTACGCCATTGCCTTGCAGGTCAACTGAATCCCACACGCACTGCGTCGCTGAAAGTGAACCTGCGTCTGCCAAGCAGGGTCTGGTCTTGGGTCTGATCTGACAACGCCTGGACTTTCCTTCAGACCCAAATCATTGTGGTTTCACTGATAAAGGTGTTCCATAATATTGTGATGGTGAACATGCAGTCCTCATGAAAGGCAGAGCACGCTGCAAGCACCTGTCCATTTGATGAGAAAAATAAAGACCGGCGCCATGGTGCTTCTGACTGCACCGACACCCGCTGTACGTACGTACACATGCCGTGTCACACAGCCATGCGCGCAGCAAAGACACAACAGATGTCAAAAATACCAACTTTATTCAAAATAAAAGTGTGTTCTTTGAAGAAAGGCACAATTTTCTGCATTGTTCTCTGACAAGGAAAAAGGCACGGTAAAAACACAAAGCTGTTGCGCATATTTTGCCCCGACTAAAGGACCATCACATTCAAGGCCTTTGTGCTCTGTCATGACAATTGATATCAAAATCCCTGTGCATTGAAGGAATGCAGTTGAGAAAGGGAAAATAGTCTGCAGTTTTCTTCCAATGAAGGCTTTTTGGACTCAAAGGGGGGGGGGCATGAAACGTCTTGCTGGCATGCAAAGACTTTGTTCTCGACTGCAGGTACACAAATAGATTGCACATTCACGATCATCAAGCATAAAACTACATGATACGAGCATTCAAGTTTCTAGAGTATTGCTCACACCAAACCCTTTGTGTCTTGAGTATAGTGACTGTGCGCGCTTTTGAACAATTGAGACATTTACAAGTGTTCGTCAGCGTTGAATGAAGAGACGTTGGAATGCATGGGCGCGCCGCACGGACTTGTCCCTCAGTTGAGTTCGCGCCTGAGTGAGTGGAACTGGCCCCAGCAGAACTCGGCGTGCGTCAGGTAGTCGTAGGACATGAACTGAGAGTTGATGGACTCGTCGTGGTTCATCCCGATCATCATCATACAGATGAAGAGCTGCGCCAACTGCAACGACAGGGACAGGAAGATTCATTGCGGTGAGCTTGATCACGGCTCCAACGATTATTCATTGGTGAGCCAGAATTCCAGGAGGACATTCAAGATTCTTGGCCAAAGATCCAAAACCCAAACTGTTTTGGATTTTGGGACCCTGCACGCCCAAGATGTTCTGAGATGACAATACTGTTTGTCATTTGGGAATCTAAGAAATGCTCACATTCTCGAATGCAATCGAAACACCATCCTTGAGTGAGTGGCGTGGCTGATTCAGTGGTTTGTGCTTGTTGTTCGCACCTTGCCTTCTATTGTTGTGGTTTGAGTGGCCTGCCTTTCCAACCAAATTTTTGTGGCCTTTTTCTTGTCAAAGTTCGCGTTAGGCAAAACGAACGCTCTGGTTTGAGGTCCTGCACGAGCTACACGGTTCCTGTTGTTACCTGTTCACAGAGACAGGTCTGGGTGTAGAGGGCGTCCACCTGCGCGTCGGTGACGGGCCCCGGTCTCGCGCCGCCCCCGGCCTCCTCCGCCGCCGCCACGCCCAGCTCCTCCAGGTAATCCCGCAGGAACCGCTTCTTGAAGGTCACTTCCGGTATGAACTCCGCGCTCGCCGGAACACCTGCGTCGCGGAGACAGCGGAAACGGAAACAGCAGAGCTCAAGGGCGGGGTTGAAGGGAAAGGGTTCCTCCACCTGTCTCTGTTTTGCGCTGTTCTGCAAAGTGCGATCAGGGCGGCGGAAAATCAAAGTCCATTGGGCAGAACATATCTTTTTTCGCCCACAATACCAGAACCCAAAGCCAGAGTCCTTGTCAGGTTCGGAGCCCTTTGACAAATGACTGCACACACCACAACAGGTGTTGTTGCAACGCGCAAAGCCTGGAGGGAAGGCAGGCTGATCTTTCAATGATCTCACTGGGTGGAAATTTGCGAAACACGAAATCTTCATCCATCTCGTCAGACAAACTTTAGCAGGCAGTCAAAAACGCTGGTTTTTGGTGGAGCGCGTTCCGGTGCCCTCGTCCTCAAACGCTTGTAAGGTCTGGCACCTCCCTTTTTGTACCAATTGCGAACCAGCAGAACCTCTGACTGGATCCACTTGAAACTGCACGTGTGGGGAGGGGTCTCACCTGCTAGCCAGACGAAGTGGTCGGCTATGTCGAAGGCGGTGTACGTGTAGCCGCCGAGTTCCCAGTCGATGAATTTCACTCTGTCTGCAAAAAAGAGTGTGTATTCAAGACCTCAGTGGTGAAGAGTGCGCTTGGACCTACATGTCTCCATGGCCGGGGGTTTCACCTCGCGTGTGTGTGTGTGTGTGTGTGTGTGCATTTACTCGTAGACATCTTTGTTCTGTTGGGAAACTTGATATTTGTTTCCCGTGGTACTCTTGGTTCGCACTTTACAGGTTGTCGATCAAAGTTCACGGGGAATGTAAAGCAAAGCCAAGTGGGAAACAGCAAATAGAGTGGGCACTGCACGCGTTTGCGTACGTACCAGTTCGTTTGTCGTAGAGGATGTTTGCGCTCCACAGGTCATTGTGGCAAAGAGCAATGGCCAGGTCCTGGTCAGCCAGGCTCTGTATCAGAGACTCAGCCTCCTTCGTGATCGCTGCACACGGCAGCTTCTCTCTGAGTCTGCAAAGAAACCAACAAGATCTTCATTACAAGATCCCTGGCTGCCATTCGCTGTTGTTGCTTTGAGTCTTTGAGCCATTAGGTATTGACTTTTTTGAAAGGCGAAACATGTCAAACTCAATTTTTCAAACCTTTCAACGTTGGGAGAATCATCGTTGTAGGCCAGGGGCATGTGCGCCATGGTAGTCTTGACAATTTTGAGCGGGTCTCCCATGTCGAGTAGATCCTGGGGTCCCTGTGGGACCCTGGGTGTCGCCGCGTGCGTCCGAGCCATCTCCTTCGCTATCATCCTGCAACATGCGTGTTCTGGGCCTTGAATACCTATTGTTCCAGTAAAATGTACCGCAATCGTGAACCTGGGCTGGCGCCAAGTATTCCGCGTATTCTTTGACGTGCAGCTTCACTCAAGGTCGAGATGTTCAGTAAGCCGTGAATCTCACAACAAACGTGCAAACCGGCTCCACTGTGAGGTAAAATTGTGATCAATTTTGCTCCGTAGGGGATGTGGACACACAGCGCGTGTCTTGGACACCGTGATGGATGAAGCATCAAAACTTGTCTGAATAGTTGACAATGATCCTAATGGCACGTCATTCAGGGTCAAATTTTTTCAGCTGTGTGTCCGTACCCTGAACGGGCGCCGTGTATACCTTGACATGCGCGGGTCCCTGATCTGCGGGTCGGTCATGGGTTCCCCCGGGATGCGTCGCATCACTATCCCGTTCAGGAACGAAGCCTCCAGCATCACACCCTGGTTCTTCTGATTCAGCACGAGCAAAGTCCTGTTTCAACACAAAAGCAAGCTTGACACACGTGCATTTTGAGTGATTGTGCCCAGAGGTATAAATGTGCACAAGGATTTACGGAAATTTGTGGAAAGCGTCATTGCTCATTTGGGGAAGTGAAATTGCTGGGGCTTGACATTCACGAGTGAATCTCAAGTGTTTTTGCGAGAGATGAGGGTTTCTTCCATCAGTGCTTCATGTGTGTTCAACCAGCAGCAAGAAACAAGTTTTTGGAGAAAGATTGAAACCTGCACACAACAGCCCCCTTGACAAAAGACTCTGGCTGCGCCTGTGCACATGGATGGGGCTCTGGCACACTCCATGGCTGCGGCTCGGGTAGATTCTGTCCACAGAACTTCTTTTATTTTTAAAGAAGCCAGCAAGCAGCGTGTTCGAACCTAAGTTCCCGCTCCCGGTCGGCCCCGAAGGCCAGACTGGCCTGTCCGTTGACTCGCACCACGAGAGCGTCGCTCTGCTCGGAGTCCGTCTCCAGGTGGATCAGGAACGTGTGGTTGATGAAACCGTCCGTGAGAATCTAAAATGGAACCCGTACAATTTTTTTGTTGCTGAGGGGTGGTTGAAGAAATTATCTTCGATGAAGGCACAGGTATCCGCGGGTATAAAAGTTCTGAGAGGCCTGAGGTACTGTGAGAAATCAGGCCTCCTCGTGTTGGCCATGGCTGCAGTGGGAGGCCAGAGACCTTCCGGTACTGGAAGGCCTCATTGGTCTCGAAGAACCGTGACACCGGATGCACATGAAAGAAGACGAACCTTGGTCACCAGCACTTGGTTGACCCAGTGAGGGCGAATTTCCCTGAGAATTTTTGTCACTTCATTGTCGAAGTCCTCGTGGTTGATCACGAAGTCCAACTTTTTGTAGTTTCTTTCCATCTTTCCAATCTCCACTTTTGCGATTGACTGTGTTCAGAAAACTCTACGTTTCCCGATATTTCCTGCAAAACAAAAGAATCATTTACTTTTCTGCTACAGAAATTGGGTATTTTTGAGTCAAATTTGGTGCAGTGTTGTTCTCCTGCACAAAATCTTTGTCCAAAAACATTTTGTGTCCATGCACCTCCATAATGTGGCCACGAACAGTATGCGACCCTTGCATACTTTCAGATCTCTCCACTAAAAAAGAAAGAACTCAGACAGTGCACATGGCAACGACGACCATGAGCAAAACAAGAATAAACAGCCTACGCCATTGTTAATGATCTTCCCCTTTTGTGCACCGAACTAGCAACACAATCATGCTGAATGTACGAGCATTGTTCCTCAAATCACGCGCTGCATTTGTGCTGCTGAGATTTGTCCACAACACTCCACGCACATGACTTCGTGTTTGCACTTACACACAGAGATGTGACGACGTTGCACAACCGGCATGTCCTTTTGGTATAGTCAACGAATACACGAAGAACAACATCAAAACACACACTGTATCCTGCAAGGTCTTAGAACAAGACCCATTCAATCTAATACTTACGACCGTTCTTCACTTGGTGCTAAAATCCTGATAAATTCCTCCCAAGAGACTTGATGCGGAGATGCGATGTTCACCTTTTCAACACACTGACAGATCTGCTGGCAAAAGCAACCGGCCTCATTGTCTATGGCTTCACGCTCAGCTGCCTTTTGCGTACACAACAGTCGATGGAATGCCGATTGTGAAATTGTACTGCCATTCAGTTTGTCGCTGTCGTGTGCGAATACCTCGTACGAGAGAGCCTTGCTGTTCGTTTGTCAGGCTCAGTGCAGAAAAAGCGCGATTTCTCGTCTGGTGAACTGGATCCAACAGGAACTGAGTTCCGAGAATTCTGACATCAGCTGCTCAATCTGCACGTACGTGTACGAACTCGTATACACACAGTTTGCAAATGCCAAAGTTTGCACTCGCCTCTCCTGCACGCACAAAAACACAACACGGAAGTTGCATGGGAGCATGCAGCCAGCAAGCAAACAGCAAGCGCAGACCAACGCGTTGTCTTTTATTATTGCATGTGTAGCTGTACTCATAAATGTCATTCTTTTGTCATTTTCTGATGTTCATGCAAATACATGCAGTGCTTGCGCTCGAAAACCGAGTCCAATATAGGAGCTCGGAGCGTGGCACGTTTGAGTGTGTATCTCAGCATTGATCGATGCTGTCCGCAGGATCCATTGATCGAAGGATCCAGCGTCCGTTGAAAACTGATCTTCAGCTCATAATTTGTTTATTTTCCGCCTGATGATACAGTACATGAAGTCTAATTCACGCAGGCATCGCGCAAGCTTCGAAGCTGTTTCACTGCAAGGGCACCTGTGTTGATTGCCCAGCACACTGGAGTTTCTGCAGTGCGTTATCGTTCCTGGACCCAGCTGTCGAAGTCGCGTCGCTGCTGCCCGTACGCTGCGTACAACACCTTGACCGACCTGAAATCACCCCATAACAGCAAAAGCTATTCGTTATGCACGGTTCTCTTGCGAGCTTGGAGGAAAGAAGACTTGTCAGCCCGTTCAGATACCGTGAAGGTCCCGTGCAGCTTCAGGGACGAGCACGCATACGTCACACTGCACGAGACATGCATGGGCCAGACGTGTCATCAAAAGTGAGTTCCCACACACGAAAGCAGTGGTCCGATTGTTTTTGAAAGGAACTGCATGCCCACACTGGTTCGCTGAGTTCACTATCAGTAAAACTCTGCCTCGTTCTGGTTTGAGGAGAATCGTCTGGGCCTGAGGCTCGGGTCTGCGGTGGGCGCACCATGGTTTTGTGAAAACTTCAGATTCTCTTTGGTCTGTTCACCCTTGATGCGTCAGTCTATTCGTTGCGTTACTGTGCGCCACGTTTGGACGCATCCATGTTGTCTGAGATGGGCCCACCCTGCCGCATTGCTTTTCCCCAGAACGAAGACAAATTGCACTGCATCAACGAAGCAAATGCCTCAACTGCGCAGTTTGCAATGATAAGTATCTTCTCCGAACAGGTTTTCTTGTTTGGTGCATTTCGACCGGCTTCCGCAATAAATTTCCTCGGGTTGAAACAAAATATCAAACGCGTGACATCGGATTGCCTGGGATGGAGAATGCTCGCACCAATGGCATCTTTGGCTTGTACTTACGTGACGTAATCGAAGATGTAGCCACCGGTGCGTTTTTGATAATCTCCAACGAACAGGATCGTTGGCACGTTGAACAGGCAGAACAACTGCAATGGAAAATTTCTAGTTTTGCATGCGTCTGACAAAACTAAATGCTGTCGCGGGTCCTCGTTGACAAGAACGTTCAGAAAGACGATTCTTCCGCTGAATTGATTGTGATTGAATTGATTGTCACAGACAGACACACACACACACACACACACACACACACACACAGACTGTGTCTGGTTCGTGATGCGAAAGAGGGACACACACACACACACACAGACTGTGTCTGGTTCGTGATGCGAAAGAGGGACACACACACACGTACACACACACACACACACACACACACACACACAGACTGTGTCTGGTTCGTGATGCGAAAGAAGGACACACACACGTACACACACACACACACACACACACACACACACACACACGGACCTGCATGCACTTGAGCGTCTGTATGTAGAATGCCTGGATCTCCTCGTCATCCGGGACCCTGGACTCGCTCCCACCGTCCGGAGCCTCCAGACGCTTCCGCTCCTCCAGGTACAGTCTGATGAACTCGCGGATGTCGCCGGGTGTCGCTTTGTACTTTGGGTCTTGGGGCATGCCTGCAAGTCAGATGTTGATTCTTGTCTCGGGTCACTCTTGTCATCGTTTCCAGACAAAGGCCAGCATACGCCAGAACGTGACCGCACGATGAAAGGTTGATGGGGGGTACTTTGAAAGCAGAACAAGAAATGGATGTTGTTGCCAACGCGACGGAAGTTCTTCAGTTTTCCAGGATGAATCCTTTCGTTGTGCAGACAACACAGCACTGCAGCTGCATGACTGACTGACTGTTTCACAAGAATGTTGTCACCTGCTCTGCAGATCATGTAGGACGCGACGTCGAAAGCAGCGTAGTTGTAGTCGCACATCTCGTAGTCGATGAACTCGACCAACTCTGACCAATCCAGAAAAAAATACAAGAAATTTTGAGGCGTTTGGTGGAGAGTGGAGGAAAAGTAGGTTTGCGACTCGTAGATTCAGAAGCAAAGTCACACCTTTCTCCTGGTCGTAGAGAATGTTTCCTTCCCAGATATCGTTGTGCGACAGAACCACCGGCATGTTCAGAGCCTCCAGTTCACCCGCCAGGCGATCCAGTTCAGGGCCGATGCTCTCCAGAGGCAGCTGCGATGCGTAACTGTGGGAAATGAACCAGATGGACAACAGTGAGACGCTGGGAGCTTGGACCTGATGTCAATCTGGCAATTCACTGTACGAAGGAGGTGGGGGGGGGGTAAAATTTGTTGTGGTTTCCCTGCGCTCTCAGCAAGATTGCTTTGCTGAATTCACGATGGTTGAGATGACCTGTGTTTTCCAATCAAAGACCATGTGCCCTGGCTTTATCATGCAGAGAGCGAGGGAAAACCTGCAGCTTTTGAAAATCGTCCGTGACCCCAGGTTCGTACCTGCTGTACGCCTCTGGGTCGAGGTCCTCCTTGAGGCGCCTGAGGCAGATCCTGGCGATGCGGAGGACGGAGCAGCGGGAGCCGTCGGCGGCGCGGCGCGGGGCGTCCCGCGGGGTGGCGTCGTGGTGTCGCGCGATGTGCCGCGCCACCAACCTGCGTGCGCAGCAGGGAGAACAAACTGTGCTGTGATCACAGTGAACGGAGATGCAATGGAAAAACACAACGATAAGAAAGCATATTTTTCCCAACACCTCTTTCGTTGTCAAAAATGGCCACGCTGGTAAACTTAGGGTTGCCGTTCGTTTCGTGACCTGAAGTCGGAGCTTCACCACGTTTGCCATTGAGTTGGAGTGCTCCAAGGCGGGCGGAGCATGAGAACGAACGGCACAAAAGTTGCCCAATACAAACACTGAAAGAAGCGGGATTTTCTGTTGTGTGCGGTCGCACACCTGCCCGCAGTACCTGGTGAGTGTGGGCGCGACCATACCCGTAGTACCTGGTGAGCGTGGGTGTGCCCAGGTCCACAGTGTCGTGTGGAAGAGTTGCCTCTTCCCACGCGCGCAATCCAGCTTTCGGGCGAGGTGCTGAGTACCGATGAAGCGGCTTCAGCGGAGCTGTGCAAAGCTGAAGCTGTGCACCGAACTCGCAACTCACGCCGCCTATTTAAAGCCGTGCCCATGACACCCTGTATCTGTCAAGAGCAACAGCTTGAGACAGGAGTGAACCAATAAACGTTTGAAGCGTACGCTTGAGTTTGACTCCACTGCGGCAGTCCGGCCGAGCCGAGGCTGCTTCGTACCACAGTGCCACACATGGTGGCGGTTGTGTGGATGGGAACCATGGGACCCGACCCGCACACAACATGGAGGTTCTCGAGTGCTAGACCAAGGAT
>JAAUXT010058482.1_pt1 | contig 16541 bp, 19 predicted proteins | sample 7278171 | NCBI WGS metagenome assembly JAAUXT01 (sample SAMN14350112, study PRJNA611818) | marine sediment metagenome | isolation source: surface marine sediment (1.8m) | place: French Polynesia: Moorea | collected 2018-08 | reverse complement strand
CCCAAGCCCCTGCCCCAACCACCAGGGCCCGCTCCCCCCCCCCCCCCGAGCCCCGGTGCCAAGCCCCGGGTCCCCCCAGCCCCGGCCCCCCCATTGCCCCCCCCCCCCACCCCCCCCGCGCCCCCCCCCCCCCCCACCCCCCCCCCCCCCCCCCCCCGCCCCCCGGGCCCGCGCGGCCCCCCCCCCCCCCCCCCCCCCCCCCCGGCGCGCAGGTTGGGGGAGAGGGGGTGGGTGGGGGCGGGGGGGGGGGGGCGGGCGGTGGGGGGCGGGGCTACGGGGGCGCCCTGGCTGTGGGGCGCCGCGTCGCGGTCCCGGGGCTTGGGGGGGGGGGGGGAGCGGGCCCTGGTGGTTGGGGCAGGGGCTTGGGGAGCGGATGGGCTCAGGGAGCAGTGGGCATGCGGGTTTTGGGTGGGGGCTGGGGGGGGGGGCAAGAGGCCCGGGGCGAGCTGATGGGCGGGGTGGGGGAACGGGCAGGTGGGCGGCGGCGGCAGACGTGATGCAAACTTTTCCAACGGTTCACGATTGGGTCACGAGTGTTGACCTCAGTCCCGACGAGGACCCAGCGCTTGGAAGGTCGAAGTGAAAAGCGGGTGTGTGCACTTTCAAAGTGAGGTGGAACAAACTTCCCTCGTGCGTGAAAATTCAAAAACTTGCGTGTCTGTGTAACAAAGGAGAAAACTTAGTTTCTCAAGGTGAGCAGGTCCCGCCCCCCCCCGCCCCCTGGATCCGCTGGAGTAAGGTGCGGCAGCGACGGCGCACAAATGACGCTCGCTCCCCGCGCAATGAGACGCCGTCCATCAATTGAGCCGAGACAAGGCAATAACGCCGCCGGACAATTGCATCACTGGGACGGAGACTGCGCCGCAGCTGAGGGGGGAGCAGAGGCAGATCCAGGGGGCTGTAATCACCGTGCTGGATCCGCGTCCAATTGCTGTGAGGTTGCTGCGGCCCTGAACCAGGGAGACAGCGCCACCGCCGCATCAAACACGATTTCACGAAGGTCTTTGGTGGATCCAGGGGCCTGACCACGGGGCCTGCCCCGTCTCCCATGTCTGCAGCAGAAACTTTTGTCTTTTCCAAGGTTGGAATTTGCGCTCCTCCCCCCGAGAAAGTTTGGGCCACTGGATCTAATTGCTGGGTCCAGCAGAGAAGATTCAAATGCGGGGTGTTTCCACGCTCTTGAGTGTGAGAGGTGGGTGAAACTGCGAACACATCGGCCGAATGTGGAAACCCACTTCTGTGAGTGTGCGAGTTTCATTTCGCTCTGGAAAACACGCTAAAGTTGAGTGTGCTTCACTCCTGGTGTGTGTGAGTGAGAAGATGCACATGTAACAGGTTGAAATTGTATGCGTGACATCGGACGGTGTGTGTATTTGCGTGAGCATTTGTTGTTTTTTTTTTTGGACCCTTCTCGTTTCATTGATGTTAGCATGGGGTTATTACTCATCCAGGGTCAGAGCACTCAGTTGCTCTGCACGGTGCACCAGGGTCCTGTTCTGTGATTGGTTGTTGTATTGTCACATGGATACTTGTCTATTTAAGGGACCATTTTGTTATGTGCATCGGTCTCGTCTTGTGATGTTTAGTGTGTTGTGTGTTGTGTGAATAAACTGGGAAAGCATCTATCGAAGTCAGGATTGTTCTTCTGTGGCAAAGTTGACCGTGCGCAATCCATAAGCGGATCGTGATAAGGATCAAGTTCTCAACGCTACATTGTTACACACATTTGACTCCAGCATTGTACAAAAGAGGGTTTCCTGCCAAATGAACCGCCCATCATGCCAAGTATGCAAGTTTCCTTCCAAGTCGCCGGATTCTCACTCGTTGCTCACATGGATGGACAAAGACTGTGTCTAACACTGCATGTTCGGATGGCGAAAGCCAACAACAAAGCGAACAAACTCACACGCGTACATGTACTGTACCAGCTTGTGGACAGGGGGCTTGCAGGCACAATAGCAAACCACGCCCTGCAGTCTGGTCAAGACCTCTCGATCCAGGACTGCATCACACAAGGCGCAGACGCCAGCTAGGCACGGCAGAGCTTCAGTGATGACGTCAGGACACCAGGCACCACGGCATTCCAACTGGCCTCAGGCCTCGCAATGCTTCGGATCCACTGACACAAGCGCATCGCGATGGTTCTTGGGGAAAGCAGCAACTCATCTTTGTACCAACAGATGTGCTCCTCTCCAGAACCTGGATTTTTTCCTTTGACAGGGTGTTTTCTTTGAAGAACACACACACACACACACACACACGCACACACACGCACACACACACACACACGCACACACACGCGCACACACACACGCACACACACACACGCACACACACACACACACACACACACAACACAATGGTGCAGTGTCCGCGACTGTACCGACTGGCTCGCCAAGATCCGGCCTGACATTTCCGTCAGAGAAAGGAAGAATTGCATTGTCCTGGAGTCTGTACAGCACGGATTTCATTGGGCGCGTTCAATTTACGCGTGCGGCAATGGCCGAGTTGACCAAAATGGTTGACTCTGCCACTTTGCCCATCTACAACCCATGCAGGGACGAAGTCGCCGTGACTTCGGGGGCGTTTATCCGCACGCCCAGATCGAACGCCTTCATAAGGGTGCGTGCAATTATCCTCAAAAGGGTGCGTTCGGTTATCATTTGTTCATTTGATTTGCCCGACGCATCCAGTGCACAAGGCCAGCATACCCCACGTCTGGAGCTGGGGCACATCCATGAGGCATACTCTAGTGGCACTGCAAGGTTGCGCAGGGTGTTCAGCGTACTCGAGCAACGCGAGCCACGACAAAACGAACACACCCACCCACACCGCCACACAAACTGAGGCAAATCACAGCTGTCGTGCTACCTCACTCCGCCAGGCCTTACGGACCGGACCCAGGCTCCACGCTCCGTGTCTAGTTCAACTTAGGCAGTGCGGACTAGTGCGAATAATGAACCAATGGAGAGAGGGCGCAGGTGGGCCGGGCCCGGTTCTGTCACCGCGCCCGGCGCTACGCTCCCAGCCCGCCGCCTGCGCCACCGCCTCCTTTCCCTCATTGTTTCTGTGAGGTTCCCCTTCAAACGGCGGGTTCCGCGTGTTCTTTGTAGGGAGTTGAGCGGTGAGGAGCCACGGGCATGTGAAGCAGTGTATGGGAGGATCGCCTGACGGGGGACAACATGTGCTTCGCCAGCTCCTGTGTCACACACAACTCGTCCAACACACGTTTCTTTTTTCCACGCTGATGACGATGGCCAGATCTCTGTGCGTTTGGGTTTTGTGTGCGTCTCGCCTCTATGGCCATTTTGAGACTGGAGACAGGGTCGTGGGGCCCAGATTTCCCGTTGGCCCTCAGCGAACAACCTCTCCATCAAAACATTCACCAATTGATTCAAAATCATTCGTTGTGGAAAGGAAACTTGCACGGTCGTCTCCCTCTCCCACCCGGACAGACTCTGGACACGGGAGCCGATCGAACCCTCGGTCCCAGTCGTCGGGAGAATTCTGCGCATCCACACAGCACCAATAGATGTTCTTCCTCAGTGTTCGACCAAGGCAATCGTTTCTCTTTCCTTTTCTCCGAGCGTGAATCTGAGGCAGACCCACAGGAAGCAAAACTTTTGAGAGGAGGGGGTGCAAACCCCAACCTCAAACAGTTTCACTTGTCGAAAGTAAACCAGCTTGTCTCACGCACAGTTCTTTTTCTTTGGGGCGGGGGTGGGGCGGGGGTCACTTTTCTCTGGAGTCATGAGGTCCACACCGCATGAGCCTCCACTGGACCCGCTGGAGAACAGATTTCCCGATTTGAGATACAAGTGTCTTTTTCAGGGAAGGGGGGTCACTTTTACCGGCAGTCAGGAGAACCACACCGCACATGTCTCCTCTGGAACCGCTGGAGAGAACAGACTTCGTGATGTGTGTCACGAGACACATGACCCCCGTGTGTGCGTAAAGCAGACGTTCAAGGTTTCGTGCCTGAGGAAGACGAGACCTGGAGATGGGAGATACGGAGACGAGATTCAGCTCTGCTTCCTCGACATCAAACCGACACAGCGGATACAGACTCCAAATGTCAGCGCACAATGAGATCTGCGAGTCCTTGAAAAGAACGCGTGATCGCGGAGCAGACTGTGCTTGGAGCTGAGTGACTGTGACGTCTCCGTCTGCACCTGACCTCTACACCGGATCCAGGGTCGGGGGAAACTGCAGTGGGGGTGGGGGCTCGGCCTCAATTGGTTTTCACATTGGGTGACGCGCGGTCGTTTTTCTGGGCTGACGTCAAAAATTCTACCATTGGGTGCATCATAAAAAGTGGACGCCGACGTCAAAAAAACGACCGCGCGTCATCAATGTGAGAACCGCTTCAGTGTCCAGTGCGGTGGGGTCGGGCTCACGGCAGGGGCAGGGGGCGCTACGTTGGTCTCGACACGCGTTTAACCCTCGAAGGCTTACGGTCAGGGTCGGGGCGCAGAAGGGGGGGGGGCGGGCACCTCAGCGTCAGTATCCAGCAGATTCAAAGTGGGGGCGGAGGGCGACGTCGGTCTCAGCGAGCGTCCACTCCTCAGAGGCTCAGAAGGTACCAAAGCTTTCAGAGGGTCCAGGCTCTGGAAAATCAAGGGAGCATGGGAACTTGCCCCTGACGTCAGAGTTTAAGCTACTGAGGTCAGGTCCCCCAACCTCCGTCTTTGATCAGCCAGATCCAGGACCCATGGTCCCCTGGTCTTGGTCTCACAACGAGCACCCAATACTCAGAGGCTCAACATTAGTGGGGGTGGGAGTCTGTTTCCTTGGAGAGGGACGGTCAGTTGGGGGCGGGGCAGGGGCCCTCAACATGAGCTTCAATGACAAAGCACGGCACAAGTGAAATTTTGCGTTTCCTCTTTGTGTTGGTCGGGAGCGGGAAAATTTTGCAGGGTGCATGAGGCAGAGACAGACCCCCATCTGGATCCGCAGCAACAGACTACGCCTGGAATTGACGACAAAGCCCGTGCCTGAACCTGACCTCGTCCGTGGCATTTCGGAGGCCCCGAAGGCTTGGAAAGATATGAGTTCGACACACACACTCGTATCCAAGCAAGATCTTTGAAATGAAGTGTACCTTTGCCAAACACCAAGGGCGACACAAGGGAACACTTCGAACTTCGTCTGAGCAGACCCTCCTGAGCAGCACAAAATTTTGGTCACTGCTCTGTTTTCGAAAATGGACTGAATGTGTTTTGTCATTTCACTTATGTGCGATTCCAGGGCGAAACAAAACAGAAAACTGAAACTCACATCTCATCTCAATCCTCAGGCAGTAACTCAGCAAGACAAAAATGTTCTTCAGCACACACACACACACACACACACACACACACACACACACACACACACACACATCCGCTTTTGTTTGTTACATACTCTTCGTGGGTGACGCAAGTTCCGTTCTTTGACTCGATGCATGTGCACTGGACTCATCCCACCAATTCCCCATGCAGGAGCATCATCGAGTTTTTCCTCACCAGTGTCGTGACATAGTCCTCGAAATGCCCCCAGGCTTCGTCAATAGAGTCCGCCAGTTTCGCACCGTGGTCCGTGCGAGAATTGCTACAGAGAGTCTGGGAGCAGAATTTGATCCCAAAAATAGCTGGAATTGAAAATTCTAATTTCCGCCGTGCAGACTTGCACGCACGCACCCAATTCAGGAACAGCCAACGAAATGCCTGGACAAAGAGCTTGGGGTGCACTCTGCATCTCAGAAGGGCTGAGTTTAAAATCCAAAGCACGCCATCCTGTGTGTCTGCACTCACCTTGCAAGAAGCCTTCACTTTTGCAGTGGTGATGTGCAGCATTTCTGGGTGGCTCCGGTGGACCTGCCTCTGAAATCACAGGCGAAGGACGGGAAGACACTTTGGTTTCGTCAGAAAACAGCTGCTCGCGGCGCGAGAGGCGTGAACTCACAGCCTCCCGCCTCTCACTCACTCACGCAACGCAGCTCCACCAGGCCAGGAGAAACACACGACATCCTTCACCCACCCCCCCCCCCCGCCCCGTTGCCGTAGGCCCGGGGACTGTCAAATGTTCGGTGCGTGACTCAGTTTCCTGAACGCTGAAATTCGTTCTCCTTGTCGGACTGTGCAAGCATGAAAGGAAAGGGGGGAGGCATGGGCATTCTCAATTTTCTGCCGTCATCGGACTTACGAGGGGAGAAGAATTCAGAGGGAAGCAGTTCATCAGAATTTTCAGAAAATTTTCTTTTTTGGTTTGGGGATGGGAAAGGGGCGTTGATTGTTTCCATTTGGGTGATTCCGCCTTTACTGTCTGCACCCTGACGTCAAAAGTGATTCGGTCGACCTGATGTCAAAAGTCAACGGTGAGTGTTGCAAAATTTCGATCTCAGGCTTGGATTTGTGTGCTGGCAAACTGACTGTTGAAGGTTGAAGAAAAATGGGACAGAGTTTTCTTGCAGTGCGAGTATTTGGTTCAAAGGAAGGTGGTCTCAACTTACAACTTGGAAAACATTTTTGACACTGGAAAATCAATTGGCACTCCCGTCGTTGCAGGTTTGGCCTGTGACGTCATCGGATTTTAATTGTTAAACCAGATCGAGATCTTAATCTGCTCCTGGTGCTTGGACTTACCCTTTTCCCCAGAGTTCAGACTGAAGGGAGGAGAAGGGATTTATGACAGACAAAGGGCAGGCCCAGAATGTTGCCTGCAGCGCGTGTCGCACCTGTTGCGTTTCGGTGTTTCTGGTTTCGCGCGCGAATCTCGAAACTTGTCCGTTCAGAAGATCAAGCTGCCTCAGGTGTCACCTGAAAACTCTGTCTCGGTTGTGTTGTTGTTTCACATAAATTGAGAGCAAAGCTCACATAATTTCATTCAGAAAATTTAGCTGTGTTTGATTCGATTTGCACAAAAAAAATTTCCACACCTGTCTTCTTCTGCACTGGTGACAAAAGTCATGTCACACTGGACTTGTCACACTGACTTGTGTGTGGTCGCAAAATGGCCGCAAAAACTTTTTCGAAGATTTGATCTTGCAATTTCGACGAAGCAGACGCCTGTGTCACCTTTTAACTCTCCCGTTGTTGTTTATTGATATTGTTAACACAAAGGCAAATGTGACATGGATTTAGATCCAGTGCTGGTGGACGAATTGCAGGAACTGTCGTTGGAACGATCTGTCAACGCTTCGAAGGTGCGCGCAGTTTTCCAATCGAGCGGGGATTTTTGGACCAAAATGTCAAACCAATGATCAGTCACATGATCGCTTGTCAAGCTTGTGGTCATGCGTACCATGTTGAGAATTGTTGTGGTGCCAAAGCAGACTTCACTCTTGTCTGGATCTAGATGTGCGTCTTGTGAGTTGTGACTTGTTTGTGCACGTGCATTCTGTAAAGGTCTGGAAATCCAGATCTCCACTGAACTCAGTCGGTTCAGCAGTTGCAGTGGAGATTTTCTGTCTCATATCGTTGCAGAGTCCCGAAGAGTTGGAGCGTTTGACTGTCGATGAAGGACTGACAGACATCGAGAGAGCCCTGTATTTGCTCAGGTGAGTGGGGAGGACAGGTGGAGAGGGACCAGCGCGTCTTCTGAATCTGGATTGGGAAAGGCAGAATGAACAAACACATTGCAGTCTTTCTTGTGGAGCTTGCAGTCCTCAACACTCGCGCCTGTTTGTTCTGCGAAGACGAATAACAGTTCACCACTGCTTTTGATAATTTCTGTCTTGTCAAATTCAAAACACCAAATTCTCTGAAGGTTTTACGGTGCAGTCAAACGCATTTTCTGTCAACAAGTGTTTGTGGATCATGGTCAACAAGTATCATGGCGCAGCACGTGCTACTGCACGAAAGCGTCTCTGTTGCCATGGAGCTCGGACATTTGTAGGTCAAACGTGTTTACAGCGAGCTGGGCAGATGGCGCGCCAGGTTGAGTGTGGTTTTGTTGTCTGTGACAGAAAACCTGTTGAAATGTCTTCTTGTTGACAGTCTATTCTGTGAAAGAATCGACCGTGTTTGGAAGAACTCGTTTGCACAATCTTCCACTTGGTGACAAAACGCTGGAGGACAAGTCACCAAAGATTTACGTTTTTGAAGAAACCACATGCATTGTGTTGAAAGATTGAATTTGTCTTCATTCTTCAATGAGTGGGAAGATATTGTGCACATTTTGTGGGGAAAGGCTGATGGGAACAGATGTCCACTGGGCCTGTGTGTGTTTTGACAAAGTGTGATGTACGAACGCGAGTTGCCAGCTGCTGCACGCCTCGTGCATCCAGATCCAGATGTTTCTGATAAGCGATCCGTATCACAAGTGGCGCCCGGATCCCTCACTCCTGCTGGCGCGGCGCACGCGCGTGTGTTTTGTGGCGTGCACACACGCACGCTTTTGCGGTGCAGCAGTGTTTTGAAAGCATGCGTTTCTACCTGATTCTGAAGTGCTGACAAATTGCTGCGGTGCACCTATCATTACAAAACAGATTTCCATTGCATTACACGGTGGAATTCTGTGTCACTTTACCGCATTACGTAGATATTGGGTGGAACGACCCACAAAGGATGAGGCAGAAAGTGTTTGGCATGCATCTCACAGCCCTGGAGAGATTGCGAACAAACTAATTTGGTATTCATTGCCTTTTGACGCTGGTTGTGTGTGGATTGTTCAAGATGGGGTCTGTCGTCCCGTGTGGATTGTTAACACGTTAGTGTCGCTCGTGGAGTGATGAAGTAGCGATGCGTCAGAATGCATGACTTCACTGCGCAAGAGAGAGAGAGGGGATCCCGCGTCACTGTGCTGGCGGGATGATCAAGCTTGACCCTTCCGCATTGGGATCTTCCTCCTCCGCTGTGCAGTGACTCACTCGCTGCCGCCGCGCACACACAAAGAAACCACATGCATTGAGTGAAAGCGCATCCTGTTTCTCCTTTGCGAGCAGCGCACATCTTGTGTGTGTGACCCACATTCCATCACATTGCCATGGAGTGGTCACAAACGAGCTTGGAACACAGAGCCACGGAAGCAACCCCCATTTGGCTCTTATCACTGCAGTGATAAGGAGTGATTAGCTGGAAATAGGCGGAAAGATGAGTTGTCTCAACCATTGTGTGTGGGAGAGATAGGAAACCAGTACAAAACTACGGATAAGCAGTGTTGAGTATTACAATGGGGAATGCGAAACGGTAGCCACTGCTGACGGATTGTGAAATGGCACAAGGTGCTGACTTTTTGCCTCAGTACGATAAACACTCAGATGGACCTCGACATTTTCACCGACTCGCGGAGAGGTTGCGGTGACTGGACTGCAGCATTGCTATCAGCAGTACACTCTGTGGTTACGCTGAACACTGTGTTGTTCACGTAGCTATTGATGTGTGGGGTTGAAAAGCGCTTGGCAGAGCAGTGTTTTGAGCCGGAGTGAGGATTGAATTGCTCCAGGGGCAAAGCGTAACACAGAAAACCCTGCCAAGTTTTAGCCGCCCAAGTACATCGTCAGCGGCCGGACCCGGACCAGCAACAGCCAGAAACGCCAGGAGCAGGTTGTTTGTACAAAGTTACGAGGAGTAATGTTTATTCTCTTCATTTACCCAGGTGGAAAAAAGTCCTTAACCAATTGGAAGCATTCTTACGCACCAGCGTGTGTACTCAGTACTCACGTGGCTGTGTGTTCATGCACGTGAAGAATGTCCCTGTTGAGGCAATTTGAGTTTCGTCTCGACTGAGTTGTTGTGATCATGGAGGAATTAGCGGATATATCAATGATCAACGAGATTCCGGAGCTGACGGGGCTACTCGTAGATGAGTACGAGGATGAGATACTCGCACCCCCAGATTCTGCAACTCTGCGAGATTTTGAGTACGTATCATGTATCTTTTTATCTCCTGCCTCCGTCTCAAACTCGTGCAGGCACTGCAGTTTTATTTGGGCCACTGAACAACACGAGCTGCAGCCTGATTCCCCTCGCGTCCGATTGACTGCAGTAACAACTGTAAATTTCCTGCTGTGATGATTGACAGGTGAAAGTGGAGCCTGCAATATTTGTGTTGATTGCGCGAGATCTGAGGGGACAACGCATGAGCGAAATTACTCGCTCAGTGACAGTTCTTTTCAGCGATCGGGGTAAACGGGACACATTATCAATGAAAAAAGAGGGGGAAATTCAATTGTGGATGATTATTGGTGTCATTTCTTCCCTCGAATCACGTCATTAGCCCCTAATTTTACGCTTCTGTGTGATGTTGCTACCAGCATCACAGACGAGCGTCAATTTTCCCTGTTGATGGACGGTGCACGTTGCCACGACCCGGGTGGTGGGTGAGGTTACGCATTCGCAAACTTGCAAAGGGAAAAGCACTTTGAGTAAATTGAAAACGTACACAGCGAATTTGTTTTGGAGGATTGGTTCCAGATGTGGGTGTGTGGGTGCGCGCCTCATGCGTTGCGCAAATTGTTCAGCTTTGCTTTTGCCAACGCGAATGCGTTTTGCTGCGTTCAAGTCACGGATAAAGTGTCTGCTTGCAGAGGCAGTTTTTTTGATTTTCAAACTGCCAACAATTTGGCGTGGGTTGTCAGAACATCAAATTCAGATGAATCAAAATTCTTCAAATATTTTCGGTTGGAAACGTGGGCTGTGTGTATGTGTGTGTGTGTGTGTGGGGGGAGATGTTTGCGGTCAAGACTGTCCATCCGTAGATGACCAAACGCTTGTGCGGAAATGCTGATGTGTGGGCGATAAGGGAAGGCATCTCGATCAATTTCTCAGCCACGCACCCGATTTTGACCCGCCCGCTCTGACCTTCGCTTGGTAATTGAAAGCACTTGGTGTGTGGGCGCTTGAACCAGATTCTTATGCATTGATCTGCTCGCAGACCTGAAGTTGGAGTTCAGCCGCACAAAAATTGCCGTGAAAGAAATCGTTCAAAAGTTGCAGATTGTGGAAATCTACGAGACTTCCGACATGATCCAACTGTCAGCACAACTTCCAGTTTTCTTGTCAGTCTCGTGTAAGTTTGCAATGAAACGTTGGTAGTCTTGTTTTTCTGCAAGAATCTCTCCTGTCTCGTTCCCTCACCCCACATGACGCTGTGTGCGCCTTTCTTTTCTTGAAATGAGTATTTGTTCACAAACGCGCGCACGAAGCCAAATAAGTTCATGAATACCTGTGGTTTGAACTTTTGGCAGTGTAAACTCGTAGATCTGCTGTGTTTATCCATGTGTAATTTGATTGAATTCTTGTGGTTGAATGAGGGCGTCACCCTGCTCCTCGTGATTGTGGCTCCGAGACGTTTCATGCTTTTCGGGCTGTGATTGAATTTTCTTCAATTGTGGAGAAAGTGAAGTTTGATGGGCAGAACTGAATTGTGTTGCTGGAGAATGATGTCAGCTCTTGATGACTCTCACATCATTCACCATGCATGTGTGGGGCAAACCGCTGCATTTCTGAGGAGACAGAGGGGAACGAACACAAAAGCGAAGGCTTGACCAGTTGAAAACGACCCACTCTGCGGTCAGTGTTGTCATCTTCAGAGAAAGGATGGTCAGAAAGCAAGAGAGGGTCGCAACCCCTGGGGTTGTTTTTGGTCGAGACTGACTCTCTGAAATTGCAGATCAAGGAAAGTCAGTGAACGTGACACGAATGGTGAGCGTCGGGATTCGTTTGAGAAAACATCCCAATGACTTCACCTGGTCATCAAGACATCCGTTGCCTGAGGTGTCTGTGGATCCAGGGTCCAAGGGAACTTTCATATTTTGGTGAAGAAGTTTTCAGGTGGTCAAAACGTCGCGTTTGTGTTTGTTCATTGGTCCAAACATTGAAGGGAAGAAGGGCGACCTTGGGTCGCTGCGAGTTCTTGACCTGTGTGTGTGTGTGTGTGTGTGTGTGTGTGTGTGTGTGTGTGTGTGTGAGTGTGTGTGCGCGGGGGTCAGGGGCCCCCAAATACCACCACACAGAAGAGTGCATTTGGTGCAACATTGAAGGGCCACAATAATTTTTGCGTATTTTTTGGGGGGGAAGGGGGGGTCGGGCAACTGCCTCCCTGGATCCATCAGAGGCGTGTCCTTCACACCAAGAGTTGAAGTTGCGGATTTGTACAGTGCCGTCTCGCACTAAAATGAGTCGGTTGTTGACAGTGCGATGTCCGCACCCCACAATCCACTGAAGCTTTTAGTGTTCCGCTGTGCTCGGAAATGTGTAGCTCGTTTGGCTCTGCAGGTCTGTGGAAAGTTTTTACACACTCGAGTTATCCTCGGCCTGGCCTTGTTTCTGTGGGCTTTTCGACAGTTAGTGATGGAAAGAAAACAAAGCGGAGTCGTTTGTGTGGGGTTTCGGCAGCCTCGCCCCTCACCCCCTCCCTCTCTCTGTGTTAATTGGTGTCATTACACGGCATCTGATGTTCCTGTTGGTTCTACACGCAGATCGGGTGTGTCTGACTGAAGGCGAACAACCGTTGAGTTCAGGAGAATCTGCCTGGTGTTTGGGTCTTGGGTGGAGCAGGGACGGAACCATTCGGGGTCGGGGCTGGGACCAGCCTGGCGTCCTAAAAGCAGGTTCACCCCCCACACACACACACACCAGACCAAGCCCCTGCCCCTGAAAGAAAGAAGTACACCACACCACCTCTTAAATTTTTACTGCAGGCGCAAACGTTTTCCAACCCCCCCCCCCACGATTAGATATGAGATCCGCCTCATGCGAAGGAACCTCACCGCATCTTTCTGCGTTACATTCTGTTCTGCAGGTTGGTATCTGGTGAACAGCGCTGCGTGTACGCAGCGTGTCTTTTCTCAGCCAGGGATAAGGTGGGAGAAACAGGCAGAGCTTTTCGCAGCTCACCTTGAGTGGGTGGGGTTGTGGGGGGGGGGCTGTGTGTTCCGGGGCCGCTCGTTTAGGGTGAAGCGAAGTCGAGAGGTGGAGTGTAGAGTAATGAGGGTTCTGCCATTACCATTTGCTTCACTTAGAAAGTTCTTCACTCCAGAGATAAATGTCTGGCAGCTGAATGGCCCTTGTTTTCCCATCTGCTCTTGTGTAGGAAGAACGGCTCTGTTTTTACACGAGCCTGGTTCGCCCGCTGTTAGGCCCTTCCATCACTACAGCGGAAAAACGAGCGAAAATATGATCGGGTTTCGTGATCTTCTGCATCAACACGAGGCCCGTTTGTAATTTTGCATCGTATTTGTTGACATGCCTGTGGAACGTGCGTGGAGGAAGGGAAAATAAACAGCGTTTGCGTCTATCTTTTTGCGGCGGAAGATTCATTCTGCGAATATCAGGGTTAATTGAAATCTGGCTCCGTGGTGCCTGTGTGTGCGCTCTGTGTCTGGAGCCCGCTGCTTCACCTGGGAAAAGGTAGCGAGGCTGGGGGGGGGGGATCTGTTTGGCGTCAACCTGTGTGAAACGCACGCAGTGGGCAAGAGACCGACGTCAGGTGTGCGACGAATCAGGACTGGAGGTGTGGTATAGGAGCCACAGCAGATCCAAGAACTGCGGCAAGGGCGAGGTTCAACTTGGTTTCAACTGTTGTCCAACCTCAGAGGCTCACAATTGGAGGGTGAAATTCGTTTGGGAGGTGTCAGGGAGCTCCACGCCCCAGCTTCAAAAATGTGAACGCGGAGGGGGGAGATGCACGCCAGCACCGGCACCTGGGCCCCAGAGGTGACTTCAGATGGTTCACACCGAAGCTGGGAACAGAGTCGCCTCCTCGGTCAACTTGTCGCGAGTTGTGTTCGTAATTTAGCGTCTTCTGTTGGGGGTTGCTGACCCACGCAAAGTGGCCGGATCTGACGCACTGTCTGTTCTGGTGTGGGGTGGAGCCATTTCTAAACACGCTGACGTTTGGAAAAATCTCTGCGTGGGAAATTTTCTTCGGACGTCCATGTTTTACCGTCAGCCCCGCGTGTGGTGGTCACTTTTGGCCACAATTTACTGTCCACTTCCCAAGGGCGACAATGAGAATACCCCCTCCCCCCCCCCGCGTGGAGTGATCGTGTGTGGGAGGTCTTGCTTGTGTCCATCCGCCGACGTGACGACCACCGAGTACGTTCGTTTTGTCTGTTCGCAGGTCGGGGCAGGAGGTGCAGCGGGTGAGCGTCGTCAGGAATCTGCCTGACCTGCTGCGCGATCACCATGACGACTGCGTGCGCCGCGTCGTGCCCAGGGTCCAGGTGAGGCGAGCACACGCACGCACACCAACACACACACACACACGCGCGCGCGGTCCAGGTGAAACTGCGTCAAGGCAAGTGTACGTTCATGCATTCGATGTGAAACTGCGTGCCACACATCTCAGAGCCAAAACATCTGGCGCGTACCACACACACAACACACACACACACACACAGAGAGAGAGAGAGAGAGAGAGAGAGAGAGAGAGAGAGAGAGAGAGAGAGAGAGAGAGAGAGAGAGAGGGTCCAGTTGAAGCAAGCGTCCATGGACGTACCCGTTTGTCCATGGGATGTGAAAAGGAGTCACACATCTCAAAACTGTTTTTCGCTCGCACGGACACACACACACACACACACACACGCACACACACACACACAGAGCACCTGAAACGCCATGGAGGCCCTTGTTCTCAGGACGAACAAACGTTCGTGTTCATAATTGCCTGTATTGGTGACGATTCGTTCGTTCCTGAGCAGATATCCAGCCAGAGAGCAGAGAAACGAGCAGCTCATTCCGTGCACTTTTACCACATACATGCCCCAGATCAGGGTTTTACATTGCACTCGAGTGCCCCGCGGTGGTGTTCGCCAGATATGCACGCCGAGCAGAGCAGGTGGGAGGTCTGCGGGGGGAAAGCGGGTCTGCGGCAGTGAGTCTGGGCGACGATCTTATGGGGGGAGGGGGAACATCACCGTGAAGTCCTAAGCCCGTTGGGCAGAGAGACGGGCAACTCGTTCTCTATGGTCCAACATGCCGAGGTCAGGGTTGTATACCCCGAGTTGCTCGCGGGATCTGCAAGCCGAGCCGAGCCGATCAGGTGGGAGGTCTGCGGGGCAGCAGGTCTGGGTCTGGGGCGCAGATCTCAGCGGGAGAACTCAGTAGTACGAATCACCGTCACAGAAGAAGCGGAAACTCATGCAGTGGAGACTGGTGGGAACTCCAGGTCGGTCGCAGACGTCAATGTGAAGCCACGAGTCCCGCCGTGTAGGGACTCCCGGTATAAGTATCAGGAGATGGGGTGTCATTCTCCAGCGGGTCCAGGGGTCGGTTTGGTGTGACCTCCGTCCTTCCCTCAAAAGCACAAAATGGTGGAGGTTGGAGGAACCGTTCCTTCGAGCTGTAGGGGGGTCACTCCTCCTGACTTTCTCGTTTGTGCAATGAGAGATTGAGAGCTGACAAAGGAGAATACTCTACCTTCACACTGGGATTCTGTATACTCTCTGATTTGGGAGGGGGAGGGGTGTTTCTGAAAATTTGCTGGGCTGATGATTTCAGGTCACTGATGTGGATGTTAGTTGCACAAGAAAGTCCAGCAAGTTCCAGGTAATACGAGTAGTTTCGCTTCAGGTCAAATGTGACACTTAACGAGACATTGATTCTGGAAATCCCAGAATTTCTGAGTCCAAGAGATCAACGTCAAGTTGTTCATTCAGGTTCAATTTGAGCATCCACAGATCCACTTGAACAGCGATTATCACCGTTGAAACCTCTTAGTTTTCAGAAGTACCTGACTAATAGGAACTTCCTGTCATGAAAGATGGCGCTTGGATTCCCATGCCTCCAGATACGGAGAGCGATCACTGCCAGATATGCAAATGTGCAGCGCAAATAAACAGTGTGCAATATGGTGTAAACCACAGAGTGACCCACGCGAACCGAGCAAGCGAAATCTGGTTTATTTCCTGAGGGGGGAGGGCGAGGGGGGGGGGCAATCATAGCAAACTGTTGGCAGTTAGAAAATACTGCAGAGGCCGATCCAAGATTTGTTCAAGGGGGGGGGGGGTAGGGAGCATTGGAGGAAGGCCCCACCTCGACATTGAGAAATTTCCTGGATGGATTGAGATTTTGCGCTTGCATTGCCAAGGGGCGTAAAAAAAAATTTTTTTCCAAGGTCCGTCCCTGCTCCAGATCAAATATTCTCCTCCGTGTGGTGTTTTGGTGTCCATTGACCCCCCCCCGCCCCCTCCTTACGGGAAACCAACAAGATTTCGCTCTCTGGGTGGGGCAGGGGGGGGTCGGATATGAGACAACTGTTGCAAAATCTCTTGACATGGAGAAAGCACCGTTCTCCCCAGATTCCGTTCCTGCTCCAGATCAAATATTCTCCTCCGTGTGGTGTTTTGGTGTCCATCCTGCCCCCCCGCCCCCTCTGTATGGGAAACCAACAAGATTTCACTCTCTGGGTGGGGGCAGGGGGAGGCGTCGGATATGAGACAACCTTTCAAAATCTCTTGACATGGAGAAAACACCGTTCTCCCCAGATTCCGTTGCAGGGGGGGGGGGTTCGGATATGAGACAATTATCGCAAAATGTGTTGACGTGGAGATCGGAAGTGCGTCGGGTAGGGAAAGAGAGTATGTCCGTGTGTAGTTCTCGGTGGGGGGGGGTTCGGTG
>JAAUXT010079801.1_pt1 | contig 16542 bp, 21 predicted proteins | sample 7278171 | NCBI WGS metagenome assembly JAAUXT01 (sample SAMN14350112, study PRJNA611818) | marine sediment metagenome | isolation source: surface marine sediment (1.8m) | place: French Polynesia: Moorea | collected 2018-08 | reverse complement strand
GTGGCCAAATGGGGAATCTTTTCTCACTGGGTTTAATACCGTAAGTTTATTTGTGGAAAAACAGTTTAATTTTTCGAAAAATATCTAGAAAAATTTAAAACAATTTTGCAAAGAAAAGACCCGAGCCCCCCCCCCCCCCAAAAAAAAACAACACACACACACACACGAGATGTCGCATCCATTGCAGTAAGCGCGCTCAGCCACGAAGGCCGCGTGCTTCAAAAGTTCGCAGAGGGTGGGCGTCATCTGATGCAAACTGTTTCCCAAAGGCCAGCCACTGGGAAGGCCATTCTGAAAGGCGCGTGTCTGCGCCAAATTTGATCTTGTTTGAAAGTTCCAACAATACGACAGGAAGTCCATCTCCCCCCCCCCCCTAAGATATCATGACAAACAGCATACCCAAGAGACCTGCATTTCACGCCGGGAGACAAACAATCAGATTCAACAATCGACAATTTATTTCAAATTTGTGACAGAGTGAAAAACTCTGAACGCCCTAGAAACCCAAGAAAATAATTCCTCTGACTAAAATCCCTGCTGTTTCGTTCGGAGCAAACACATTTCAACTGAACGTTCCAAAACAAAAACTTTTGTCAAATTCTCTTGTTTCAACATGATGACGGTAAACTCTTCAGTATTTCAACAATTGCACCTAAAATTCTCTGAATCTTTGTACCAATTGCATTGAGAATTACAAATTTCACAGAAAACATCATATGTACAAGTTAGCAACACACAATATGGATAAAAAAGTACTCCAGTATCACCACAGAAAAGGGAATGTTCAGAGTTGTGCAACGGATCCGAGGCGTGCAGTTTTCTTTTCCCACAAGCACGCTCACTTTTCACGGCAAGTTCTGTAAACTTATTGCTTCACACAGCGTTGGTGCCGTAGGATAAAAAACTCACTCGACGACAAACGTGCTTTCACAAAAGTACATTTCAGAAGGCAACAGTCATCCTACTGTCACGCATTGCTCGATGCGAGAGCGCAGCAAGAAGCAAATAATATGTTGGACACCCGTCTTGGCACGGAATATGAACTGCATGAAATGCTGTAGAGCACAAGGAACGCGCAAAACTTTTTACAGTATTTGGTTCGAGAAGTAAATGCCTCTTCCTCCATCAATTTTGACCGTAATACTGAGGGCCCAAGTCGAGTATGGCACACAAGTTGTGCATTGTTCCTTGCACAAGAATCAAGCGCAAGCCCAGCTACGCAAAATATCTCACACACAGAAAGCCTACAATCTACGCTTCTGCAACAACAAAAGAAAGCGTTCCTGTGCGCGTCCGGACAATTACATGAGCACGAAACCTCATGAATGACATTTTGGAATGTTGGTGTTCAGAAGGCTTTGCCCACAAGCGATATCTTGTTACGAACTCAACACATGCAGACTAGCAAACAAGGAAACACAACACACTGCTGCTGAATTTTCTGTTGATTAGTTTTTCGTTTTGCAAGCAGCTGAGCCGAGCAATCTGGTTCTGAACCCTTGAGCTGCAGCATAGCGGCGCACTTCTCGCAATGTTCTGAAGCAACAAGTGTCACGAAGGCAACTCCAGATGATGGAAGATCCACGTGTTGAATGAAGATTTTGCTGTGCAGATTCACTTGCGTGCATTGTGCATCGAAACAGCAGTTCAGATCATCACACGCGCAGTTCATGAGAGACGGCAGGACATCTACAGCTCCAGATCGCTCAAGATGCGTCTGCACCACGTGATGGCGTTGTTAGGAGGCCGGTCGTACACGCGCAGACGCGCCAGGTCTCTGTGACCCAATTGGCTGAACGCAAGTCGATACTCACGGTCAAATGCATCTGAAAAAAAGAATCAACACACGATACGGTGAGACTGAATGCACGTCGACCCGCTGATCGAACAAGCAGAAACTTCCTGTGGCTTCAATGACAACGGAACCAACCACTCACCACAGTCAATGTTTTCTTTGCCCAGAGCCACCAGCGAGAGGAACATGATTTCACGATACATGCTGCGGAAACGCTGCTTTCCTTGTGTCTTCTGTTTGCGTCTCTCGTTCAACAGCAGTTTGATGGGGTTGATAACATCGTTCATCATAATACTCTGCACTATCGCCTGCATAACACTGCAAAGATATCAAGCCAGAAAACTGACATTCATTCCACCTCCTAGAAATTCAACGGGTGAGTAACGTAACAAGATAAACACGCTAAAATCACAACATGGAATTACCTACGACCTACAACATTTTATACCATTTGAAAAGTTCACCAAATGTGGTGAGTGACAGAAGACTGTCAGGCACCAAACAGCGGCGACTTGAAACTGAAGACAAAACCTTGCAATTACCTTTTCGGACACTCCTGGCTCTCTGTGATAAGAGCGTCAAGTGTAGCCGACTGGTGCCCCGCTGAAAAATGATCCACAAATGACTACAGAACAAATTCATTCCCATCTGCACCATTCTATCATGCACTCGTCTCGCACACGCATACACACACTACATTGTTCCGAACATATGGAAGTCCAGTCTAAATCTGCACGGACTGTTGCTGCACCATGCAAAGCAATTTCAAGCAAAGCAATCAAACGCTCTTGGATAGCATTGAAGCTCAAAACGTGGTCCACCCGAATTTGTTTTCCAAGGCAGTTGGCCTCCGCAGCAAGCAGCCAACAAAAGTACCACAGATGGAAACAATTTCTCGACACGTCGCCCAAAACAAGCAAAATTTATCAAATTATGGATTTTCAAACTTGAGAAAACGCAGATTTTGGCAGACTGTGGAAAAACACCCCCGTCAGCCTGGCCCTCTTACCATTGGCCCAGAGCGCGTAAAGCGGAGTTCCCAGCTCGCCGTGCATGTTGAGGTTGTCCCACACCGGCTTTATCACCACGTGTCGACTGTCCGCAGAGCTCCACGCCTTGGGCGGCTGCAACACAACACCGATTTCGAAAATACAGGTCCACATTTTGGCCGGTTCAGAGACGCTCTGAGATGGGTCGACACTGAGTTGTGCAGCGTGCTTACGGGCTGGTCTTTGTTGGTGAAGTTGGCGGTTAGCACGAAGCCCGGCAGGTGCGAAACGACGTCGAGGCGGCGGAAATACCACACGAGGTTCCAGTAGATGATCGGGTGTTCGTCGGCGAAGCGCGCCGCCGCGACGCACATGTCGCCCTCGTGTTCGAACACGTTTTCCACCTCCTTGCGCAGCACGAGCGGCGACAGGAAAGGCACGGTGAGTGGCTCCATCTGAATCCCCTTCCTGATGAAAGCACACACACGAAAACGCTCAGTCAGCAGCAAACGACAGATTCACCGTGGAAATACAGTCTCTACGATGTCAACTGTAGCGGAACTGTCGAACTTGCACACTTGCACATCAATTACCTGGCGGCGGCTTTGTCGTCGTCCTGGCTGTTTTGCGACACGGAGTCCTGCTCTTTCCTGCTTTGAATCTGTGCGTGACTTTCACTGGCAGCTCTTCTGCAAAACGTAAAGAAACCAACGTGTTATCGCAACAAACATTGCCTTTTGTGGTGCGACTTGTGCTCGCTAACTAAAGCACCAATTTGCACTCACTTCCTTGACGGTGACTCTGGCTGATTAGTGACAATGGGTGAAGTCTTCCGCTTTGTCAGCACGCCTCCATCCACCGACTCTTGATGCTCCGATGCTTCCTCACTTGGTGCTGATGGCTTGGGCTCAGATTCCCCAACTGTCTCTTTGTCCGTACTGCTCTCCGTTTCGGTCACCCCATTCACTTTTTGCAAAGTGTCTGCATTTTCCTCTGGTGAGATATCAACAAGCTTGACCTCCTTGGGTTCAGTTGGACTGAAGTCAATCAGCTTCTCCGTGCCTCCATTGTTTTCCAAACTGGCAGCTGTGTCGGCAGCCGTGTCGGCATTCTCCTTCACCGTGGGCTCCGCCTCAGTCTGTGTTTTGTCCGACGGCGCCAGAGCGTCGTCGGCGCTCTTGAGGGACGTCATGCTGCGGAACGGCTGCGTCGCCAGGTTGCCCTGAGCGTTCGCCGAGCTGATGGAGGCGAGGCTCTCCGACGCGCGCGTCACGACGGGTTTCGTCTCATGCCGGAAGTCCTGCGCACAAACGTTCAGGTTCGTCACCAATGGTCCCTTTGCGCGAGTGACGCAACTGGAGAGTTTCAACCCACCACCAAATACGTACCTTTATGAGTATTTGCAGAAAGGGGACGAGTTTGGCGGCGCAGAACTGGCAGCTCGTGTTGAGGTTGGAGTCGTCGGCCGACCACCCGGCCATGATCTCCTCGTCGTAGAGCAGCGAACTGCAGCTGTTGCAGCGCGAAAGGCTGCAGATTTGCACCTCCATCCCGCAGCTGTAGAACGCCTGCGGCAGGCTCTGCACCGAACCCGAAATCTGTCGACGGAAGAGAAGACTGGCCACTGATATTTTGATCAAAACAGCGTTATTCTCGTTGCCTCCCTGGAGAACAAGACAGAGCAACGCCAAAACCAGTTCTCACCTTCTGGGCCCCAATCGTACTGCTGCTGATACTGATGTTGTCTCTATCCACCATGTCCTGGAAGGGCACGAACTGGTCCCCGGAACCTGAAGAAGCAGGTGATGCATTGAATTTCAACTTTCATCCAAATAAAGATGTACCAAATCTCTTACTCAACTTAATCACCAACTTATCAGTGACTTACGACAATTTTATCAAATTGTAATCTATCAAAAATTCCGGAGACAACAAAACAACCGCACGGACGCAACGCAAAAACGATGACAGAAATTTAGAGGTGTCGTTCAATTCTTTGTACCACAAGAAAGAAAATGAGTCAAAATTGAAGAGGTGAAGACAAAACACCTTCCGGTCCCTTCCCGTTCGGGGTGGCGGGGGTGCTGTTCGACGTCGTGTATCCGAGTGTCGCTCCTTTGAAGGACTCAAGGCTCGAGAGGCTTTGCAGCGACTCGGCCAGGCCTTGCAATTGCAACATTCCCTGCAGCGACATCAAGCTCTCCCACATCCCAGTCACTGTGTGGGGGAGACACAACGTGCAAACTAAACGCATAGAAAACACAAGGAAATGCAAACAGACGAAACGAAGACGTGTCACAACACTTCTTCAGCGCCACAGACACACGGTAGATAAACTGTGGCTGCCAAACAAGTCCTGCTAACATTTTATTTTGTGAACAAACTAGTAGCGAATTGCGAAAATGAACCAAATGTGGACGAAACGTTCAAATTATTGAAGACCAGAACAAAGCTGCGAGACATGCCACGTGGGAATGGATCCAAATATTTTGACTGACAAAAGTGAGCATGCAAGATCAGTGTAGCGAACAAGAGATCTGTTGACCAGTTGGAAGGTGGAGACTCACCATATCCAGCATATCCCCTCGCCACTGCGGCTTGTCTCGTTTTGCTCGGAGTGCCGTCCAACGTGTCGTCCAGACTGCGACTATCGCTGTGGTTTCTGAAGCTCGCCTTGTTGTCATCCAGAATCTCTTCGCTCTCCGCTTTCTTCAGCGTCGGCGCTGCATTTTTAGGCACGTCTTCGACAGGCTCTTTCCCGGCATCGCCCACCTCGGGTGTCTCTGCCACAGGCTCCGCGCGCTCCAGTTCCCCTTGATCCATGGAAACGTTCGGAGACATTGACTGCTTGAAATCTGCCAGTCTGGACGAAAATCGTGACGAAAAGAAGCTCGCCGTCGACTTGGCAGTCGAGCTGAGGGCATTGCGAAACGATTCTCCCCGCGCCAACATCTTTCCTCTCCTCGACGACGGAGTGTTGGGTGCGTTTGTCTTGCCATCTGGTGTTCTGTCCAGGTATTCCAAATTGGCCGGAGTAGTGCTGGACTTGTGAAAGGTGTCCTCGCGGCCAGGAGGGTCGCCGTCTCCGCGGTCGCTCGGCGTGGCGCCACCGGACTGCGACAGCGGCGCCCAGGCGCCGGCCGGGCTCCCCGCGCTCGACGTGTCGTTGGAACTCGCACTGGACGACGTCTTCAGCAGCGTGTATGTGCGCGTGTCCCCGTCCCCGGCGCCAGCCGTCTTGGGCGTCGACACGGCGGAGTCGGCACTTCCGAGGCGATCCTTGGAGGGGCTTCGAAACGGCTCAATGTCAATGAGCAAATTGGTCCTGTTGACACTTCGGGCAGTGGCTGTGGAGATACCACTGTCTTCACTGCCATTTAGTCCCAACAAATCAGGCGTTCCCGACAGGCTGGACTGAATGGTGGAAAGTTTCGCCGGTGAACTGAACAAACCGAGCGGGTCGTTTTCTGTGACGGGCGTTCTCACACTGTGAGACGGACTGGACGTGTCGGAACCACCGCCGCTCGGTCTCACTGAAGACATTTTCAAGCCTTCCAAATCACTGAAGATGTCTTCCGATTCTTTTGCCAGTCCCTTGGCCGACTCTATTTTCCTGGGACTCAAGTCCAAAATGTGCGCGCTGGCTTTCTTGGAATCAGAGCTTGCTTTGGATGCATCTTTCAAGTTCAAAGTCATCACTGGCCGGGCAAAGGATTCCGCTTGATTTTGTTCACTAGTTCTGCCACTGTCATCAGAGTCTTTTGACTCCCCTGCCTCGCCACTCTCCAGGATGGTGGAGTGCCCAGGTTTTATGGAGGGTCCTAACAATCGGGACCCTTTCTCTGTGGAGTCTTTGTTCTTCTCCACCTCGAGTGCGACCCGTGAGGACAGCGCGTTGGCCGCCTGCAGGTGGTCGAGGTCGCTGCTGTAGTGGCGCGTCTTCACGTCGTACTCGTGCAGCGTCGCGGCGCGCCGCAGCCCGCCGTCGCTCGCGCTCTTGTGCCGCTTCCTCAACTGCTCACTCTCGCTCTCCGCCGACTTGAGACTCCGACTTATTCCCAGATCGCCAAACACACTCTCATCTATTGTAGTCTGACTGGTCATCAGCAAGCCAGCTGAACTACCTACTAACAAAACACAAAAATTATAACACTGCCAACAAGCACAAAATCATATCCAAACGATAAATTGCAATGCAAAACGCTCGCACGAACAAGGATCAAATTGAGTTGGACGATTTTTTTCACGTTAGTACCGACATTCGGTGGAAGCATTCCAAATACAAGCCGACTCGAACAGAAGCAAAAGTGCCAAACACAAGCGAGAAGAACATCAAAGCTTCTTAATTAACAAAACTGCTCACATGTGCTGCCTTGAAGAGTGGAGGCACTGCCCAGACTTGACCTCGGTGACTTCACAATGCTTCGTCTTCGGATACTTTCGCTCGTCACAACATCAATCGCATCGAACTTGAGTTCTTGGCGCGAGATTGGGCCTATGGTGCAGGAGAGTGCGTTCACAGGAGTCAAACACAGAAAACAAGAGTTCCGCACACGGAACGTGTGCAAAGAAAAGAAAAAAAAAAGAAGAAAAGTTTTCAGGTGAAAAAAAAACAACAAAAGGAACCAAGTGTCCAAAACACAAAATTTGTGAAAAAGAAACCTTGTTGCAAACTAGAAATAGCCATGCACTGGCACGAAATGCTTGTTCTTACATTTTCACATGCAAACTAATCTTACGATCACTTAACACACAGGAAACTTGACGAAATGCAAGCACATTTGCAACGCTCACCTTTGTCATTGTTGGCACTGTTCGATTTCGGCCTCTCTTTGGTGACTGGTATCTTGGAGATTGGTCGTTCCCTCTTGTCCGTTTTTGTCCCATGGGGCTTGGACAAGGAGTCGATGGAATCTTGCGACCCGATGATGATGGAAGCTCGTTTGGCGTCATCCAGGGTCATCGAACTGTAACCGCGGTCGGACATGCCACCTGCAAACACAGCCGTCCAAATCCACCACCACACAGCAAGCAGTCAGATTCAAATTCAGCCTTGCCGACGTGTTCAGTGTGTAAACTTACCCATGCTGGTCTTCTCTTCCATGTTGGGTGACTCCACTGGGACGACTAGATCATTCACAAACTCCGTGTTGTTTGGCTTGTGCACTTCCTGTTTTGTGTCCACTTCGTCGATAAAACTATCCGTGCTTGTCCGACTGATCCGATCAAAGTCACTCTCGGAGGTGGAGTACACGGACAGTCTTCTCTTCTTGATTTGCAGGTTCATGCGGAACTGCGCCATCGCCTGCAGCACGCACCTCAGTTTGTTCCACGAGAGGTACGCTTTCGACTCGGACGACGGCCACTTGCTCTCAAGCACCGCCTTGTTGTAGAAGCCGTACGTGATGGCGTTGGGCTGCACGCCGGCGCGCTTCATCTCGAACAGAACTTTGACGGCCAGCACCGGTTGCTGATACAGACCGCACAGCTGCATCAAGACGCGGTAGCAAACCTACAAAACCAAGGCGCCACACAACACCATTTGATGCTTGCACTCTGCTGTCACACCCAGCCGTGTGCTTGATACTTCAAAACACAAGCCTACCTCGTCAGGAGGTTGCAGCTTGGCTCCTTGCATCTTCACGAGAACATCGTACGCTGTTCTGAGCGCCTTCGTTTTGGAATGTACAGATTTCACGTAGGCCGGCAAATGTATGAACCACAGCGAGTACGCGTGACTCAACAAGCACCTGCAAAACAAGGCACAATCCCGTTGTCGCAAACATTACAGTTTACGTCGCGACACTTGACCGGTGGCCAATCAGATACTCACTTCGCCCACAACTGCGGGCTGTTGACGTGTCTTTGAGCAATTTTCTGAGCAGACTTTATCTCTTGCTTTGTTCGCCTGGTCATGGGGCTGTTGGGACAGAGCGGCTGTTTGTGCGGGGTCATCAGCACGGGTTTGTTGGGCGGCACGAAGAGGTCCTTGTTGAGCTTCGGGAATCCGTTGTAGCTGTACGTAGCACCATTGGGCAAACCAACAGGTTCTGGAGGCGTGACGAAAACCGTGCGCTCACTGAAACAAGCAAAATCTCACGTTTTCCAACGAGAATAGACCTCCACAAGGATGCACAAACACTGCATGTTGTGCAGCTGGCAGGCATTGCACTTCAGAAGCCACACTTTACTGAATATGCATCACACTTCCAGGGTGGGGACACACAATACCATGTGTAAAGCCTGTCCACATGGACACCAAAAGCAAACCTTGGACAAGACGCTCACAGCCAGTGTCCAAAACAAGGTATGATTCACATTTCGGTGGGGCAGAGTAGACAGTTCAAAGGTACACATCGACAGTTTCCTTCAAGCCGCAACAAACGCGTGTTGAACTTGGGACCAAGTGTCGACAAGTGATTGAGATTTGGGGAGAAATTACCTTTTTGACGTGTCGTCCAGTTCAATGAGTTTCGGTTCGTCCCTGGTTTCCTCCACCTTCTCGACGCACTCGTCGAAGAAGGCGAGACTGGCGTCGTTGTCGGACACGAACGATCGCTCCTCTATGAATCTGCTGAAGAGCTGCGTCTTGAGCAGCTGTACGAAGAACTTGTGGTACGCTTTGTCGCGCGACTTGAGGAAGCCTGCAATCAATGAATCACTTGTCAACCCTCAAGTTCAGCGAAACCCTCACGAAAACTGCCAATGAAAATTATCTTGGTGTGTTTTGTCAAAGTCCTTCAGCTTTCTCACTGATAGGAAGAACACTGTGTCTATTGTAAGAGCACAACCGGTGGACATCTGGAACAAGGAAGAATGATGCGCATTGTACTGCAAACCCAACTCTTTCGTCCGTTTCCCTACCTCCGACATCGAACAGCGAGCTGACGTCGGTGGTGCCGGCTGTGGGCGCGCGCGTGATGGGCAGCAGGTAGCTCTGATAGCCCTTCATGATGGACGCCATGAAGCGCAGAAAGGCCTCCTGGATCGCAGTCTCCATCTCCAGCTGAAAACAGTCGACAGCGACCGGCTGGGTCAGACTTCGGAACAAATTGGTGGAGGAAGGTCGAGAACAAACCGCGCTCAGCAAACTCACCAGTTTTCTTCTTTTCTTAAAGTCCTGGTCAATGGAGCCCAAATCTTCACCGAAGCCCATGGCAGCTCCGGGTATCGATGGTTCATCAAGTAGCTTGTCGGACAATCTTTCAAGTGATGCTCGTAATACCTTTGTAGGTTTCTGTGAATGAAAATGAATCTCACAATCAGAATAGTCTCTACAACTCGTGTGCACGGACACTCAGTTGATGAACTACACCGACCTTTGGAAGTGCCTTGTACGTCCACTTCTTGTCAATCTCTGGACTGAAAAACAAAAACCGAAAATTGATACGGAAACTGGAACCGTACATTCACGAGTACAAACATCTTTCTCCGTCGAATGAAACCATGTCATGTCAAGAGCGTTTGTGAATGAAACATTCGTACATGGGGAGCCACCAACCTGGTGATGGTGTTCGTGTCCAGATCAACGCAAGTGACGTCAGATGGAGGGTCGTAGAGGTCGAAGTATCGAGAGTCGACACCAACGATGAACGGACAGGGCGCACTGAGGACGTCAGACAGATGAAGTGGACAGAGCGGAATGTATGGACATTGCCAATGAAACGGGAATATGATCTGCAAGAAAAAACAACAATTTGACAAACGAAAGTTTGATGGTCAGTTAAGACGTCGCAAAAGTCTTCGGTTTCCTCGGTTTACTAGACATCAATAGTTGACACCACGAGAATGGATTTTTGGAAGAAGCCTGTAGTGAAGCTCCACTTACGTTCGCAAGAGCCTCCGCGACGGCGGTGAGGACCGCCGGTCTCAGCGAGTGGATGAGAATCTTGGATTCGATCATGGCGGCGAGAAGCAGATTGAGGCAGTTGTCCGCTCCCAGGTTCTTGAGGAGCAGCATGAAGGAGGCGCCGCTCTGCGGCAGCGGCGTTTCTTCCGGTTGAGATATCGATATTGTATCGTGGTTCAGCTGAAAGTACGACCGAAACATTGCCACCGGTCTGGTCAGGATACATCCCGCCGCTTTGAAAAGCATACAAGTTTGCATCGCACTGTAAAGGCCAATAGAAAGTTGCTCACTTGGACTAGAATTCTTGGTCTTTGTGATGACGGGAAAGGAACTTCGTGAATAAAATGAGAAATGTGCCTGCAAAGAAACAGGTGTCATTCTTCGCTGATGCCAAAGTGCTGAAAAGTGGCGAGCGCACAGGTTGAAATGTTCACCCCTGATGGCAGCGTTTGTTGTAACAGAGCAAGTGAGATTCATCCGTGTACTTGCTGAAAGGTTTTGCCTACCTCTCTATGGGCACAGGATGAGGACCGCTTATCGCGATCCTGTAGATGTACAGGAGGAACTTCCTGAATGTGTCGAAGAAGGGCCAGCGTGAGAGCAAGCAGATGCACTTGTTTTGATGCACCGACTTGAGCCGCGACGGCTTCTGGTCGTCCTCACCCTCCTCACTCAGACCCAGCAGCTGCTTCTGGCTTTTCTTCAACAAATTTTGGTCGGATTCTTCGTAGAACATGACAGCAGCACCGTAGACCTGATGGAAAAATAATTGCACCCAATAAGCGCACAGATCACCACAAAGAACACCATTTTTTTCTGTGTTCAAAACCAAAGCGTGTGATTGCAAAACGCTGAGGATTCAGTGCAGGTGGGTCAAAGAGGCCGTGCTGTTTCTTTCCCATCTGCAGACAGCTTGGAAAATTACCTTTTCAAACGAAGCTCCAGTGAGTACAAATGTTGAAAATACTGGCAGGGGATGTTGCGCTTTGGCCGGCCAACATTCCAGAGACGCACCGAGGGGCAAACAGAACATGGGCACGGATTCCAGGAGAGGCAGGTTGGGGTAGTCTTCAGTCGGGTACCTTCCCAATATTGCTGAAAATAGCGATATACAAATCTTGAAAGCATTCGTATTGGCACAATCTTTCTGCCTTTTCTCCGGTTTCAATCAAAATCTCCGAAGGCCGTCTGATAAGGTGCTTTGCGGCCTTGATCCATTTTTCTTTGACGTGTAGAACCTCAGACAAAGACCGTGTACGTTCGAGATGTACACCGACGCGCATAAAACTGCTGCTGCCGTGAAATTCTCACCTGGTTTGTAGGCTATGGTGTCCTTTTTAGCCATCGACTTTTTGTAGCAGATGAAGACATCCGACCCAACCATGCCTTTGTTCAAGTTCTTGTCGATTCTGCAAAACGCGTGAGGCGGCATTTCTCCCTGTCAAGTAAAAAGCGAAAAGCGTAAGATATTTTCCCTGCAAAGCGGAAAATCGGAACCAAGAAAAAGCGTTTTGCACAGAGAAGATTGAAAGAGCACAAACGTGGCGCCGAAGTCAACTGACAACAAGATAATGCGTGTGGTGTTGTGTCAAAACTGTCGTATCATCCGGTGCGTTTCATTCCAAGCTGATCTCGTGCACAGGATTTTATGACAGTCTTATGACCACATGTTTTAGACGTGTGACACTTTTGGACAGACCGAGCAGCATCACCAAGAAAATGAAATTTCCTGCAAACCAGTCACACCACCACTCGGCGCACACAAAAAATAAAACCCCACAAAATCGAAATCTTGGTTTTCCTCCGATACCCAATGAGACAGTTCACGGTTCCCAGAAGCAGCAAAGACAAATTCATTTTCTTGCCTCTTGAAGCTGTGCTCCACACGCAACTGAACCGTGTACTTGGATGTACGCAGATCTGGTATCTCTGAGGCGAGACACGCTGCAGGGTTCCCACTGCGGCTGACTGACAAAATTCCATGATATTTTCATGATTTTTCCAGGTTTTCAAGGTTTTCTCCAGGTATTATTTTATCTTTTTTTGCAGGCTTTCTACATCCTTTTTCCATACAAATAAAAATAAATTATTGTTTCTTTTTATCAAGAAAAATTTGTTTGTAAAGTTAATAAGTATTTTGAGAAAAACTTAAGTATTTTGTACTGTTTAGAAAGTAAAACAAACCAGTTTCTCTGAAAATTGTCCTTGCAGTTGTCAAGAGGCAAAAAAATGCTTTTCCCCCTGAATTTTTCAAAGGAATCTACAAATTGATTTGCTTTTACTTGTGGAATAAAATGAGAAAAAGAACATATTATTGAATTATCAGTTTGTTTGGGAATCTTCATCATATTTGTTTGTTATAAATTGAAAAAACAATCAGTTCAAATAAAAATATTTGATATTTATTATTTGTCCTCAATATACAAGCTTGAAATGAGTTCTTCTTGTGAGAACTACATGTTTCAAGATTCAATAAACACCAATAATTCCCAAACCTTTGTCCAAAAATACTCAAAAAATATTCTGGGATCTCTTACTTGAGGCAGAATTTTTCTTTCTTTTTTGTATTTTCAGATGCTTTTTCTGTAAAGGCTTTTGGGCTTTTTCAGGGCAAGGTAAAAAATTTTTTCTAGGTTTTGCAATATTTTTCCAGGTTTTTGCCAAAAAAACCCCTGTTTTTTCAGGTTTTCCAGGATTTCCAGGTCTGGCCCTATTTTTCCAGGTTTTCCAGGTGTGGTGGGAACCCTGACGCTGAGAGTTGAATAACCCCAACATGTTTCCAACCAAATTTTCTTTGCACAGCGATCGATAATCCACCAAACGACACAGAAAAAGTTTTGCCTTTCAGTTGCAGAACAAAACCGAACCCTGTCCAGTTGCGAATCGTCTTCCAAGATGTTGCACGTACACCGTTTCGTACGAGACGCACTGAATACATTCACCTTTCTGGCAACAATGCCTGATTAAAACAATGAAAATTCAACTCAGGAATATCGACGCACCCCTTCCCTGGATGTTCACTACGGGCAACAAGAGCCTGGACTTCCCTCTTGACTGCAAGTGCGAAAGATGTCTCAAAATGATCCAATGCTTCGTCAGATTCTATGATGATCGGTTCATATTGAGACACCAGTCGTATTTGTCCCAACCCCTCCTGGCCACATCACAAAGGAGATTGAAAGGGTATATCGGGCAGTTGTCCTGTTTCTATTGCTGATGGTCGCACACCCAGAAGATCGAGTTCTATGACTTCCTTTTTTGCTTTTGTTCCGCTGACTGTCGTTCATGTCGGCCGACTCGTTAGCCTGAAGATTCAACTTCACTTCACGGCACATCAAGGCGCGGATTCAATTACAGCTCACACAAATAGCCGACGTCGGAAAGAACCTGTCCCAGCAAAAAGCTTTCGGGACGGTCTCTCACCACCATTCAGCTAATATCGCCACCAGACCACCTGAAGGCAAACCATTTGCTACCTCCAATTTGGCACTCAACTCCCTGAGAGCTTTTCAAAACAAACTGACCAGCACACCTTCATTACAAGCCAATGTATGGAACAAACCCAGTCCATCAACGAAAGATATACCAATCTGCAGAGGAAAAAGCGCTTCGGACACAGCGAAATGTCAAATGCGTGCTGCTTTCGCTTACCACATGGTCTTTGTTTCCCTTCCCTCTACGACAAAACAGCTCAAGTGCTTTTTGAACCAGACCTTTAGAGTTGAAATATCAGCAGCTTTCAGCGTACAATGTCTGTGTACAACGTCATCTCATATGAACTTTCCAGGTTTCCTCATTGTCTGGGGGGGGGGGAGAGGAACCCAGAACTCTTGAAATTCTGAATTTGCTGTTTCATCTTTTCTTTTCTATGAGGGAAGGGGGACCTAGAAATCAGGAGATCCGGTGTTGTTGAAATTGCTACTTTCCTCATGTTCTGCAGGGGTAACCTGAAAAATGCCAGTTCATCACCCAGACTGCCAATCGGTGGGATACACGGGTAAACCAATACCAAGCGACAAGGGGGGGGGGAATAAAAAAACCCCACAACTACGCAAAATTCGCGTTTGGCCGCACCTTGTTGCCGAGTATGACGGTGATGTCGGTGACGGCGAGCGTGTCGCTGGCGGCCGTCTCGTCGGCGCGGCGGAACGTGATGAACGTTTTGCTGCTGTTGCTGTTGTTCACGTTGGCTGAGCGTCCGTCCAGCGTGCTGTGAATCACCTCACACCCCGACATGACGCGCTCCTTCCCCTCGTACAGCACCCTGCAAAACACAGGCCGCACAACTTGTGACAAGTGAGCAAAGATTGATGTTCCAATCAGCGCTATGTGGTCGGTAGATGTACTTGCGTGGGAAAAGGTGCATTTCGTATGCTTTGCAGAAGAAGTCTGATGCGTAAAGTGCTGGTCTGAATGACAGTCTCCTCCGAACAACTGTAATTTTGGCTTCTAATCCACACCATTGATCAAGGAATGCGCAACTCTGGCTTCCTGGTGATGCAAATGAGCCCCGGAGATTCATGCGCCTGTCTCAAATAATGACAATCAGAAAATCCCGTTGCCTCATTTGCCTCCAAATTGCATCAATTATGAAGAACCAGCGTCACTAAAACGGAGCAGCCGCCATGACACAACACACGTACACCACACACCCCCACGCACACACACGTACACTACACAAGTACCGGTACACCACACACACGCACACACAACACAGTCGCACATAGTCATGGCCGCCGGTGCAGCAAGCCACCCCGACGAGCAAGAAGTGACCTTCGTCGGCAGAACGACAAACTTTTGTCGCTCCAACTTCTGACATTTTTGTGCGAACTCCCACTGCAGCAAGCAGAGACAGAAGCAAGAGAGACAAGGAGCAGCAGTTTGAAGAGTTCCATTACTTCTCCCGTGTTTCGAGGCTGTTCATTCACGTGTGTGTGGTACTCACCCAATGTCGGTTAGTGGTGGTTTGTCTCTGCCTCGCTTGTAGCATAAGTAAATCTCGGGCGCTCGTATACTCCCGTGGTTCAGATCTGCTGGAAAGCCTGTCGGCGTGAACTCTAGTATTTTGTATCCTTTTGGCGCCACTTCTCCCAGACTGCGGACGATAATGGAGATGTCAGTGATGGGATCTTGCTTGTAGTCGGGTTTGAGGACATTTTCATCCGAGAATTCCTCCAGAGGCTCTGGGTCGTCCGCCAGACCGGCCACCACGAAGTAATCCACAATTCTCTTCTCGTCCATGTTGCCTTACTTCAGCTGGTCCATACTTCCAGGCTCATGACTGAAACAAACAAAATGAGAAGTGTTTTTAGTGGAAGGCAGTGGCGAGTTGGTCTTTTTGGCTTGCCCGGAAATTTTCCAGGGCTCAAAATTGGAAGTTTTGGTCTTTCGAAAGGAAAAGACCCAACTGTTTTGGTCCTAGAGGTCCGTCCGTGAAGTAACCGCTTCTCCTTCCCGCGACCAAAATATTCACTCAAGAACAACCAAAACCAATTTGTAACAAGAAGGCTATCGCCTAAAAAGCGCGCGGTCTCCCACAAGCTCTGACCCGGTTCAGTTGGCCAGTTCAGTTGGCCCAACTGAACCATTGGGGGGGGGGGAGGTAAACTGAACAGCGCCAAAAATGAAAGTTGCTTGATTTAAAATGGCCTGAAAATCATCCTGATGAAATTTTGTGACAGTTCAGTTGACCCCCCTCACCCCCAGTTCAGTGAGGGCAACTGAACTGGGGGAAACTGAACTGCACCAAAAATGAAAGCTGCTCAATTAAAATGGCCTAAAAATCATCCTGGTGAATTTTTGTGATGGTTCAGTAGGGGGGGGGGGGGGGCCGCGGGGGGGGGGGGGGGGGGGGGGGGGGGGGGGGGGGGGGGGGGGGGGGGGGGGGGGGGGGGGGGGGGGGGGGGGGG
>JAAUXT010034537.1_pt1 | contig 16543 bp, 11 predicted proteins | sample 7278171 | NCBI WGS metagenome assembly JAAUXT01 (sample SAMN14350112, study PRJNA611818) | marine sediment metagenome | isolation source: surface marine sediment (1.8m) | place: French Polynesia: Moorea | collected 2018-08 | reverse complement strand
CGCGCCCCGCATTTTGCAGTCCTTATCAGCCGATCGCATCTTTCCTTTTTTACTGCCTTTTGCCCAGGGGGTTGGCCCGACCAATAATCCCCGCAGAGGGGTTTACCTGTCTGCGGGGATTGCATTTGCTACCGTCGGCCTTGGAAAGTTGAACCTAATCGCCCCGGTGGTTTCGATGTTTTTTCTGATTTCATATGGGCTTTTAAACTATGCCACCTTTTTCGAAGCCCGCGCCGGCAGCCCGTCTTTTCGCCCCCGTTTCCGCTGGTATGATCAACGACTCAGCCTGGCCGGTGCCCTGGCCTGTCTGATGGTGATGCTGGCAATTGATTGGAAGGCTGGGATGCTGGCCGCTGCCATACTATTCGGCATTTTTCAGTATTTGAAGCGCACCAGCAAGCCGGCACGCTGGGCCGACAGCCGGCGTTCTTACTATCTGCAACGCATTCGGGCCAATCTGCTGGCCGCCGCTCAGGAACCCGATCATCCCCGCGACTGGCGACCCCAGCTGCTGGTGTTTTCCGACGATGCCCATCGACGCCAGCGTCTGCTGCAATTTGTGGAATGGCTCGAGGGTGACACCGGATTTGCCACAGTGGTCCGCATCCTGGAAGGCGACGGCCCTAAAATGATCAAACTGCGGGAAGCGGCTGAAAAAGAGCTCCGCAAAGACATCGTCGAGAGCAAATCAGAAGCATTTCCTCTTGTTGTGGTGGTGCCTAAAATGATTCAGGGGATTCACACCCTGGTGCAAGGCTACGGTATCGGCCCTTTGAAAGTGAATACCGTGTTGCTCAACTGGTTCGAGCATGAACCCACGATTCAGCGCGGCATTCGCGAAATCCTGTATGGCCGTCGCCTTAAAACTGCATTTCGCCTCGGCTGCAATATCATTGTGTTAAAAACAAACGACAATGACTGGGAAAGCCTGGAGAAGGTTCCGGGGCCGCAACGCCGCATCGATGTCTGGTGGTGGGATGATGCCAGCAGTCATTTGATGCTGTTGCTGGCCCATCTGACAACCCGCTCCAAAGACTGGCAGGGAGCCCGCATCCGGGTTTTGGCGCCCGGGTTTGATCATCCGACCGAAGATGCCATGACGGGTTTCCGCCAGAGACTCGAGAACTATCGAATCGAAGCCGAGCCGCAAATGGTGTTTAATGCCAAAGCTAGCAACGTTATCGGTTATTCACAAAGATCGTCACTTGTTTTTTTGCCGTTTCGTCTGAAGGGCAATCGACCCGTAGACCCGTTTGACCAGCCCGCCGAAGAAATTCTGGCTGATCTGCCGCTGACTGCACTTGTGCTGGCCGCTGAAGATGTCGAGCTGGAGGCTGAGCCCGAAGAGGGCAAGGCAGCTGACATCGCCGCAGCCGCGGATGATTACACGAATGCCGCCAAACGGGCAAAAGAGGCCAAAAAAGATGCCAAATCCGCTGCAGCCGCCCTGGCAGCTGCCAAAGAAGATCTGCGGCGGCAAATTAAAACCGGTGCCGGCGACACGGCCACCATTGCGACACTTAAAGCCAATATCAAAGCAGCTGAACACCAAGCCGCTAAAATGGCCCGCCGATCCGCCAAAGCCACCGTCAAGGCCATCGCCGCCGCCAAAGCAGTTGAAGCGTTGGGCGGGCAAACAAAAAAATCCACCGAAGAGGCGGTCGATTCGGCTGATCCCAGGAAGGACTGATGAGCACCTCTCACCGGTGATAGGCGCAGAACCAGCGCATATGACTTTAACTTCTTAAAATTACGTTTAATATGAAATGCTTGACAAAATGGCTACTAAATGAATAAAGTCCCTGTAAATAAAAACGGCACATGAAGATCCAGCAGAATCTAAGTGAAGGAGACCAATATGGGCAGTTATGTTAAAGCGATATTGTTGCTAATTGTTCTGGTGGTCCTGGTAACATTTGGCATCAAAAACCTTGAGCCGATTCGGCTGCATTATTATTTCGAATTAAGCAGCATGCCTTTGCCGTTGTATGGTGTTGTTTATGGTGCCATACTGGTCGGCATTTTTATTGGAATGTTTGTGGGTATTAATTCCAGGTTCGCCCAGCGGAAAAAAATTAAGATGTTGCGAAAAGAAAACCGTGAGCTGCAAGGAAAAGTCAGTGAAGAAAGCCCGGAAGAAAAAACCGTAGATGAGCAGCCGCCAAAAGAACCTGAAGATGAATCGGACAGCAGCGAAGAAACCCAAAGATTCTAATTAGGTACCACCCGCCATTGACCGCAGGACCTTTCGGTATGCCTGAAAGTTCTGTGGTTATTTTATTTTGACCACCACCAGGGTTACGTCGTCTTCGAATTTTCTGCCTTTGGTAAAGCGATACAATGAATCAATGACGATATTGAGAATACCTTTGGCACTCAGTGCCGCATGGGCACGAATGAGGTCATAGATTTTTTCTTTTCCATACATTTTTCCTTTAACATTTTCAGACTCCCAAACCCCATCGGTTGCCAAAACGATGATCTGTCCCTCTTGAAGACCGGTCTTTTGGTGTTTCTCGTACACCCAGGACGCTTCAACCCCCAGTGGTATGCCCTCACCGTCAAGCGTTTCAAAGGTTCGCTTACTCGGATCGTATAAAATGGCCGGATCCTGACCGGCGCGGACCCATTCCAGAGTTTTATGTCGGACATCGATCCGCAGGTAGAATAAGGTCATAAAATTATGGTATTCTGCGACATCTTTGGCCAGTTGCCGATTTACATCTGAAATGATCTGACCGAGAGTGCCCGGCAACGATACCCGTTGGCGCAAAAATGCCCGTGCGGAGGCCATAAGCAGCGCCGAAGAAATCCCATGTCCGGAGACATCCCCTAAAACGACACTCATCTTCTGGCCGTTGTCAGGATCAAATTCTAAAAAATCATAATAATCGCCGCCGGTCTCATCGCAGTAAATGCTTTTGCCGGCAATGTCCAATCCAGGAATTTCGGGATTCTTGGCGGGTAGAAGTTTCTGCTGAACTTTCATGGCCAGATCCATTGATTGATTCAGGCGCAAATGGTCTTCCAGCTTGGGCCCTATCTGGTTGAACGCCTGAATCACCAGATCGCGCTCATCACCGGTGCGCAACCCCAGTTTAACCGAAAAATCGCCGTCGGACAGCTTTTTGGCAGCTGTGGCAATTCGCAGTAATGATCGCGTAATGATATAAGAACCCAGCAATGCTGCGGCCGCCAGGAACAAAACCGTCAAAAGCGTCGCAGCGCCGGCGAACAGGATCTGTTCTTTGATATAGGTGAAAAACGTTTTACGGGTTTCATCCGGCAAAGCCATAATGGTTGATTTGGGCACCGTAACGACAAACTGGGTCAAATCATCGATGCCGGCATAGGCCCATATGGATTCAACATCCTGGAAGGGCATAGCTGCATAGCCGGTCTGCCCGACTTTTAATTGCTCAGTAACCGCATCGAGTGCAATTTGATCAGCAGAATGTAGCCAATTACCTGCGGCTATCGGCACCCATGACCCGGCCGCATCTTGATAATCCTTTTTAGCCAGTATCTGCAGTCCGGGCTTACCGGTGTTTGGATTGGCGCTGATAGTGGCGATGAAGGAACGCGCATCTGTCGCCCACAGAGGAGAAAGGGTACTTTTTTTCAGCGCCTCAACAAAAAGGATATCAATGGCAGCAACCCCCCAGAAAGAACCATCGGGCCGATACAGTCGTTTTGAGACCGTAAAGGTCAGAAAACCACTGGCGCTGTTAAACGCTGGCAGCGTCCAGATGGGTGTGTCTTTGGCATTTTTAAACCAGGACTGCCAGCGCGGGTCAAAACCATCTATGCGGCCGCTATGACCCGGATAAGAGACGCATACGCCCGTTTTAGAACAGATATGAGCCCATTGCAGGGCGTTGCCAAATTCGTGGGAAAGCTTTCGGAAAGTGGGGGTCATGCGACTCAAAACGGCAATATCCGACGTTACGTTTTTGGCTTCTACGCCGGGCGCCAGTAAAAACACCGGGTGCTTGAAACTGACGGGATTGTCCAGAAACTGTCCGTCATGGGTTTTGAGTCGGTATCTGAACGACGGCAATAAATCCTGGGGCGCGGTTCGGGGATCTTCAAAATCATTAGCAAAATAGATAGGTGCCGGGTCAACAGGCATTTTTCCAAAGGCCAGCTCAGCTTCAGCAGCCAACACTTGCAGATAGAATTCCATGGCTGCCTGGGTGCGCTGGATCATTTTGGCCGAGTTTTGGGCAGTTTGTCGCAACTCCATTCCGACAATATGGGTTAGTCGCTGGCGGGCATCCTCCGAAATAGTTTTGCCCAAACGAAAGGTACCCCGCTGGCTGACAACAGTAACCACTACCAGGGGCGTCAAACTGAACACCAGCAGGATAATGAAAAATTTCCAACGTAACCTGATTCTAAACATACCCATTCCGAGCTGAAACGATTAAAAGTCCAGATCAATCCCCATTGGTCTGCAGCGCGACAACCTATATCGATTTTATCCGACCGTGGCGGCTACTTGAACAGTATTGTAAACGGACACCATTTTGAAATGCAAACAAAAACGCTATCCAATAAGATCAAAACGGCTAAACTTTAAATATTTTCGAATATCAGCCGGGAAATTTTGCGTCAATTTGAAAGCCACATCAATTTGGCGTATAATAGTTAAGATAACCTGTCTCAATAACAGATAATCCGTCAAAGGACGATGCTCGCCGGCAGCATCGCATCGTTTAATGCACTCGACTTACAAGCGCTCAGCAGTAACCGAATCAAAAAACCTACGAATACGATATGCTGTTTTCATGTTAATCGGCATTGTTGCCTTTGGCACCTGCGGCTATTATCTGGTTGAGCACATGCCGCTTTTTGAAGCCTTTTACATGACCATCATCACTATTTCCACGGTCGGTTATGCCGAAATTATACCCCTTTCACAAGCCGGTCGTTCCCTGACCATCATTATCATCATCCTTGGCATCACCGTCGGTGCTTACACCATTGGTTTGCTGGTTCGCGCTTTTGTCGAAGGCGAGCTGACAAAAATAGTGGGGAGAAAAATCGTGCAAAAACAGATCTCTGAATTAAAGAACCATTATATCGTTTGCGGCTTTGGACGCATCGGCCGTATCATTTGCAATGACCTGGCAGCCGATAATATTGACTTTGTCGTCATAGAGCAGGATCCCGCAATTGTCGAACACATCGAGTCTAAGAATTATCTGTTTCTCGAAATGGACGCCACTTCGGAAGAAGCCTTACTCAAAGCCGGTATAATGAAAGCCAAGGGTATCGCGACCGCCCTGCGCTCTGATGCCAATAATGTTTTCATTACATTGACCGCCAAAGGCTTGCGGCCAACTATCTATATTCTGGCAAGGGCCTCACATGAGAACAATGAAGACAAACTTTCACGCGCCGGCGCCAGCCGGGTCGTTTCACCTCATCTGATCGGAGGCAGGCGAATGGCGCAGGTTCTCAAAAGACCGACGGTGGTTGATTTTATCGATATTGCCACCATGGGCAGCTCACTAGGGTTGATGATGGAAGAGGCCATGATCGGAAAAAATTCAGATTTGATCAACAAAAACCTCATCGATAGCAATCTGCGCAAAGATTTTGGGGTAATTATTGTGGCCATCAAAAAAATAGCCGGCAATATGATTTTTAACCCCATGCCCACAGAGACCCTTGAGTCCGGAGATGTCATTGTGGTCATCGGCAAGCGCGAAGACCTGCAGCGCATGAATGCCGTTATGTGAGTTGGGTTACCGAACCCCTTTTCCCATTGCACCCCCCCACCGTAACATCGCCAATTATCGTCATCGATTATCAAACGTTGCCGGCACCCTCATCAGTCTTGAATCCTGCGGCTTTTATTGACACAGGACTGGCAACATGATAGCCGGTAACAGCAAAATCGTCATGGCAATCTTGAAAATACGTCTTGTTCGAAGTTTGACTGCGCCGTGATGTTTAACCTGTAATCGATAAGGGGTCCCATGCGCCAGTATTTCATTCGTTTTTATCGAGCGGCAAAGCTTGATGTCACCTTTTACCAGGAAATCGCTGCAGAACCCGCATTGCTGAACCAGGCCTGGATAACGGTCTTGATTTACGCAATGCTGTCTTCCTGGGGGAGTTTTGCCCGGGCCGGTGCTGTTGGCTCCAATATCGGAATGGTTAGCGCCTTGATTGGCTGGTATATCTGGGTTTTTTCTTCCTATTTTGTAGGAACACGATTTTTAAACGAAAAACCGATGAACGTGGAACGTAGTGATCGCAAAACGGTGATACGGGCCATGGGATTTGCCTGTGCACCGGGTGCGGTCCGTCTGCTGGGGATCATACCGGGCCTTGGCATGGCGACTTTGGTGTTGTCTTCGATCTGGATGATCGCCGCCGCCACCATTGCAGTAAAAGTGGCCTTAAATTTTGAAAGCACTGCCCGGGCGGCCGGGGTCTGCATCATTGGCTGGATCATCGGCGCCATCTCGCAAGGATTGCTGCTCGTTTTATTACTTTCGGCTTTTGGCGTTTCGTAACCATCACCAGCATTCGTAAAGCGCTTCATCTAATACAGCCGCCTTCCAGTTTTTTTTAGCAGCTTCCACGCTGGCGGCGGCTTTGATCGCCGCCCGTTACATAAGCCATATGCCATCTGCTGATCCCTTTAAATTGCAATTTAACAGCCAGACCGTTGTTGCCAAGTTTGTCGATCCATCCGGTGATATCGTTGAACAGCGCATTGAAATCCGCACCAATCCCATAACCGGGCGCACCAGCCGCATCTCAGCAAGCCGAATTAAAGAAAAGGAACCTGGAACCGAGTCCCTGCCCAAGCCGCCGCCGGATGCTGATCAAACGGACACATGCCCTTTTTGCCGGCCGCAGGTAAGCGCTCAAACGCCTCGCTTGCACCCCGATCTGTCGCCTACAGAACGAATCATCCAAGGCAATTCTCTGCTGTTTCCCAATCTGTTTCCATATGGCAGCTATTCTGCCGTCAGCCTTTTCGACAATCAACACTATGTCGAAATTGGCACGGCCACCGCTGATTCCTACGCGAACTGCTTTATCAATTGCAGCCGCTATCTGGCAGACGTTCGCCAACATGATTCCCGAGCGATCTATATGGCCATCACCCAAAATCATCTGCCATCAGCCGGGGGGTCTTTACTTCATCCGCATTTGCAAATAAACGCCGACCGCATCCCGACCAACCATCAGCGCATTTTGCTGCAGCGCGCCAATGATTTTTATCAGCAAGGCGGCCAGCACCTGTTGTCGCATTATCTTGACCACGAGATGGCTGAGCGTTCCCGGTATATTGGAAACACGGGCGCCTGGAAATGGATGGCGGCCTTTGCGCCTGAGGGATTCTTTGAAATCTGGGGTATACTGCCGCTAAAGACATCTTTTCGGCAAGTTAAGGCATCCGAATGGATGGATCTGGCCCGCGGCATACTCAACATTCAACGATTTTACCGTTCGCTGCGCCGCAATGGATACAATCTTGGTATTCTGGCAGTTGAGTTACCTCGGAGCCGTCTTGAACTGCGAGCCGTTATGGTGGTGAGATCGAATTACGCCCCCTGGGTTCGCAGTGATCATACCGGTTTTGAGGTCATGCTGGGTGATATGACCACCTTTAGCGCCCCGGAAGACATCGCCGCCCAGGCACGCCCATTCTTTTAACGCGATCATACTCTTCTCTGTTATCTTCAAGGAAAAAATTCCAAATAGCCGTTAACAATGGTTTCAGGTGTCGGGTGTCAGGTGTCAGGCCTTCGGTGACCAATATCGTACCTTTGCTACTCAGTAGCCATAACGGTCGAATGTTTTTGTTATTTTCATATTTTAGTCTAAATTTCCCTGACACCTGAACACTGAAACCTGAAACCTGCTAAATGCTGACACCCGACACCTGAAACCAGAACCGCCTCGGGCGGAACTTTTGAACCTGACACCTGAATCCGCCTGCGGCGGAACGCCTGACACCTAAATAAAATAGATTTGGACAACTCATAGCTGGGAAGTAACGCTAAGAGGCAAAAGGAATAACAGCTGGCTGAACTATGAAGCGGTTGAGGCTTCCTTGGGGGGATCGATTTCTTTCTGGCGAACGATGTATTCGCTGATACGGTTGCCGTCCATCTCATTGACTGTGATCAGGAAGTGGCCCAGTATAATTTCTTCTTTCTCATGGGGTATTCGGCCGATTTGATTGAGAACATAGCCGGAAAAAGTGTCATAATCCTTTAAGTCCGGTATGTTCATGGGTATCTTCTCGTTGACTTCATCAATTTCGGATTTACCCAGAACGCGCCACTCATGGGGTTTGAGCTTTACAATATTCGGTTCGAAAGTGTCGGTCTCATCAACGATTTCGCCAACGATTTCTTCCAGTGCATCTTCGAGAGTTATCAGACCGGATACACCGCCATGCTCATCAACGATAATGGCCAGATGCTGTTTTCGTGTTTTAAATTGTTTCAGTAAACTATCCAACTTCTTATTCTCGGGCACGAAATAAGGCTTGCGCATGATTTTGCGCACATCAGGCGCTTCATCAGATTTGGCTGTGACCTGATGCATGAGTAAATCTTTGACGTTTAAGATACCCACCACATGGTCGATATTGCCTTCGATAATCGGGATACGGGTATAGCCGGATCGAACGATCTCTTCCAGCTTTAGGACCTCATCTGCATTAATAACGAACATATCGGCTCTGGGCGTCATGATTTCAGACGCATTGGTATCGTCAAATTCAAAAATATTTTCAATCAGTTCCTTTTCTTCCTCTTCAATCCCCCCTTCTTCTTCGACAACTTCAACGAAGGTCATCAATTCCTCTTCGGTCACAATCGGCTTTTTATGGATTTTACCGGTCATTTTGGGAATAAAATTTAGAAATAAAATTATGGGCGTCAATAAAATCGAAAGCCAATACAACGGGAATATGACAAAGCGCGCAATTAAAACATTGTTGCGGGTGGCGATTGACTTGGGAAAAATTTCACCAAAAATCAGAATCAGGAAGGTCATGATTCCAGTGGCGATGCCCACCGCATGGCTTGCGACCAGATCGATGGTGATAGCGGTGGCGATGGCAGAAGCACCGACATTGACAAAGTTATTGCCTATCAGAATGGTTGACAGAAGCCGGTGCGGGTCGTCCTTCATTTTTTTTATCAGCCGATTGGTCGCCCCTTTTTGTTTGGCCAGATGAATGGCCCTGGCTTTGCTGATGGAAAACAGAGCGGTTTCAGCGGAAGAGAAAAATCCGGAGAGTAAAAGCAGAAGAATTAGGATGAAAACTTGGTTCGATAGCATCAATGCTGTTAACTCTAACCTTTAGGTTGAGCGGCAATCCCTACGTCCTGCACCGGTGATGAGAAAACTCTGTCACAAAGCAAGACGCAGGCCACAAGCGTTCTTGGGCTTGCACTCCAATTTAAAAGTTCGGGTTGGAGGCTGAAATAGGGTCAATAACCTCTTTCAGTTTGCTAATATAATGATATTCCGCGATCCTGTCAATTGAGAGCGCCCAAGAAGATGAATTCTTCTATCGCCAGGCACTCAATGCCGGTTTTCAAAAATCAATGCGTAGCAATCCCGCTTTTAAAATCAGACCAGCGATGGGCGCCGGCGCTGACGCTTGGTGCTGAATCCAATTAAAAACCCCACAATCAATACCGCCGATCCGGCCAGAAACCACTTTATAGCGTAATTCATTTCCATCTTGGTCAACTGTTCTTCAAGCGTTTGGGCCTTTTCGGTTTGTTTAGCCAGTTGTGAAGCCGCTCGATCATAATTGGCCTTGAGAGTTAAAAATTCGGCGGCTTCCGTTTTGAGGGTTTCATATTCGCTGGTGGTTTTTTGCATCTGATTTTGCGTGGTCTGAAACTCGCTTCTGAGCTTTTTGCTTTCGGCTTTGAGCTTATTGTTTTCCTCAAGCAAGGCGGCGGCCTGGGCCATTAGGTTTTTATGCTTGGTATCCAGCCGTTCCAGTCTCAGGTTATGGGTTGGATTAGGGGTTAGATAGCGACTCAGGACCCAGCCCTCTTTTCCATCGGCCATGGTGACCTGGGACCATTCATCGCCGGGGTTCACAACTTCAACTGTCTGACCGGATTGAAGCACTGCCAGTATTTTGTTTCCGGTGCTCGGCCCGGATCGCAACGTTATTTTCAAATTGTCAGAAATAAACATGGTTTCCGCCTGTATCGCAGTGGCACATAGACTTAAAATCAATAACAGCCCACAGACTCCGAAACGTTTGAACGAAAAATTCATAACAGGCCCTTTCAGATTCGATATTTTAGCATTCATTAAATTGGGATAAACGGCGGATCTGTTATAGGTGTCAAAAAGCGCTCTGATTTTCAAACGATTTTTTATATGACCCCTTATACCGCAATGCGGCCCTTTGGGAAATGGCGATATAAAGCCGTACCAAATGCTTGCGGTGCGGATCGATCCGATTTTTTAAAACAAAAATCTGCTCTGTGTCTTATTTTACAACATTCTGTCAAATTAGACAAATTAAACATAACGCCTTTAAATTTATTGACAAACGTGTTAATTATACGCTAAGTTTTTGGTCTTAAATGGAAGGTGTCAGATTTTTCTAGTGGTTGTTGTTTACGCTAATTCTTTAATGCGGGTGGTGTTCCTATATGATCGCATATGATCTGCAATGTGTCCAAGGCCATTCTTTTGAAGGCTGGTTTGAAGACAGCAATGCCTATGAAGGTCAGAAAAAGAAAGGCTTGATCGCCTGTCCGGTGTGCAACAGTACCGGTGTATCTAGAATCCCCTCCACCTTTGCGATCAAATCCTCACAAATACCCAAAAAGGTTTCGCTAGAGGAAGCACAACTGAAAAAAGTTGGCAAAGAAATAATTGATTTTGTTGATAAAAATTTCGACGACGTCGGCTGCGACTTTGCAAAAGAGGCCTTAAAAATCCACTATGGTGTTGAAGAGCCGCGTAATATTCGCGGCGTGAGCACCAAAGAAGAAGAAAAAATGCTTCAAGAAGAAGGCATTGAATTTCTTAAAATCCCCATGCCGGAGAGACCGGACACCGACGCCTAATCCTTTCAATTATTTTCACTAATCATTCTAATTATTCCGCCTTAAAACTGTTTTTGGGAAATTGATCTTACAGGTTGAGCCCGTTACCGGCTTGCCCGCCTCAGGCGGCTAACCTGTAAGACGATCTATTATTTTTGGATATAGCTCTTTTCTTACATTTTTCCCCAATAATGTTGAATATATCTTTACAGGAGTGCGCGGACGGCGGCGTCGGCAACTTCGAGCAGAAGAGTTGGATAAATACCCAGCCCAACCATAACCAAAATCAGTGTGCCGGTGAGCAATTTTAGTGAGGGGGACAGCTGCAGGTCAGGCTGGACGCTATCCGGTTTGAGCAAATAAGCGGCTTTTAAAACCAAAAGATAATAATAAAGAGAAATCAAAACATTCAGCATCGCAATCAGCACCAACGTAAAGTACCCCTGCTCCATGGCTGCCACAAAAACAAAGAGCTTGGCGCTGAAACCAATCGTTGGTGGTATGCCTGCCAGGCTAAAAATAGATACCATCAGGGCCATTGCCAGTAGTGGAGAACGCTGATGCAGTCCGGCCAGCTCATCTACCTGGATGTTGCGTCCATCATCGGCCACCTTTACAACTACCAAAAAGGCGGTGAATTTCATGATCAGCAAGGATCCGGCATAAAAAATGGCGCTGCCGTAGCCAGCGGCGCTCATGCTTAGGATACCGATTAACAGGTAGCCGCCGTGAGCCACCGTTGAGTAGGCCAGCAGCCGTTTGACATCTTTTTGGACGATGGCGGCCAAATTGCCGACAGTCATCGAAATAATCGCAAGGGTCACCAATGCGTGCGCCAGATAATTGCTGGCATCATCGCCACCCACAGAGGCGATCATACGGATTAACAGGGCAATGGCGGCTACCTTGGAGGCGGTGGCGATATAAGCGGTCACCTGATGGGCGGCGCCCTGGTATACATCCGGCGCCCAGAAATGAAAGGGGAAAACCGCCAGTTTGAAAAAGAACCCGCTGAGGGTCAGCAGCAGCCCGAGGATTACAGCAGGTTTATCGATAACCGCAGGGATGACCCGCAGCATATCATCGATATGCGCCGCCTGTGTGGTTGCATATAGTAACGCCAGACCAAAGAGCATTACAGCCGAGGCGGTGATGCCAATCAGAAAATATTTCATCGCGGCCTCAATGCCCAATTCTTTATCGCTTCGTAGCGCCACCAGAATGTACAGGGCATAACTTGAGAGCTCAAGCGATACATAAATCGCCAACAGGTGCCGGCTGCTGACAAGCAGCAGCATTGCCAGGGTGCAGACAAACAGGAGCAGATAAAAATCTGAATGGTGCTTTTCACGGACACCGCTTAAATTGGCACACAGGCAAATGATCAAAAAGAGCCCTAGGGACAGCAACACCTTAAATACCTGTGAGAACAGATCAATCTGATAGGTGTTGAAAAACAGCAGCCCGCCCGATCTGACCGTCATCAGGCTCACCAATACACCGCCGGCGGCCAGAAACAAGGCGCTGAAATAATCGCGCCTGGCGCGGGTTGGCGGCAGCATTGAGAGTGCCAGGAACCACAGACTTGCCAGAAGATAATAAATTTCAGGGCTGAATATCATCCACTTCATCAGGGTAACCCGTTAATGAATGGAATGGTTGCTGTATCGATTACATCAAATAGCAAAGACGGAAAAAGGCCAAAAATTACCAGGACCGCCAATAGAATCATGCGCGGAATTCCCAGTCGAAGGGATACATCCGGCAGTTGTTCAAATTTGGTGTTTTTCGGACCGTAAAATGTTTTTTGCACAATCCGCAGCATAAAAAGGGCGCTGACCACCAGGGCAGCAACAGCTATCGAACCGCGAATCGGATAGACCTTGAAAGCTGAGATGAAAACCACCAACTCTCCCCAGAAACTGGCCAGGCAGGGGATCCCCATACTGGCCATGGCCGCCACGATAAAATACGTCGACGCCACCGGCATAATACGGCTTAAGCCACCCAACTCGTCAATTGCCTTTGTATGGGTTCGGTCGTAAATATAGCCCACCGACGAAAAGAACAGCGCCGTCATTACCCCATGAGCAAACATCTGAAAAATAGCGCCGTTCAGTCCGTCAACGCTAACCGTTGACAGCCCCAGGCCGACAATGCCCATGTGGGAAACACTGGAATATCCAATCACATATTTAAGATCGGTTTGGCGCAGACCCGCCAGCGCACCATAAACAATGCCCACAGCAGCCAAAGACGCCATCAGATTCGACCAGTATTGCCAGCCCTCCGGGCAAAGCAGAATCGCCACTCGCAACACGCCAAATGCGCCGATTTTCATCAACACACCGGCATGCACCATGCTGACGGCATGCGGGGCGGCAACATGGCCGACCGGTGACCAAGTATGGAAGGGCCATACAGCAGCCAGAATGCCAAAGCCTATAAAAAGCAAAATAAAGGCAAATTTCTGCTGGTCGGCACTGAAAGTTCCCGGCTGCATCAGGGTGACGAGGTCAAATGTATGCAGGCCGGATTTGACAAATAGATAAACAATCGCCGGTAAGATTAGCGCACTGCCGGCCAGCAAGTACAGGGTCAACTTCATGGCAGCATATTCTTTGCGCGTTGTTCCCCAGACAGCGATCAGCAAATACATCGGAAACAGCGATACATCATACCAGACGAAAATGAAAAACAAGTCCAGGCTCATAAAGAGCCCAAACACACCGGTGACCATCACAAAATACAGTATGTAAAACTCTTTGACACGGTTTTGCATTTCCCACATCGTCAGCACACCTGTGAAAAACACAATTCCGGTCAGCAATAAATTGGGCAAGTTGAATCCGTCGGCCGCATTAAAATAGGTGATCCCTACAGACTCGACCCAGACGACTTTTTCAACAAACTGGAGCCCGCCTTGGCTTTTGTCATATGCAAAAAACAAGTACAGGGACAGTACCAGTGTGATGCCGGAAAAAATCGCCGCCACCCATTTGATCGCCTGCGAATGGCGTTCAGGCATAAAAAGCATCACCAAAACGCCAATGACGCAACTTAGCAAGATGCATGTCAGATATGGAAATTCGGCAATCGCCATTTTCTCGGCTCACATCCTTAAAATATGAAATATACAGCCAACAAAACCAGAACAATAAAAATAACCAGCAACCGGTACTGCACCATCCCCAGATGCAGACGGGATAAAATCCGGCCGCTGGCAATAGTTGCGTTGCTTAGACCGTCAATGCTGCCATCGATGACATGATCATCGTTTTGCTTACAAAAGTTGGCCAATCCTTTATAAACGATGGTGTTCAGGCACAGGCGATAGAAATCATCGATATACCAGCGACGGGCAAAAAGGGTTTTCAGCGCCGGCATTTTTTCCACGAACCCCACCCTTGCGGCGTTTCGGCGGCCAAATTCAAACCAGGCCAGGCCCACCCCGGCTGCTGCGATCGCCAGAGCCACAAACGGCAGCCACCCGTGGTGGGCAGTCCCCTGCTCAGCAAGGGTGCTTTGACCGGTTAAAAAGTGGTCCAGCGGCTCCTGATATAAACCCAGCACGGCAGTTACGGCTGCTAAAATGATCAATGGCCAGGCCATCAGTCCATAATGGGTGCTATGGTGATCACTGGCATGGCCCTGCGCTGATGCGTTTGAAGCCGGTGGCTGGGCCGTATCGGGAAACATCAGAATGAAGATCAGGCGGAAGGCATAATAAGCGGTCAAAAATGCGCCCAGCAATCCCGCCACCAACCAGATAGGGTTGTCTAATTCCGCCAGCCCGGCCAGAATTAACTCTTTGCTGAAAAACCCGGACAATGGCGGCAGGCCGGCCAGAGCAGCCGCGGCGATAATGATACAGATGGTGGGAATTTTTAGGCTGCGACCGCCCCGGTCGCTGATCTCAAAAATATCATTGGATTCGTAGGCGTGAATAAAAACCCCGGAACACAAAAAGAGCAATGCCTTAAATCCGGCATGGGTTGTCAGGTGATAAACACCGGCGAAATAGCTGCCGGCCGCAAGACCCATGATCATAAAGCCCAGCTGGCTGATGGTCGAATAAGCCCATACCTGCTTGATATCCCGGCTGACCATCGCCATGGTGGAAGCCATCAGCATGCTGATGGTGCCGATCACCAGAAAAATCAGCATGGCTGTCGGCGACAGGCTAAAGTACGGAAACAGACGGGCAAACAGATAGACACCGGCGGCAACCATGGTGGCTGAGTGCAGCAGGGCGCTGACCGGCGTGGGGCCTTCCATGGCGTCCGGCAGCCAGGTCAACAGAGGAAATTGAGCGCTTTTACCCACAATACCGCCAAATATCAGCAAAGCTGACAGCGTAATGTAAACCGGCGGCATTTGGGCGCGCACATGCGGTCCGTTGATGTCCAGTATGTTCAAATTGCCCAGATACACCAACACCAGCAGCAACCCGATAAAAAAGGCGACATCGCCGAACCGTGTCATAACAAATGCTTTTTTGCCGGCCTCTGTCGCGCTGAACTTTTCATACCAAAAACCGATCAACAAATAGGAGGAAAGCCCCACCAGCTCCCAGAAAATGTACAATTGAAGCATCGTGGGCGCCAGGGTCAGACTCATCATTGCCCAGGCAAAGAGTGACATAAATGCGTAATAACGGGAAAAGCCCGGATCCCCGGCCATATAACCGATGGAATACACCTGAACCAGAAAACTGATCACCGTCACCACAACCAGCATCAGCAGACTGACCGGATCCAGCAGATACCCAAAGGGGATTTGAATGTCACCGGAGACCACCCAGCGGAAGGTAAAGGTAATCGGAGATGTCAGCCCCCAGTGTTTGACCATCAGAAAAAGAGCGCTGACCAATGAGATACCAATCGCTGCGATCGACAATCCTGCCGAAAACCGCGGCCAGGCGCGGGTAAACACCATAATGATGATGAAAGCCGACAGCGGCAGCAGCGTGGTCAGCAGGGCTGCAATCAAGGTCGGATCGTTAATCACTGGTGAAGCCATTTAGTCCTTTCGATTTGATCGGTTTAAAGCAGCTTCCGTTGTCAATATTCAGTAGGTTTCGGGTGTCAGGGTCGATTAGAAGGGCTGACACCAGAATCCGTCTGCGGCGGAACACCTGACACCTTGGTTTTCGCGTTTTAGAATTTCACAATCTAGATCTTGCCATTAGCGTCCTTTACTTAAGGAGGTTATACCTTGCTGGATCAAATGACCCGGTACGCCGATATGCATAAATGATCAATGCCAATCCAATGGACACCTCGGCTGCGGCCACGGCCAAAATGAAAAGCACAAACACCTGGCCTTCAAGGTGCTGCCAGCGTAAAGCCGCTGCGACAAAGGCGATCGAGACGCCGTTTAACATAATTTCAACCCCCAGGACCATCATGATCAAATTGCGTCGCACCACAACACAAAACATCCCCATCAAAAATAGGATCCCGGCTAAAATG
>JAAUXT010022754.1_pt1 | contig 16545 bp, 11 predicted proteins | sample 7278171 | NCBI WGS metagenome assembly JAAUXT01 (sample SAMN14350112, study PRJNA611818) | marine sediment metagenome | isolation source: surface marine sediment (1.8m) | place: French Polynesia: Moorea | collected 2018-08 | reverse complement strand
GACAGCGATTCCTCATTTGATGCTTCCGCTGATTTTGAAAGCGACGAAACGTCGCCACCACAGACTCTGCAGGAACTCAGAGGGAAAAAAAGGGCACGTAGCTTGAGTCCGCCTGCACACGTTTCTGCCAAAGCGCCTTCATCGAGTCCTGTTCCGGGCCCCTCTTCCATGGTCCGAACCAGCACCAGGACCATTTGGGGTGCTGGTATCAGCAGATAATTTTTAATATTCTGAATATTTTTATAATAATTAATTAGACAGAAAATAGATGCAAAATAGCACAATATCACTATTTTGCTGAGTTTTGCCAGCATCCCTCCCCCCATGGGGTGGTCACATGACCCCTTGAGGTTTTCCTCTTTGAGAAAAAAACATGGCAGCAAACACATGTACAATTACATCAGAGGAAATTTAACTGCTCAGATTTCTTCGCCAGAATATTGTACACAAATTAGAGGAGGAGGCAACTCATCAGGGACTCACCAAGACTCAACCCCACATGGTACAAGCAGTGGTGAGGCACTTCAACTTAGGCCCCGTGCCTCACCAGGTTTTTGACCATCTCGTGTGGCGCATCGCACACTCATATTAAAGGTGAGTTTCGTGGTTTTTCGACCAAGTCACCCCACAATGTATGGTGCTTCGCCCTAAAGGGACTTCGCACAATAAAACTTGTTCTCTTTGCAATGGAGGAGGCTGGTTTCTCAAATCAACGTGAGCGCCATGGAGCTATTTTTGCCTGATAAAAATGGACGTGACGAAACGTTGTGAATAAAGTTTGCCCAATCAATCAATCAATGCAAATTTGTCTTGTTGCAGTTGCTTGGGGCTTCTCAACAAATTTCGCACTTCTTGGCAAATTTGCACCTAATTTTGTACTCCTTGGCGTGATTTCGCCATATTATCGCCCACATGTAACATTAACACTTACTTCTCTTGAATGTTGTTGTCAGGTGTTTTGCTCGTGTAACAGGTGGAACAAACTTCACGATGCTGAACCAGCTCGCTTACTGCAGATTGGACCATCAGTGGAAAATCCATGGAGTTTCCAAGTTCGATACTGTGACTGTTTATCGCCTTGATTCGAGGTACGCAATCTCAGAAGCGGTTTCTGAACACGCCTTGCGGAACTTGCGAGTTTATGAGCAGAAAGAGTTTGCACTCGATCATAACAGGAACAACTTTGAAGCACTTTTTCAAAGTATCATGAACAAACGTGTTGAGTCTTTGTCAGTGGAGGCATAGGGTAAGGGTCCTCTACCACTGCACGGCAGACTGAGAACTCAGACTGGCAGTAGATCTACACACACCTGGCCGAAACGGAGGTTGCTTGCGCATTTTCCCTGCTTATTTTCACAAAGTGTCGCGATCCAATGTGTTATTGCAGTGATGAATCTCCGCAGCTTCCGCAAATTGGTATCACTCTGTATCCGCCCGATAACAATGAAGTCGAGGATGATGAACAGCTCGAGTGCACCCTGTTGATGGAATGCAAGAACCCACCGTACAACATGCAGATCACTGCCGTGGACGTCATCAGCTCAGCAAAAGCTGTCGAGGTGCGTTTGTCCATCTATCCTGCAGCACCGTAAAGCGACTTCTCACTTCCATTAGGCTTTGACGGTTGGGAACAATTCAAGATGTCATCCGGTGAGGCGCGAGTCTTGCAGTGTCCATGTTGGGCTCCAAAAATTACAATCGTGGATCGGCACCGCCTTCCCACAGATTGCAAACGTTTTCAGACAGTGCCCACGATAGTGGCGGTTGACCTGAAGCGACGTCTTCTCGTCGGCTGTTTGAAGTTTCAGTCAAACTCACCAAGCCCAACACTTACATTTAGATCTACAAGCAGGTCGGGTTTCAACAGCATCGATTCTCCAACGACTTGAAATGCAGATGTGTCCAATGTAGGTCTACAGTGACAAAAGAGATTACATCGAGACAGCATCAGGAATGAGACTTCACCTCGAAGTTCCAGACGGAAACAGAGTCTTTCTCTCCCAACACACATTTGAACCCCAAGTGACTTCCTGCGTACTGAAGGTAAGAGGCGGTCGTCCCTTCTGCGGCGTAGACACCCACTGCAAATTAGCACGTTGTTCTTTGACAAGTTGGGTCTCTTCCCTGACCACACCCGTGATTTCTTTTCAATTCCAGTTCGTCTCGCGCCACAAAAGAGAAGAGTTGTTCATACACAGCGTGCAAATCAGTCTGGAGCCAATGACTCCATCACCAGCGGAACCACGTCCATGTGCGTTTCCTCAATTAGTCAACTGCCGAAGAGTCCTCATGGTCCACGGTCGTGTTGCCGGAAGTCAAATTATTCACGTCACGTCACGTCACGTCACGTATTCACGTCGTCTGATTCACAAGCCGAAAAAAGGCTGCTGAAAGCTTCTTGCTGACGTTGTTTCTTGCTTTCCAGCTGGGTCTTTCAGTCTTCCTCAAGTGAGAGACATGTTGGGCCAAGCTGATGCTCAATTATCTGACGGTGCCAAAGCCCTGTTCAACGCACTTGAAGCACACCAGAAAGTAAGAAAACAAGAAGCTGTCTCTCTTCTCCCACCCGCGTGCGGAAGCTCTGATGATAGTGACTGGTAATTTGTGCCATTTTCCACCAGAACAAATCGGCGGCAACGAACACTGCGCTCGGCGGGCTGTTCGGGAGCCTATCTCCAGCGTCAACGAGCCCACCGAACATGGCTGTTTTGGCGGGGATGTTCGCCTCCATGGGAATGGGTGAGTTTTGCAATGTGCGAAAGCTGCACAAAGGTCTCAATGAATTGATCTCGGGAACGTTTTTCATCGGTTGAGATACTCACACTTGCCCCCAGTACGAGGTTTGTATTCTGTGGACAAGGCCCCCGGAGACTCACCCTCCTCTCCCTGAGATAGAATTCGCTTCAGGCCCAAGTTCGCGTGAGAACATGTGTGTGTGTTCACCTCAGTCAGGACGTGAATTCTATCCATGAGCTTCTGCAGCTTGAAACTGCGAAGCTACACAACCCTGTCTCCTTGCGAAAAGATTTTCACACAAAATGCTGTTCACGCAAAAATTTTGTTTTGTTACTTGGTGCATCAAGCGTTGTGAGAAAGGTGCTCGAAGCGCGGGTCAGCACGAAAGAATGGCAAACCTTCTCACATTGCTACGAAAGGACGAGCGCCCCAAAGGGTTTGGTTATCTTTCAAAACAGCTGTTCCATTGCAGGTCGTCACGCATCGCGAACTGATCAACTCGACTCAATTGACGAGGGAAATGCCAGCAACCACAGTAGTGCCGCAGAGTGTCGGACTGACGGATCTGTTGAAACGGGTGCAAGCGGCGACCAACCAGATCGACCAGTGGTGGAAAACCACAATTCGCAGAACCTGGTATCTTCAGTCTTGCCTCAACTGACAGCATTGTTGGATACAAGGCTTCAGGAAATGGAGCAAAGAATTTGCGACCGACTGAGCAAACAGCTCGCACGAACTGAGCAGAGGTTGATGCGGGTCATGCTGAACAGAAGTACGAGTCAGTCGGAAGCGGATTCCGTTGAACTGGACGTTGACTGACGAAAAGTCCTCTGTCAGTGACATCACAGAAGGCTCGTTTCTTTGTTGACTTTGCACATGAGCCGAAGAACAAAGAGGCATTTAGTGTTGCACCAACACAAAAGCGCGCAAGCAGGGTCCGACAGCATCAGGCTGCTCAGTTGTACGACGAGGCTATGGTGCTGCAATTCTCACTTTCTGTTGGTGCTGTGACAATAAATTGCTGGACGGAATTGTATTGTTGCCTGTTCGAAAGTCGAAAGCTGGACAGTCGTGCTTCAGTTGGAACTATTCCAATGCAGACCCTGCTATGTCGTCGAGCAGGTCACTTTCTTGTGGATCTTGGTTTGTGAGATCATCACTGAGCTGCCACACGAGAACCCGTCCGTCACCATCACCGGTGGCCAGCAGGCGCCGCCTGAAACACAGAGAGCTCAGTTCAGGCAAACAGTCAAATCCTCAAGCTGTTCCGATCCAAACTGAAACATCCGAAGAGTCTGCATCTTCAATTTGTAAGCCCGCGGTCGCCGTAGGCCGAAACCGCGAGCTTAGTGCAATCGGTCTCCGTGTGTGTGTCTGTGCAAAATCCAGATGAGTTACCCAGGACACACGCATCAATTTAGATCTATCTGAGCCAGATAAGTAACCCCCCTCCCCTGGTAACTCATCTGAGCCAACTGCTATGTGCAACTCTGCTGGCCCAGCTGAGTTACCCGTCACCAACTGACCAAGTGCAGAACCGCGGCCTTTCTGAGCGCAGCTTTCTTGCTGTGACAGAGCAGCAACGGTTCGCCTGTCTGGTTCAACTTACTGATTGAACTGTAGGTGGTAGATCGCGCTCTTGTGCGGAACTTCCATTTTGTAGAGGGGACCACCTTGACTGTGCTTCAGATCGTACAGAAGCAGGCTTCCATCCTGAGTGCCGACAGCAAACACCAGAGGACGGACGGGTGACCATTTTGCCGAGAACAAATATCCCATAGAGGGTTCAATTGTGACAAGCGGCGCTGTCTGCAAAATATTGGTATGAATTTCACTGTCAACCAGGAAATACATCGGTACTTCATGTAAATGTGCACCAAAGATGTCCCCGGTGGAAGAACACGAACCTGTAACACGCTGTAGATTCTGACCGTGTTGTCGCTACCACATGACAAGAAGAGGTTCCTGTGGTACGGCGAGCTGTCCACGCTGTACACAGGTCCGTAGTGTGCGTCGAACGCGAACGTCACGGGAGAGCGGAGAGGCACCGACGACACAACGTGACCTGCAAATGCGCAGCGCAACGCGGGTGAATGGCCTTCCCTTTGTCAGTGATCTACTTTCAACCATCGTGGCGCTGGGGGGACACGCACTGCTGGCTGGAGCTCCTCTTGTTGCCGTGGAGCACCTGAAAACGCCACCACTCTCGGAACCAATGAAGAAGTTGGTGTTGTCCTCGGTGTTGAAGCTGATGCAGGTGACGCCCATCTCTTGATCGCCTCGCTTGGCTCGGGCGCGCATCTCGCGCGGCAAATTCTCCACCAGCAGAATGTACCTTGATGAAAACACGGCGAATCAAATTGGCTGGTGCAAAATCAAGGCCAAACTACCAGTTACGATTCAAGCAGAACTTTCATTCTGGAAAACTCACCCATCGGTGAGTTTCAGAACATTTTTGTGGGTCGAGATTCTCCAAATAAGCATTTTTCCGTCGTGGCTGACACTGACCACCTGCAGACAGAAAGACATTCAATCTGGTCAAACTTCCTTCTGGACCGAACCAAGAATTCTGTTTGTTCACAACAGTGTCAACGGTCTCACATTATACTTTTTGTCCTTTGATTCCGGATCAGGAATCCACTGCACTTTGCAGACCGGTTCCCTGTGTGAGTCGTCGCCAATTCCGGAACTCGCAATCACCAGGTCATCCTCCCGATTCAGATCCCAGACGATAATCTCGCCTACAAACCGAATGTCTTTCTTATAGTGTTGGCACTTCATTGCCTCATGCAAAAGGGTGATTTTTCAACATCTTGCTGATTCAAAAACAAAGCAAAAAGTGCTTGCCATTGAAAGAACCTCCAACGATCCACGAAGGTTTGACTGGATGAAAGGCGAGGCACATGAGACATGATGAGACGTCGATGCTCACGTCAGGTTTGTTCGGATTTACGTTTCTACGGTCCACGTTCCACGTGGCCAGAGAAGACCTGTGCGTACACCAGTCCTCGTGGTCGAATCGACCATATCTGGGTTCAGATGTCAAGGAAATAGGAAATGACTCGTGCAACCAAACGTCCTTCGACCGAATCTAGAAACGTGACACGGGCAAGCAAAAGATACGCGGCAGCGATGGTTGATCCTGTGCAGTTCCACGACAAGCCAGCAACTTGCAAGTTGTCCACATTGGCATCGCTCTGCAGGGTGTGAGTGTTGGTCACTGTGTTTGTCTCGTCTTCCCAAGTTACTTCGTAGCCTGAAGCAGAACAACAAGACAAACAAATCTACCAGATGGCAAAACAAACTTACGTGTCTTACAGGTCTTGCTTTCTCACATCACTTTTCCAGGACCAAGAGCGTGAATCTTTGAACAACAAAACACGAGGCCAACTGTGCTTCACCAACCCACCATCAAATGCATGGCTTCGGGAATTTCTCTGCAGCTGCTCACAGACAAACGGGGCAATTTGCTGCAGGAAACGCGCAAGTTCTGGAGAATCATCTTTGTACACCTGCACTTCCTTTTCACCTCTCTCATCTGTTTGCACCTGGAAAGGAAATTGAAGCGTCCGAAATGTTCACACTCAGTTGGACATTGATCACAACCGGCACAGAAAGACATATTCACAGAAAAGAACAAGTCCAGCATATTTTCATCGGCCCTTGTTTCTGAAAACTTACTTCTCGGTGCTTTTGCTTGAACGACTGCACTGCGACCTCCGCTGTTGGCAGCTCCTTCGTTTGTGTCCCTGATTCTTTCAGCGATCTGGGGAAAACGAGCAGCTGTGTTGTTTCCTGTCTCTGGTTTTGTTCGAGATTTTGGAAGATAACTGTCACTCGGAAGGAGACTGATGTTTTCTCACCCACATCATCGACAAAACACACACACACACACACACACACACACATAGAACGCGGAGTTTCCTTTCCTGGATCAATCCAGGGGATTTGTAACAAACCTTTCTTTCTTCCAACAAGATTTGAATTCGACAGGATCGAGATCTTCGTCAACGAACATACTTTTTGTCAAAATTTGTATTTTGTTATTTGTTGTTGTCAGTTGTGTTCTGCTACAACAACACCGTGTGACACAGAAAAATTTCCTCCACGAAAATTATTGCTGCGCGAGGGCAGCACTGCAGATTTCCGCACAAATGCTTGTCGCGCAATTTACTCTCGCTGACGATACAAGAGCAAGTCAGAATATTTTGAAGTCATCCTTCCATCAGTGGAGAGTGTGTATTTTGTATGGGGGCGACCTTCAAATGGACGGGGCGATTCGTACCCGTAGAGGCTTCATCAAACAAGCCTTCCGAGGCAATTTCTTTTTTCCTGAGTTGTGAGAAACTACCACCAAGTCCCCCAAAAAGCAGTTGTTTGGAGTTGGAGAAACAAATGTCCCCAAAAAGCAAAGTTTTTCCGAGTTGGAGAAACAATCAAGCAGGTGCCCAATCCAAGTGCAATTTTATTGAAACCACCATCGACAAACTCATCAGGAAGCACACAGTGGTGGTGAAACTATCTGTCTGCAAACTACATCCGGAACAAGCAAATAAATTCGCAGATCAAGGGCGACGGACAATCGGACGGGAAAAAACGAACCGAACCTCAAAATGGTGAGGGTGCGACTTCCAATCGGTTCTTCGCGTTTGAGACACTTGGCAACCGAGGTAATCTGAGCAAGAAGAAAACGAAGTCATCGGCAACTTGTACGAGGGAGATTCAGGTTCTGGCGCTCACTCATGTTGGTCGATGCGGTCACGCGCAACAAGCAGAACAAGGTCAATGGGTTTTGGCACGTGTGTTTACCAGACACAGACACAATTTTCTGTCAACATTGCATCATGTGACCACAACAAACTGGTACAGTGTCAAACCTCAAGTTCATTGAATTCCCTCGAAATAACCACCATTTGAGAAGACACATCTCGCCCATCGTTTGGGCCAAGTTTTCAGGATACAGTTTGCGAATTCATGTGATGGAATCTTTGCAATTTCCTTGTCCACGGCATCTTCCAGCACTCTCAGATTGACGAATCTTTTGCCTCTCAGGTGCAGTTTGAGTTTGGGAAAAAACCAAAAATCACTTGGTGCCAAATCTGGGCTGTGGGCAGGGTGTGGCAACACCTTGGTTCTGGACAACATGAGAAATCCTCGAGTGTCTTGAGCTGTGTGACAGCTGGCATTATCCATGTGTAACAGGAAAGTCTTGAAGATCCTTGGTCGACGTTTGGCTACTGCATACCTCAAGTTACTCAGGATGTCACAAAACACATTCCTGTTGACACTACCATGGATGAACTCCTGATGTACGACACCTTTGTGGTCAAAAAAACTGACCAACATGACTTTCCCCACAGCTCTTGTCCTCAAACATTTCACCGGTCTGGAATCAGCTTTGCCAAGCCACTGGGAGGATTGGGTCTTGAGTTCAGGGTCATATTGATAGACCCATGACTCGTCCATTGTGATGACATGTTCCAAAAAGTTTGGTTTGGACTGCATGTACAGAAGCATCTTCTGAGCTATTTCAAACCTCTCCTTCCTGTGGTAATCATCCAGGAGGAAGGGGACAAACTTGGCAGTCTTGCACACCAGCTGCAAGTCTTGTTTCAGAATGTTGAACACTGTTGTCCGGGGTACTTTGGTCATCTCAGCCAGGGCAGTCACAGACAGGCGGCGGTCACCTTGTAGAGCTTGATGTACAGCTGCAATATTCTGAGGACTCCTGCCACTGCGTGCACGGGGTTGTCGATGCAAATCAACCACAACATGACGTCCATTCTGGAACTGGTTGAACCAAAACCTTATCCTGCTTGGACTCAAAGCACTCCTTCCATAACAAGCTCGAATTATTGTCACTGTGTCCGGTTTGGTAATGCCAATCTTCTGACAAAACTGCACATTAATCCTTTGGATCAATTGTGTGGAAATCTCCTTGACACGCTTCATGTCGGAAAAAAATGCTCCTCTGAGAAAAACATGCCTCCTCAATGTTCCACAGAGTGTTGACCCACACACGCCGTACCCAGCAACCTCAAACACCACGTAACAGGTCGGCATTCCGACCGAGGACAACCGGTCTTCATGTCTTGATCGACCAACATGAGTGAGCGCCAGAACCTGAATCTCCCTCGTAATTAGAGACCTATGTGCGCTCGAATTCTCCTGGGATTTGAACAAACGGTCATGATCGTTCTGCACACCACCAGGAACACGACTGCACAAACTGCTCTTTGAAAACAATAACTCTGAATTGATCTGAATCTTGTCAAGCGACTCGATCCAAGAAATATCGTGTAAACACCCGACCAGTGGAATCAAAAGCATTCTTGAAGTCAGCTTTTGAACACAGCTGAAAATTTCAGAGGAAAATCTGAATCTTGTACAGGGGAACCTGTTGTGCACGGTTTCGCACGTCAAGAGCACAAGTTTGAAAAGCAATTTGCATCTTGTCCGGTCTTGCAGTGAAAATACTTCTGTTCTGTTCCGCACAGCACGGGCCAATTCATTTCCCATTTTTTCTGCAGAAAATTACAACAGGTACGGCACGTGAAGAGCTCTTTCACAGGAAGCCGCAACTTTCGTAAAACAACGCGTTCAAATTTGAGCAGAATGCAGCGATTTGCACCCGAGGGGAGGGCGAGCTCCACAAAAGCTTATTTCACCCCCAACACAAACTGAAGCTCACTCGCTACTTTGCAACTCAAGTGTGGGACGCAAGATGAAACTGGAACTGACTCAGGTCAAGCAGGAAATTTGAACAAGGTTCCTTTCACTGGTTCCAAAGATCACGATCAAGTACTGCAACTGGAAAACTACAATTGCATCCGTCACTCAGCACAACATCACAGACAACACAATTTGCAGCAGAGATCCAAAGCCAGTGCGCTGTCTGTCCTGTCAGGACGGATTTTTCTTCTTTATCATCTTCTGAGTTTCTCGAAGCAACGCATCAAAGTCAAGACCTCCGCCATCATGTTTGGGCATCACAGATGAGAGTTCCTCTTCCTCCTCGGCGTTTCCGTCTGGAAAAAAGAAATCAGATCAAGGCCTGACCTGATCGGTCCTTCTTTGACCGAGACACGAGGTTTTTTGAAACGGACTGGGGAAATCATTCGAGTTGTCCCTCTTGGAAAATTTCAGAATGAGATGAACACATTTTGATCATCCCCCCCCCCTTCTTTCAAAGGAGGGGGAAAAGTCATCACTTTTTCCTCAGCGCATCACACCCACACGATGAACTGCAACGACAGTCAAACCCGACATCACCTGCCTTTGGGGTGGTAGTCATCAGGGTCTTTGACCTTCCAAAACAGGAACATTCCAGCCCAAATCATACCACATCCCGACTTTTCCCCAAGATCAACGGGTTGGGGGTGGGGTGGGGTGGCTGGGAAGGCCAGCAGGTGCAGAAATTACGAGGGTGTATCAAAGTTCTGTTCAGCTTTTGGACACGGGTGGTTGATTCGAGACAACAGACCAGCACTGTTGTTCTTCCCAGAGTCGCAAAGAACATGTACAGTGCAACCGTCGGAAAAAGTGACTCACCCAAGTCTGCGTACGTTTCCTTGCAGAACTGTCTGCGTCCACCAAAACACAAATCGTAGCGTTCCAACCCAGGGCGTTTGTTTCCTCCTGAACATGAAAGAGTGGCTGTGACAAGGCACATGTAGAAGTTTGCATCCAGAGAACAAAACGATCAGCTTGATGAAACGTCGCTTGCCATCAAAAAGTAAGCAAGAAGATCCAGAGACAGACCCACCAGAGCCCCTCAAAAATAAAAACCTCCACACCCTTGATTTTGCAATACTGGTACCCAAGTCAAACGTCCACAAGAGACGAGGCAAACTTACTTTCAATTGCAGTATACGCGTCCCGCGTGTTCACGAAGGTCACGAAACCGTAGTGATCGCTGCAAAAAAGAGACTGACACTTGAAATTTCACAAGCGGATCACGATTCAGTCTCCTCCTTGTTTGGTTGACCAATTGGTCGGTGGTGGTGGACTACAATTTCAGGCAATTCATACCCGCCACTCTCACGCAAGTGCACACTCGTCTCTTCCACGACTCCGAAGTACTCAAACTGTGCTCGCAATTCTCGTTTCGTCAGATTTGGGGAGATCTTTCCCACATACACAATCCGCCTCTCTTCCTGAAATAGAAGATGCTCGTGAAAACAAAAATCGGTTGATACGTCAATCCACCAAAGTTGAGGAGCTTGATATGCGAATAACAAAGTCGTACAATTTGTTTTTCCTTGCGCTTGTCCATGAGGCTCTGCTGCTCGTGCCAGGTACGCTCGAGAGACTCGGACCTGCGCGACGCGCGGTAGTTGCGCTTTTGACGCCGCTCGCCTCTCAGGCGCCTGTCCCTGTTCCGAGATCTGCAAAACAGTCACTGTCAACGTAACGTACGCAAAGAAAAAGGCAATACCGCAGCGGTACGAGCCACATCATGTTGGAGGTTGGACTGGTGTTCGGCTGATGAAATAAGCGCACATGAACAGCAAGCTGATACGAAACAATTGACAACACAATCCTGGCGATTTGTCCGTATTTTTGACAACACAAATGTGTGCGTTTATTCACCGAGCACGAACGCTCCCGCATATACGAGTATATACGAGGTAATATCCAACCGCGATGAGACTCAGCATGTTCTGCGACAGTGACCGGACGGTCACAGACGAACATGATAAGTCTCATCGTGGTTGGATATTACCTCGTACGTAGTACGTGAGAGGACAAGGACACTTCAAATTTGTTGTGCATGACCACATTTCGCGGTGTCTGATCGAGGGCAGAAGTAGTCTGCTTGGCTTTTCACAGTGCAAAATTGACACTGGTGCACTTGCGTCAAGCCATCAAACGTGCAAACGTGAACATACACGACAAAACTTTTTGAGGTACGAGTAAATATTCTCGTACACGCACGGGACCCAGTTCCTTGTACATTGGGACAGAGACGTGCAGGACACTGACCTGGATCGCGAGTGAGACCTGGAGTAAGACGAGGAGGACCGGGACGAGGACTTGCTCGAGCGTCGCCGGCGGCGGCTCCTGATCGGTGAGCGAGACCTGCTCCTCGTGCGCAACCTGCACCAAAATAAAGCAAATTTCACTCACTCCAATGTCAATTTGGCAGCACATTACTAAGATTCTTTGTAGTTCTTCTGGGTTCAGACACAGAACGGATCGAGACTGCGAGTCAACATACACACGAAGAAGAAGATAGTGATAGTAGTATTCACCGATCACCTGGCAATCGGCATACGAGGGGGAATCCTTTTCTGGCGAGAAATCTTGACGGCATTTGACATGTTTGTTGACTGTTTTTGTCATGTCACCTTTTGTTCTGCCTTTTGTTCTCAATGCTCGCACAAAAGAAATTGTGTCAAATACCTTCAACATGTTCAGCAACATTTCTCGCCAGAAAAGGATGCCCCTTCGTACTCGTACGTACGTATTTGAAAAGTTTTGATGCAAACCCTTTGTGAAGGCGACAATTCTCACCTGGATCGGTTGGACCCTCCGCTCCCGGACCTGCACGCCGCTCTCCTGCGCTGAGTGCAACCCGATCTCCCCCGTGACCTCTTCCCGGACGTGTCCCTGGATCTGGATCTGGATGTGCTTGACGAAGACGAAGATGAGCAACTTGAGCTGGAGCTGGCCGACCGAGACCTCTGGTACGCTTTCGGCGTACTCTCGCGAGACACATGGCGAGATGTTGGGCGAGATGTCGAACTGGTCTTTGATGCCCAAGGGTCATGCCAAGCATCGTACTTGGTGCTGTTGGCGAAGTTGCTGACGTACGATGGGAGCTTGCTGTACGCCGAGTCTGCCCTGTCTGGGGACGGGTCGCGATCTCGGTCAGGGATCGAGTGGTCCACCAGCTTGGAAGCGTTGATCTCACTCTTTTGCGGGTACTTGTTGGGAACGGTCAGTGATTTGCAGTAACTTGGCAGTTTGTCAAAAACGGCTGGTTCTCTTTCAGGCGAGGCACGCTCGTTGCGCTTGCGGTAGTTTCTGTTCGATGTTTTCGGCTTCTCCTGATTTTCCTTCGCACTGCTCCTTGCTTGGTCCGCAACGAGAGGACTCACCGGTTCTCCACTTTCCAGGCCCAGCGGGTCTGTGACAAAAGGAAACTTTCTCGTAGGCACCGGGGTTTGCAGATTGTCATTCAGATCAGTACTATGCAAGTCATTCCGGTCAATCGCTGGCTCAAATGGGTCGACGTTTTCAAAGTTCACGAAGGGATCTTCAGTTGGAGGGACGTGGATGTCCATTGCTTCTTCATACAATCCATCTTCAGAATCGTTCGAAGGAGACTGTGTTTTTCCTGTAAAATTTTTCTTGACGCAGCTTTCCGTTTCAGCGGTGTTTTTATCCTTCGCAGAGTGTTCCTTTTGTTGAATTAAGGTTTCGTCAGTGGGCACTTCTACGCTTCGCAGGACTTCCTCGACGGCCAATTTGTCGCCAGTTTGGCCGTCGTCTTTGCAGTTTACTGAAGCAGGAACAACATTGGGCACTGCCTCTGCAACTTTATTTGGTTTCCCATCAGGAGTCTCCCGACCACTGGATAACGACTCAAAGGCCTCAGTGTCGCACACATCATCAGTTTCATCCACTTCCATGTCCACGACATCAAGACACTTGCTTTGTGTCCTAATTCTGCTTGATTTTCCATCTGGTTTCGGCACATCGAACGCTTCTCCCATCGTGACGGTGCCGTTCTCATCCATTTGCGGTCTGGTGGTTTTTGACTCCCCACTGGCAGCAGACACTTTCACAGCTTCTCTTCTCTTTTGTGGGTAGGCAACTTCTGGCGCATGATTTTCCAGCACACCAGGCTTTCGTTTGCTGCCAGTTAGTTTTCCAGAAGAACATTTTTTGGTGGGAGTCACCTTTTTGCTCGGAGATTTCGCCAGACCCATGATGCCCGGTAGTTCTGGCAGTTTGGGGGAGTCACTTTTTCTTGGACTTTGACAAGGAGATGATCTGGGAGTGGATCGGGGAGTTGTTTTCAGGATTGCTTCAAGCTGCGCCTTTTCGAGGGCTTTGTGCTTCATGTTCTTGGATATAAGTTCGTCCAAGGTGAACGTTTTCTTCAGCGTTGGAACGACACTGGGACCAGGTCCTCCGGCAGCCAAAGTGCTGCTTGACCTGCTACTGCGCACTTTTGGAACAGATACTTCTTTTGTTCCGTTTGCACCAACAAATTTTCGCGTATCCTTGCTGGTTGGTTTGTCCACATCAGGAGAGGTGCCACTGTCAATGTCACCAGCAGAGCGCACACCAGATATGCCCTCTTGCTCGACCATCCCACCTCTCGTGGTACTAATGCTTGTTTCCTGGTCTTCCTCAAGAATCACAGAAGGCTGAGCACGACTCACTGCACCATTCGCGGCACTGTTTCTCCTCTCAAAGGTTTCTTGCTTCATTTTGGCCATCAACTGACTGTCGACGAGCAGATTTTTGAGCATACTTCCTTCAGGGTTCACTTTTTCGTCAATCACGGCAGGAACTTCTACATTCGTCTGTCTTGACGGCCTTCGCTGTGAGGACCCTCCAATTCTGAGGGGCACGTTTGAGCAATAATCGTGATCCCGTATTTCTTTGTAATAGTTTTCACTCACACCTGGACTTGTCACTGTTGGCACACCTGAGGTTTCCGAGCCCCTCGCTGAAGTTTGCGTCACCGGTTTGATTCCGAGTAACGACGGCCGGCGTACCTTCGGTTTATGTGCTGGCGAGACAGGTAAACTGGCACACGCCGTGGAAGTTCGATCTGTGAGAGGAAGATCTGCAATCACCACCATTTCTTGGCATCTGTTTGCCACTGATGGAAAGTATTCTTGCAATACCAAACCCTGTGGCAAATTTTCGTTTTCTGAAGGGGTGGCCACACAGGGACGAGTCTATTTTTTGACGCGCAGCAATTTTTGATGCTCCTGAACATTTCGCACTATTTATTTCTATTGAAGGTGGCCACACAGGAAGCATTTATTTTGATGCACAGCCATGGAACTCTCCACAGACATTTTTGACGTGTGTCAAAATTGACGCGCGTCAAAAATAAAAGCGCCTGTATGGCCGCGCCTTCAGCATCCAGGCCTCTAGCCAAAATTACTTTTGCACCAACCAGGAAAGGAACAGGCACTTACTGGAATTCGGGTGCGTCTGCTTGGGTTTCAGAGGACTTTTCAATTTCAGCAGTTTGACAACTTCTAGTTGATCGAAATGTGACTCTTCGATCGGGGAAGTTACCCTCGTGACAGGTTCGGAAATGCTGAAAAAAGAATGGGGTGGGAATAACTCGAGGATGAACAACTCGTACTGGAGCGCAAGGAACGTTCGCCGCAGCAAACTGTGAACTCTTGCGACGATGGGGCGGGGATTCTTCGCAGGCACAATGTTTTTGGCCTCTGCGATTGTTATTCTGGACTTCGAAAAGATCCACTGTGATTCAGTGAAGTTCTTGGGAATGACTTCCTTGGCAGAGGTGTGACGAGGTACCTTTTGGGAAAGTCAAAGTCGAAAGGAATTTCGTTGTCCAAGTTTCCACCCGTGTTGATTTCAAACTGTTCCAGCAGACTGTCCAAGTCATCGGCAGCAATTCCTGAAAGTGTGAAAATGGTGCTGCAAGGTCAACTGAAGCAGCACACATCCTCTTGGGGAAAGGTTATCAGCACAACAGGTCAACGTTATCAGACTTGCTGCGTTCCAACATAAACGAGAACGAAAAGGCGGCCGATTTGGAGAGCGTCTGTGTCAATCACAGATCATGACAATTTTTGGTGCGGTTCTTCGCGAGTATTTGGTGGCCGAAGATGGACGTTCCCTGTCAAAAATATCCACGTTCCACCCGGCGTCAGAAAATGGTTTCACCCACAGAAACGATCATTTTCAACTCACCAGTGCTGAAAATGGAATCGTTGGGGTCGATGCCGATCTGACTGAGGCTGTCGTGTCGCACTCGCGTCGGGTCGAGCAGCTCCGAGCTGTGCAGTTCGCGGCTCAGCGAGTACTCGATCTTCTCGATGCTTTTCGCGGTGTGAGAGGACGAGTCGTCCGTCACGTCCTCACTGAACATCTCCAGCGGCTGTAACGCGCACGTGCACACAGATCAACACATTCGGGGCACAAACGGGAAATGAAAGTCTTTCGGTACACAGTGTCAAATTTCGATCGGGTTCTTTTTTTCAGTTTTGTGCATGAGCATGCAAAATCATATTTTGAAGTAGCGGCCAGATTTACGTACTGAACCACCTGTCGCACAGAATGGACTGAAACATCTGCATGCATACAAACGATGTGGCCACAGAACAAGTACAGCTTGATTGACCAAAACCTTTGTCAACTTGTTGCAAAATGTTAGCACAAACTGAACGGCATAAGAACGAAACCACAAGTCTGCCAACACGTTTGACAGGGGGTGGGGGAAATGAAGTTGTTGGTGCCAAATTATGATGTTTGTCCCTCAAGACAAGCGAAGTGCACTTACCACACTACAATCATACTGCACAGAGGTGGAAAAACACGAGGAGAGCTGAGGCATGCACTCTGTCAGTATATCATTGCACGTAAAGTTACCGCTCGTCGTCATTTTGACGGCTTCAAAGCTGTCCGCCGGCACGTTACAGCTTGTCTACAACAAGGGGAAGAGAAATAGCTAAAGGGAACGACAGGATGAGACAACCGCTGAAAAGAAGGGAACAACTGTGTGTGTGTGTGTGTGTGTGTGTGTGTGTGTCTGTCTGTCTGTCTCTGTCTTGCAGCAAATTTGAGCTGACGATGCTTGTTCAT
>JAAUXT010062751.1_pt1 | contig 16552 bp, 15 predicted proteins | sample 7278171 | NCBI WGS metagenome assembly JAAUXT01 (sample SAMN14350112, study PRJNA611818) | marine sediment metagenome | isolation source: surface marine sediment (1.8m) | place: French Polynesia: Moorea | collected 2018-08 | reverse complement strand
TTTGCTGGAAATTACCCAGCATCCCTCCCCCCAGGGGCTGATCATGTGACCCCTTGTGGTTTTGGGTGCTCTTTCCTGAAAAAAAATGGCGGCTGCAGCTCAACATTTGATCACCCTTGAAGAGACTGAATTATTATCATTTTTGAGGCAAAACATCCAACAAAAACTCACAGAAGAAGCAGAGAGGCAGGGTCTCTCTAAGAGAGACCCTTGGGTGGTGCAAGCTGTCATGAGATACTTCTCTTTGGGGCCACTGCCCCACAACATTTTTAACAGGCTCGTCTGGCGCCTGGCACACGACCAATAGGTGAGTAGTACCCATGTCACTCCACAATTTTCTTCAGTTTCTGTGAAGCTACTCCTGAACCAAACAAATTCTTCAAACATGTATTTCAAACCTGGCTTCTGAATCTTTCTTTCTGTTGTTACTGAGACTTTGTGTCATGCGCAACGACAAAGTCCCTTCCGACAATTCTGTTGTGGTTACACTGTCGTGCACTGCACTATCCACTGTCGCCCGATCCACTTGCTCCATCTATTCGAAACTACTTTCTCGTGACTTTCAGAACTGAAACGTCAACAATTCACTGCCAACTAGCAAATATAAAGAACAGCTCTCACTGCATCAGAAGCACGAAACACGGACAATGAACAACGAGAACACACGCCTTGTCAGCACACGCTCTCCAGACTTACCCGATCATTATTTCGCTGTCTGCTTTCTTCGCAAGTACGGTCACGTGTGTGCGAAGCCGTGAAAAAGTATCGTTGGCGAGTTTGAGCAAACAACCCGCAATCTGGTAACGAGAACGCAACTTTTGACTCACAACACACCAAAACTTACGTTTGCGTTTCCACGGTTGCGGGCTGTTTGCTCAAACTCCCCGTTGTAGACACGCGCCGTGCCGAGAGGCCCTGCTTCGAGAAATCTTCCTCGCACAAGGCGGGAGCATCTGACTTCCTTTTCTCAAGGCAAAATTTTTTTTGAAACATTCTGAAATTTCCCTGGAGCTGAAAGATTTGGGGAGGTGGTCATCTGTTGTTTCACCCTATTCGAAAATTTCCCTGACTGAATGAAAGTGCTGTTCACTGTTGGCGGTGGGTTGGGCCCACCGGCGCGTTTCAGAAAATCCGGCGCGCATATGGATAAACTCCGAACTGCATGAGGGTATGCCTGGTGAACGTATCCTCAGCCTGCAGGCGTTTTTGCACAATGTTAGGTTCCAGATAAACGCTATTGATTTCGTCACACGTCAGTTCGTTTGAACATTATTGTGTCAAAAGTTTGTTTCAGTCAAACAGCCTCACGGCCGGAGAAAACTTGTGCAGGCGTAGACTGAAATGTCGGGTATTCACAGTGGAAAAACAAACAAAAGTAACTGTAATTTGTTGAGTTTGAGTCATTACTTCTTGCCCAAATCCTTCTTTTTGTCCATTTTTTTCACAGTTCCGGTTTTGCTGCTGTCATCATCAGCGACTCTTGGAGGACTGGTTTTGTTGGCGTTTTCAGTGTCTTTCACACTGTTTGTCGTCGCAGTCTCTGTTTTCTCAGCCGAGGGCGAGGTTTTGGCGTTTGGAGATGTCACGGCGGCGCCGTCTTGCTTGGAGTCAGTACTCGGCGTCTGACTTGCGGTTTTTGACTTTGGGCCGGCGTCCACACCTGTTTGAATCTCGGCGTCGCGCTGCTCGTTCAGACACAACCGACTGCTGTTCACTGTGACGTGCAGTAACTCTCTCAGGGTCTTGTTCTGAAGAGAAAAGCCACCGCAATGTCGCCAAGGTCCACACGACAGAGGACAAATTGACACGCGATCAATTGATTGAGTTGTACAGACTTCAGCGGCAAAACTGACCTCGAGTTTGAGCTGCTCAATCACCTCCTGCTCCCGCGCGACGGCGTCATCATCCGCCTGAATCGCGCGCTGCATAACTGCCGCCATCTCGCTAATCTTGTCGATCTTCTCACGCACAACCTGAAAAGATTGAATTCCGGACGAAAGATGAGGGAAATGGAACGGAGTCTTCTGATTCCTGTATTGTGTGACTATCGCAGCAAATGAAAAGCAAACAATACAATTGAGAACGATGGTCAAGACTGGCTGGTATGTACAAAGAAAGAGTGTGAGTGAAGACAGACAAACACTGAATGAAACTAACCGGCCTCACCTGCGGATCATCGCTGATGGCCGCGTGTGAGCTCCTGTCCAATCTGTTTGCCACGACCAGCTTTACCACCTGCTCACGGTACTTGGACATGATAAGTTCCAGTGCTGACTGGTGTTCCTCCAGCGCCACTCGCAGGTCCTGAAACAAGGTTTAAACTCAACACAAACTGGAGCAGCATTGACGGACACAACAAGGAGTTTTGCCAACTTGTCCGATTCTGCTGCATGATTGAACGCACCCTGTTTTCTTGTTGCAACTCCCGGATTTGGCTGTTTTCCTGTGCCAGGTTCATGATGAGCGCAGAGCGCGGCCGGTGACGTGCGATTTCGTTCAACTCGTTCAAGTCTTCTTGGTACTGAAGCGTCGAGTGGAAAAAGCTGATGACCACGTAGTTCTCATTTTTGATACTGTGCACTTGATCAAGTGACACAAACTTTCTGGTGCTGCACGCCGCGTACATAATATGGCCACCGCGAAAGTGAAACTGCCTGCTGGCAGTTCATGAATGTGGCATTGCAGAGAGCTCTCAAAGACAGAATGTGGAAGTAATTTCCTGCCAGCAGGATACCCACAACAATCCTGGTGCGATTAACCAGAAACTCACTGTTTTCATAGCCTCGACGCGATTATGTAAAACCGTTGCTTGACTGATGACAGTGTCCACGGAAGAGTCATGATCTTTGAGTCTGTTCACCAGCATCCGGGCGTCCGTGATGATCTTCTCGATCGTGCACGACATCGTCCTGGACAAGTCTGGAAACAACAACCAATTTCGCTGATTGGCTGGGTTACACGAGTCGGTGCAACATTTGATTCGAGCTTCACTCTCCCAAAACTCCAGCAATTGTCACCTCGACCCCCAATTTCCAACAAGAAGTTCCGGGCGGGAACCCTAATGGTCGCTCGTATCGGTCTGACCCAGTGGCTGGATGGGGTCTGGCCCAGAGGGTGGGGGGTCTGGCCAAGTGGGTAGGGGGGGGGGTTGGCCAATGGGTGTGTGTGTGTGGGGGGGGCGGGGGTCCAGCCCAGTGGGTGGAGGGGTTACAATCCAAAGTGTGGAGACTCACATATGAATGCCACTGGTTTTTAAGCTGTTAGCGGCACCTAGTTGGCCGGCTACGCTGCCATAAAAATTTACAGCTGCATGGGTGACAGGTGCTCTCATGCACACGCAAGCATAAAACCCAGTGAGCGATTTTGCAGGAAATGGGAGGCTTGAAATTGTGATATCACTACAGATGAGCCAAGCGAACAATGATCGAAGAGCACCAAACTGACAGACCACAGTCCCAAAAATGTCTGAAAGTGTTACTACATTGAGTACCCAATATCTTGCCTTGTTTCCGGGTTTGATTTCCTGCAACAACCGTCAAAAAAATTGATTTGTTTGAAGCTTCCAAGTTCCAAATGGGAACACCGTAACACTGCCTTTTCCTAAGACACAGACAGGACTTTGTACGCAGCAACGATTTCCGGAAATACCTGTTTTCGAGTATTCTGGACTCCACGTTTTGCAAAGAAGCAGAAAGAGAATTACAGAAACTAATTGCAAAATGTCCGAAAAATGGAACTGAATGTCAGTGAAGAAGAACCAATAGAGTCTATGCAGGCTAAAATCAGGAAACTTTAGAGGAAAGTTTGAACACAAGAAAAGCTCAACATTTCAAAACAGTAAGATCCGTAATCTGTTACAAGTTCGACAAGAGTGCGCACAACATATCTGTCCTGCAGTGTTTTTTGGACAAATTGAAGAAAGAATGACATCAGTTGTGTTTACAAGCTGTCGCCCGCAACCACGCAAGGTAAGTTTTTGTTCCAGGAACATTTCACGTTCAATGACGCCGAGCAGAGAGTCCAGTGGATTGCATGACACGGAGAACAACAAGAGAACTGAGGTTTCAAGTCCATCCACTGTGAGGTTTCAAGTCCATCCGGCCGTTTTGTTTAGCATCAAGTTTCACTCTGTCTGTTCGTGTCCCTTTGCGTTCCTTTGCGATAAATATTGGAATCTGGACGAGTAGATCTACACTGAATTGAATCGGGCAAACATGTTGACGTCCACAGTGTAGTCTGGTCTTCAGTGTCGTCATCAGCGTGCAACATACGTAAGATCTTGTTGTTGCAGGTTTGCAACAAACGACAAGGATTCACGAAAACCAAACAATGCATTTGAAAAGAATTTGAATGCTGTGGGTCAAACAGGCGAAGGAGGGATGGATCTGCTGGGTGAAGGAGCGGAAGCGGATGAAGCAATCCCACTGACCATCACACACCAACAGCTCCAGAGCAGTGCTGTTCTGACCAAACTGCGCGCGCAGAGAGACGCTGGCAGGTTCTGTGATGTCATCTTTCACGTGCAGAGTCAGATGTATCCTGCTCATCGAAACGTCCTCGCTGCCTGTTCTCCCTACTTCGACAAGGTCTTGAAAACCAACAAAGTCGCCAAGGAGCATTTGACCGTCCAATGCCAAAACCAGGATATTTTTAGAGCTCTTTTGGATTACATGTACACTGGAAATATGGTGCTATCTCAACGTTTTGTGCCGGAATTGCTGCGGTTATCAAACTACTTTTTGATGGAGCAGCTGAAACAAGGGTGCATTGACTACTTGGAAGGGAGTGTCAATGCCTCCAACTGTTTCACAATCAAAGAAGAGATTGAAAGAGCAGGCTGTCAATCCTTGGTAAATGCCGTAGAGTCCTTCATTCTGTGTAACATTGGAGAAATCGTGCAGCACAAGGAGGTTCTGGAGTTCACCTTCAGCAAACTCGAGCAGTTGGTCTCCAGCAAGTCATACATGTTGACTGAGAATCAGAGACTTGCGCTCGTGATTCACTGGGTCGGGCACCGCATCACAGAGAGAACCAGGTTTGGACCTGCATAATGTTTGTGCTAGTCCTGAACGTTATGCTACAGCACTCGACTTTGGTCCATCAAAACGCAATGCGATGGTACTCCACTTGGTATGTCTTTCTTCTGTGCAGGTACTTCCGGAAACTCTTGACGCACGTTCGCTGGGAGACTGTGAATTTGCACGATGTGTACGAGTTGATCCAGCGTCACGCACTTTTTCGAACCAGCGAGTACTGCGTCTTCCACATGCTGCAGGTTCTTCAATCGCACAACCTTCTCTGGACGTACTATGCTGCGACCCTCGATCAGGTGCGTAGAAAAGATCAGTCTACTGATTGGTAATTTATGCCAGTGTGTAGTTTGTTCGTTGAAGTTTCCGAGGAGTGAAATTGGCGGTTTTTCAGCTGAGCACCAAGCTATGCGAGATGACGGGACTGGATCAAGACGGGCTCGTCAAGCTCGCGATCGCCGGCGCTTTTGACGCTGTGCCGGAGGAGGACGGCGGAGAGGCGACGCAGCAGCAGCAGCAGCAGCATCTCGGCGTTGCGACCAACGACTCTGCGGTCGTGACGCAGCAGACAATAGAGGACGACACCGCAGTTATGCACGAAGCCGAAGGCAAAGACAGACCCTTGATCAACATTGTGGTGAATCCAATTGTGACTCCCCGTGTTCAGCACGCGTCTTCACATGCAGTTCTGTGTTATTTTGGCGTTTGTTTCAGGCGTGGACATAACTGCTCTGGGGACGGGGGAGCCTACGTCAGACACGTCTCTCACTGAGGTGTACGGTGCAATGGCAGCTGCTGCAGGTGTGCAGGGTGAAGGAACAGAAGCTGTCAGTGCGTCATATTTGCAGTGCGACGACACGGGTATTCCCCAAGACGGTTTGTCGCTTGAGAAGGGGATGTCGGGTCAGTTTTTCAGTCATCTGCTCTCTGTGTGTCACAGACCACCAAAAAGGTTTTCTTGCATTTTCAGACGCCACCGCAGAAGACAGCACTCGGAGCCTGTTGACACTAGCAGACGAAGCACCCACGGACGAGGATGCAGAGCAAGGCGGGGACACCGTCAATGAAAACCGAGCGATCTCGGAGGACGCAGTGAACGTGGAGTTTGACCCACAGGAAGACACAGATGCCAAACAGCGCAGGAAGAGAAAAGGCATCCCCAGCAAGGTAATTTCTGTGGTGTTCATCTGCCGCGAAGCGTGCTGATATTGTTTTCGTCGCATATTTTTAGGGGCGAATGCAACAAAGTTGTGTTCCTTCACGGGTGTGTGTGTGTGGGGGGGGGGGATAAAGCAACAAAGTTTCGTTCCATTTTATGAAATGGACACAACTTCATTGTTTTACCAACCCCCACCCGCCCCACAGAAAGGAAATCAGTTTGGACCCATTCAGGCAGCAGCTGGTAGATCTACGAGGTAGAATCAGAGGATTCTGAGAGTGAACATGACAAAATCTCGACCGCGCGCATGCATTTTGCTCACGACAGTAATTATGCACAGTCTCAGAATTGTTTTCCAACCTCTGGTCAGACCAAGCTTCTTTCTTTTATAACCAGCTGGTAAATTTAACTATTTTTTGCCAACACGTCCAAACTAACAAAGTTTCACACAACTAATGCTAAAATACACCTGGAATGTTCATTTGGCACTGACATCACTTGATTCCAATCCCGAGTTGGATCATTCCTCTGCTCATTTCAAAAGCAGCTGGAAAAATTTAACCATTTTCTCACTCAGTGTATTGTCTGGTTGCTCAACTTCACTTTTTGTGCTGTGTCCCATTTGGGGAAGAGCACTGAGTGGTACGCCAAAAAAATTTCTGGAAAAATATGCCACCTTGGCAAAAATGTCCCGTCCCATCCTGTCCTGTCCTGTCTCCCATGGACAAGATGGAATGGGACATCATGCCTGAGGTCCTGCATGCCTGAAGCAGCCATCCTTGACTTGTGTGTCTGAAATTCCAAATTGCTCTCCACAAGAACCACCCTAACAACCAGATGCAAATGGCTGTATCTCAGCTTCTAATCAAGATAGAGCTTTGAGATCTTTCAGTTTGGTTGCTAGTGTAGCTTTTCCCCAGCAGTGACCTGTGCAAAGAGGTCAAAAGGCAAGTCATAGCTGCTTCAGGCATGATTTTCAAAATTAATGGCATTTTGAGTGTCAGAACACTGCACTGAAGTACAAAAAAGTCCAAAATTCAAAATTTGGTCCCGCAGCAACCACCTCAGCAATGGGCTTTTTAATCTTCTGATTGAGATGGAGCTCTGAACTTGGTTTGTATGACTGGTCTTTGAAAGCACTTTATAGATTTTTACAGCTTGGTTGCTGGTGTGACTTTCCGTAGCAAGCATGAGTGAAAAAAGAATGAAACATCGCTGCAGTTGCACCAGCACTGCTTCTCAAGTTTCATTTTTACAGGGGGGGCAAAGCAACCAATTCTTATTTGTTTTGCAAACTGAACACGACGTCTTTGCTTCAACCCTCCGCCACAAAAATGAACGCAGCCAAGTTGCTTTGTTGGGTAAATCAACCAACGAAAAAAAAGTGGTCATTGGTTTCACCAAACCGATGATTTTGAAGGCAGGAGATTTGGATGTCACGTGGTTGATTTTCTACTTTTGGTCTAGTTCTTTCAAGTTTCAGTGTGAAGACACCAGACATGTGATTACCGTGAACAGAGCGACAAATCATTTTGACAACCGCAGAAGTAGATTATGCGTTGGCCAGTTTGAACAGTTGAACTGTTCCCCCCCCCCAGGTGTTGACAGCTTTTGACAAAACGTTCTGTGTTTCAGGTTGCTCCTGCCAGAAAGACAAGACGGACTCCGGAGTCGCGTTTCAGCATTCCAGTGCAAAAACTGGCTCGAAAACGAGGACGGCCTCCCAAATACTCGGTGCAGTACTCGTCCAAACTCAAGAAAGACTCCGTCCAAGTGACAAAGACAGACACAGCAGACTCTTTGCCAGGCAAAGGAGAAGCCGAGGGTATCGTAGCTGATCCTGGAGGTTTGGTAAGTCAGCATACAGTTGGGCCAGATGGAGTTGGGATTGGAGGTGTTGAAACTTTAGTCACTGTCAACCCTGCTGAAGTGTTCCCGCGAGTGCCAAAAGTTGCTGCAAGAGAAGAGGACAGCAGAGATGAGGAGGAAGATGAGGATGAGAATCTGGACAACGTCCTTGTGAGTGACAACGATGACTTTGTTGAGGATCTGTCGGATGAGCTAGAAAGTCTCTCAGAGGGAAGTGAAAAGGGAGAGGAGTTGATAGAAACAGATGAAAATGCAGCGGTTCATGAAGACAGCGACGTTGGTGTTGAAATGAACAAAGGGATGAGCAAGCTCAAAATGCAAAGAGGTTCGACCTCAGCACAGAGTGGAATCAGGAAATCTAGGTTGAAACTAGTAGGAAAGGGAAAAGTGACCAAATCGCACGAAGAGAGAAAACCAAAGAGAACAAAAGGCTCGGATGGCAGGTTCAAAGACAGTTCCACCAAAGAGCACAAGAAGTCGCAGTGCAGGAAATGTGGTTACACAGCCATCTCCGTGGAAAAACTGGAAAGTCACATGGCACGTGCACACAAGGACGACACGGTGTACTCATGTTCCATTTGTGAGTTTCAATGCGCGTGGAATCGCGAGTATTACAAACACATGAAGGTGCACTTCAACGGCCCGCCGTACGAATGCGACTTTGAAGCGTGCGATTACGTCGTCGACCGCATCCAGCCGCTGCTATATCATCGCATGGTGAGTGCGTCCAAAGTTTGTGGAAAGCTTCCCGGCGTGTTGGCGAAAGAGCTTGTGGTTTTGACGTTGATTGCTGTGTTGGATGCATTTGCAAGCGTTTCATGGGGAGTCGATCAGCGAGTGCGCACAAGAAAGAACAAAAGCGGCACCAGGAGTAACCACGTGTGTCTGATTCGGTCAGTCTGTGTTACTTTCAGATTCACACGGACGAGAGGCCGTTCGAGTGCACGGTGTGCAACACGAGCTTCAGAACAAGGAACAATCTCACTACTCATCTCAAGTGCCACACAGGCAAGAGTCACTCAAACTGGCAGGTGTCGGTGTTGCCTGTTTAGTCAGCGAAAAAGCCTGTTTCGTCGGCGAAAAAGCCAACAACAAAAGATAGAGCAATTTGGGGGCGGGGGGAGAGGGCATTCGGTTTCCTTCATTCAATTTATGTTTGCCGAGACCAGTCTCTCCCAACGTTCAGCATCGAAATTTGTTCATTGGCTTGGACCTGGAAAACCTCCACCCCGTTGTGGAAATATGTCGCTTCCGACTGTGCCAGTGCAACTTCAATGTGGAGATTTGCAGGAGAGAAGCCGTTCACCTGTTTGGTTTGCGGACGATGCTTCGCCACCAAAGGGACTCTGGAACAACACAGCGTCACGCACAGCGAGACTCGGCCCTATTTGTGTGACACATGTGGCTTCAGTACCAAGTACCAGTCACACCTCATTGCACACAAACGTATACACACAGGTAACCAAGGAGATGAAGCCGACCACCTCGTGTTCATGGGAGACAGACCTGCTGATTGTTGTTGGTTGTTGCTTTGCTTTTGTGTGTGGTAGGTGCGTGTGTGTGTTGTGCATTACTTTCTTCGGAAAAATCTTGTGCCGTTGTGTTGCTTTTGATGCTCCATGTTTGATGGAATCAGGGCACAGTTTGTGAAAGGTATGTTCTGCAGAGTTTCAAAGGTTGGGTTCTCTCTTCTGGCAGTGAAAGTTTGTTGCAACAACAAACCGTTTTCGGTCAACCTCTCTCTCTATCGCTCTTTGATGTCTCGTTTGGGCTTGGCGCTGCAACCCTCTCCCGAGAGCACCAGATTCTAACTGATTCTGGGAAAGGACTTGTCTTGGGACTTATTAGCCTCGCTGAAGTCTGTGAGCTCAGTCTTGGTGACGAGTGAAAAAGAGATCACAGGCATCGCACAGTTAAACTCGAAATTTTCTCTGTTTTAGGTCACAGCATTTGACGCATTCCTGTCAAAACAAAAATTGTCCATTTCAGAAAAAGAATCCAAGCTGAAAGATTCTCTCAATGTTCTGTATTTTTAGGTCAAAAAGACTTTGCTTGTAAAACGTGTGGGAAAAAATTCGCAGCGAAGGCGCATTTGGCGCAACATGCGCTTATCCACCTGAACCGACGATTTCTGTGCGATGTCTGTGGCTTCACAACCAAAGTAGAGTCGCATTTGAAAGCGCATCGTCGCATCCACACAGGTCAGTTGGGATGATAGGCAGTTGGGGTGCTCGAGTCCAAAACACCTGGTGATGCTTTTTGTTGAATCTCATCCCACCGACATGTGGGGAATTGAATTGTTTTGGCCGTTCCGTACAAGTTGGGCTGATCTTAGGTTGTGTTGTTGACGATCGATTGCATTGCTTTCTATCTTGCGTGTGTGAAGTCTGCACCGGGACCCAGCAGTGTGTGTTGTGTGTGTGTGTGTGTGTGTGTGTGTGTGTGTGTGTGTGTGTGTGTGTGAAGATGAAATCACACACGCATTTGGAAGCCACTGATTGGTCGCGAGACAAACACTGAATGTTTCTTACTGCCTCTTGTGGCATCAACAGTGCTTTCGCATTTCTAGATTTGCAAACGAGTAAGTACCGGACAGTTCCGTTTGTAAGACGCACCTTCTTGTCCCGAATTTGAACCTTCGTGAGTTTACCATTCTTTCAATGGGACCCTGTTGCCAGAAAATACCGGCAGCGCCAGCGGTGGTGTGCATGTTATGCACGGGTGCGTCTTGCGGAACTATACGTATGGTATCGTTTTCCGAGTTGATATTTGGTTCCAAAGATTCAATTCAGCCAGTTTGAAATAACGTTTTCGACTTCAGTGAGCAAAACCTGCAGCGTGCCTTTACCAGTTGAGTCACTCAGGAATTTTACAATTGTTCAGACAGAGCAAAAGACAACAAAAACGCAACTGACCACGACAAAACGGCACAAGTCGGAAAATAAAATAAAATAAAAATTCCTTTCATATTCTTCATTGCTGAGAACATTCCAGAGTGCCTTTCTTGTTGTGTAGGAGACGTGTTCAAGTGCACGCATGCGGGGTGTACCTACTTTACGCCGAAAAGGAGTCAACTTGGAGCGCACATGCGTGTGCACCTTTCCATCAGAAGGTAAAGCTGTGTTATTTTTTCGCGTCCGTCTGCTGAACAATCGCCGGTCGGGGTCGGCCTTGTCTATCATTGAAATTCTTGGAAAACATCACGACTTGACCACTTGTGTTCGTTTGCAGTCACGTGTGCTCCGTATGCGGGCGCGCGTTTGTCGAGAAGTCGCACTTAGTGCGGCACGAGCGCATCCATCTCGACGACAAACCGTTCAAGTGCGACCAGTGTGACTACGGCTCCACACGTCGCGACAAACTCAAGGTCTCACCAATTTCCTGTTGACAGGTGTCTGGAGAAATCTGTTTGCCTGCCCAAACATTCAAACTCAGGACAGAGGTGCTCATTGATATCAAGGATGTTTTCGTTTTTCAAATTCACTGCCACGCTTCAATTCCAGGAGCATGTGCTGAAGCACCATGGTGAGGCAGCCACCGCTAAGTCTCCATATAAACCGCGCAAGGCGCGCAAACTTCTTCAAGAATCACAGCATGCCTCGCAAACTGGCGGTCAACCGCGCAAAGTCCAGGCAACAATCAGAAGCAGAGCAGAGGTGGCTGCGCGACAGCAGCAAAGTGAAGAGCAGCAGGTACTTTGTCGAAAGACCCAAAATTCATATTGGTAATTTGTTCCCAACCAATCATGAAGGAACAGTTCACGCGAGTCCATGCAACTACTTCCAGAGTGAAGTCGTGGACATGCAACAGCAGATAATTTGTCAGCAGCAGCAGCAGCAACAACAACAGCATAACAAAGAACCAACAATTGCACCGCTGGAACTTGAAAGCAATCTCACCACATCGTCGCAGCTTGGCAACAGCAACGGCGTGACGTCTCTTGGCAACAGCAGTTGTGTTGCCGCGGCTATGGACGGAGGTCCCAGATTCGGACTCGTCCTTCCCACTGTTGTGTCAGGTGTGCACCGATCAACCAATTTTAAAACAGGAATTGTTTGCCGGTGTGTTTCAAATAATCTTTTCAAAAGGTTGCAGCTGATTGAACGCGATATCATCTCTTTCAGTGCCACCGACGTCTGGCAGCACGACAATAAGTGACAGCGACGGTTCCCAGAGCATTACCACGCTACAGGGCGTAGCAACCGGCAGTGCTGTCCTCTCCTCGGTGACGACGCAGGGTTCCACACCCGGCGATGAGATACCAGCGCATCACAACGCCAGTGTCTGCGTCAGTGGCACCGTTCCCAACCTTCCAGTGCACAGCGTAACTGGACTCCCAGTCTATCAACAGCAGTCTCTCTTGCAACAGCCAGTCATGCTTCCAACTTCGTCACAACATGATGTCACAATGCTGCAAAACATGTTTCTTGGATGGCCATAAGCGATGAACTTGAGGTGAAGTGAACGTGGTACCCAGTCAACACAAAACGATAATTGCGGCACTGACCACAATCCGTGTCACGAATGCGAAGGACTAAATGAGAACACTTTTTGGTTCTGACATGTTTCAACTTTGTTTCACACTTGTGTCAATTTGGGATGGAGTCCAGTACGTTCTGCGAAGCACATCTTGTCCTTGACCACTGGTTGATGACAGACTCCCCTTCATTGGATTCTGATCTCTTTAAGGCTGTAGAAGTCTGTTCTAAACTATACAGTGTGCTCTCAGAACTTAACCCTAACTCTGTAGATTTGGGGACGAAACTCTCTGACACTGTTAAAGAATTTGTTGATACACCGCTGCTACAAATTGGGGTGGACCAAGTGCTTTGTGCCAACACAGTTGTATTTGTTGTCTCTTCACTTTGCAGCAATTTCTTGTTTCCTCATCACTTTACAGCAAATGTGACAATAAAGTCGGCATTGTGTGTTCGTGTGTTCAGCACCAGGAAAGTACCAACTGCTGCGGGACTTCTTATCGTTGTTTTTAAAACGGATTTGTCGTTGGCAGTGAATTGACAAAGAAATTGTAAGGGCGTGAGAAAAGAAAAACAACTGAAGCCCAATCAACACAAGGCACCACGAGAAAAAATACCAACTTGAGTACTTATAGATCAATCCTGCCGTGTGAATGGACTGTTGGGGATCCACCTGGGTCACCAGACGCATGTCTGTTCGATTTATCCCGGGAAAAAACCACGGTTTTTCTCTCAGTGGCTTCAATGCAATGCTGTGCGGGTCAAGATATCTTCCCCGCTGAACGGGTGTGGGCGCCAATCAGCCGGCTGGGCTGTTTTGCGTGCCAACAACCTGAACGTTGTGTTGTTTATTTGCGCGCGGTTCGGGCTCGGTACAATCACCTCCCTTCCCCTTTGAAAACCAACCAGGGATTAGTTTACTGTGCGAGACACATTGGCCCTGCACAATGCTCACCACACGGAACCACGCGCTTTCTGCAGGCTTGTTACCTCCTTGTCTGTTGTACTATCTTTCTATCAGATATTCGAGGACTGGTTTTGCCAAATTGGAAGCTCATACACACCGGGTAAGACCTTGTTCGGGGTTGATTTTTTATTTTGTGCCGCGCAATTTTTCCCTGCGAACAGAAAACAAACAACAACACACAACTGCAGTGAAATCACAACCTGTTGTAATCCTCAACAAACTCTTGACACAACGCCGAAAAAATGCATTTGACGCCGACATTGCCACACCGCAGGAGAGCTACAGAAACGTTGACGAGTTGGGCTCGTTCCACGCCGTCTGAGTCTCAGAGTGAATTGGCACATCATTCAGCCCAAGCGTTTCCAGCAGCAGCGTTTGCGTTTCAGTTTCCGTCAGCTCAACCAAAGAACCGCGAGCTGCTGCCGAAAACGAGCTGCGCGGATGAGTCTGAGTTTCTGCCGTTGCCTGCCTTTGGGGCCACGCAGCTGAAGACGATGACGTTTGCGTTCCACTGTCAGAAGACTGATTTTTAGTCGTTTCCACAGAGAGAGATGTTTGAGTTTCCATATCCAGGCATTGACTGCTTGTCTCCATGGTGACTGATGTCTGAGCTGCAGCGTGGGAGGTGTCCGTTTGAGTTGACATTTCAAAGCTGCTGTTGTGCAAATTTGCAGGATCCTCATGAGTTTGAGTTTGTATGTCAGAGAGTCCCAACGGGTCAAAAAAACTGTCACCTGTTTGCGTGTGTATGTTGCTGAGGAATTGTTCAAACATCTCATCTACTGTCTGCGTTTCTATGCTTGCAAACGCTGTTGTGTCGTCGAAAACGGAAGTTTGAGCCGCCGAAGAGGAAAACAGACCAGAAAGGGGAGATTGGTCGGTCTGAACCCCAAATTGACCAATGGCAGAAGCGCTGGTACTTGGGCGACCCATGATTGGATCCAGAGGATCAGACTCCAGAAATGAAGAATCCTGAGAGTATTCCATGCCAAAAGACGTGGTTTGTGCTGTGTCCACAAGCGTACCCACAGAGTTTACCCTCGGATTCAGAGCTCCATTATTGGATGCCAGGAAGCTGTCTAAAGTCTGAGTGGAAATGCTCGCACCCACGAGATCGGAGAACGTTTGTGTTGAACTGCTTGCCAAGAGAGTCTCGAGTTCCTCCCACATGGCTTGCGTCTGTGTTGCGTTGTGGGACATTTCTTGCAAAGTCTGTGTTTCAATTGTTGACCATTGCAGATCTTCTGTGTTTACACTCATTTCCTGGTGCGTCGGTGCCGAACTTGTGCTGCTTTGAACCCCTCCCGGAGTCACTTCTCTGACGGACAGCAGGGTCCCCTGCAACTCACCCGTTTGCAGAGTCTGGATCGACTGAGCGACCTGGTTGCTGCGCAGCGGAATTTCGGCCGGTTCCGTTTGCCAGGCCACAGTTTTGGTTCTTTTCGGCTTCTTCTCCTTGTGTAGTGACGGGTGGTCAGTCGTCTGAGATGATTCACAACGTTGCCTCCTCACAGGTCTTCTTCGAGGCGGCGCTGTCATATCTGCTGCAGTTTGCGTGCCGCTTTGCGCGCACCTGTGCTTTTTCTTTTGGACACGGGAGAAATGTTGCGTCCCACAGGACTGATTACGCACGGAAACATGCGGATGCTTCCGCGTTCGTCGCTCGACGTAGTTTCCAGACGTCTGTGTTTCCATTTCCATGACAATTTTAGTTTGTCTCGTTGTTTGTGTTCCTGCAGTTCCTTTTGTGTGCTGCTGGCTAGAACTTGCACTCAGAAATCCAGGAGTTGGTTTCTCACTTGCAGCATCTTCAGAAGCTGTCCTGATTCCAGCAGCTTTTTCAGTTGCTTCTGACACACTTGATCCTGATACTTTGGGCAAGAGGCGCCTCGGCACTGCTCTGCTGAAAACTTGCCTGGCCTGCACATTTGTGTCACAGATCCCAACTGCAGGACCGGTTTTGAACACCAACTTATTTCCATCTTGAAGATTACACTCTACTGGTACGAGCACGGTGTGTGGTTTCGGCAGGATTGGTACAAAGGGTTGCGCAGCGACAGAGGCTCGAATTGAACCTGTCGCAGCTGCCGGGTACGCAGGAAGAGCTGGTTCCGATTCACTGAATTGCGTCTGTTCCCCCTGGATGTGAAGAGGTACGACAGTCACAGATTCCTGTTTTTCCTCTGCTATGCGTGGAAAACTTGAGCCGTACGTGTCCGGAGGAGAAACATATGTTGTACTGCTTCTCGACGGAGAAGACATCAGAGTTGCGTTCTGCAGCTGCAGAATGTCGACACTTCTTTGAAAAGCGTCAGCGACAGGGTAACTTGCAGTTCTGAATGTCTCAGTGAGTGCGGTGTGATGCTCAGTCAATGGATCTGGTGCAGAGGGAGCCATCGTGAAGTCTGGAGTGTTGACAATTCGACTTGGGTCGCCGTGACTGTCACTTGTCACATGACCTGTACCGTGGAGTCCCCAAAGAACTTTCTCGTTGGTTGCTTCTCTTTCCACGGCAACAGAAGCCAGAGTATGCAGAGCCTCTTCCTGAACCATGTGACTCTGATCAACCCCAACTGCAGTCTCCGACTGTGCTTCTGGTAACCCTGATCCTGATTGTAATTGGGCATCAACAGCACAAGTTTTGGACGCTGGTGCACACAAGCGTTGATTGGGCGTTTGACTGGTGTCGACAGAATGTGTTGGAGCACCTGGCCTGCAAAGAGGATCAAACTTAGGGATATCCTTTTCCTTCATCTCAATGCGAACCTTTTCTGCTGCTGACTACAAGTAGATCTCGTAACCCTGACGCGCTTGCAATGTACTTTTTAGGTGATTTGAACCTTGTACCTACAGGCATCAAGAGGCAAAATGTGTGAATGCGAGTTTGAAAGTGTTCTTTTTGTTCAATTTTGGTCATATTTGGTTTTTTCATTTACTTTTGGGCTGTAGTTGATGCACAAAGTGTCAAAAGAACAAATTTTTGTTTTTACATGTTTTTATGGGCAAAAAACCAATATGGCTGACATGGTGAAATTTGGGTATGGCTGTA